>OLVR01000951.1_pt1 | contig 31746 bp, 45 predicted proteins | sample 1673261 | NCBI WGS metagenome assembly OLVR01 (sample SAMEA3178938, study PRJEB25190) | human gut metagenome | biome: human gut; feature: human-associated habitat; material: faeces | place: Austria | collected 2013 | reverse complement strand
TAACAATCCGGCAATAGGTATCATGGGTATAGCGGATATGTTCTTGATAGGCTTCGTATTCAGTCATGGAAAATCCCCCTTTCTTCGATTATGGGAAAGGGCGGCAGCACTTTTTTGCTGTCGCCCCTTGATTACCAACCAGCAAAGACAAGCGGGGCTGTCAACGGTGGACGAAGCCCATTTACTTGCCGTTAACTGGCTCGGCTGGATTTGCTATATATTCATTTTAACTATTTTTGTTTTCCTTATCTTTTCGTGCTAAAATTGTCTGTGGTATTTCTTGATAGCGTTTCAATAAGTAATCTTTTCCTTTTTTGTTCCATTTGTATGCTGTGATGATTAAGCCGCCAAGAAAGAGCAACAGAGCCAGCCCGAAGCTATGTTCATAGCCTACCCAATCGAAAATAATATAACTGATTGCAGATGAAATAACAGCCGATACAGTATAAATTACTATGACATATCGCTGCACCGATTGCGGGGACATTTGCAAAAAGAAATTATCCCATTCATCGCTGCAAAACTTCAATTTCCTGCCCTTTATCCAAAACAATAGAAGAAAAATTCCCAATGAAAATCCTTTGCAGAAAAGTGTTTTCACTCCTGCAATCAAAGCAATTCCAAGAATCCATATCATAAATAGTCCCTCCGCTTAGTACTCATATTTCTTTTTGTATTTTCCAAACATAACAAGTGACAAACATATTGCCGCAAACTCCGCAGCAGGTGTCGCAAACCATACACCAGTCACACCAAAAAGAACGGGAAGTATCAGCATAGCGATTACCATAAATACAAAAGAGCGTGAAAAAGCAAGTACCGCTGAAATCAATCCATTAGACAATGCCGTAAACATTCCGCTGGCAAAAACATTATACCCGATAAATATAAGGGCAAGGGAGCAGATACGGTTTCCCGTAACCGCTAAATCATATACCGGGTTATCCGGGCGGGCAAATATCGACACAAGCGGCTTTGTAAGGGTCAGCGAAGCCACAAGGGTTACAACGGCGATGACACTGATAATCTGAACGCTCATGCGTACCAATTTCTTTAATTTCCCATGATTCTGTTCGCCATAGTAAAAACTGATCATAGGTGCCACACCATAGGAATAGCCAGTGTAAAGAGAAGTGGCAAACATCAGCACATACATGATGATGGTAATGGCTGCTACGCCGTTTTCTCCCACATATTTCAGCATTGTCCAGTTGAACATCATCGTGACAATGCCTGTTACTAAAGCTGTCGCCATTTCCGAACTGCCATTTGTGGCAGCTTCCCACAGGGTTTTTCTCCGGCATACCGGCTTTACAAAATGGAGCAGGCTGTTTTTTTGAGAAAACAGCACAATGCCCACAACTGCCGTAACGGAATAACCTAAGCCGGTGGCAATCGCCGCCCCTGCAATGCCCATATCAAATACAGCAATCAGAACATAATCAAGTACCATGTTCAACACACCGCCAGCAATGGAACAGACCATGGATAGCGCCGACTTTCCGGCGGCAATCATATAAAGGGTAAAGTTGTTCATCAACAGAATCGGAATGGTAAAAATCAAATAGCGGCTCAAATAATCATGGCAGTAATCAAATACAACCGGAGAAAGGTTCATGCTTCCAAAGATACCGTCCATGACAAGGTAGCCTAAGGCAGACATCACAAACCCTACAATCACATTTACAACAATCAAAAAGGTAAAGTCCTCATTTGCTTCCGCTTCCTTTTGTTCCCCGACCTTTCGCATAATGACGGCACTTCCACCTGTGGCGAGCATAGTAGAAATGGCAGTTACCAGTGAAATAATCGGGGCAGTCAAATTGACTGCGGATAGTGCGTCTGTACCAATCAAATTCGATACAAACAGACCGTCCACCATGGTATAAAAGGACATAAATACCGTCATAACGATAGTTGGGACAGCAAATTTCAAAACATTTTTAAGCGTTACCGGGCGGCTGTATGCGTTATCGCTTGGCATAAATAAAAATCCTCCTTGTATTTCCTTATAACATTTTATATAATAAACCGTACAGTAACAGTACAGTCAAGGGGGGATTTTCAAAAATGTTGAAAGAAAAAAATACGCTGTTCACCATAGGGCAGTTTGCGGCTCTCCATGAAATCAATAAAAAGACTTTAATGTGGTATGATGAAATCGGTCTGCTCAAGCCTGCCTGCATCAAAGAAAACGGTTATCGCTATTACAGCTATCAGCAGAGTACGGTATTAGAAACAATTTTAATGCTGCGGGAGCTGAATGTGTCTCTTGATAAAATTAAGCATTTTATGAAAAGCCGTACCATTGATACCTTTGACACTCTTTTGCAGGAAAAAATAGCAGAATTAAATCAAACAATTTCCCATTTGAAATCTATTCAAAAAATTCTGGTCAATCAGCAGCAGGATATGGATATGCTACGCTCTTTGGATCTTGCGGAAATCAGCCTCATAGAAAAGCAAAGCCGCTATCTGGTGGCTGTTAATACAACTGATAACTTACCGTTTGAACAAGAAATTGAACGAGTTATTTCCGAAACAAAAAAATACCAGCTTCGCCGACTTCATGACGCTTCTTATGGCTCTATGCTCCCGGTGGAGAATTTATATCAAGAAAAATTCAGCGAATATGCCGCCCTTTACATTGAAATGCCTTTTCCTGTTTCCAAAAAGGGGCTTCACTTGCAACCGGCAGGAACATATCTTCGAGCATTCCATAAAGGGAGCTGGGATAAACTGCCTGACAGGTATAAAGAAATCCTTGCTTTTGCGAATCAGCAAGGATTGTCTTTGTATGGCTATGCTTATGAAACGGGTATCAATGAAATTGTAATTGATAACATAGATGATTACATTACAAAGATTGAGATACCTGTTAAATCGGAATAATGTGGTGCTGACGGTCTATCTCTTGTTTTGTGTTACTTTACCACACATGAGCATTACATCAGGGAATCTATGTGCATTTTTCTCATGTTTGTCATGTGCATGGTGGTAAGTATTTTATGGGCGAAAAGTACGGGACAAATGGCGGTTTTTCTCATTGCTATCGGAATTACAGTCCTTATAGTGCTGCGGATGGTGACCATTGGCAGCAGAGAATTTCGCAATGCCTTTGCGGACTTATATCCTCCCAGACAGGAGCAAATCATTGTGGATTATTTGCAGCCCCATACCATTTATCGGCTCTTTGGCGGGGAAGTTCATATGCTTTCCGATACTATGGTCTGCCGGAGCGGTGCAAAACTGCTGCTCATACTGCCGGAGGAGGTGGATGTGATCAAGACCATGAAATACAGCGGAGAAAGCGCTTTTGTCCTCGGCGTTTGGATCACAACGGATACCATGAAAAAATATCGGCTGGAATTTACGGCAGGACAGCAGCAAAACATCAAACATATCGTCATGTGGCTGAAGCACAAAAAGCGGGAGATTACATGGCAGTGAAATTCCTGATAAAAAAGAAAGCTGAAATCTTTGCAAAAGGATTCCAGCTTTTTTATCGTTAAGGGATTATATTTTTGGGGTTGTTTGTAGCTCATTCTTGGTGCTGGGAAAGAAAGCTTTCCAAAGACTTTTGAAATGCTGCGTCCTGCTCTGGTGTGCGTTTTTTGATGTGACCGCCTCGGCTTTTTTTCTGGCGGCGCATTTCCCGGGAAATATGACGTTCAAAGAGCATACGGTCAATGGTGTCGTTGCCGTAGAAAAAACCGTTGGGATGGAGCACTACGGCACCTTTTGTGAGAAACAGAGTGGCAAGACCATAGTCGGAGGTGACGCACAAATCTTGTTTCTGCGCCAGATTTGCCAGCACCAGATCGGCACTGTCTGCGCCTTTGTCTACGGTTTTGACGGTGACAAAAGGTTCCTCATAGAAAAGCTGGTGGGCAACGTCGCATACCATCAGTACTTCTTTTTCATATTTTTTTGCAGCCCTGACGATGATTTCTTTTACGGGGCATGCGTCTGCGTCAACAAGGATTTTCATTTTTCTTCTCCTTTCTGGGAAGGTGTCAGTGCGCGCCGGAAATAGAGCACATCATCCATGGGATTTTCGTAATAGGCAGAAATTTCTTCAAATCCGTTTCTGCGGTACAGACGGATGGCGCTTTCCATAGGCAAGAGGGTATCCAGAACCATTTCTTCATATCCATCTACTGCTGCCAGATTTACGATTTCTGTCAGCAAAGCCTGTCCTACGCATTCTTTGCGATAATCAGGCAGCGCATACAACCGCTTCATTTCACAGCGGGAAGGGGAATGGCGGCAGTAAGCTACGCAGCCCACAACGTCACCATCATCCGCAACCGCTGCCAGAAGCCTGCCTGCGGGAAAGCCATATTTTTTCTGAAGGTCTGCCAGTTCTGCGTTGAGATTTTGAAAAGATAAATCTCGCCCCAGACTGTCGGTATATGCTTGAATCAAATTTTTGACTTCTGTCAAATATGTAAAACCATCTGTAATTTTCATGGGAACAACTCCTTTGAAAACGATTTTTCTTTATTATATGATAGAGGCGGTTTTTTCACAAGAGATGGAATGGGACTTTACGAATGGAGGGAAGATAAGTATAATGAGTACGTCAAAAGACTTTTGACAGAAAGGAACATGCTTATGAAAAAAGAACAATTGATTTGCCGCGGCTGTGGAAATGGATGTTTTCTGGAAGTGGTACATGATGGAGATACATTGATAGAATTGGCGGGAAATAGTTGTGACGGCGGACGACGCTACGCCACAGAACAGCTTTTGCGGAATTATTTGCAGACAGTTTTGCCTACGGTTGACGGCAGAGAAGTGCAGGTCATTTCCAGAGAGAAAGTATCTCAGGCCATCCGTTTGCGCTGTCTGAAGGCACTGGAAGGCATCGTGCTGGAAACGCCTGTGATCAAAGGTGAAATGGTGCTTTGTGATGCAGCAGATACGGGCGTGGATATTGTAGCGGCGGAAAATTTGTTTTAAGAGGTGAGGAAAGTGGTACGGTTTTATGGAGAAAAACCATATAGAGCAGCAGTGATCCATGGCGGCCCTGGGGATATTGGTGGTATGCAGCCCGTTGCGGAGCATTTGGGTAAGATGTTTGGCGTCATGGAACCCATACAGTCGCAATATACTACCATTGCATTGGTTATGGAACTGCGTCGGCAGCTGGGTCTTCACATCAAAGAACCTATCACTCTCATTGGTCATTCTTGGGGCGCATGGCTGTCTTTGTTAGTGGCATCTTGTTATCCCTTTTTGGTGGAGCGGGTGATTCTGGTAGGATGTCCACCATTAGAAGAAATCTATGCGGGCCATATCCATGAACGGCGAATGAAACGCCTGTCCAAAGAAGAACAGGAACGTTTTGTATGGTATATGAACCATATGGCTGCTATTTCTGAAGATGGATGGGAAGATCTGCGTCAATTGATGATAAAGGCAGACCATCATGCCCAGAAACCTAATGCAGCGTCCTATGTGCATTTGGATGGACAAATGTATGAAAGGGTTTGGCCGGAGGCCATAGCCATGCGCCGCAGCGGAGATCTGATGCGGTATATCCAGTCCGTTGCCTGTCCCATACATATCATCCATGGAGATTATGACCCCCATCCTTTAGAGGGCATCATCAATCCTTTGGACAGTCTGTGTATTCCTTATCGTTTGCAGATATTGCAAAAATGCGGACATGCACCTTTTGACGAAAAATTTGCGGAAGAACGGTTCTATCAGGTTTTGGAACAGATTTTGCGCAGTTAAAAAAAACGGAAATCTCCTTAGGGGACTTCTTCATAAGAAAACAAAACAAGCTGAAATCCTTACGATATAGAGGATTTCAGCTTGCTTATTTTTATAAGATTTTATTTGATATGTTTTCTTCTGAAGACAGCCGTCGCAATTTCCCTTAAGAAATCAAGAAAAAGGAAAACCAGTGTTTTCTTAAGGGGAGCCTGCTTTGTCATAAAAGAAGATTTCCGTTATTTTTATGGAGAAATCAGAAGCCCATGTCTTCGCCTACCAGAATCACTTTGATTCTCTTAGCGGGGCGGCAAAGGCGTGTGATGAGGATTTCATTGCAGATACATTCTTCGGAAGTGCAGTTGTGGCATCTGCCTGTGGTCGCGCAGGGTGTTTTGCCCATAAAACGCATGCTGTTGACAGGTGCGGCATAACCGCGGATACGTTTTACGGCAGCGTCTACGTCTTTGGCAACTTTATTCATGCCGCAGATGACGATGACGTTTTTGGGGCCAAAGCAGATGGCAGCAACACGGTTGCCTGTGCCGTCGATGTTGACCATGATACCATCTTCGGAAATAGCATTTGTGCTGGTCAGGTAGTAGTCCACCAACAGGCCTTTCCGATGCAGTTCAGCAATTTCAGCGGGGTTTTTGCCCAGATCGCGGTCGATGACTTCGTAATCGCCTTCATGGAGGGCTTTTGTCAGACCCATTTCACGAATGGTTGTGGAACCACCCCAGGATACGGAGCTTTTTTCGGGGATCAGAGATACCGCTTTTTCCAGCGCTTCTGCCGCTGTGGGACAGTAATATGCTTCAAAGTGACGTTTTTCCAGATTTTCAACCAGTGTTTTGCCTAATAATTCATTGCGTAATTCCTTTGGTGTAGCCATGGAACAAGACTCCTTTCCAGATGTAAATTCTTTTGTAAACAGTTTTATTTTAGCACAAAGAGGAAAACAGGCATAGCTTTTTTTATTTTTTTCCAAAAGTCATCTGTTTTTCTTGCAAAAGCCGAAGGTGCTGGTTTATCATAGAGATACTGAGGTTTTGAAGTAAGGAGAAGAAGTATGGCAAAATATATCGAAAGCGCGCAGAATCGGCTGGTGAAACGGCTTCATGGCTTGAAACTGCGTAAAAATAGAGAAAAAGAACAGGTTTTTGTGGCAGAAGGCATTCGTTTTGTGGGAGAAATTCCAAAGGACTGGCCTGTGGAATGCTATGTGGTGTCCGCATCTTACGCAGCAGAACACGACATCACAGAGCTGGAGAAACGGGCGGAAGTATATGTTCTGACAGATCACTTATTTGCAGACGCAGCAGAAACGGAAAATCCCCAGGGCATTATGGCAATTTGCGGCAGAAAAGAATATGACCTTGCAGAGATGTTGGAAAAGAAAAACGCCTTTTTCCTTATGGCAGAAGAAATGAACGACCCCGGCAATCTGGGGACGGTCATCCGTACCGCCGACGCCTGTGCGGTGGATGCGATTTTCCTTTCCAAAGGCAGTGTAGACTTGTATAACCCCAAAACACTGCGGGCAACCATGGGTTCTGTGTTTCACATTCCCGTATTCCAGAACGTTTCTCTGGATGAAATGGCAACCAAATTGCGGGAAAAGGGCATTCCTCTTTATGCAGCCCACTTACAGGGCAGACAGTATCCTTATAGTCTGAATCTGCGGCGTGCATGCGCCTTCCTCATTGGCAATGAAGCCAGAGGACTGTCAGAAGAAGCGGCAGCCCTTTGTGACAGTTATGTGAAAATCCCCATGCCCGGACAGGCAGAATCACTGAATGCCTCTGTGGCAGCGGCAGTGCTCCTTTATGAAGTGGTGCGCCAGCGGCTCATTCCAAGACAGAATTAAAAAGAACAGGGAAGTACAAAATCTCAAGAGATGGATTTTGTGCCTCCCTGTTTTTGCTTTATAATATGCGATTATTGATTTTCAACTTACCGCCTTCGTAGGCTTTTTCCTCGCTGCCTGCGAATGTGGAGCGTTTCACAGTGTCCTTTCCGTATTTCATGCGAATCTGATCCATGGCAGCGTCCGCTTTTTTCTGCTTGCTCCAGTCTGGTTCCAGCAGGGAAAGCTGCACACAGCCCTCATCGCAGAGTTTGCCTGCGCGAATGCCTAAGAGCCGCAGGGGTTCGCCTTTCCAAGCATGGTCGAAAACTTCGATGGCAGTTTCATAGACGGCATTGGTGCAGTCGATGGCGTTGAGCAGTTGTTTTTGATGAGAATAAACCTGAAAATCGGATGTTTTCAGTGTGACAGCGATTTCCTGGGCGCAAAGTTTGCTGCCTCGCAAACGAAGGGCAACGGTTTCCGCAAGGGCCAGGAGGATTCTGTGGGCGGTTTCCCGGTCTGTTACGTCATAGGCAATGGTGGTGCTGTTGCCGATGCTTTTTATTTCGTGTACTTCTGTTGCTGCCGCCACGGGGCTGTCGTCCATACCGTTGGCAAAAGCGTGTAAGGTCATGCCGAAACTCTTAAATTCCAGCACCAGCAGATCTGTGGGATATTTTGCCAGATCGCCAATGGTGCGGATACCCATTTTTCGCAGTTTTGGCGCTGTGCGTCTGCCTACCATGAATAGCTCGGAAACGGGCAGGGGCCATAACTTTTTCTCCAGCTCATCAGGAAAGAGTGTAATGATCTTATTGGGTTTTTCCAATTCTCCTGCCATCTTTGCCAGCAGCTTATTGCAGCTGATGCCGATGTTGACTGTAAAGCCAAGTTCTGTAAAGATGCGCTGTTGGATAGTTTTGGCGGCTTCCAGGGGTGGCCCAAAGAGGGCTTCCATGCCTGTATATTCCAAAAAACCTTCGTCAATGCTGAATTGTTCGATGCGGTCTGAATATTCTCCTAAAAGTTGAAACATTTTTTCTGAGGAACGGGAATATAATGGAAAATCAGGAGGGATACAGACAAGCTCCGGACATTTTTGCAGTGCCATGCCTGTGGGTTCTCCAGTCTGGATGCCATATTTTTTGGCGGGAGTGCTTTTGGCAAGAATGATGCCTCGGCGGCTTTGTCCGTCACCTGCTACGGCAGAGGGGATTTCCCGCAGGTCAACGGTTTCACCGTCTTTGAGCCGCTGGACGGCAGACCAGCTCAAAAAAGCACTGTTGACATCGATATGAAATATGATTCTGCTCATGGGAAACACCTCCTTTAATTTTTACTTTATTATAACATAGAAAGAAAAGAGAGGGGAAACTTAAAAAAACTTTCATTGTCTTACAGGGCACTTCCATTTATAATAGTAGTATGAGCATTGGCAAATCACAAGAGAAAGAATAGGTGATGACATTGAAAAACAATGGCAAAAAACTGCTGCTGGCAGGTTTGGCGGCAGGTGCGTTTTTATATTGGCAGGACAATGCACTAACAGTAACACAAATGACTTGCACCACCATGGTGCCAAAAGCATTTCATGGATACAAGATTCTGCATATTTCTGATTTGCAGAACAAAATGTTCGGCAGAAATCAGGAGCGGCTCATCTATAAAGCAGAGTGTACTGCACCGGATCTCATCGTCATTACAGGGGATCTTATTGATCGGAACAGAACAGATCTGGATGCGGCAATGGACTTGATCCGCGGTATTGTGAAACTGGCACCGGTCTATTATGTTTCCGGCAATCATGAGCACCAGTCCGGGTATTATGAAGATTTGGTGGAACTTCTGACAGCAGAAGGGGTGAAGGTGCTGGACAACGGCAAGAGCATTCTGGAAAGGGACGGCGATACCATCACACTGCTGGGATTGGCAGATAAAAGAGTAAATCCTCATTATGATAAAATTCTGGAAATGATGTGCAAAGGTCATGAGGACGATTTCAAATTGCTTTTGTGCCATCGTCCGGAGCTTTTTGCGGACTATGTGGAAAGGGAAATTCCGCTGGTATGCTGCGGTCATGCCCATGGCGGACAGATTCGTCTGCCGTTTATCGGCGGCTTATTTGCACCGAACCAGGGCTTTTTCCCCAAGTACACAGAAGGTATGCATCGGGCAGGGAAAACTTCCATGGCGGTCAGCCGCGGCTTAGGCAACAGCACATTCCCTTTCCGTATCTTCAACCGTCCGGAATTGGTTGTGATCACTCTGTATCATAAAGGGGAAACAGACTATACAGAAACCACAACGGTATGATATACTGTTAAATGATTCTATCAATTTATAAGAAAGAAGGAAAATGACATGGCAAAAAATCCTGTTGTAACATTTCAGATGAAAGACGGCGGTGTGATCAAAGCGGAACTGTATCCCGAAATCGCGCCTAACACAGTAAACAACTTTATCTCTCTGGTAAACCACAACTTCTATGATGGTCTGATTTTCCATCGTGTTATCAGAGGCTTCATGATTCAGGGCGGCTGCCCCGACGGCACTGGCATGGGTGGCCCTGGCTACACCATTCGCGGTGAATTTGCTTACAATGGCATGAAAAACGACCTGAAACATACCGCAGGCGTACTGTCCATGGCACGCGCAATGCATCCCAACAGTGCAGGTTCTCAGTTCTTCATCATGCATGAAAACGCACCTCATCTGGATGGTCAGTATGCAGCTTTCGGTAAAGTCATTGAAGGTATGGATGTAGTAAACCGCATTGCAGAAACAAAAACAAGCCGCGGTGACAGACCTCTGGAAGATCAGGTAATGGAAAAAGTAACTGTGGAAACATTTGGTGAAACATATCCCGAACCTGAAAAAATGTAATTTGTATCAAAAAGCCGGAACATGTTTTGAACAGTTCCGGCTTTTTTATGGAAAAGAGAAAATTTTACGAGTCAGTAACATAACGAAAAATTGGTTGTATTAGAAGTAATTATGCAAATAAGGGCAGAATCTGGTTTTAACAGATTCTGCCCTTATTGAATTCTTCATCAAAGCACCAGCAATATGTTTTATTGGGTCGTTTAATATTCTGCTGGTGAAATGACACCGATTGCTTCCGTATCATCATCGGTTGGGTTGTATAACTGGTGATAGGTTTTGGGTGGAAGATAAATGCTGTCTCCTTCATGCAGAACATGCACAGTATCATTGATGTGATATTCTAAAGTTCCCTTTGTAACAAGTACACATTCCGCTGCTTCTTCGTGGAACTGCACTTTGGAACTGCCCCAGCTTTTGGGGCCCAAACAAAAACAGATGATTTCCATTTGTGTGCAGGTGTTTTTTGTTCTGCTGAATGGTGTTACAAATTGATACTCCATATTGATATCAGCAAATCGGATTTTTGTGCGATTGTCTTTTTTAATTACAGTAACCTGCTCTTGTTCTTCCTGAGAAAACAGAGATACTATGGGGATTTCCAGTACTTTTGCAATCCGCATCAAGACAGAAAGAGAAGGGCTGATTAATTCTCGTTCAATTTGTGAAATATATCCTGAAGTGACCTCTGATTTTATGGCCAGCTCTTTTGCTGTAAGTCCTTTTTCTATTCGTGCAGCTTTTATTTTTTCGCCGATCATTTCAGTTATCCTCTCTTTCTTGTGCTTCTGTTCTATTATACTATTAACCAGAAGGATTGTAAAATAAAGTTTGTATGATAAGAGGTTTTTGTGTAGAGTGCTTTTTGGCTCTGGCGTAAAAAAGATTTGCGGCCTGAAAAAAATGATGTGCATATCAAATGCCAGTATTCTGCATCTTGTGAAAAGAAGTTCTGGCGTTATTTCTATAAAGTGATTGACGATATGGTTGTGCAGGAATATAATGCAGTTAAACTATAATTCATTAAATTTATAATGACTTAACAATTAAAAATATATTGCTTTTGAGGGAAGGCTCTCTTGAAAATGTATAGAAACGGACTAGGTATGGGTGACTTTGTCGGTACCAATGGAAGTTGTTTTTATACTTGGATTCTAAAATGATGATGCTTTTTGAAAAAGGAGTCATAACGATTATTAGGAAAATAAGAGAAGAAAGCGAAGGCTGGCAAATAGATTTTGCCAGCCTATTTTATTTAATTATAATAAATTAAATTTAGATATACTATTGACTTGAAATTAATATGTATATATAATATATCCAAATTAAATTAATTTAATTGAATACAAAAGAGAGTGAAAGAGGATTTGTCGGGGGTGACCTGAAATGAAAGAAAAGTCTATTCTGGACATTATGAAATTAGGTGGAGCGTATATTGCCTTTTGCATTGGCTCAGGATATGCGACAGGGCAGGAGATCATGCAGTTCTTTTCTGCGTTTGGCTGGAAAAGTATGGGTGCGGTCATTATATCAATGGTATTGTTTGTTTGGCTAGGCGCAACTATGATGCGGGATGGCAGAAAATTATGCTTTAAGACCGACACAGAAGTATGGAGATATTATTGTGGGAATGTTTGCTGCCACGTTTTGAATGTTTTTGTTACTTTTTTTCTGTTCGGTTGTTTTTCTATTATGATTGGTGGTGCTGGCGCGTCTTTGAATCAGTATTTTGGCATTCCTAATGTTATCGGGCGAATTCTGATGGCTGTACTTTGCCTTGGTACAGTTATGCTGGGACTAAACAAATTGGTTGATATTATTGGATTGATCGGGCCTGTCATTATTGTATTTTCTATTGTCATTGGATTAGGAGCCATTTTCCTGAACGCAGACGGACTGATGCAAGTCAATGAAGTGCTTCAGGGGATTGAGGTTTCGGCTTCTTGCTCCAATTGGGCTTTTTCTGGAGCGTTGTATACAGGTTATATGGCAATCTTAGTCATTCCATTTCTGCTTCAGCTTTCGCAATCAGCGAAAAATACGAAAACAGCTGTTTCAGGAGGTGTTTTCGGTGGTTTCTTCTTGGTATTGGCAATTCTGGTCATGAATCTTGGACTGCTGTCTAATATCGGTGCAGTGTATGATCAGGAAATTCCAACCCTGATTTTAGCAGAACAACTTCATCCTGTTTTAGCAGGCATTTTTGCGATCATTGTGTTGATGGGGATTTTTTCAACAGCTGTTCCCATGCTTTGGATGGTATGCAGAAAAGCCGGAGAAGAAAGAACAAAAAAATATAATCTTACGTGTGTGGTTACGGTTATAGCTGCGCTGATTTTGAGTATGCTTCCTTTTACCACCTTGGTAGGCACCATATATCCTTACACCGGATATATTGGTGTGATTTTGATGATATGTGTTTTTGTCAAGCAGGTACTGACAAAAAAGGAAAAAGAAGCTTGAGCGGGAAAATAGGCTGAGAGGAGGAGCGTTATGGAATTGAGAATTAATCAGGCGATCAAAGAGCATACAAAGGTGAGTTATGCCATTGAATCTTCAGGGACATTGCCTTTTGATGTGGATTGTGGAGAGGGGATCAACATTGTTATGGCACCACCAGAAGCAATGAAAGCTTTCCAAAATCTGAAATTTGAAATGTTGCAGCCGTATCCCCATTCTGTATCTGTAAAGGATAGCATTATTACATATTGGAAGGGTTATGCAGATTTGGATTATAGAAGAATTGTCCTTTGTGACGGTTCTATCAGCAGTCTGTATTTGCTGAATCGACTTTTTCTGGAAAAAGGCGATCATGTTCTGGGATATGTACCGCAATTTACGGAATATGAAACAGATGTTGAAATGTACGGATGTCAGTATGATCAGGTTTTATTGAAAAAAGAGAGAAACTACAAATTCTGTGTGGAGGATGTTCTGGCGGCATTAAATGGACAGCATAAGCTTGTTTATTTGGATAACCCCAATAACCCAACAGGTCAGATCATTCCCTTGATGGAAATCGAAAAAATTCTGGCTGCGGCACAAAAACAGAATGTATTTGTAATTGTGGATGAGGCATATGGTGATTATATGCCAAAACAAAATTCAGCAATGCAGTTGGTAGATAAGTATGATAACCTGATTGTTGTCAAAACATTTTCCAAAGGTTTTGGTCTGGCTGGTTTGCGAGGAGGCTATCTGGTATTGCCGTTGGAACTTGTTCCTTATGTGGGTAATATTTCCAATCCGTATACGATGTCTGAGTTATCCAGAAGTGTTGCAGCCCAGACCATGAAAGACGAAGCCTTTTTGGAAGTTCTGATGGAAAAAACAGGGGAGATCAAAAGACAGTTGCTGTCGCTGCCGCTCCGGCATATTACTGCGGCAGAAACCGCGGATACTGTATCTATATGCCTCCTTACATATGACGATCCTCAGGTGGATTTGGCGGAAGAATTTGCGAAACGCCGGATTCTTGTGATTTCGGGAAAAGATTTTCATAATCTGGGGAAAAATTCTGTACGTCTGCGTGTCCCTGGAGAAGCGGACATGCCTAAGGTTTTACAGGCCTTGAAAGAAATTGATGGATTTCATTGATTTGACCCAGTGGTAGGATTTATGATGAGAGTTCTTTTATGACAATGTCATGGAAGAACTCTTTTTTATTGGCAGAAATATGTATTCAGCATAAAAGACAGAGAATATAGCGACAAGGTTGTTTTTTTGTAAAAAATCTATAATGGTACAAAATATTTGTCTTAAACTATTTTCGTGAGTTTATGAAAAGAATGGTTTGTCCGTAACGTAAATGCATTTGTTTTTCGGTGGCGGTTTTTTTGTTCGAGAAAAACGTGAAAACCGCTTTTTAGCATATTTCTGGGCAAAATAGAAAGAAAATGGAAAAAATTTTTCTCTTTGATTTGTTTGGAGATGAATAATTATGTTGGTATTTTTCTAATGATTCAGACAACAGTTTAAGACAATTAATGTACTATTAAAGATACAATCTTGGTATTAAAATAGAAACATCAAATCAAAAGATAAGAGCTAAAGGAGGGATTAGCTGTGGATATAAATACTTTTCAAGAAATAATCAATGGATGGGATATTTGGTTATCTGTATTCATCATGATTTTAATCGTGGTATTACAGTCAGCTTTTTTCTTAAAGACAGCAATAAAAGAAGCAAAAACCATTGGTATTTCCGGTGAAAAAAGAAAAGCGGCAATGCGTGCAGCGTGCATTACCGCCATTGGTCCCTCTATGTCGCCGGTTATTATGATGCTTGCCATGAGTACGGTGTTGGGGACGCCGTATACATGGTTTGTATTAAATAATGTGGGAGCTGCCCGTACAGAATTAGCAGCTGCTGCAATGGGGGCATCTGTTGCTGGTGTAGAAGTGATGGATGCCAATATTGGAATACGTGCCTGGACGTATGGCATTTGGGCTGGTGTGCTCAACAGTGCAGGATGGTTGATAGTTGTGTTTTTGCTGAACCATAAGATGGAGCATATGGTACATCGCATGTATTCCAGATTTAGTGAGAAGTGGATTAAGGAACTTTTGGGTGGCGCCGCCCTGGCCTTATTTGCTTATTTGCTGAGCAATCAGCTGGTAGGAAAAACAACTGTCAATTACTGTGCAGCGATTATTTCAGGACTTTGTTCTCTGTTATTTGGGACAGTGCTGAAGCGATATCAGAAGCTGCAGGAATTTTCGATGGGGATATCCATGTTGGCAGGGATGTTTTTGACGGAGGTGCTATTTGGATAAAATGACAATGAAGGAGGGTTTATTATGGATTTTCAAACGATGATCAATAGTCCTGGCATGTGGATTGCATCCAGTTTTCTGGTTATTATTTCCGTATCACAGGCAGTGGTATTTTTGAGAGCAGCATTAAAGGAGGCAACTTCTCTCGGCATTGATGAAAAGAAACGTAAAGCAGCCATACGCTCTGCTTGTATTACGGCGATTGGGCCATCCCTGTCTCCGGTTATTACACTTCTGTCATTGGTAGCCGTGGTTGGTGCTCCAACCACATGGATGCGTCTATGTGACGTAGGTGCGGCACGAACAGAATTGGGTGTTATTTCGCTGACATCGACATTGGCTGGCGCTGAAGTAGGGAGCGCTTCCTTTGGTACAGAAGCATTTTCTTATGCTCTTTGGGGAATGGCACTGAATAACTTTGGCTGGCTTTTCCTGGTATTCATTTTGGGCCACCGTATGAGTGGCGTCGTAGAAAAAATGAATACGAAATATAATCCCGTATGGGTTAAGAAACTGCTTGCAGGTGCAACGGTAGGGTTATTTGCATATTTGCTGGCAAACCAGATTCAGGATCTGCAAATGCCGAAACTGACACCGGCAATTATTTCAGCGGTGGTTATGCTGCTGTTGACCACAGTATTGAAAAAATATCAAAGACTCCAGGAATTGGCGCTTGGTATATCCATGCTGGTGGGGATGATTGCCACTCAGATAGTATTTGGATAAATTTGAAATGACGAAAACGAGGTGACAGCTATGTATGATAAGAAAATGATCAAAATTGGTCGCGTTTCCATGGGGCTTGCCATTATTGCCAACTTTATTCCGGCAATTTATGTAGGCTTGCGATATGGAGAAATGCCAGGAATTGCTACCATTTTACAAATCTGGGCATTGGTAGCGGCAACCTATGGCATCAGCTGGATCATTCAGCCCATTGCATACTATCCGACATTGGGTGCGCCGGGTTCTTATATTGGTTGGCTGGCAGGTTCTGTTGGTGATATTCGTATGCCTGCCGCATCTATGGCACAAAAAATTGCAGGCGTGGAATCAGGTACCCATGCGGGGGAAGTTGTTGCAACAATCGGTACTTGCTGTTCCGTATTTGTTTCCGCGGGTATGATTACTGTATTTACGGTTATTGGTTCTCAGGTAATTCCTATTCTTCCTGCGTTTGTAACGGAATCGTTCAGTTATATTTTGCCGGCGCTTTTCGGTGCAATATATGTGGATATTGCGAGAAAAGACTTAAGAACCGGAATCTGTACAATCGCTGCGGCTATGCTCATTATGATTTTAGGCGGAAAAATTGGAATCCCTGGTGGTGTTTTGACACTGCTGATCGTACTGAGTGGTATTTTGATTACAAGAGTCTTTTTTGTAAAAGATCAGAAAAAAGAGGCATAAAGTTGTTTTGGATAAGGAGTGAAAGTTATGTTTGATGTAAAGATTGTAGGCGGCACAATTCTGGATGGCAGTGGTGCATTTCGTTATAAAGCGGATGTAGGTATTGAAGGCGATAAAATCACAGCAATTGGTGATCTTTCCGCGGCGGATGCCAAGAAGGTGATCGATGCTTCCGGAAAATTTGTTTCTCCCGGTTTCATTGATTTCCATACACATTCAGATTTATCACTGGTATATGATAAGTACACAAGAAGCCGGATTTATACAGGGGTAACCATGGATGTCATTGCAAACTGCGGAATTGGTGTAGCGCCTATCCGTGAAGAACGCAAACAGGAATTGATTGATTATCTTGGCACAAGAATCATTGGCACAATTCCGGCAAAACTGGAATTGCCATGGAATACAATGGAAGAATATTTTACATATTTGGAAGAGAATGCACCAGCAGTCAATGTTGCGGCTTATGTTGCGCATGGAGCCATTCGGATTGATGAAATGGGCTTTTCCAAGGAACCGGCTGACGAGGAACAGATGAAACATATGAAGGCTGAAGTCAGAAAAGCAATGGAGACAGGCTGTATTGCTCTTTCAACAGGGTTGGTTTATTTGCCCGGCGCTTATACAACAAAAGAAGAATTAGCTGAATTGTGTAAAGAATTAAAGCCATACAATGGTTATTATATCTCTCATATCCGTAATGAAGGCGACGAGGAAATGGAAGCGTTGGATGAGGCAATTTATATTGCAAAAACTGCCGGCGTACCACTGCATGTATCCCACTTGAAAATAATGGGACACAGAAATTTTGGTAAAATCGATGAAGTTTTCGCAAAACTGGATGCAGCGGAAAAAGATGGATTAGAGGTAACGTTTGACTGCTATCCTTATACAGCTGGTATGACATCTTTGGGCGCACTGCTGCCGCCATGGGCTTTTGAAGGCGGCGTGGAAAAGATGATTGAACGCTTGCAAGTGCAGGAAAATAGAGATAGAATAGTAGAAGAACTGAAATCTGGCATTCCCGGCTGGCAGTGTTTCTATCGGATGGCAGGCGGCTGGGATGGTGTTGTGCTGGCATCTGTTATGACAGAGGCAAACAAATATACAGAAGGCAAAACAGTTGCGGAAGTTGCGAAAATCTGCGGCGAAGATCCATTTGATACCTTTTTCCGTCTTTTGATCGAAGAAAAAAGTAAAATTCAGGTTGTTGTACATACCCAGGGCCAGGAAGATACCGATAAAGTTGCGTGTCATCCTAAAACATGTTTTGGTTCCGATAGTATGGATCTTTCCACAGAAGGGCTGTTGTCTATCGGTAAACCGCATCCCAGAGCGTTTGGTACATTCGGCAAAGTTTTCTCTTATTATGTAAGAGAAAAAGGAATGCTGACTTTTGAAGATGCGGTAAGAAAAATGACATATCTGTCTGCAAAACGTTTGGGTATCGATGAGGAACGTGGTTTGCTCAAAAAGGATTATTATGCTGACATTGTAGTGTTTGATCCAGATCAGATCTGCGATAAAGCAACTTATGAAGATCCGAAGCAGTATACTGTTGGTGTGGAATATGTATTGGTCAATGGTCAGATCGCGCTGGAAAATGGAAAACAGACAGATGTCTGCGCAGGTCGTGTGATTCGAAATCCTCACAGATTTGGAGATCAAAAGAAATAAAAACATATTGCGTAAATAGCCGCTGACATATAGAATCTATATTGTATTTTGTTGTGCTGGCAACGTATTCGTAAATAGGTCTTTTTGCCCGGTCTTTGTTGTAATCCGCAGGACAGGGCAAAAAGACTTTTTTGAAATAAGCAGACTGGACTTCTGCGAAGGAAAAGGAGGCATACTATGAAAATATTGTATGTAGGGCCATTGATGATGATCAATAAACTGGTGCCGATGAGCAAAAGAATTTTTCCTAATTTGGAGTTTGATTATATTACTTATGAGCGATATACAGACGCACCTGATTTATTGGAGCATTATGACAAAAAGGTGGATGCAGTTTTGTTTTCTGGTAAATCGCCTTATAAAATTTGTGAAAATCAAATGAACCAATCTATTTTAATGGATTATGTACCCAGACATGAAACAACCCTTTATAGAGTGTTATTAGAAATCACATATCTGTTGAAACGGGATATTTGTAGATTAAGTGTGGATACTTATGATAAGAAGATGATGCAAAAACTCTATAAAGAAATTCATGTTGAGTTAAGAGAAGATTCCGTTTTTTTTGCAGAGCAAAGATATATGGATCCAAATTATAAAGACTATGTTGTTGCGTTTCATAGGAAAAATTATTATGAACATCATGTTTGCTGCTGTATTACCGGATTGGAAGAAGCATATCGCGAAATGAAATCAGAAGGGATTCCCGTTGTTTTGGCGGTGCCATCGGAAGATGTTGTGGTACAGAGTGTCAGAAATTTGCAGATACGTTATATTGCGAAAAAAAACAGCGAAAACCAAATTGTCGTTGTTGCGATCAAATTAAATGTTCCATCTGAATATTCTTTGATGAAAGAGGATGAATACTCTTATCTGTCACAGCGCATTAAAATCATGGATCGCTTATACCATTTCAATCATCGCATAGATGGTGTGCTGGTGGAGCAGAGTAAAAGCGAATGTATGATCTTTACCACCAAAAAAATAATCGAAACAGAAACGAATCAGTATAAAGACTTCTATTTGCTGGATGCTTTACGGGAAGTGTCTGCGGTTCCTGTTTATATTGGGATAGGTTATGGAAAAACAGCAAATGAGTCAAAGTATAATGCCTATGAAAGCATGAAAAAGATGGAACGTTCACGGCAGAATTCAGTCTATATCGTTTTTGAAAATGGCGAAGTCATGGGGCCCTTGGAGACAGGAAGAGGCGCCAAGAAACAAGATAGTTTTGATGAAAAATTCTATCGTGCGGCGACAGAAACGGGTTTGAGTGTCAATACAATTTATAAAATATTTGGCGGTATAGTAAAGGAAGAAAAAGCTGATTTTACATCCAGAGAATTGGCGGCAATCTGCGGGGTAAGTGTACGAACCATGGATCGAATCATTCTGAAATTGTGCGATGCGGGTTATTGTGAAGTCATCAGTGAAAAATTGATGCATAAGTCTGGACGACCCAGCAGAATTTTGCGCCTGCACCCATTGCAAATATATAATGGATGATCTAAGGATACTATATAAAAAAGTGTGTGCCAGATGCAGAAAGACGATAACTTGGTAATCATATATATGGAAGAAAGGGGAAGCGCGCTGTTATGAAAAATTTGAAGGTGCCCTCAATCTGAAAATATTTATGATTATTTGAAAATTACGGAATATGCCCATTTCTGTAAGCTGTATGGATATCTATACAAAAATAAGAAAAAATTATAAAAAAACACTTGCTTTTTTATTTTTTCTATGATATTATTATCAAGCAGTTTCGATTCGCGGCTGTGGCGGAACTGGCAGACGCACCAGACTCAAAATCTGGCGGTAGTGATATCGTGTGGGTTCGAGTCCCACCAGCCGCATACTTTTCTTGAATATGCAGGAATGTTGCAAATTCAAGGTTTCCCCGTAAATGTTGAGAAATCAGCAGTTACGGGGATTTTTATTTTTATATTACAGTGAATAAAATACACCACAAAATAAAATTTTTACCCTAAAAGAAAGCTAATGCAACTTTCCATGCAACTTTTTTTACATGATGAAAGTGTCAGAAAAGTATTGATTTATCTGGCTTGCAACGGCTTTCTTTTTTTCTTGCATGGTGTGTTGGTAAACCCTTTGCAACATATTTGTTGTTTCATGCCCCATCATTTCCATAGCGTATTTATCTGGTACATTGTTTGCCAGCATCACCGATGCGAAATAGTGCCGCAGGGCATGGAATGTACATTTTGGAATTCCTGCCTGTTTGACCATGGTTTCAAAGTTATCGGAGATTTGATTTGGCGTCAAATGAACCAGCTTATCGTTTGGCAATTTTCCAGCAATGGCTTTTTGCAAATCTTCCTCAAGAAAAGGAGGAATCACCATTTCCCGCCTGCCGGCTTTTGTTTTTGGTTCTTTTTCAATCCATGTTTTGTCATTGGCAAGAACCACAGAGCGGCGGACATGGAGTCGTCCATTAGAAAGGTTGACATCGTTTACATGGATACCACAAATTTCGCCCCTGCGAAGCCCCAGAAACGCCGCAAGCTTTACGGCGAGTATTTGGTCGAATGGAGCGGAAAGACGTAACAGACGGCTGATATCGTCCGCAGACGGGATAACAATTTCCTTCTTTCTGTAATCAGGGTAAGAAAAGTGCGTCCGAAACTCTGGTGCGAACATTTGCAGAGAGGCGGTCAAAAGACCATAGATATTCCGGATATACTTTGGAGCATGATGTGCTGCCTCTTGGTTGATCTCTGACTGAATTAGTTCATTGGTCAGCTTATTCAAACGAATATGTCCAATGAGTGGGAATTTTGTCTTTTGGATCAACTCATAGCTGCGGATCGTAGAAGGGGAGAGGATATTGGTTTTAAGCGCAATATACTTTGCCACTGCTTCTGAAACCGTCAGATCGTTTGGCAGCTTCTCATGTTTTCTGTTTACTTCAAATTCTTTTGCCAGGCGTTCACAGTCTTTTTTCTTATCGGCAGTGAAGCGCTGGTAGATGCGTTTGGGTTTTCCGTTTTTTGTGATGGTATGGCTGTAGACCAGTATGGTCCAGGTACCATTTTTGTTGCGTTTGGCTTCTGCCATAAAATGACCTCCTTTTTATTTTTTTGGCATAGAAATAAAAGGCGGTCTGTGGTATAATATATGTGCGTTTGGTGGTTCCACAGTGACCGCCTTTTGAAATCCTCTTTCCTGTTGGCGCAGGAAGGGGGATTTTTTTTGTTTTATATGAATGAACAAAACTGTAAAACCCTAACTTTGGCACTTGATAAGAAGTGCTTCCTGAAGAACTTGTGAGAAGTTTATATTTTTTGCCATAGCTTCCTCATTGAGCCACTGTGGAATCGTCAATGTTTTCTTTACGGATTTTGAATTATGTTTTTTCTGATATTCGAGCATATCAAATTCGATGATTACAATAAATTCATTTTCATTCAGTTTGATTTTATTGGGTGCAGAAGGTGAGGGAATGGTGCGTTTTTCGCTCTCTAAAAAATCAATTGCCAAACCTAATGCGTCAAAAGCCATTTCATAAGCCTCTTCGATTGTTTCACCCTGTGTAAAGCAGCCGTTCATATCGGGGAAAGCAACAGAATAACCACCATCATCTTCGGGAGTAAAGACTGCGGGATAAAATAATTTTTTTAACATAATCAACACTCCTTTATATTGAAAATTGGCGAGGGCTTTTTTATTTAAGCCCCGCCTGCTTTAAGATGTTTTGTTCAGTACCTTTTTTCAGGTCTTTACAATGGAATGGTACGATTGCTATTTTACCAGTTTCCTTGTTTTCAAATACTTTATGTGAGCCGTTTTGTCTCATTTCCACAAAACCGTTTGCTTTTAGTAGCTTAACCATTTCTTTTGGCGTCATTGGCATTTCGCTTTGTACCTCCTTCCTGATTACATCTTAATTATAACACGTGCAAACACGTGCGTCAATAGAAATATGTGTGAATACGTATTTATTTTGCAGTTTTCAATGATCTCCCTTGTGGTATTGGCAGTACCGCAGGGGGAGTTTTTATATTATCTATTTTTATAGTTTTGGATAAAGTCATCAAATAGTTCTCTAACTTTTCTTTCCGCTGGATGGAAGTTGAATACGTTTCTTTGGTATAATTCTGCCATCCTTTCTGCCCGTATCTCCGCTGATTTTCGGCTGACATCGCAGAGATTCATGATTTCTTCGGGCGTATGTATATCTAAAGCCGCAAGGACAGTGGCAGGCATCAGAATATCTCGAGCGAATATATTCGCTTCCAGTTCCTGCATATCCGTCTGGCTGTCATTTTCACTGTTACGGTAGTGGATGGTTCCAATGTCATGGTCAAGGATACCGTGACCTAATTCATGGGCAACGGTGAAGCGGCGGCGACGTTTGCTTTTGATCTTATCATTTATGAATATTTCTTTGCGATCACCAAGATAAACAATAAAGCCATCACCATGTAAAACATCTTCTCGAAACAGTTGGGTAACGCTGGATTTGGAATAGGTGTGCATACGCAGGTCAAAATGATCTGCAATTTTCCATAAATCCACAGGCAGGCTGTTGATTCCGCATTCCAGTAGTACCTTCCAGGACATATCTCTTGCTTTTTTGTAGTGTTCGTACATTTACAATCCTCCTATGTAGTAATAGAAGAATTGTAAAAGAATTCCTAATGGATTTCTTTAGGAGATTTCTGGAAATCAGCAATTTCTACTCACACACCTCATGTGAGGCGTGACTTGAAAATCAGCAAAGGTCGTGATCCTCTTCATAAGGTTCGGCATCCAGACGTTTTGCCAGTTCAAGGAGGGCTTCCCGTTTTACTTTATACTTGCCGCCACGAGCGGCAATCTCAACATACTCGCCTTCACAGCGAGCATATTCTTTTTCCAAAATGGTATCAATAATATCTTTGCCGTGATCGTCTAGACTGCGGTATTTTTTTATGTGTTCCATTTCTGCAATAGAAAATATAGATTTATTTTTGAGTTCTGGAAAGTTATCTAAATCATCCAAAGTGAATCCCATAGCGTGAACAATAGATTTTACTGTATCCACACTTGGGTTTTTGGTGATACCAGCTGTAATTTTGCTGAGGGTTCCTTTTGGGACACCTGATTTTTCGGAAAGTTCATCAATACTCATACCAATATGTTTTCTCATTATATTTATTTTTTCAAGTCCCATATAACTCACCTCTTTAGCCAGATTGTAGCACCATAATTCCAACAAGTCAAGAATTAAAATTCCGAATATGGAAATATTATTTATTTTTAATGGTTGACAAATTCCAAATATGGATATAATATTAAAATATAAATTCCAAATATGGAAATTGGAGGTGACAATAATGAATTGTATATACCCGAAAATGGAAATAAAAATAGTGAAAAGGGGGATCAAAAAAAAGACGATAGCATCCAGACTCGGAATTTCTGAAAGATGCTTGTACAACAAAATGAAGGGAAAGACTCCATTTACATGGAGCGAGGTTGAAATTCTACAGAAAGATTTTTTTCCGGATATGACAAAAGAAGAAATTATGTTTAAATCTAATAAACTCGAAAAGGACGCAGGCTGAGGGAGGCGAAAATGTATGGACAACGGTAGTTGGATGTTGTTTTGGACGTCAATTATATGTTCAGCAGCCTGCGGTGCTTTAGGAGTGCAAGCAGGTTTCTTTCTGAAAGCAAGAACACCAGAGGAAAAGGAAAAAGACGTTGGATAAGGGAGGAGATGCAAATGGATAAAGAACTTAAAATCACTGTAAGAGTAAAGGACGCAGAGAAAGTATTGTCAGAGCTGAAACGAGCAAATGAGATTTTGAAAGAATTAGGAAACATCTTTCAGAGATATGATGGTTTGGCGAAAGGTTTAGAACTGGAACTTGTGCCAGCACAAGAAGATATGCTGGCACAGGAGTTTATGCATCCTTCAAAAAATCAATGATTTCTTTTTTAAAAGAATCAAGGGCATAGAAAGTTTGTCTGCCGATTTCACAAAGGTCACTGCTGTTAACAGGGTCAGAACTGCCTTCGGGAAATATAGATCTAATTCTTTCGGAATAATCAGACAAAACATTATCTAAAGATTGTTCCAGTTTTTTTGTTTCCATTGGTTTTCTCCTTTCGCTAAGTACTTGGCTGCTGCAACAGCCTGTACTTTCAGGATAGGAGAAAGAAATGGAAAAGTCAAGAACGCAGGTTGAGGGAGGAGATACAAATGGAAAAGTATGAAGATTATACAACCGCAAAAAAATCTCGTGACGTTACCATCAGGGAAGCCGCTGATTTTTTTAATGGCAAGGCATTCTACTGTACAGGAACTGTTGTAAACGAGAAAGATAAAGAAATTGGTCTCGCTCTTGAGTTTTTTGACAGAGACGTTCCTGAAGAAGTAGCACCCAGATGGTCACTTCACTGTATGAACGATGGGACCTTGCGGATTGTGGAATGGTGAGATGATGGCATGAAAATAGCATCAAAAAGTAAAGGCGAGGTTATGAATCTAAAAAGACTTTTACGAAGCCGGAACATTACCGTTATCCAGGCAGCGAAGATGCTAGGGATTGAAAGAGAAACACTGCATCGAAAAATAGCCGGAAAGCAGCGGTTTTATTTAGCAGAGGCAGTTAAGTTATATGAGATGTACTTTCCAGATCTGGATTTCTTTGAAATTTTTTCGGAGTACATAAAAGAGCAAGAAATATAATCAAAGACTTACTTATGTTACAAGAACGAAAGGAGGGATGGTTATGCCTAAATTAAGAGAAAGTCCACAACAGGTATTTTACAGTGGGTTGACAAAGAAAATCAAAACCCAAATGATTCAGCAGGGTTATGACAGAAAATCTCTGGCAGACAGAGCTTGTTTAAAATACGTTACCCTGTGCAAACGGCTTCGGGAGCCAGATACATGGATTTTGAGCGAACTGCTTGCAGTTATGCAGGTTTTAAAAATGGATTTTGGTGAGCTGTATGAAAAAGGGGCATAGATATGTAGTTTGCGGCGACTGTGGTCGAATCTGGAACATTGCGAAAGAACAGGACACCAGACACGGCTATCTTTGCCCGCAATGTACATACAAGCGTCGCATGGAGAGGAGGAAAAAAGATGGACAAGCTCATCATTACGCTGTTGGTGGTGATCGGAGTGCTGGTTTTGTTTCTGGGAATTGCTCTGGAGGAAATCAAAGCCCTGCAACAGGACAAGCGTGACTGGAAAAACCGCTATTACGCAGCGGCACAAATCAAAGCCAAAGACAGAATTTGACAAGATGAACAGTAGGAAGTGAATCTATGAAATTTTCAGACATTACGAAAGTAGCGAAACGATTCCGCTATGCCGTCATTGTGACAGATGCCGGAAACAATCAGTGGTGTCATACGGGAGCGGCTGCCTACAAACTGGAAGGATTGCCCAACCTGACAGCAGACGATTTTCTGAACATCATTGGCATAGCGGAAACAAAGAAATGTAAGTGGTATCTGGGTGATCGGCAGGATGAAGGGGGACTTTTCAAAACAGATCGCCTAGGAGAGCAGGAATTGACCGGAGATATGGCTGGCGTTTCCGTTTTGTATAACGGACATAAGCTGATGCCTTTTTATCTGGCAGAAGGTGTTGTTTGGCTGGATGTGGATTTGCTGGTGCCGGTATTGAACGGAAAAACGGAATACCTTCGTTTTTTCCTGCGGAATCAGAACGACAGGCGTACCATTGCCGTCAAAGACGGTCTGGTATTGATTGCGTTGATTGGGGAGTTCCCCTTAGACCAAGGTTTATACGAACATGTGAAATTGATGTGGCAGCAATGCAAGATACAGGGAGTGGAGGTGGAATCCCATGAAGACAGTGACGATGATGCTGATTGAGGAAACGGGAGCAAAGGTCATCAAACAAAATCCTGCCATGGAGGAAATGGCGGCTAGAATCGGAGCGGTAGGCAGAATGGATATCATTCCCATGCGCCCGAACTTTGACCAGATCTATCTGGCATTTGATATGGCAAAAAATCCAGATGGTCCCATGTATGATGGCTGGGAAGGAGAACGGAAGCTCATTGTGGGAAAAGGGATTTTGTTTCGCATGGCAGGTATGCGGATTTGGGACTTGCCCATGGAAGATGGAGAAAAAGCGGCGGAACTGGTGGAAGTCAGAGGAGAACAGCTGGCATGGGACAAGCTGTGATGGACATAAAAAAATCCCTGTGGCGGGAACCACAGGGAAAGGGCATCGGGAAATGCCCAAGATACATCTGGAAAAGCATAGCCCAAGATACATCTATAAGAAGCATAGCATAAATATGGAAATTTTGCAAGCGTTCTGACGGTTTCGGCTGTGAGAACGCTTTTGTAAAGAGAGGTGTGGGAGCCTCTTGGAACCTTGATAAAGAGATTATATTTACGACCACGGAGGGGAGTATATGCCAAGATACATCAAAAAGATATGGAGCGGGGATGTCTACGAAGCAGAGGAATACTATTCCAGACGGAAAATCAACAAAAGCTGTCTGCGGGGACCAAATGAAAATGGAAGCAGTGCGGAGCAGCAGGAACGGAATCTAAAATATGCCCGAAAAAAACTGGCAAGAAAAATCAATGCCAATTTTGGAAAGGGAGATTTGTTTTTGACACTGACACATAAACAGCACGTGGGATATGGAGAAGCCAAACGACAGTTGCAAAATTTTCTGAAGCGTCTGAAGCGGAAACGGAAGAAAATGGGACTGCCGGAACTGAAATATGTGGCAGTGACAGAAGCGGAGGGCAAGCGTGCCCATCATCATCTGGTGGTAAGCGGTACCGATCTGACCGTTGACCAGTGGACGGAACTGTGGGGACAAGGTCGGATCATGATTTCCCGTTTGGAACCGGATGGGGATTATACGGGGCTGACCAGATATATCACCAAAGAATGTCCTCTGGATCATTCCAAACGATGGAGCTGTTCCAGAAATCTGGTGGAACCCAAAGTGGAAGTGGTTCCCATGAAAGATGAAAAACCAAAACAACGGCTTCGTGTGCCAAAGGGGTATCGGGAAGTGGAACGCTATGAATACGCATCTGAAGAAAACGGGATGTTTCGTTACATAAAAGCCATCCGAAATGGCGGGGCAGACTATGGGGAAGGAAAGGAGCAGGAATCATGAAACAGAGAAAAGGAAGCCATTCATGGAGCATTTTGACGGGAAAGGAAAAAAGATGCTTTGTGACAGGCAGGACAAGCTGTTTGCAGAAGCACCATATCTTCCATGGAAATGGAAAGCGGAAGATTTCCGACAGGCACGGCTTTTGGTGTTATCTGGTGCCGGAAGTACATCTTGCGGGGCTGGGTGGATTGCATGCGTACCCGGAGAGTGGTCTGGATCGGGCTCTGAAGTGCATTTGTCAGAGGGAATTTGAGAAAACACATACCAGAGAAGACTTTATTGCTCTGATTGGGAAAAATTACATATTGCTGGATTTGGAAGAAGCGGTGCAGCGGAAAGCGGAAATGGAGAGCATGGTGGAGCGAAAAGGCATAGAGCATTACAAAGCATACGCTATGGAGAAGTATGGGAAGATGCCAGTGAATGACTGTTGGTTATGCGAATACGAAATTCAGTTTGTGGAAGAAATGGATTTGTGTATTCATGGGGAGGTGGCTGGGTTTTGGCTGATGTGATGAAAGAATATGCTGTGGAAATCTCTGTGAAATTTGTGATCAAAGCGGAGGATGAAAAGGAAGCTGCTGTTTTTGCGGCGGCAGAAGTTGAAGAGTGTGACGGTGTGGAAAGCGGAACCATTACAGCGATATATGAACTGGGAAAATAGACCATTTTCTTGAGGTCACGAAAAAGCAAAGGAGGAAAAAGTATGTGCAAGCCATTATATGCGGATGCCATTGCTTATTTTGAAAAGCTGGAAAAGAAACATGCTTACCAAGCGAATAAGGCAATGTGGCAGGGGCGCAGTGAACAGGAGATTGAAAACATTCAGCGGAAAAAGGAATATGCAAGGCTGGCAGCGGAAGCGTTGCGGGAAGTTGGAGGAATTGTATGAATGAGAAAAAGTTTATCACAAAAGAACAGGCAGTATACATCCTGCCAGATGGGAATTTGATACATACATTTTATCAGTTGGGCAGTAGTTTGGTCGGAGCGGATTGGAGCAGAGAAGAAATTATAGAAAAAATACAGAAGTCGGACATCTTAGAATTAACAGGAGAGATAGCAAAAGGAATGGGACATGGGCTTGTGGCATACGACAAAGATACAGAAAGACAAAGTCAAATTCTTTTTATTGAAACAAATGCAGAGCGGTTGGAAGAAGTGGAAAATGGGAGAAATAAGGAAATGAATTATAAAAAGTGTATCCACGATCCAATATGCCAATTATGGAGAGACCAGGAAAAGCAGGACGCATCTTGTTATGTGGAGGAAGAATGCTTCATGGGTGTGAAAGAGGTACTAAACTGGGCAAAGGTCAGCCTTGAGAACAGAAAAAAGAACTTTTGAAGGAAAAAGAGGAACTGGAAAGACAGAAAGAGGAGCTGCGAAAGGAAGAACATCCATGGGGAACCCGATGAACGTAAAAAAACACTTGAAACAGCTGGTCTGCCCATGTAAGGACTGCCAGAAGCGGCATGAAAAATGCCATGGCAACTGTGACCAGTATAAAAACTGGGATGCAGAACAGAAAAAGCTGAAAGCGGAAATGTGGAAGGAAAGAAAATCAGAACATGAAGCGGATGAGCGGAAAAAGACAGCAGTGCGGAATTACATAAGGAGGAAAAAGTGAACAATGTAATTTTGAGCAGGCTGACGAAAAATAAGTATGGAAAGAGGGAGAGAATTTGAAAGCTTACTTTGAAGGGGATAAAAATATATTGGTTTTTAAGCCAATACAAAGAAGTAAAAAAGGGCGAAAGAAGAAAAAAACAAACGAAGAACGGCTGAAGGAGTGCGGAACAAAAGAACTTGCTCATGAACTAGCATTGATCGCTGAATGGGATAGGGGAGAAGTTAGGAAAGCAAAGCAAGGACCTGGGCTTGATAACTTTATGGAGAGATGGCTGAGACAGCCTGCAAAGGAGGAGAAAGATGAATAAAGTGGTATTGATGGGCAGACTGACAAAGAATCCTGAGATACGGTATGCCGAAGGAGAAAATCCTGTTGCCGTTGGGCGGTACACACTGGCGGTCAACAGAAGATGGAAGAAGGAAGGCGAAGCGGAAGCGGATTTTATCCCATGCGTCACATTTGGAAAGTCTGCCACTTTTGCTGAAAAGTATTTTTCCAAGGGGCAGTTGATTTGTATTGTTGGGCGGCTGCAGGTGCGGAACTGGACAGATAAAGACGGCAACAAAAGAAGAAATATGGAAGTGGTTGTTGAGGAACAGCACTTTGCAGGCAGTAAGAACGAAAACCAGGAGCCGAGGAGAGAACCGACACAGGATGGGTTTTATCCCATAGACGATATTGAGGATGATGATCTACCGTTTTGAGGAGTGAAGATATGAAACAAATGAATTTACTGGAAGAACTGATCGTTGATAATTTTGCAGGCGGCGGTGGTGCCTCTACTGGCATTGAGCTTGCCACCGGACGCCCAGTGGATATTGCAATAAACCATGATCCAGATGCCATTGCCATGCACAAGGCGAACCACCCTTACACCACACATTATTGCGAATCGGTTTGGGATGTAGACCCAAAGAAAGTGTGCGGAGGAAGAAAGGTAGGGCTTGCCTGGTTTTCGCCGGACTGCAAGCATTTTTCAAAAGCAAAGGGCGGTAAGCCTGTTGACAAGAATATTCGAGGTTTGGCGTGGATTGTACTAAAATGGGCTGGTACAGTGCGTCCTAGAGTGATCATTCTGGAAAATGTGGAGGAATTCCAGACATGGGGACCTGTGAGAAAAGGAAAACCAGTCAAAAGCAGAGCGGGAGAAACATTTCGGAAATGGAAAGAGCAGCTGGAAAGCCTTGGGTACTGCATAGAACATAGGGAACTGGTAGCGGCAGATTATGGAGCACCTACCATACGGAAGCGTTTCTTTCTGATTGCACGATGTGACGGAAAGCCCATTATATTTCCGGAAAAGACGCATGCACCAGTAGACAGTGAAGAAGTGATAGAAGGCAGGAAAAAACCATGGAGAAGTGCGGCGGAAATCATAGATTGGTCCCTGCCATGTCCTTCTATTTTTGATACATCAGAAGAAATCAAAGAAAAATACGGTATTCGTGCGGTGCGTCCGCTGGCAGAGAATACTATAAAAAGAATTATCAGAGGACTGGACAAGTTTGTATTAAATACCTCTGCGCCGTTCTTGGTCATGGTAAATCATACGGGAGAGTTCAGGGGACAGGAAATAACAGAGCCGGTGCAAACTGTCACAGCAAAGAATGGATATGGTTTGGTATCGCCAGTTTTGGAACCATATTCGATTTGGACGGTTTCTAATACCAGCAATGCGACAGGACATGCCGCAGATTCCCCCATAGATACCATACGGACAGGAGGCGGAGGTGGTCAGATGCTTCTTTCTGCGGCAATGACAGCCATAGGACAAACAGGTTTCTCAAAAGATCGTTCTTATAGCGTAGAAGAACCTGTCAGAACAACGGTTTCCAAAGCAGAGCAATGCTTACTGATGCCTTCACTGGTACAGTATCACACAGAACAGTCAGAAAAAGCGAGAGGGCAGAAAGTAACAGAACCGCTGATGACATTGGATGCATCTAACCGTTATGGAGTTTCGGCGGCATATCTTACAAAGTACTATGGAAACGAAAGAGGCGGTATTTCTGCTGCTGATCCATTACATACGGTAACGGCGAAAGATAGGGAAGCGGTGACAGCAGCATTTCTTTCAAAATTCTATAAAACAGGTGTTGGGCAAGACATATCAGAGCCGCTCCATACCGTTACAACGTCCCCAGGACATTTCGGTTTGACCATTGTCAAATTGGAGAGAGAAAATACAAATCTGGGACACTGGAATGAAATCAGAGAATTACTCAATCAGTATGCCGACTACAAAATCGGATGTGATGAAATCCTGCTGATTTCCATAAAAAATCAAAAATACTTTATCAGTGATATTGGACTGCGTATGCTCACACCGAAAGAGTTATATGCGGCAAATGGATTTCCTGAGGATTACATCATCGATAAGGATTGTGACGGAAAAACCTATGGAAAGACAAAACAGGTGGCAAGATGCGGTAATGCAGTGCCGCCGCCATTTGCGGAAGCCATTGTCCGGGCTAACCTGCCAGAGATGTGCGGGGAGAAAATTGGAAGTATGGAAGAATTACGGAATGTTATGACAGGATAGGATGACAGTATGAAAACATTGATCAAATACCCAGGAAGTAAATGGAGAATTGCAGAATGGATCATATCATTTTTTCCAGAACATCACAGCTATTTGGAACCGTTTTTCGGAA
>OLVR01000925.1_pt1 | contig 32409 bp, 29 predicted proteins | sample 1673261 | NCBI WGS metagenome assembly OLVR01 (sample SAMEA3178938, study PRJEB25190) | human gut metagenome | biome: human gut; feature: human-associated habitat; material: faeces | place: Austria | collected 2013 | reverse complement strand
TCGGTGGTGTTCAGGTGCTCATGGCCCAGCACCTCCTGCACGGCCTTGACATCCACGCCGTTTTGCAGCATCAGGGTCGCTGCCGTGTGGCGCAGCTTGTGGGAGGAGTAGTGGGTGCTGTCCAGCCCCGCCTCCAGCAGATGCCGCTTCACCAGCGCATGGACCATGGAGCGGCTGATGCGTCGGTTCTGCAGGGAGAGAAACAGGGCGTCCTCGTCCCTGCCGGTGATGGGTCGCCGCACCGCCAGATACTGCTCCAGAGCCGCCTGACACGCCTCATTGAGGTAGACGATGCGGACCTTGTTGCCCTTGCCCAGCACGTGGAGGGCCTCTCCTTGAATGTCACTGCGGTTCAGGCCGATCAGCTCGGAGATCCGCAGACCGCAGTTGAGAAACAGCGTTAAAATACAGTAATCCCGCTCCCGATTAGGGCCGTCTACGCTGTCTAAAAGGGCCATGCTCTCCTCCAGTGTCAGATAGCGGGGCAGGGTCTTTTTCAGCTTGGGCGAGTCCATATCCTTCACGGGATTTTCCTCCAGCACATGGACCTTGTTGCAGAGATAGCCGTAAAAGGAGCGAATGGTGGCCAGCTTTCTGGCACGGGAGGCGGCGTTGAGTCCCTTTTCAGAGCGCTGGCTATTCTGGTGCAGCACCCGATCCCGACTGAGGTAGGTCATATAGCCGTAGATATCCGTCAGCGTCACCGAGGCGATGAGGTCCCGATCCACATCCCGGATGCTGACCTGATCCATAGGGACATCCCGCAGAGCCGGGTCACGGGTCTGCTTCAGGTAGCGGAAAAAATTCCGCAAATCCAGAAAATACTCGTCCACAGTCCGCTGGGAGTGGGCCTTAATGGTCTCATGGTAGGACAGAAAGTCCAGCAGCAGCTGGGGGGCCTCCTGCCGGTAGTCGATGGGCATGGTCTCACCTCGCAAAATGGCACGGCGTCGCCGCCGCTCTGCAGCTATTATACCATGCTGCGGGGATTTTGCAAGGCGCTGGGGTTTGCATCCTCGGCATGGGTATGGTATAATCCCAGCATAGAGCACCCCGGCGGCGCATAGAGTGTGCCGGAGGGGGTGAGAGCCATGGTACTGTGGCTGCGGCACAGGCGGCTCCTGTGGAGCATTCTGGTAGCGCTGGCGACCCTGCTGCTGACACTTCTGCTGACCGGACGGCAAACCCGGCCCACTGCGGTCGGCGGAGAGATATCCTCACCGGGGACGGTCATCGTGCTGGATGCCGGACACGGCGGAGAGGACGGCGGCGCCGTGTCCCCGGATGGCGTGCCGGAGAGCGGCATCAACCTGCAGATCGTCCGAAAGGCGGAGGGGCTGTTGGTGTTTCTGGGCCGCAGTGTCCGATTGACCCGAACAGGGGAGGAGGCCATCTATTCTCCGGAGGCCCAGACCCTGCGGGAGAAGAAGGTGTCGGATCTGAAGAACCGTGTGGCGCTTATCAACGCCCTGCCCCATGCGGTGCTGCTCAGCATCCATCAGAACAGTATGCCCCAGCACCCCGCCGTCCACGGGGCGCAGGTTTTCAGCAATCCACAGGAGCCTGCCGCCGGGCTGGCGCAATCCATCCAGCAGGAGCTGAATCTGACAGTAAACACCGGAAACGAAAAGACCGCCAAGGCCATAGGGGACTCGGTGTACCTCATGAAGCACATCACGTGTCCGGGGGTGCTGGTGGAGTGCGGCTTCCTGTCCAACTCCCACGAGGCGCAGCTGCTCCGACAGCCGGAGCAGCAGAAACGTCTGGCGGCGGCCATTGTGGCCGGATACTTGAATTTTGGGAATCATTGACAAAGAATAAGGGGATATCCATGAAAGCGAAGACAGTTTTTTTCTGCACGGAGTGCGGCAATGAGACGCCCAAGTGGTCGGGACGCTGTCCCGCCTGTGGTGCATGGAATACCATTGTGGAGCAGACGGATAAGCCGGTGAAAAGCGGAAGAAAGTCTGTTTTTTCCACAACTGTAAAGGCAGAACGCATCACAGAACTGGGCACCTCTGACGAGATCCGCTTCCTGACGGGTATGGGGGAGCTGGACCGGGTTTTGGGGGGCGGCGCCGTCAAGGGATCACTGGTCTTGGTGGGCGGTGCGCCGGGTATTGGCAAATCTACACTGATGCTCCAGATCTGTAAAAAATTGGGAGAGTTCTCCAAGGTGCTGTACGTTTCCGGCGAGGAATCCACCCACCAGCTGAAGCTGCGGGCGCAGCGGCTCCGGGTGGAGAGCGAAAATCTGTATGTTTTGTCGGAGACGTGTTTAGGGAATGTCACGGAATGTGTCCGGGAGGAAAAACCGGATGTGCTCATCGTGGACTCCATCCAGACGCTGTATAATGAAGAGATGGATTCTCCCGCCGGCGGCGTGGGGCAGGTGAAGGACTGTACCATGGCCCTGATGCAACTGGCAAAGGGACAGGGCATTACGGTATTTGTCATCGGCCACGTCAACAAGGAGGGCTCTATCGCAGGTCCCAAGGTGTTGGAGCACATGGTGGACTGCGTGCTGTACTTCGAGGGCGATCAGCACATGACCTACCGCATCCTGCGGGCAGCCAAGAACCGTTTCGGCGCCACCAACGAGATCGGCGTCTTTGAAATGATGGACTGGGGCCTGAAGGAGGTGGAGAATCCCTCCGAAATGCTGCTGTCGGGCCGTCCCAAGGATGCACCGGGGACCTGCGTCACCTGCGCTATGGAGGGAGCCCGCCCGGTTTTGGCGGAGGTGCAGGCTCTCATCGCTCCGGCCAGCGCCGCCAATCCCCGGCGCATGAGCAACGGCTTTGACTACAACCGCTTTGCGATGCTGCTGGCGGTGCTGGAGAAGCGGGGGAATCTGAAGGTCTCCCAGTGTGATGCATACCTGAATATCATCGGCGGTCTAACGCTGGAGGAACCGGCGGCAGATCTGTCCGCTGTGGTGGCCATCGCCTCCAGCTATCTGGACAAGCCCGTTCCCAGCCATATGGCCGCCATCGGAGAGGTGGGGCTGTCTGGGGAAATACGGTCTATCAATCACATGGAGCAGCGTCTATCTGAGGTGCAGCGACTGGGTTTCACGCAGTGCATCGTCCCGGAGCACCGGGTCAAAGAGATGAAAGAACTGCCGCATCTGGAGCTTCTGCCGGTACAGAACGTGGCGCAGGCTCTCCAGCTGCTGGTACAGGGAAAGCTGATGAAGTGATGCGAGAAAAAGGAAGAGGGCATATACCCTCTTCCTTTTTTTGTAACGGATGTAAGATAGTAATACTTTACAGTAACTAATAGAAATTCCTGGTTTTCGGCGACCTGCTTTCGGGGGATAAGCACCATCCTTGACACGCTAAGAATTGCCAGATATTCTGTTATGTCTGCTGACAGCGAAGGGTAAGGGCGAATCTCAACAAAATATGTACCCACGTCAAAAGAGAGCGAGTATCCTGTAAATTATCCATTTGAAGGAGATTCTCTTCCTCACGACCTGTTCGGAAACTATATAGAGTGTTCCGGTAAACTGGTGGCAGGCGGCAATTCAATCGAATCAATCATTCTGATAATTGCGCCGTTTGCTACATCGTGGGAGGAGGGGAGATTTTGCTGCTGCCTCTCATAGTCCAGCGGAAGAAACTCCGTCATCGTCCCTCGATATCGCTTGGGCAGGAAGGTATTCTGGCAGCGGGGATTCTCCCGTTCCCTGATGGCCACCGTTTCATAAAACCGCTTCCATAGGGCTCGGAAGCAAAGCTCCTCCTCACCGGGCAGGGCCAACTGCAGGCTGTCTACCCGCACCATTCGGGATCGGCCGCTGCTGTATAGCAGTAGGTCCTTGTGTGTACTGTCGTAGATAAAAAAGGATTCGTTGGCATGGCGATTGCAGAAGTGGTTTCGCAGCAGGGGGAGGACTCGATTTTTTGGCTCGATTTCCGCTCCCAGCACGCCACTGTACTCGGAAAAACGGATGAAGCCACGCAGCTTCTCTAACTCGCCGCTCATGTGCCGCAGAGCCTTGGCCACGGGGTAGTAGGCCGCATCCGACTGGTTTCTCAGGAAATTCGGTCCTTCGTCCATCAGCTTGCGGACAAAGGTGTAAAGGTGTAACTCTTTATCCTCCATACAGGTGAGAAAGGCACGGTGCAGCAGCTCTGCGGCACGCTTGGAGCGCTTGAAGATGCCCCGGTACACCCGTCGGGCGTGCTCCGGCACCGTCAGGATGCTGCGGACGGAATACAGGGAAAAACACTCCTCATCGCTGTAAAAGGCGATGGGGAATTCTTTGTGCACATAGCTTTCAAACACGCAGCAAAGGAATCCGTCGAAGCTGCCGTCGTATTGAAAGACCACATCCTGCCATGCCATCGTATCACCCCGCCGAGTCAAACAGCGACAGCTGCCGGCACTCTTCCGGCGGCAGCTGCCCTCGCTCCATCGCCTCTAATTGCCGCTGAAGGGTCTGGGCGGTAAATTGCAGGCCCTGCCGCATCCGGCCGCCGCAGGTGATAAAGAACTGCGCCCTCTTCAGCACCACCCCCAGTTTTTTCAGGTCCTCGAACCGCAGCGTACCATGGCGGCGGGCCGAGACGATACGCCGTGCGCTTATCGGACCGATGCCCGGCACCCGTAGCAGCGTCTCGTATTCAGCGTTCATGATCTCCAGCGGAAACTGTTCCAGATGTCCGATGGCCCAGTGGCACTTGGGGTCCACCAGCGGATTGAAGTCCGGGTGCTGCTCGTCCAACAGCTCCTCGGCCCGGAAGCCGTAAAACCGCAGCAGCCAGTCCGCCTGATACAGGCGGTGCTCCCGCAGCAGAGGGGGCTTCGTATCCTTGGAGGGCAGCAGACTGTTCTCGACTACCGGCACATAGGCGGAATAGAACACTCGTTTGAGACGGTACTTCTCGTACAAAGACTGGGTCAGGTGCAGGATACGGCGATCATTGTCCGCCGTGGCGCCCACAATGAGTTGGGTGCTCTGTCCGGCCGGGGCAAACACCGGGGCGTGGCGGGACCTCACCAGCTCTGCCTTGCTCTCTCTGGCCCGGTCCCGAATCTGTGCCATGGGCCGCAGAATGGCCTGTTTGCTTTTATCCGGAGCCAGCGTTTGCAAGCCCTTCTGAGAGGGCAGCTCGATGTTAACGCTGAGCCGGTCTGCCAGCAGCCCCAGCCGCTGCACCAGCTCCGGCGATGTGCCGGGGATGGCTTTGGCATGGATATACCCGTTGAAGCGATACTCCTCTCGCAGGATCCGCAGGCACTCGATCATCCGTTCGGTGGTGTAATCCGGGCTTCGCAGCACGCCGGAGGAGAGGAACAGCCCCTCGATATAGTTGCGGCGGTAAAAGCCGATGGTCAGCTCCGCCAGCTCCCGTGGCGTGAAGGCCGCCCGGCGGGTATCGTTGCTGCGCCGGTTGACGCAGTACTTGCAGTCGAACACGCAGCTGTTGGTCATCAACACCTTCAGCAGGGTGATGCATCGCCCGTCGGCGGAGAAGCTGTGGCAGCAGCCGGCGATAGAGGAGGTGGTGTTGCCGATCATCCCCGGCCGGGCGCTGCGCCTGACGCCGCTGGAGGTGCAGGCTGCATCGTATTTGGCGGCGTCCGTCAGGATGGCCAGCTTATCCAGCAGCTCCATGCCGTTACACCGTGCGGCGGCGCTGCTGGGGGCGATCCAGCCGGTCGATGACATGAATGGCGCTGCCGGAGAAGAAAGCCACGCCCACCACCATCATAATAAATCCAAAGGTCGTCATAGTCCATACCTCCTGTGAAACTTTTGTTCTACACGCATTATAAGTCGAACATCCGTTTCTGTCAATAGGAAATCGAACAAAATTTCTATATTTCTGCAGAGAGGTTGACCGGCCCCGGATTTTGTATTAAAATAGGAGAAAACAACAAGCAGGGGATAAAAGTACATGAATGAATTGCAGCAGCGTTTTATTCGGGCAAGGCGGCAGGCCATCGCCCTGAACTATCAGCATCTCAACGACAAGCAGCGGGAGGCGGTGCTCTCCACGGAGGGGCCGCTTCTTCTGCTGGCCGGAGCCGGCAGCGGCAAGACCACGGTGCTTATCAACCGGGTGGCCAACCTTCTGCGCTATGGCCGGGGCAGCGACACGGAGGAGATCCCCATGCCCATCTCCGACGATGAGGTGGAGTTTCTGGAGCAGTATGTCCGGCACCCGGACCCGGAGCAGAAGCCCTTGGCGGATTATCTGTGTGCCGTGGAGCCCGCCCGCCCGTGGGAGGTACTGGCCATCACCTTCACCAACAAGGCTGCCAATGAGCTGAAGGATCGTCTGGAGCGGATGCTGGGGGAGGAGTCCCGTGATGTGTGGGCCGCCACCTTTCACTCCGCCTGCGTGCGGATTCTGCGGAGGGACATCGACAAGTTGGGCTTTGACCGCAGCTTTACCATCTACGATACCGATGACACCAAACGGCTCCTGAAGGACATTCTCAAGGAATTGGAGCTGGATGAAAAGACCTTTCCCGTCCGGGAGATCCAGACCATCATCTCCCGCTCCAAGGATGATATGATCCTGCCGGAGGAGTTTGCCGCTCAGGCAGAAAAATCTCAGGATTGGCGGCGTAAGCGCATCGGTAAAGTATATGCACTTTACAATCAGAAGCTACGGGACGCCAATGCGCTGGACTTCGACGATATCATCCTCCACACGGTGGATCTGCTGCGGACGGACAGGGAGACGCTGGCCTACTACCAGCGCAAGTTCCGCTACGTCCTCATCGACGAGTATCAGGACACCAACCATTTGCAGTATCTGCTGGCCAGTCTGCTGGCAGGGGGACACCGCAACATCTGCGTGGTAGGCGACGACGATCAGAGCATCTACCGCTTCCGGGGGGCCAACATCGAGAACATCCTGAATTTTGAAAAGCAGTATACCGGCGCCCGTACCATCCGTCTGGAGCAGAATTACCGCTCTACACAGAACATTCTGGACGGGGCCAACGCCGTCATCCGCCACAACACCGGCCGCAAGGGCAAGACTCTGTGGACGGAGAACGGAAAAGGGGAGATCATCACCGTCAAGACCTGCTTCAATGAGTCCGACGAGGCCAACTATGTAGTGGGGCAGATTATGATGAACTACCGTCGGGGCGTCAACTGGAAGGAACACGCCGTGCTCTACCGAACCAACGCCCAGTCCAACGCCATGGAGTATGCCTTTAAGCGCAACGGCGTCCCCTATAAGATCATCGGCGGCATGAAATTCTTCGACCGGGCCGAGGTCAAGGATATGCTGGCCTATCTGTGCGTTATCAACAACCCCACCGATGATCTGCGGCTGCGGCGCATCATCAACGTACCCTCCCGCAAGATTGGCACCGCCACGGTGGATAAGGCGCAGGTGATCGCTACGGAGGAGGGGAGACCCCTCTATGAGATCCTCTGCCACGCATCCGACTATCCAGAACTGAAATCAAGCGCTGTAAAGCTTCTTGCATTTACAGATATGATGGAGGAAATGCGCCGCCATGTGGCCGATCTGGGGCTGGTGGAGTTTTACGAATATGTGTGTGACCGCACCGGCTATGTGCGGATGCTGCAGGAAAAGGACGATATGGAGAGCCGGGGCCGGCTGGAGAACGTACAGGAGTTGGCCTCCAGCATCATGGGCTTTCTGGAGAACGAGCCGGAGAACCCCACTCTGGCGGGCTTTTTGGACGAGGTGGCTCTATATACGGATCTGGACAGTCAGGCGGACTCCGACAACTGCGTTACCCTCATGACCATGCACAGCGCCAAGGGGCTGGAGTTTCCATGCGTGTTCGTGGTGGGCATGGAGGACGGCCTGTTCCCCGGCAACCGGGCCATGGGGGATGAGGAGGAGATGGAGGAGGAGCGGCGACTGTGCTACGTGGCCATGACCCGTGCCAAGGAGAAGCTGACCCTCACCAACACCCGGCAGCGCACCCTGTACGGCCGTACCAGCCCCGCTATGCCCTCCCGCTTTCTCAAGGAGATCCCGGAGGAGAATATGGAGTGGCTGGGGAAGCCAGAACCCCAGCAGGCGGCGTCCCACTGGGAGGGGGAGTGGCAGCGTCCTGCCGCTGCGTCTCAGGTACGTACCCGTCGGGAGGAGCCAGTCCGATCTACAACGGCTCCGTCCGCTCCGTCGGTGCGGGCTCGCTCCGCAGCACCCTCTGCGCCCCTGATGCAGCTGCGGGCCGGCGACAGCGTCCGCCACAATGCCTTCGGAGACGGTATGGTGCTCAGCGTCCGGCCCATGGGCGGCGATGCGCTGGTGGAAGTGGCCTTTGACAAGATTGGCACCAAAAAACTGATGCTCAAGGCCGCCGGGACCCATCTGACCAAGCTGTGAGAGGGATAGACTCCCTGCGTTGGTGCAAAAATGCACGGAATGTTCGGAATATTTGCTTAGAACTTCTTGAAATCTCTCCCGGCGTTTGCTATAATAGCCCCAAAGGATAAACCCATCCACAATGGTAAAAAATTCAGCACAGAAAGGAATCGTTACCATGATCTATACTGCGGAAGTACAGCATATGTGTCCGGTGGCCAAGGGCGCTTACCACGGCCCGGCTCCTATCCCTGAGGAGGGGAGGTGGGTGCAGGCCAAGGAAATCTCCGATATCTCCGGCTTTACCCACGGTGTCGGCTGGTGTGCCCCTCAGCAGGGCGCCTGCAAGCTGACTCTGAACATCAAAAATGGCATCATCGAGGAGGCGCTGGTGGAGACCATCGGCTGCTCCGGTATGACCCATTCTGCCGCCATGGCCTCCGAGATCCTCATCGGCAAGACCATTCTGGAGGCGCTGAACACAGATCTGGTGTGCGACGCCATCAACACCGCCATGCGTCAGCTGTTCGAGCAGATCGTATATGGCCGGTCTCAGTCTGCCTTCTCTGAGGGTGGCCTATCCGTGGGCGCTTCTCTGGAGGATCTGGGGAAGGGACTGCGCTCTCAGGTGGGTACCATGTTCGCTACTAAGGTCAAGGGACCCCGCTATCTTGAGATGGCCGAGGGCTATGTCACCCGGCTGGCGCTGAACAAGGACGACGAGATCGTGGGCTATGAGTTCATCAGTCTGGGTAAGATGATGGACTTCATCAAGAAGGGCGATGACGCCGCTGCGGCGCTGGAGAAGGCCAAGGGTCACTACGGCCAGTTCGAGAACGCCGCCAAGTACATTGACCCCCGGCAGGAATAAGAGGAGGACAAAAAATGGCACTGTTTGAAAGCTACGAAAGAAGAATCGACAAGATCAATGGCGTCCTCGCTCAGTATGGCATTGGCTCCGTGGAGGAGTGCCGGGAGATCTGCAAGGCCAAGGGCTTCGACCCCTATGAGATCGTCAAGGGCATCCAGCCCATCTGCTTTGAAAACGCCTGCTGGGCGTATACCGTGGGCGCAGCTATCGCCCTGAAGTCCGGCGTCAAGACCGCTGCCGAGGCTGCCAAGATGATCGGCGTGGGCCTGCAGTCCTTCTGCATCGACGGCTCCGTGGCCGAGGACCGGAAGGTAGGTCTGGGTCACGGCAATCTGGGGGCCATGCTCCTCAGCGATGAGAGCAAGTGCTTTGCCTTTCTGGCGGGCCACGAGTCCTTCGCTGCTGCCGAGGGCGCTATCGGTATCGTGAAGAACGCCAACAAGGCCCGTAAGGAGCCCCTGCGGGTGATCCTCAACGGTCTCGGTAAGGACGCTGCCCAGATCATCAGCCGCATCAACGGCTTTACCTATGTTCAGACGCAGTTTGACTACTATACCGGCAAGCTGAGCATCGTCCGGGAGATTCGTTACTCCGAGGGTGAGCGGGCCGACGTCCGCTGCTACGGTGCCGATGATGTCCGGGAGGGCGTGGCCATTATGCACCACGAGGGTGTAGATGTGTCCATCACCGGCAACTCCACCAACCCCACCCGATTCCAGCATCCTGTGGCCGGTACCTATAAGAAGGAGTGCATCGAGCAGGGGAAGAAGTACTTCTCCGTGGCCTCCGGCGGCGGCACCGGCCGTACCCTGCACCCGGCCAGCTACGGCATGACCGATACCATGGGCCGGATGCACTCCGACGCCCAGTTTGCCGGTTCCAGCTCCGTCCCCGCTCATGTGGAAATGATGGGCTTTTTGGGCATGGGCAACAACCCCATGGTCGGTGCTACCGTGGCTGTGGCCGTGGCAGTGGAGGAGAGCCTGAAGGGCTAAGGCTATGCTGCTGAACTGCGTATTCGTTGGTTTGGGCGGCGCAGCCGGTTCCATCTGCCGCTATCTGCTGGGGCTGCTGCCCCTGAAACCGGCCAGCGGCTTTCCGGCTATTACCCTGTGCATCAATATCGCAGGTGCCTTTACACTGGGCCTAATCGGGGCGCTGGCGGGGAAGTATGCCAAGCTGAACCCGCAGCTGCTTCTGTTCCTTCGGGTGGGGGTGTGCGGCGGCTTCACCACCTTCTCTACCTTTTCCGTGGAGACGGCAGGTCTGCTGCAAAGCGGAAAGACCGGCCTTGCGATGCTGCATACGGCGCTGAGCCTGCTGTTGGGCGTGACGGTGGTGCTGCTGGGGCAGCGGTTGGTGCGGTAAAGCGGCAAAGAAGAGACATATAAAAATGGCTCCTGACAAGCTGTCAGGAGCCATTCTTTTGTTATTACGGGATGCCCGTTTCATTTCAATTATCTTCCGGCAAAGGACTGCACACCGCTGTTGATGAACTGCCCGGCGAAGCGGGCTATTTCCTCCGGGGATTCCCTGGTGCCGTCCTGGAGCCAGCGCAGGGCCAGCATCAGATTTCCCGGCACGATGAAGGCGCAGAAGTAGTGGATCTTCTCCCGGTCGCCGGGACATAGCAGGGAGAGATACGCCTCGATGAAGTCATCCCGTAGGATGCGGCAGATGCGCTCTGTATAGGCCCGGTCACCGTAGCCCCCCAGCAGCACCTTGCACAGGTCAGCGTTCTCCTGAATGAAGGCGTAGAGGTCCGTCAGGAAGGGGTAGCCGCCGGTCATGGAGTCCTTGGGATCGTGCCGCCGACAGAGCTCTGACAGACGCTCCGCCATCTCATCCTCCAGATGCAGCAGCAGGTCGTTGACGTCCTTATAGTGGATATAGAAGGTGCTGCGGTTGATATCCGCCTGCTCCGCCAGCTCCCGGACCGAGATGCTCTTGGCGCTCTTCTGGGTCATCAGATGCATCAGCGCCAGCCGCAGTTGCTTCTTGGTCTTTTTTACCCGTCTGTCAATGGTCATGCCATGCATAGTCAACACCTCCGTATGCTGTAGAATAAACTAACCTTATTCTACCATATTCGCCCCTGAATAATCAACATTTTGTTGGATAAAAGACAGAAAAATTTACATCTTCTTAAACCATATCCCTTCTAATGGGCCGTCCCGCCGCATATGCTGGGAGCAAAAGCTGATAGGATTCGGAGGAGAAGCATATGAATCGTTCCACATCCATGTATCAGGATATGGCATCCCGCACCGGCAGCAGCATCTATATCGGCGTGGTGGGGCCGGTCCGCACAGGAAAATCCACCTTCATCAAACGGTTTATGGAGACGCAGGTGCTGCCCAATATTGAAAACGACTACCGACGGGAGCGGGCCAGAGACGAGTTGCCCCAGAGCGGCTCCGGCCGCACCATTATGACCGCCGAGCCAAAGTTCGTACCGGAGGAGGCCGCAGAGGTGCGTCTGCCGGACGGCACCTCCTTCTCCGTGCGGCTCATCGACTGCGTGGGGTACATGGTTCCCGGTGCCGTGGGGCAGTTCGAGGATCTGGCGCCCCGGATGGTCATGACCCCGTGGTATGACCATGAGATCCCCATGACGGAGGCGGCGGAGCTGGGGACCCGGAAGGTCATCTGCGACCACTCCACCGTGGGCATCGTGGTCACCACCGACGGCAGCGTCACGGACATTCCCCGCAGCGACTATCTGGAGGCGGAGGAGCGGGTCATCCGGGAACTGCAGGAGCTGGGGAAGCCCTTTGTGGTGCTGGTGAACTCCCTGCATCCGGAGGAAGCCCGTCCGCTGGCGGAGGAATTACAGCAGAAATACGGTGTGCGGTGTCTTGCGGTGAACTGTCTGGAGCTGGGGGAAGGGGACCTGCAGGAGCTTTTGCGGAGTCTACTGTATGAGTTCCCGGTGCAGGAATTGCAGCTGTTTTTCCCGGAATGGGTGGAGGCTCTGCCGCCGGAGCATCCCATCCCAGCGGGCCTTTATCATGCGGTGGGGCAGGAGGCCAGGCGGCTGGAGCACGTCCGGCAGCTGGAGGGCTGCATGGCGGCGCTGGAGCAGTCGGAGCAGATCCGATCCGTGATGCTGCGGCAGATGGATCTGGGGACCGGCGTGGGGCAGGTGGAGGTGCAGCTGCCCCGAAGCCTGTTCTACGATACGGTGAACCAGCAGACGGGGCTGAGCATCACCGACGACGGTGATCTGATGGAACAGCTGGTGATGCTGGCGGGTCTGCGGAAAGAGTATGACCGGGTGGCTCAGGCGGTGGCCAGTGCCCGATCTACCGGCTATGGCGTGGTAATGCCGTCGGTGGAGGAGTTGGAACTGGAGGACCCGGAGATCGTGCGGCAGGGAGGACGGTACGGCGTGCGGATGAAGGCTAGTGCTCCGTCTATCCATATGCTGCGGGCGGATGTGAGCACCACGGTGTCTCCCATTGTGGGGAACGAGAAGCAGTCGCAGGACATGGTAAACTATCTCCTACAGGAGTTCGAGGGGGAGCCGGGGAAGCTGTGGGAGTCCAACATCTTTGGCCGCAGCTTCCACGAGATCGTGGGGGAGGATTTGCAGGCGAAGCTAAAGCGGATGCCGGAGGATTCTCAGAAAAAGCTGCGGGAGGCGCTGGAACGCATCCTCAACGAGGGAAGCGGCGGTCTGATCTGCATCATTCTGTGAGGGGACGCATCCATAACGAAGAGAGGCAAGGCCGATGGCCTTGCCTCTCTTCGTTATGGTATCCTTACTTGCGGAGAATCAGCAGATAGTCCTCGCCCTGCGGGGCGGAGGTGATTTGATAGCCGTTGTTTCCGGCGAAGCGGGTGATGTTGTCCACGGCGCAGGGATCGTTCACCAGGACCTGGATCTCGGCGGGGTTCTCCTTGGCGGCCTTCTGGACCATAATCACCGGCATGGGGCAGAGCTGTCCACGGGCGTCGATCATACCTTAGCCGCCTCCTTCCGGGAATTCAGCAGGGAGATGGCCAGCAACACCACAAAGCCGATGACCACAGCCACCTTGCCTGCGTTGGCGATACCGCCTACCACCAGCTCACCGGCATCATTGGCGCTGTCGGGATTGCCGGCCAGAGCGAAGTTATGGGCAAAGGCTGCGCCCACAATCATACCGAACACGGTGACGGCGCTGTCGCCGTTGCCGGAGCCGGCCAGAATCAGCTGACGCAGGGGGCAGCCACCCAGCAGCACGCTGCCCCAGCCCACCAGAACCATGCCCAGCAGGTTCCACAGGTGGCTGCTATGGGCGATGGGCTGCAGATCGAAGCCCAGCTTGAAGCTGCCCTGAACCAGATTGCCGATGAGAACGGTGAGGAAGATGGCGATGAAGCCATACAGCAGGTGATTGTCCTTCACCAGAATGGAATCACGGATACCGCCCACCATGCACAGGCGGGACTTCTGAGCCAAAGCGCCCACCACCAAAGCAATGAGCAGGGAGACGATGGCAGGGGCGTGCATAGAGCCGGGGCCTGCCTCGCTGGCGTGGAAGATGGCGGGGACCGCCAGCACCAGTACCAGCAGCACGAACATCATCACGGGAAGGGTGGTACCCTCCACCAGCTTGGCGGGATAAGAGCGCTTGAGGCCGAAGCCACGCTTAAGGAACACGATACCGATGACAATGCCGATGACGAAGCCGGCCAGACCCACCAGAGCGTTCAGGTCGCCACCGCCCATACGCAGAACCATCCGAAGGGGGCAGCCGAGAAACACCAGTGCGCCGATCATGACGAAGGCGCCCAGCACGAACCGGGTGGCGGGGGAGGAACCGGCCTGCGGACGGAACTCCTTACCGGCCAGAGCCATGATGAAGGCACCCAGCACTAGGCCGATGATCTCAGGGCGGACGTACTGCACCTTGGCAGCACTGTGCAGGCCCACGGCACCGGCGATATCACGCTCGAAGCAGGCGATGCAAAAGCCCATGTTGGCGGGGTTTCCCAGCTTGGTCAGCACCAGAGCCGCTACGCCCACCAGGACGCCGGCAATGATGACCAGCCAATTCTCTTTTTTCATTACAAAACTCCTCTCTCTTTTAACAGTTTGTTCATATATCATACGATAGAATACAATTTTTGTCCAACAAATGGTTCCTATAGAAAAGAGCTGTTATCGAATGATTCGATAACAGCTCTTTTTCGACTTTTGAATGGATCAGAGATTCCGGCGAATGGCCATCTGGCGGCAGAAGCGGACAAAGGCCTGCTCCGACTGGGAGAGGATCGTCTCTCTGGGGTAGACCAGATAGATACTGCGGTGCAGCCCCTGCGGGTCCATGGGGAAGGTCAGCAGGCGGCCGTCATCTACCTCAGACGCCACAGAAAGGGCTGATAGCACCGAGACGCCTACGCCTTGGGCGGTCATACGCTTGATGGCCTCCGGGTCATCCACTCTGGCCACGATGTGCAGGTCCTGATCGGCAAGGCCCATATTCCGCATATAGGACTGCACGGTGCGGTCCGTGCCGGAGCCCTCTTCACGGGCTACCGTCGGCTCCCGCAGCAAATCACGGCCATAGACATTCTGCTTCTTCAAAGCCTGATAGTGAGGATTGTTGGCGGTACACATCACCAGATGATCCTCCAGCATGGGGAAGTAGGTCATGGAATCCGGCTCCAGCATAGCTCCCACGAAGCCCAACCGCACGGAGCCGCTGTGGAGCAGCTTGTGGATCTGGGCCGAGTCGCCCCGGCGCAGATGGTAGCGAACGCCCGTAATCTGCTTCATATACTGAGCCAGCAGCTCCGGCAGCAGATACTGCGCCGGTACCGTGGAGGCTCCCAGCAGCAGGGGAAGGCCTGCGCCATCCTGATTCTGGAGGACCTCCTCCAATGCAGCGCAGTCCGCCAAGATTTTTTTGGCTGCCGGATAGACCCGCTCGCCCTCCGGTGTCAGCCGCACCCGGCGGCGTGCGTCACGATCCAGCAGGCGGGTGGACAGAGCCGTCTCCAGTGCCGCCAGATGTGCGCTGACGGTGGACTGGCTGAGGAACAGGGCCTGCGCTGCCTGTGTAAAGCTCCCCAATTCCGCCACGGCCACGAATACCTGGATCTGTTTCAAGCTGAATTCGCTCATGTCTGCCTCCTTGCTGCGTGATACTTATAGAAATATAACACATTTTTCTATGTCTCGTCAAGTCGTGGGGCTCCGGCTGGCGAGTTTTGTAAAATCGCCGCCGACCGTTGCCAAGTCGGCTCGTGCGTGTTACAATAGAAAAAACAATGATGAACGGGGAGGAAACTTGCCATGCTGCTGGCGATCGACATCGGAAATTCCAACATATCTGTGGGGCTGTTTGACAAAGCAGGGAAACTCCTGTTTCTCTCCTCCATCGACACCGACAGCCGCAAAACGGCGGATCAGATCAGCATCGACCTGATGAATCTGTTTGCACTGTACCGCTATGATCTGAAGGACGTCACCGGTGCCATCTTTTCCAGCGTGGTGCCGCCTATCAACTTTATGATGACCAAAGCCCTGACCCGGCTGCTGGGCGAGCCACCCATGGTGGTAGGCCCCGGTGTCAAGACAGGGTTGAATATCCGCATGGAGGTCCACAACCAACTGGGGGCCGATCTGGTGGCCAACGCCGTAGCGGCGCTGGAGAAGTACGCTCCGCCCATCATTATGATCGACATGGGGACGGCCACCACCATCTCCTATATCTCCGCCAAGCGCAGCTATGAGGGCGGTCTGATGTTTCCCGGCGTGCGGCTGAGTCTGGATGCGCTGTCCGACCACACCGCCCAACTGCCGGATATCTCCTTGCAGCATCCCAAACAGTTGATTGGGAAAAATACAGAGGACTGTATGCGCTCCGGCATCGTCTACGGCACGGCGGGAATGCTGGACGGCATTATCGACCGCATCAGGGAGATGTTGCCGGGTGAGCAGCCCACCATCGTGGCCACCGGCAGTAATGCGCCGGTGATCGTACGGTATTGCCGCAACAAGGTGTATTATGACAAATATCTTCTGATGAACGGCCTGTGGGCCATCTATCAGAAGAATCACTGAACCGCAAAAGTCTCCGCACATAGATGCGGAGACTTTTGCGGTTGCATCGGATCAGCATAGCGATGACGAGAGGAATGACCGTATTTCAATCCACGCATTCCATGAGGAGTGCGACAATTTGTCCGGAGTGATGCGATTGTCAGAAGTGACCCGAGGTTATCCGGAGCCAACACGAGCGCAGATGCCGCAAAACGGGGAAAAGCTTGTTTTCTCCTCTTCCAGATTGAACAAAATTTTTATTTTGTTCAATCTTGTGTGCCGAAGAAAAGGCTCCCCCGCTGGAGCCGAGATGCCGTTTTGCGTATCATAGCAGACGAACAAATGTCTGTTAAGTAAGTCATAATGTCGTACGGCTCAATCAACCCCTCCCTCTTTAGCCGGAGGGGTTGATTGAGTCTATAAGAACCTATTACGGATTAGAAACTTGAAGCTTACGTGATATCTTTGATACTCCGGCAGCGATATCGTTAAATACTTCCCAAATACTTCTAAATCCCGTCACGCTTCTAAAATTTCCCGGAGCTTTGCCAGTCCCTTGCGCTCCAAGCGGGACACCTGTACCTGAGATACCTTCAGGATACGGGCAGCTTGCTCCTGTGTCATTCCCCGAAAAAAACGCAGAAGTATGGTGATCCTTTCCCGCTCCGGCAGGCTGTCGATGGCTTCCCGCAGCGCTATTTTTTCTACCATCCCCTCCTCCGGGCTGTCTGTCCCCAAGGTGGATTCCAGCGTCAGGCCGTCGATGGTCTCCTGCTGGAGGGATTCTAGCGGCCCGTTGGCCAACTCTACGGCGGCGACCTCCTCCACAGTCATTTCCGTCTCCTTCGCCAATTCTGACAGCTGCGGTTCCCTCCCCAGTGTATGGCGCAATCGTTCACGTGTATAAAACAGGGTCTGGCCCTTTTCCCGGAGGCTGCGGCCCACCTTGACGGAGCCGTCATCCCGGAGAAAACGGCGGATCTCACCGGCAATTTTGGGGACGGCGTAGGTGGAAAACTGTGTTCCATATGTGAGGTCAAATCCCTTTACAGCCTTGATAAAACCAATACATCCCAGCTGGTAGAGGTCGTCTGTATCCACGCCGCAGCCGCTGTACCGCTTGACGATGCTCCAGATAAGCCCCACATTTTCCGTCAACACCTGCTGACAGGCGTCATTGTCGCCATTCTGCGCCCGATCCAACAGCGTCAGCAGCTCGCTCATCGCTTCGCCGGGACACGGGAGGCGATACGCTTACGCATGGTGACGGTGGTTCCCTTGCCGGGGGCAGACTTTACCGCCAGTTGATTCATAAAGCTCTCCATGATGGTGAAGCCCATACCGCTGCGCTCCTCGCCTCCGGTGGTGAACAGCGGCTGCCGGGCCTGCTCCACGTCCTCCATGCCGCAGCCCCAGTCACGGATCACCAACTCCAGCGTCTGATTTTCCAGCAGCCGCAGCTTCATGACGATCTTCCCCAGCTGATTTGGATAGGCGTGGACGATGGCGTTAGTCACTGCCTCGCTGACGGCGGTTTTGATGTCTCCCAGCTCGTCCAGCGTAGGATCCAGCTGGGCGGCAAAGGCCGCTGCGGCCAGACGGGCAAAGCCCTCGTTGCTGCTGCGGCTCAAAAATTCCAAGGTCACATAGTTCTCCGGTCTCCGCTTCATATGTACTCCCCTCTCATCGTATGGTCAGATAACGTTGGAGCCCCGCCGCATCCAGCACTCGGCGGGCCTGTGCTGCGGCACCGCAGACATCTGCCGTGCCGCCCAGCTCCTGCATCCGCTGCCGGGCCCGGATCAGCAGGGCGATGCCGGAGCTGTCCATAAAGGTCACGCCGGAGAGATCCAGCGTCAGCTGTGTAGGCAGGGCCTTCTCAATCTCCTGATCCAGCCGCCGCAGGAGCCCCTTAGCGCTGTGGTGGTCCAGCTCACCTGAGAGGCGGATGCAGATATGGCGGGCCTCGCATTTTACAGAAACTTCCATTGGGATCGCTCCTTCGTGCAAAAAATAAAATCACCGCAGATCTTTCGATCTGCGGTGATTATACATGATGAAGCGGTTATTTTCTGTCAAAAACGGGGGCTTGGAAAAATCAATCACGCATGGCCGCCGCGGACTCCTCCAGCTTGGCGATCAGCGCACGGGCCTTGTCAGCCTTCTCCCGCTCGGCATTGACCACGGCCTCCGGGGCCTTGGACACGAAGCTCTCGTTTTGCAGCTTCTTCTCGATGCGGGCCAGATTCTCCTCTGCCTTGGTTTTCTCCTTGGCGATGCGCTCCAACTCCTGCCGGATGTCCACCAACTCCGCCAGAGGCAGATAGAGGGTGGCGTTGTGGGTGGCTACGGTGACCATACCCTTCAGATCCTCCGGAGACTGCGCCTGAACCTCCACCTCGCTGGCGTAGGCCAGCCGCATGATGAAGTCCCGTCCGCCGGCATAGATATCCGGGGTCTGAGTGACGATGAGGATCTTGGCCTTCCGGGAGGGCGGCACGTTCATCTCGGAGCGCCGGGCCCGGACGGCGGAAATGGCGTCCTTCACCGCCTCCATGGCGTTTTCCTCCTGAGTGAAGGCGAAGCGCTCCTGATACTCCGGCCACTGGGCTCGGATCAGGAAGTCGCCCTCGTGGGGCAGCGCCTGCCAGATCTCCTCGGTGATGAAGGGCATGAAGGGATGCAGCAGCTCCAGCACCCGCAGCAGCACATAGCACAGCACGTTCTGAGCCGCCAGCTTGGCCTCCTCGTCCTCGCCGTACAGCCGGGCCTTGGTAAGCTCGATGTACCAGTCGCAGTAGGTGTCCCAAATGAAGTCGTAGATCTTGGCGGAGGCCACGCCCAGTTCATAGGCCTCCATATTATCCGTGACCTCCCGGATGAGGGTATTCAGCTTGCTGAGAACCCACTTGTCCTCCAGCTCCAGCTGCTCCGGTAGCTGTACATGGTCGATGGTGAGGTTCATCATCACATAGCGGGAGGCATTCCAGATCTTATTGGCAAAGTTCCGCATGGCCTCACACTTCTCCACAAAGAAGCGCATATCGTTGCCGGGGCTATTGCCGGTGATGAGGTTGAAGCGCAGGGCATCGGCACCGAACTTGTCCGCCATCTCCAGCGGGTCAATGCCGTTGCCGAGAGACTTGGACATCTTGCGGCCCTTGTCATCCCGGACCAGACCATGGATGAACACCGTCTTGAAGGGCTCCTGCTTCATCTGCTCCATGCCGGAGAAGATCATACGGGCCACCCAGAAGAAGATGATATCGTAGCCGGTGACCAGCACGGAAGTGGGGTACCAGTACCTCAGGTCCTCGGAGTCCTTGTTGGGCCAGCCCAGCGTGGAGAAGGGCCACAGGGCGGAGCTGAACCATGTATCCAGCACGTCCTCCTCACGGGTCAGGTGGGTGCAGCCGCACTTTTCGCACCGGGTGGGATCCTGACGGCTGACGTTGATGTGTCCGCACTCGTCGCAGTACCATGCGGGGATCTGGTGGCCCCACCACAGCTGACGGGAGATGCACCAGTCATGGACGTTCTCCATCCAGTTGATATAGGTTTTGGTAAAGCGCTCCGGCACAAACTTGATGGTGCCGTCCTTCACCACCCGGATGGCCTCCTTGGCCAGAGGCTCCATCTTCACGAACCACTGGGCGGAGATCAGGGGCTCCACGTCGTTGTGGCAGCGGTAGCAGGTGCCGACGTTGTGGGAATAGGGCTCGGTCTTGACCAGATAGCCCTGCTCCTCCAGATCCTTGACGATGGCTTTGCGGCACTCGTAGCGGTCCATGCCGTTGTACTTGCCGCCGTTTTCGTTGATGGTGCCGTCGTCGTTGATGACACGGATCACCTCCAGATTGTGGCGCAGGCCCACCTCGAAGTCGTTGGGATCGTGGGCAGGGGTCATCTTCACGGCGCCGGTGCCGAAGCCAATCTCGCAGTAATCATCACCCACAATGGGGATCTCACGGTTCATGATGGGCAGGATGCAGGTCTTGCCGATGAGGTGCTTGAAGTGCTCGTCCTCCGGGTTTACCGCCACACCGGTGTCGCCCATCATGGTCTCAGGCCGGGTGGTGGCCACCACGATATCGCCGCTGCCGTCGGCCAACGGGTAGCGGATATGCCACAGGTGGCCGGGCTTGTCGGTATACTCCACCTCGGCGTCGGACAGCGCCGTCAGGCAGTGGGGGCACCAGTTGATGATGCGGCTGCCCTTGTAGATGAGGCCCTTGTCATACAGCTCGCAGAAAGCCTCACGCACCGCCTGAGAGCAGCCCTCGTCCATGGTGAACCGGGAGCGGGACCAGTCACAGGAGGCACCCATCTTCTTCTGCTGCTCCACGATACGGTTGCCGTACTTCTCCTTCCAGGCCCAGACACGCTCCAGGAACTTTTCACGACCCAGATCATAGCGGGTCAGGTGCTCCTCCTCCCGCAGTCGCTCCTCCACCTTGATCTGAGTGGCGATACCGGCGTGGTCGGTGCCGGGGAGCCACAGGGCGGAATAGCCCTGCATCCGCTTGAAGCGGGTGAGGATATCCTGCAGCGTGGAGTCCATGGCGTGGCCCATGTGCAGCTGGCCGGTGACGTTGGGGGGAGGCATGACAATGGAAAAAGGCTTCTTCTTCGGGTCGGGATCCGCCTTGAAGCAGCCATTGTCCATCCACATCTGATAGATCTGCGGCTCCACCTCACGGGGATCGTATACCTTCGGCAATTCTTTACGCATATGTTTTCTCCTTCTGATTTGGATTTTATCATCAAAAAAACCGCCCCGCTCCGCCGATGCGGAACAGGACGGACTGTGATCCGTGGTACCACCTGTTGTTCGGGATGACTCCCGCACTCATGGGGCAAGCGCCCCGCCCCGATAACGGAGGGCATACCGTTGGGACCTACTGCCGTGTTCAGTCCAAGGCTCCGGGACGACTTGGGCGGCGCATCACGGGAGCTTACACCCACCGCTCCCTCTCTTAGCTTCCGCACTCCGCTTACTGCTTCCCTTCCGTGCCGTTACACAATACATATGCAGTATAATACACTCCCGGAAAAAAGTCAAGTTCCCCTTTCCCTTTGGGCGGGGCGGTGCTATAATAGGGAGTATCCAAGAGAGGAGGCGCCGCCTTGCATATTCTGGAGCATTTGCGTACCGTGAACCGACACCGCCATCTGGTGCGGAAATACTGCTTCCGGTTGGGACTGTACTGGCAGGGACTGACCCATGATCTCAGCAAATACAGCCCCACGGAGTTCTGGCGCAGCGCCAAATACTATCAGGGCTACCGCAGTCCCAACGATCAGGAGCGGCTGGTCAACGGCGTCAGCCTGTCATGGCTCCACCACAAGGGCCGCAACCGCCACCATTTTGAATATTGGATCGACTACTGCCGGGGCGAGGACGGGACGCCCTTCATCGGCGGCTGCAAGATGCCGGTGAAGTATGTGGCGGAGATGTTCTGTGACCGCATCGCCGCCTGCCGGGTGTATCAGAAGGAGAAATACACAGATGCCTCTCCCTACGACTATTTCCAGCACTCCAAGGGGCATCTGTGCCGGTCGGAGCACGGTCACGGCTTCATCCATCCGGAGACCAGCGAGCTGCTGACCCGGTGGCTGCTGCTTCTGAAGGAGCAGGGCGAGGATGCCGCCTTCCTTCAGATCCGGCAGGAGCTGAAGGAGCTGCGGAGAGCGTAAATACCGGACAAAAGCCGCTGTCGATCCATTGTGTCGGGGGCGTCTTTTTCTTTTCGGCGTTTTTCACAGGCTTTTCCATAATTTATACAGAATATTGCACAACTTCCGTGTGGGGAATCCCGTTAAAAAATGGCAGCGGCGGGGGTTGTGGAAGTATGTGCGCCGTGATATACTGTATGACCGTGAGAGGAAAAATGGTGAAAAGGAGGAACATATGATGGAGAAAAACGGAAAAAAAAGTTTATTTTCGATTGAAATAACCACAGGGTCCCTGTGGAAAAATATTCTGCTGTTCAGCCTGCCGCTGATGATGACGCAGGTGCTGGAGGTGCTGTTCAACCTCAGCGACGTGGCCATTGCCGGTAAATTTGCCGACTATCTGGCGCTGGGCGCTGTGGGCTCCACCACTCTGCTGGTATCCCTGTTTACGGGACTGCTCATTGGCATCGGCAGCGGTGTCAACGTGGTCGTGGCCCGTGGACTGGGGCTGGGCAGTCATGAGGACGTGGAGAAGACCATCCACACCTCCCTGCTCATCTGCGGTGGTATCGGTATCGTGGTGTGTCTGGTCTGTCTGCTGCTGGCGAAGCCCATGCTGCTGCTGCTGAATACCAAGGAGGACTTGCTGCCCGGCGCCGTGGGGTATCTGCGGATCTACGCTCTGGGTATGCCGGCCATGGCGGTATACAACTTCGGCAATGGTGTCCTCAGTGCCGCCGGGGACACAAAGCGGCCTCTGCTGTATCTGAGCATTGCCGGCGTGGTGAATGTGGCCCTGAACCTGTTCTTTGTGATCCAGTGCCACATGGCCGCCCTCGGTGTGGCCATCGCCAGCGCCATCGCCCAGTGGCTGTCCGCTCTGCTGATCATGCGGCATCTGATGAGCCAAAAGGATGCCTGCAGAGTGCATCTGAAAAAGCTGTGCATCGACAAGGCCGCCGCCAAGCGGGTTCTGATGATCGGCATCCCCTCCGGCCTGCAAAACGCCATCTTTGCCGTTGCAAACCTCTTCGTACAGATCGGCGTCAACAGCTTCGATTCGGTGATGGTATCCGGTAGCTCGGCAGCTGCCAACGCCGATACGCTGATCTTCAATATGATGTCTGCCTTCTATACTGGCTGCGCCACCTTTGTCAGCCGCAACTGGGGTGCCGGAAAGACGGATCGTATCCTCAAGAGCTACCGTATCGTTCTGCTGTATTCCTTTCTGGTGGGCAGCATCTGCGGCGGACTGCTGCTGCTGTTCGGAGACAAGTTCCTTGGACTTTTCGCCAATGAGGCGGACGTGATCGCCGCCGGTATGCAGCGGCTGAAGATCATGGGCTTCTCCTTCGGCGTCAGCGCCCTGATGGACGCCAGCATTGCCGCCTCCCGTGGAATTGGGCGCAGCATCATCCCCACCATCATCGTCATCATGGGCTCCTGCGTGTTCCGGGTCATCTGGGTGTACACGGTGTTTGCCTACTTCGGCACCATCCCCTCCCTGTTCCTGCTGTACATCTTCTCCTGGGCCATCACGGGCATTGCCGAGTGGGCCTACTTCCGGCACAGCTACAAGAAATACATCCTGCACGGACAAATATGGTAAACGAACGCCCCGGCCAGTTGACTGACCGGGGTGTCTTTTTTCGGTTCTGGTTGCACATACAAACAACTGGCCCTCCGGCATACTCGGAGGGCCAGTTTTACAGCTTATTCAGGATACGCTTACTCGGCGTCCTCGTCCCCGTCGTTCAGCAGAGCACGGATGGACAGGGAGATCTTTTGCTTCTCCTCATCCACAGCGGTAATCTTGGCATCCACGATCTGGCCCTCGGACAGAACGTCACCGGGCTTCTCGATGCGGCGATCGGCGATCTGGGAGATGTGGATCAGGCCATCCACACCGGGAACGACCTCAGCGAAAGCACCGAAGGTCATCAGCTTCACGATACGGACGGAAGCCACGTCGCCCACCTTGTAGGTCTCCATGAACTTGTCCCAAGGATTGCAGGAACGGTCCTTCACACCCAGAGAGATCTTGTGCTTCTCGGGATCGAAGGAGATGACGTACACATCCAGCGTGTCGCCCACAGAAACCACCTCAGCGGGGTTCTTGATGCGGGACCAGGACAGCTCGGAGATATGTACCATGCCGTCCACGCCGCCGATGTCCACAAACACGCCATAGCTGGTCATGGACTTGACGGTGCCGGTATAGTGCTTACCCACCTCGATGCTCTCCCAGATGGCGGCCTGAGCAGCCTGACGCTCCTCATACTGCACGGCACGGATGGAGCCCACCACACGGCGGCGGGCGCGATTGACCTCGGTGATCCGCAGGGAGACGGTCTGGCCGATCATCTGGCTCAGATCGGCACCACGGGGCTGACCGCTCTGAGAGGCGGGAACGAACACACGCACGCCCTTGACGTTGACGACGATGCCGCCCTTGTTCTCCTCGGTGACCTTGCCCTCAAGAGTGGTTTTGTTCTCGCAGGCCTCAGCGATATCCTCCCAGACCTTCACGGCGTCCAGACGCTTCTTGGAGAGCATAGCGTAGCCCTCCACGTCGTTGACACGGATGATGTAGGTCTCGATCTCGTCACCCACCTTCACCACGTCCTCAGGCTTCACGCCGGGATCGGCGGACAGCTCTTCCGCGGAAATATAGCCTGCCTGCTTGCAGCCCAGATCCACCTGAACCTCGGTGGGACCCACGGCCGTCACGATACCGGTTACCTTCTCTCCTGTATTTAAAGTCTTAAAGGATTTGTCCAGCAGTTCCTCAAAGCTCTCTTCCTGGGGTTCCATGTTCTTGATTTCTTCGCTCATTGTTGTATATACCTCCTTAATGATGCCCGCCGGGGTGGACGCGCCGGCCGTAAGCCCCGCCATTGTGCATCCGGAAAGAAAGCCCGTCATCAGCTCCCCCGCCTGTTCGATCTGATACACGACAGGGCAAGCCTTACAGCAGATCTCCGCTAAATGCTTCGTGTTGGCACTTTTACGATCTCCGACCACGACCATTACGTCAGCCTGAGCTGCCAATTCGGCTGCCTCCAACTGACGCCTATGCGTAGCGCTACATATTGTATCAAAGATTTTTGCGTTTGTACACAGTTTTTTTAAAATTTCTTTGGAAGTTTCCCAAATTGTTCGGATGCAGGTGGTCTGAGCCACCGCCGTCAGAGACAGAGACTGCCGGGAAGGCTCCTGCAGGAGCCATTTTTCAAGTTCCTCCGGCCCCGGAAAGATGACGCTGCGATCCGACCAGCTGGCTACACCCATGACCTCCGGATGCCGAGGCTCCCCAATGATAAGGGGGATACGCCCCTCCCGGTCGGCCTGCGCCACCAGCTGCTGGATCCGCAGTACGTTGGGACAGGTGGCGTTGACACACACCGATCCCAGTTGCTCCAGACGGTCAAAGACCTCCTTGCGCTCCCCGTGGGAGCGGATAATCACCGTCTCGCCGGGGCGGACCTCCTCCACGGAGTCCACCTGTCTGGCCCCCAGCGCCTCCAGCTCTGCCACCACATGGACGTTGTGGATGATGCTGCCCAGCATGGCGCAGCCGCCCTTTTCACGGGCTGTCTCCTCCGCCAGCTTCACAGCCCGCTCCACGCCGTAACAGAAACCGGCGCTTTTGGCTACTCTTACCTCTGCCATTGGATTCCTCCCAGCGCATAGGCCCGACGCATGATCTCCTCGGCGTTGGACTGATACTCCTCCGCCGTTCCCTTCCGGCCGGTATATACCGGGTCGTAGGGCTTTCCGATGATGATGGACACCCGGTGAAACAGGCGCTTGTCCCGGCCGATGAACACCGGCACCAGCGGCACGCCGGAGCGAATGGCCATCATGCCTACGCCGCCTTTGACATCCACGCTGCCGGGCTCCTTGACCCGTGTCCCCTCCGGGAATACCAGCAGATTCCAGCCGTCCCGCAAACTCTGGATGGAGGTCTTGACGGCGGCGATGTCGGAGTTTCCCCGATCCACACCGAATACGCCGATGGCCCGCAGAAAGGCTCCCACCACGGGAATTTTCATCAGCTGCTTCTTGGCCATGATCCGCAGGGGGAAGTCCTGCCGCATGGCACATATCAGCAGGATGGGGTCCACGGCGCTGGAGTGATTGGCGCACAGCAGTACCGGCTGATCCTTGGGGAGATTTTCCAGTCCCTCCACCCGCAGCGGGTGAAGAAACGTGGCAAAGGGCCGCCATGTGGCCCGGATAAAGCGGTAAAAGCGATTTTTTACCATCCGATCCTCTCCTTTATCATGTGCAGCAGGGCCTCCCGGCTCTGGTCAAAGTCCAAATGGCTGGTATCCAGCAGCAAAGCGTCCTCCGCCTGCCGCAGGGGTGCCGTCTCCCGGTGGCTGTCTGCCCAATCCCGCTGGAGGATATCCGAGAGCACCTGATTGTAGGGCTGCGGCGTTCCCCGCTGCTCCAGCTCCTTCATGCGGCGCTGGGCCCGAATCTCCGGCGAGGCCGTCAGGAAGATCTTTACCTCCGCCTGCGGCAGCACTACCGTGCCGATGTCACGACCGTCCATCACCACACTGTGGCTGCGGGCCAGCTCCCGCTGCATCTCCAGCAGAAAGGCCCGTACCTCCGGGATGGCGGAGACCACCGAGGCCCAGCGGGAGATTTCCGGACGGCGGATGACGTCCGTCACGTCCTCACCGTTGAGCAGCATATGCTGCAGGCCGTCCTCACCGTAGGCCATGCTCACCTGAATGTCCGGCAGCAGGGCGATGATGGCCGCCAAATCATGCGGGTCTGCCTCCCGGCGGCAGGCGTACAGGCCGATGGTGCGGTAGATGGCCCCGGTATCCACGTAGAGGATGCCCAGCTCTGCCGCTGCGGCCTTGGCCAGTGTGCTTTTTCCTGCGCCGGAGGGGCCGTCAATGGCCACGGCGTATCTCTTGTTGTCCATGCGATTCGCTCCTTATTCCTCTGCGGCACTGACCCCGGCACAATGGCCGGTGGCCCATGCGATCTGCAAATTAAAACCGCCCGTATAGGCGTCTACATCCAGAATTTCCCCGGCAAAATACAGCCCCTGTACCAGCTTGGAGGCCATGGTGGCAGGCTGCACCTGCCCTACCTTCACGCCGCCGGAGGTGATGATGGCCTCCGCCACAGGCCGTGGCCCAGTGACGGGCACGGTGAAGTGCTTCAGCAGCTGCACCAGCGCACGGCGCTGCTCTCTGGTCACAGCGTTGGCCTGCTGCTGGGGGTCCATCCCCAGACGGTTCAGTATCACCGGCACCATGCTGTGGGGAACCAGACCGGAAAAGATGCGCTCCACGCTGCGGTTGGGGGCCTCACCCAGATCCCGCAGGATGCGGCTCTCCAGCTTCTGTTCGTCCAGCGCAGGCTTTAAGTCGATGCTGAGACGATAGGTCTCCTTCTCCCAATTCCGCAGATGGGCGCTGGCCGACAGCACCAGCGGCCCGGAGACGCCGAAGTGGGTGAACAGCATCTCGCCAAATTCCCGGAAGATGGCTTTCCCTTTCCGGTTCAGCACCGTCAGCTCTACGTTTTTCAGAGCCAGCCCCTGCATCTGCCGGCAGGCCTCGTCCTCACTGACCAGCGGAACCAGTGAACCGTGGGGCGGGACGATCTCATGCCCCAGCTGTGCTGCCATGCGGTAGCCGTCGCCGGTGGATCCGGTGGCGGGATAGCTGACGCCGCCGGTGGCCAGCACCACCGCCTCCGCCGGGTAGGTATCCTTCTCACCGCGGACGCCGGTGACAGCACCTTCCTCTGTCTCGATGAAAACCGCCCGGTCGTGCGACCAGTGCACCTTCAGGCGATCCAGTCGGTGCTTCAGAGCACCGGATACATCGAAGGAGCAATCAGACTGGGGAAAGACCCGGTTGCCCCGCTCCGTCTTTAAGGGGACACCCAGCTCCTCAAAAAAGGCCATGGCATCTTGGCTATTAAAGGCGGAAAAAGAACTGTAAAGGAATTTTCCATTACGGGGGATATTTTGCAGAAGCTCCTCCTCCGTGCAGTTGTTGGTGACGTTGCAGCGTCCTTTTCCCGTGATATTCAGTTTTTTACCCAGCCGCTCGTTGGGCTCGATCAGCGTGACTTGCGCCCCACGGCCGGCAGCGGCAATGGCCGCCATCATTCCGGCGGCTCCCCCGCCGATAACTACCACTCTTTTACTCATCTTCCGTTTTCCCGAACACACTGTATTGTGACCAGACCCGCTCCAGCTCGGAGAAGGTTTCCGGCACCTCTTCGTTTTTCCGCTGCCCCACCGTGACAATCAGGGCATTCAGCAGACTCAGCGGCGCTGTGATGGAGTCCACAAAGGAAATCATGTCGCTGCGGACCAGCAGCGCTGCCGAGGCCAGCGGATACAGGGGGGCCAGCGTACTGTCGGTGATGGCCACCACATCCGCCCCCTTTTCTCTGGCGTACTGCACGGCATTGACGGTCATTTTGGAGTACCGGGGAAAGCTGATAGCCAGCAGCACATCACCGGGCTGCACCTGCACCAGCTGCTCGAAGGTCTCCCCTGCCACGGCGTTCTGCACCAGTGTCACATTTTTGAAGATCAGGCGGAAATAGAAGTTCAGATACCCCGTCAGAAACGATGACGAGCGCATCCCCAGCAGGTAGATGTGTTGTGCCTTCAGCAGCTTGTCCACCATCTGCTCGAACTGCCCCCGGTCCACCTGCTCGATGGCGGTACGGAGACTGTCCATATCCCGCTGCATGACGCTGGTCAGCAGATCCCCCTGCATCTGGTCGTTGGACACCTGAATGCGCTGGATGGAGGTGAGCTTTCCACGGATCAGCTCCCGCAGATCCCGCTGCATCTCCGGATAGCCCTCGTAGCCCAGCTGGGCGGCGAAGCGCACCACCGTGGACTCGCTGACCTCCACCGTCTGTCCCAGCCGGCTGGCGGTCATAAAGGCCGCCTTGTCATAGTGCTCCAGAATGTAGGCGGCAATGCGCTTTTGTCCCTTGGAAAACTGTGGCATTTGCTGGCGAATGGTATGCAGCACGTTGTTATTCAACCCCATCGCTTCCCTTCAAGTCTTGTAATTCCTCATCTGTTAAGTATCTCCACTTGCCAGATGGAAGGTTCCCCAAATGCAGGGTATGCTCCTGCACCCGCCGCAGCCGCAGCACGGAAAGCCCCGCCTGACGGCACATCCGGCGGATCTGCCGGTTCTTGCCCTGATGGATGATCACCTCCAGCACCGCCGTCTCCCCTTTTTGGGACAGACGGCGCACCTGTGCCGGTTGAATGGGCTCCCCCTCCAGCATCCGCATCCGGGAGAGCCGTTCCTCGGCCCCCTCCAGAGCGCCGGATACCGTCACCTGATAGACTTTGTCCACCTGATGCCGGGGGTGCAGCAGCTGTTGGGCCAGGGTCCCGTCATTGGTGAACAACAGCAGCCCCTCGGAATCCTTATCCAGCCGTCCCACGGGGAACACTCTCCGGCCGCAGTCCGCCACCAGTTCCGCCGCCGTTTTGCGGCCCCGCTCGTCGGAAAGGGTGGTGACGTACCCTCTGGGCTTGTTCAGCATCAGATACACCGGCTCCGGTGCCGCAGCCACAGGCCTTCCGTCCACCAGCAGGGTATCCCGCTCCGGGTCGCCGCTCTCCCCCAGTCCGGCCACTCGGCCGTTGAGGGTCACACGCCCCTGCCGCAGCAGTTCCTCTGCCGCCCGGCGGGAGGAGATACCGCAGCGGGCGATCCATTTTTGCAGACGTTCCTCCACGGGATCCCTCCTTACGGCCCGAAGCCAAATTCATACAGGGCGGCGTGATCCGCCCAGTCGTTGCCGTCCTGTAACGTGACGGCAACCAGAGTTCGCCCGTTTCGCCGGACGCAGCTCACCAGCGTCCGCCCCGCCGCACGGGTGTAGCCGGTCTTGAGACCAATGCACCCGTCGATGCTGCGGAGCAGCCGGTTATGATTGGTCATGGTGCGGCCGCCCACCGTAACGCTGCGGGTGGAGCACAGCCGCACAAGTGTTTCGTTTTTTACGGCGCAGGCCGCCAGACGGGCCATGTCCCGTGCCGTGGAATAGTGGCCCTCCTGATCCAAACCGTTGGGATTTGCAAAGGAGGTACCGGTCATGCCCAGCTCCGCCGCCTTGCGGTTCATCTCCGCCACAAAGCGCTCCAGACCGCCGCAGTGGTCCGCCAGAGCCAGCGCCGCATCGTTGCCGGAGCACAGCAGCAGACCGTACAGAAGCTCCTCCACCGTCACCCGGTCGCCGGGCTTCAGATACATGGAGGAGCCCTCCGCTATGTGCTGCTGGGTCACTGTGACCACATCCCCCAGACCGCCACGCTCCAGCACCACCAAGGTTGTCATCAGCTTGGTGGTGCTGGCAATGAGCATCTGCCGGTCGGGATTCTTTTCGTACAGGACCTCTCCCGTATCGCCGTCCATGAGAATGGCCGCTGTAGCGGAAGTATCTGCCGCCCACGCCGTGGGCAGGCACAGCAGCACGATTGCCGTCACTGCCGTCAGGATTCGCTTGTACACAGAATCACCCTCTTCCCTCAGGTGATCCTATTCTATTCCGTCAGAAGCTCTCTTTTTCCTCTTTTCTCTTGTCGATAAAGTGCTCCACCCGGTCCATGACCTCCGGGACCATCTCCACCACGCGGGCCGCCGTGGTCACGGCAGGCACGCCCACCGGCAGCACACGGGTCACACCGTCCTTCACCACCAGAAACGCCACCGGCTCCACCTTCACACCTGCAGTACTGGCGCCGCCGAACATGGCGGGGGTCTGCTTGCCGTAGTCCCCGCCACCGCAGCCAAAGCCGAAGCTCAGCCGGGACACGGGGATCAGGGTCACGCCGTCCGGCGTCTGGATGGGCTCACCGATGATGGTGTTGGAGTCCACCATCTCCCGAATTTTGCTCATGGAGGCATCCATCAGATCAATAAGGGAGTGATTCTTCTTCTCGTTGTTTTCCATAGTATAGCTTCCTTTCTTTATGATGCGGTCTGCTCCTGTGCCGGCGGCGGAGCCGCTTTCTCAGATTGTTCGATTTCCTTTTTCCGTTTCCGCAGCCATTTCAGCAGCGGGATGCCGAAGCCCAAGCCGATGATGAGCAGATCACCGATGCGGAAAGCGACACCTGCCTCTCCCTCTATTTGGGTGCGGGCTGCACCGAAATCCGTTCCCAGATGGATGTGCGGGTCCGGTATCTTCAGCAGGCGCTCCAGCTGGGGCATCAGCGTCCACATGGCGCTGCTGGCCCAGCCATAGGTCTGTGCCACGGCAGCAGGGTCCTCCCCGGCAAAGACCACGGACAGGCGCAGGGGGTCGATTCGCATCCGCCGCCGGGTCCGAGCCAGCGCCCGCTTCAGGCCCTCCCACAGGTACGGCAGCGCCGAGCGGACATCCTCGAAGCTCAGAGAGAGCTTTTCCCGCTGCTTGGCAGGCTTCTTCCCCTCCTGTGCTTCTCCCTTGGCTTTTTTCTTCTGCCTGGTCTTTTCCGTCTTTTCCGGCCGGGGCAGCAGCTGGATGCGGGCCGGACCGGCTATGACCGTCAGCTCCAGCTGTTCACCGAAGCGGAGGTGTACTCCCACCCGCAGCAGCAGAAGCAGGATAAGCAGCAGCAAAATGCCGCCGATGATCCACAGTGCCACCAAGCCGATCCCCCCTTTCGCCGTTTATACGGCAGTTTTACGCATTTGCATCATCCAGCACGGAGCCGTCCTCCGCCAGACGCAGCTGGCCGTCGGCCCCCATCCCCGGCATCTCCGGCAGATCCTCCAGCGAGTTCAGGTGGAACGCCCGGAGGAACGCTTTGGTGGTGCGGTACAGCCGTGGCCTTCCCGGCACCTGCAGCCGCCCGCACTCCTCGATAAGGTGCCGGTCCAGCAGCAGCCCCACGGTATAGGAGCTGTCCACGCCACGGATCTGGTCCACATAGGCCCGTGTGGTGGGCTGGTAGTAGGCGATGATGGTCAGCACCTCCAACGCCGGCTGGGACAGCTTGGCGGGCTTGCGTATCTCAAAGGCCCGACGGATAACGTCGGCATACTCCGGGGCGGAGCACAGCTGCCAGCTGTCCTCCAGACGCAGCAGCCGCATCCCACGCCGCTCAAAGCTGTAATAGTCCATAAGCTTTTGCAGCACAAGCTCCGCCGTTGGTCGATCCAGCTCCGCCGCCAGACAGATGCGGTCGATATGCACCGGTTCGCCGGAGGCAAACAGGATGCCCTCCACGGCGGCCTCGATCTCTTTCATTTCCCGTGTTTCCACGCTCATTCCTCCTCCGTCTCCTGACAGGTCACCGTGCAGTCAGCGGCAGAGCCCGCCAACCGGATGATATGGTTCCGGCACAGCTCCAGCACCGCCATGAATGTAGCCACCAACTCGCTGCGGCTGCGGCTGCCACGGAACAGCAGCAAAAACCGGGTGATGCCGTTCCTTTTCAGCCGCTCCACCAACTCCTTGGCCTTCCGCTCCACCGGATACGGCTCCCGCTTGACGAT
>OLVR01000906.1_pt1 | contig 32970 bp, 32 predicted proteins | sample 1673261 | NCBI WGS metagenome assembly OLVR01 (sample SAMEA3178938, study PRJEB25190) | human gut metagenome | biome: human gut; feature: human-associated habitat; material: faeces | place: Austria | collected 2013 | reverse complement strand
TGCTGGGCAACTTCAGCTTCCAGGATTACTTCAAGAAGGAAGTCATTCCCTGGGCTTGGGAGTTCCTGACCAAGGAACTGGAAATCCCCGCTGACCGCTTGTATATCTCCGTCTACAAGGACGACGACGAGGCCTACGATATCTGGACGAAGGAAGTCGGCATCCCCGAAGATCACATGGTCCGCCTGGGCAAAGAGGATAACTTCTGGGAGCACGGCTCCGGCCCCTGCGGCCCCTGCTCTGAAATCTACTACGACCGCGGCCTGAAATATGGCTGCGGCAAGCCCACCTGCGGTGTCGGCTGCGACTGCGACCGTTTCATGGAGATCTGGAATCTCGTGTTCAGCCAGTATGACGCCGACGGCAAGGGCAACTATGAACTGCTGGCTAAGCCCAACATCGATACCGGCATGGGCCTGGAGCGTCTGGCCGTCGTCATGCAGGACGTGAACAACTTGTTCGAGGTCGACACCGTCGCCGCTGTTCTGAACCACGTCGAGCGTATTGCCGGCAAGAAGTACGGCGAGAACGAGAAGGACGATATCTCCATCCGCGTTATCACCGACCACATCCGTGCTACCGTCTTTATGGCCTCCGACGGCATCCTGCCCTCCAACGAGGGCCGCGGCTACGTCATGCGCCGTCTGCTGCGCCGCGCTGCCCGCCACGGCCGTATGCTGGGCATCAACCGCCCCTTCCTGACCGAGCTGGTTGACACTGTCATCGAGTCCAGCGAAGCGGGTTATCCCGAGCTGCGCGAGCATGAGTCTTATATCAAAAAGGTCATCGGCACCGAGGAACTGCGCTTTGGCCGCACCATCGACGCTGGCCTGAACATCCTGACCGGCATGATGGGCCGCCTGAAGGAAACCCACGAGAAGGTTCTGTCCGGCGCTGAGGCATTCAAGCTGAACGATACCTTCGGTTTCCCGCTTGATCTGACCCGCGAGATCGCCGCCGAGGCAGGCCTGGCCGTCGACGAGGCTGCGTTCCACATCGAAATGACCAAGCAGCGTGAGCGCGCCCGCGCCGAGCGTCTGGCAAAGGATATCTCCGGTTGGAGCGCTGACCTGTTCGGCGAGTTGACCGCCGATGCCACCCAGTTTGACGGCTACGAGACCTTGAGCGAGAAGGCCAAGGTCCTGGCCCTGTCCGACGGTGAGGAACTGGTTGACGCCATCGCCACCGACGAGGCAGGCGAGGCCAAGGACGGCGTTCTGGTCGTTCTGGACCGCACGCCGTTCTACGCCGAGATGGGCGGCCAGGTCGCTGACCATGGCTATCTGGTCAGCGGTGACGCCAAGCTGAAAGTCACCCAGGTTAAAAAGACCCCGAAGGGCTACTTCGTCCACACCTGTGAGCTGCTGGACGGCACCATCCATGGGGGCGACGAGGTCACGGCCTCTGTCGATGAAAAACGCCGCGCCGCCATCTGCCGCAATCACACCGCCACCCACCTGCTGCAGAAGGCCCTGCGCGAGGTTCTGGGCGAGCATGTCCACCAGGCCGGCAGCTACCAGGACGACCGCATCACCCACTTTGACTTCACGCATTTCAGCGCGGTTTCTCCGGCTGAACTGGCTGAGGTCGAGCGCCGTGTCAACGAGAAGATTTACGAGGCTCTGCCTGTCACCGTCAAGAACCTGCCCATCGAGGAAGCCAAGAAGATGGGTGCTATGGCGCTGTTCGGCGAGAAGTACGGCAGCGTTGTCCGCGTTGTCGACGCTGGCGGCTGGAGCACCGAGTTCTGCGGCGGCACCCATGTGACCAACACCGCACAAATTGGCTGCTTCAAGATTTTGAGCGAGTCCAGCGTGGCCGCCGGTATCCGCCGCATTGAGGCCACCACTGCCTTCGGCGTGCTGGACTTGTTGGATGACCGCACCGAGACGCTGGCCAAGACCGCTGTTGCCCTGAAGGCCAACAACCTGAAGGACGCCCCGGCCCGCGCCGAGGCCCTGGCTGCCGAGTTGAAGGAGACAGCCAAGCAGCTGGAAATCCTCAAGGCCCAGATGGCCTCTGCCAAGATCGATGGTCTGTTTGAGAATGCCGCCGACATCGACGGTGTGCGCATCGTCTCCGCTTACCTGACCGGCACCGGTGCTGACACCTTGCGCGACATGGTCGATAAGGTCCGCGACAAGGCCCCCAATGCTGTTACGGTTCTCATTGGCAGCGACGGCAGCAAGACGATGATGGCCGTCGGCGTCTCCAAAAACGCCCTGGCCCGCGGTCTAAAAGCCGGTGCCCTCGTCAAGAAAATCGCTGCCATCGCAGGCGGCAACGGCGGCGGCAAGCCCGACTTCGCCATGGCCGGTATCCGCGATACCAGCAAGATCGACGACGCGCTGAACGCTGTGCCCGAGATCGTCAAGGCTGAAATGAATCAGTAATTTTCCACGATAAAATCCACAGCAAAGGAGGGATTCCGAATGGAGGATTGCCTGTTCTGCAAGATCGCCGCGGGCGATATCCCCTCGAACAAGCTGTACGAGGATGACAAACTGCTGGCGTTCTACGACATTGACCCGCAGGCTCCAGTGCATTTCCTGGTTATCCCCAAGCAGCACATCGCGTCTGCCGCAGCCCTGACCGAGGATGACGCCGCGCTGCTGGGTCACATCTACGCCGTTATTGCGCAGCTGTGCAAAAAGCTGGGCGTCGATGAGAGCGGCTACCGCGTTGTCACCAACGTGGGCGCCGACGGCGGCCAGAGCGTGAAGCACCTGCACTTCCATGTGCTGGCAAAGCGCAGCCTTGCATGGCCTCCGGGCTGATGCCGGGCGCTGTAAGCACACTCGTGAAATTATAAAGAGAGGTAAACCAACATGGCAGATACCTATACACTGCATATTGCAGGTCTGACCCGCGAACTGCCCATCTGCAAGGTCAATGACCACATGGACATTGCTGCCTTCATCATGTTCAGCGATGTTGAATTGACCGAGGCCTGCGCCGCAGCCCTGCTGAAAAAGGCCCCTGAGTTTGACGTTATCCTGACCGCCGAGGCAAAGGGCATCCCACTGGCCTACGAAATGGCACGTCAAAGCGGCAAATATTGGATCCCTGCCCGCAAAGGCCCGAAGCTGTATATGCGCGAGCCCGTCATTATCGAGGATCAGTCCATCACCACCGCCGGCAAGCAGATGTTGGTCATCGATAAGAAGGATATCGAGTATATGGACGGCAAGCGCATCCTGATTGTGGATGACGTTATCTCCACCGGCGGCTCTCTGCACGCGTTGGAGACGCTGGCCGCCAAGAGCACCGGCACCGTCGTCGGCTGCTGTGCAGCACTCGCCGAGGGCGATGCTGCCAAGCGCACCGACATCTTCTTCCTAGAGCCGCTGCCGCTCTTCCTGCACTAAGCAATGAAACGAAAGCTCGGTTGGTTCGGTCTCGGTTTTGCCGGGGCTGAGCTTGCTGCGGCCATTCTGCCGCCGCTGGTCTGTGTGCCCGCGGCGGCATTTTTGGTATGGCTGGCCTTTTTCAGCAGGAAAAGGCGCAGAGATCATGGGATACCCCTGCTGGGGGCGGTGTGTGGCCTGGCGTGGTTTTTGGTGTTCTCCCTTGTCTGGGTGCGGCCCGCCAGGGCGCTGGCCGGGCAGACTGTGACCTGCACGGCGGTCGTTGAGACAGATGCCGATGCCTCGTACAGCGAGAGCAGACTGCGCGGCACGCTGCGGCTGACTGAGATCGACGGCAGGCCCGCCAATGTCCGGGTACAGTGTTCGTCGTTCCCCGGGGAGAATGCAGGGGAGCGGTTCACGGCGCAGTTTGCCCTGGCCGAACTGCCCGACAACAAATACCGCCTGAGCCGCAACAGCAAGGGCGTCTATTTGCAGGCGGAATACCTGGGCAGCTACCAGCCCCTTGCGGCAAGCCGTGCGCCGCGCTTTGCGCTGTACCGGCTGCGCCAGCGGTGGAGCGCTGTCCTGCGCCGCTGGCTGCCCCGGCAGCTGGACGGCATGGAAACCGCCATGCTGCTGGCAGACAAAAGCCGCCTGGACGATGCCGTACAGCAGGCCTTCCGCACAGCGGGAGTGTCGCACCTGCTGGCGGTATCGGGGCTGCACCTGGCGCTGCTCTGCGGGCTGTTCAGCTTTGGCCGCAGGTGGAAATTTTACAAGCCGCTCATCATCCTGCGCGGCACGGTGGCGCTGTTCTATGTGCTGCTGACCGGAGTGCCTGTCTCTGTGCTGCGAGCAGGGCTGGTGTTTGCGGTGGCGCTGGCGGGGGACTTCCTGCTGTTGCCGTTCGACCTGCTGACGGCAACCGGCTTTGCGGCTATCTTGATGGGCCTGCAAAACGCCTACGCGCCCTGCGATATCGGCTTTCAGCTGTCCTTCTGCGCCGTGCTGGGCGTACAGGCAGCCGCCGCGCTGACCCGCGCCGAGGAGCGGGCAGCGGAGGACAAGCCCGCCGCAGTCAGGCTGCTTTGCCGCCTGGCAGAGCCGGTGCAGAGTGCCGCGCTTGCCAGCCTTGCCACATTGCCGGTGCTGGTAGCCCACGGCATGGCTGCCAGTCTGGCGGGGCTTGTCTGCAACGTACTGGTCGTCTGGATGCTGCAGCCCGCGCTGCAAATGGGTATCCTGTTGCTGGCAGTCAGCGCTGTACCGTTTTTGCTGCCGTTTACGAACTTGACCGCGCTGCTGCTAAGTCTGTGGCTTAAACTACTGCTCTGGTTGGTAGAGCGCTGTGCCGCGCTGCCGTTCGCGTCGGTTTGCCTGCCGCAGCGGTACACGCTGTTTGTGCTGGCGGTGCTGGGTATGCTGGCGGCTGCCTACTGGCATGCTAAAAAGCTGCGGGCCTGCCTGCCCGCAGTGGCCGCCTGCGCGGTGCTGGCTGTGGGCATGGGACTGTGGATGCAAAGGAACGTTGTGCAGCTGGCTCTCGTGGGTGCGGCCAACAACCCCTGCGTGGTCTGCGTGCAGAATGGAAAGACGGTGGTGTTTTTCCGCGGCGGGGAGAGCAACCTGGCCGCCGTGAAAAACTACCTTGCCGGGCGCAGCCGGGGCGAACCGGCCCTGCTTGTTGACCTACGGGCCAAGCCCACCGAGTTGGACTTCGCCGCCGCCGAGGTCGTGACGATGCAGGAACAGCCCGACTTTGCAACACGCCCGGTGCTTGACGGATTGGCGCTGGACCTGTATCATAATAAAAGTGCCAGCCTCGCCGTGCTGGAGGTGGGCGGGCGGCATATCGCCGTGGGTGCGGGTAATATCCAGCTGGCGGAGCCCGTGCGGGTGGATGTGCTCTGCGCACCGGGCAGTTGGCCGGACGCCGTGCAGCCGGACACCGTTTTGTACACCAGCACCGCGCCGAAATGGCTGGACAAAGCCGAAAACTGCACACTGCGCTATGGCGAAGAGGAGCCGGGCTTGACCCTGCGCCCCGGCCGCAGCATACTTTGGGAGGAGGCACAGACCGTTGCTGTACAGTGAAAATGAACTCAATAAGCGTCTGAAAGCGGGCTGCGGACTGTACTATTTTTACGCATCGGACGAAGCACTCGTCCACAACGCCGCGCAAAAGGCGCTGAAATTCCTGAACCAGGATGACCCCGAAACCACCGTGTTGGACGGACCGACACCCGCTGTGGAGGAAATCGTGCTGGCTGCCGGTACGATCTCCTTTTTCGGCGGGCGGCGTCTGGTGCTGATGCCGCTGGTGCGTCCCTCGACCTACTCGGACAAGGATTTACAGGAGCTTTGCGATACGCTGTCTGATACCGAGAACGCCATCTTTGTGATGACGAGCGTCGTCGAGGAAAGCTACGGCAAGCTGCGCCCCGGCAAGCGGGAGCAAAAGCTCATCAGCTGCTGTGAAAAGCTCGGCTACTGCGTGCAGATCAACAAGCCCACAGGTGCGGCCTTGCAGGCTATGGCCCGGGACTGGGCGAAGGAGAGTGGCGCTGTCTTTGCGCCGGGGGCAGAAAACGCCCTGCTGACCCGCTGCGGCGACGATCAGTTCCTTTTGAAAAACGAGGTGGAAAAACTGGCTGCGCTGGCAAACTACGGCACTATCACGCCGCAGATGGTGGGCGAGATTGGCACCGTGACGCTGGACGCAGATACCTTTGACATGGTCAAGTTGCTGACCGGCGGCCAGGCCGACAAGGCCCAGCAAAAAATGAAAACGCTGCTGGCGCTGCAAAATGACCCCATCATGATCACGGGCGCACTCATCGCAAACTATCTCGATTTGTACCGTGTGTTGCTGGGCCGCCGCAGCCGCCGCAGTCTGGCCGATGTGGCAAAAGATTTCGGCTACAAGGGCAACTGGAACTACCGCCTTAACAACACTGAGCGCACGGCCTCGCGGTTCAAGCGCGGCCAGCTCGAACGCTGCCTGCACATTCTGCAAAAGTTGGACACTGACCTGAAAAGCAGCAAGCTGGACGCAGAACTGCTGATGCAGAAAGCCCTGTGCGAGTTGGCGCTGGCAGGGAGGGCGTGATGCTGAAATTGGAACAGGCCCTTCTGGTGGAGGGAAAATATGACGCCGCGCGGCTGGCAAATCTTGTGGATGGCACGATCTTGACGACCGATGGCTTCCGCGTGTTCAGGGACGGCGCATTGCAAAAGCTGCTCAAACGCATTGCCGCGGCGCAGGGACTTATCATTTTGACCGACTCTGACGCGGCGGGGTTTAAGATACGTCACTTCGTCACAGGGTTAGTGGGCGCGGAAAATGTGCTGCAAGCCTATGTGCCCGCCATCCCCGGTAAGGAATCCCGCAAGGCAGAACCCGGCAAGGAAGGTCTGCTGGGTGTCGAGGGCGTGAACAATGATTTGATTTTGCAGGGGCTGGAAACAGCGCTGGCAAGCAAAACTACTTGTCAGCAGAAAACCGCACAGCTGCGGCCCATAACGTATACCGACCTGTACGAGTGGGGCATTTCCGGCACGGCCAACAGCGCCGACAACCGCCGCGTCTTACTGCGTCGTCTTGGATTGCCACCGCGCCTGAGCAAAAAAGAGCTGCTGCAAATTCTCAATACGCTTTACACCTACGACGCACTGAACGCGGAAATCGAAAAAATGGGAAGATAAAAAATGTCCGAAACCGAGCAAAACGGTTTCGGACTTTTTTGTATCACTCAAACTTCCAACTTTTCCAGTTCGGCCATCCACAGCGTATTGCAGGCGTCGCTAGGCATGCGCCAGTCGCCGCGGGGCGACAGCGTGACAGAGCCGACCTTCGGGCCGTCGGGTAGGCAGCTGCGCTTGAACTGCTGGGCGAAGAAACGGCGGTAGAAATTCTTCAGCCAGGCCAGCAGCACTTCCGGCTCGTACTTGCCGTCAAAGGCCGTGCGGGCCAGGTGGTAAATCTTCGTTGGGCTGAACCCAAAGCGCAGCACGTAGTAGAGGTAAAAGTCGTGTAATTCATACGGACCAACGAGCTTTTCTGTCTGCTGGGCAATCGTGCCGTCGGCGGCGGTGGGCAGCAACTCGGGGCTGACCGGCGTGTCCAGGATATCCACCAGCACGTCCCGCAGTGTATCGTTGCCACAGGTGTCGGCCACATACTGCACGATATGCCGTACCAGCGTTTTCGGCACGCCGGCATTGACGCCGTACATACTCATGTGGTCGCCGTTGTAGGTGGCCCAGCCCAATGCCAGCTCGCTCAAGTCGCCGGTGCCGATGACAAAGCCGCCGTTTTTGTTGGCATAGTCCATCAGTTCCAGCGTGCGCACGCGGGCCTGGCAGTTTTCAAAGGTGACGTCGTATTTGTCGGCGGGCTGGCCGATGTCGGCAAAATGGCTCTTGACGGTCTCGGTGATGTTGATTTCGCCAAAGGTCACGCCCAGAGCCTCGCACAAAATCTCGGCGTTGGAGCGGGTGCGCCTCGTCGTGCCGAAGCAGGGCATCGTCAGCGCAATGATATCTTTGGGGTCGCGGCCCAGCACCTTGCAGGCACGCACGGCCACCAGCAGGGCCAGGCAGCTGTCCAGCCCGCCGGAAATACCCAACACGCCGCACTTAGCGTGGGTGTGCTCCATACGCTTGGCAAGGCCCTCAGCCTGGATGCGCAAAATCAGCTCGCACCGCTCGGCGCGGGTGGCGGCGTCCTGCGGCACAAACGGCGTGCAGGAAACAGGGCGCGTCAGGGCAAACTCTACCGGCGGCAGCTCAAACTCCACGGTGGTATAGCCGTCCGTCTCGGGCATAAAGGTCGTGTTGCGCTGGCGCTCCTGTACCATGCGGCCCAGGTCCAGCTCGGTCACGGCGTCCTCACCCGCAAAGGGGGCGGTGTCGGCCAGCAGACTGCCGTTCTCGGCAATCAGGTTGTGCCCAGCAAAAGTCATGTCGGTGGTGCTTTCCCCGTGGCCGGCATCGGCGTAGAGATAGGCGCAGAGCAGCCGCGCACTCTGCCCGCAGACCAGTTCACGGCGGTAGGCGGCCTTGCCGACCGTCTCATCACTGGCAGAGAGATTCGCCACCACCGTGGCCCCTGCCAGCGCATGGGCGCAGCTGGGCGGGACGGGCGCCCACAGATCCTCACACACCTCGGCGGCCAGCACAAAGGCGGGCATCTGCTTACAGGCAAACAACAGGTTCGTGCCAATCAGCGTTTCCTGCCCGGCCAGCTCAATGCACTCCGGTTCACGCATACCGGGGATGAAGTGGCGCTTCTCGTAAAACTCGCCATAGTTGGGCAGGTGCATTTTCGGCACAAGGCCCAGCAGTTCACCGTTGCAGAGTACTGCCGCGCAGTTGTAGAGCTTGCCGTTGTGGCGTACCGGCAGCCCGACGAGGACAACGAGGTTCAGCCCTTCGCTGGCTTTCAAAATCGCGGCAAGGCCGTCCTCGGCCCCGCGCAGGAGCGTTTCCTGCAAGAACAGATCGCTGCAGGTGTAGCCGGTCAGTGCAAACTCCGGCAGACAGAGCAGTTGGACGTTTTTCTCGGCGTATTCGCGCATGACGCCGATGATCTGGGCGGCGTTGTAGGCGCAGTCGGCCACGCGCAGGGCGGGGCTGGCTGCTGCGGCGCGGATGAATCCATTTTCAAAAGCGGGAAAGCTGTACTTCATAGCCAAACTTCCTTTATCATAATATAAAACTATCATAGCACAGCGGGCCGCTTGCCGCAAGTATGTGTTTTGTGTGCAAAATATAAATTTCAAAAAGTAAGATATACTTGACAAAATGTAATGCAAATGATATAGTAAAGCCACAGCAAGAGGAAAGGAACGTAAGGCTATGGCAAAAAACCTGAAGCTGAAGGCCGCCCGCGCCGTGCGCGATATGACGCAGGCGGATCTGGCGGCGGCGGTGGGCGTGTCCCGCCAGACCATCAACGCTATTGAAAAAGGGGAGTATAACCCCACGATTAACCTGTGCCGCAGCATCTGCAAGGTGCTGGGTAAGACATTGGATGAGCTGTTCTGGGAGGAATAAGCAATGAATCTGAGAGAATTTCTGAAACGTGATAATCTGGACGAAATGCAAAAACAGACCCTTTTGAAGATCGAGTCCCGCGGCTTCTGGGGGCTGTGGATGCTGCTGCTGGCGGCGCTTATCATCGAAAGTCTGCTGGGCTTTGCCCCGCGAGAGATGGCGGCAGAATGGTTTATATTTATGCTGGGGAGTGCCTATTCGGTCATAAGTGATCTGCGTGCCGGTATCTGGGACCGCCACTTCAAGCCGAACACAAAAACCAATGCCGTTGTGTCCGTTGCGGGCGGTGCTGCCGTGTTTGTGTGGGGGCTTATCAAATTTGCAGCGCTTGGCACGGGCATTGCGGTGCTGCAGGCGGTCATCATGGGGGTCTGTACCTGGGTGCTGTGCTTTGCATTGCTGCAGCTCAGCATGAAGGCTTACAAAAAGCGCCACGCTGAACTGGAAAACCCCAAGGAGGACGACGATGAAAACGAATAAACGCGAGCTGACCGTCTTTGCCGTTTGTGCCTATGCGGTGCCGTTTCTGATGATGCCGCTCTTATACATCTGCCTGCAGAACGGGCAGGATACAAGCATTTTTGCCAACGCCCAGATGTTCTACCCGGCGGCGGGTGTCATGCTGGCCTTCCTGCTGGCGCGGCGACCGGATACGCCCAAGCGGTTTTACATATTGCACCTGCTGGTTACAGCTATTATGCTGATCATGAGTGTGCTTTCCGCCGCTGCGCCGCAGGGGTAGTGGTTATATATCGCCAACCTTGTTATTGTTATCGCATCGGTGCTGGGCTGGATTTTGCTGCTGACCGAGAAAAAAACAAAGCGCGAGGCCTGCGGCCTGCGCCTGCACGGCAAGCTGCTGACGGCTCTTGTCATCTGCGTCTATTTCCTTGCGGTCAAGACCGCTATGGTCTTTCTTTCGATGGCGATGCAGGGCGGTGATAGCTGGGCTGAATATCTGGCCTACTGGCGCACATCTGCACCGTGGGTTATGGCAGTAGTTCTTGTGCCGAACTTCTTTCTGAGCTTTCTGCCGTTTTTTGGCGAGGAATACGGCTGGCGCTATTACCTGACGCCAGCCCTGCAAGGCCGCTTCGGTGCGCGGCGCGGTGCGCTGGCCGTGGGTGTGCTGTGGGGCTTGTGGCATCTGCCGCTGAACCTGTTCTTTTACAGCCCGGAAACAACCTTGCAGAGTATCGCGTCGCAGTTTGTTGTCTGTGTGACGCTTGGCGTGTTTTTCACGTTCGCCTACGAAAAATGCGGCAAAAACATTTGGGTGCCCATACTGCTGCATTATTTGAACAATAATATGATTCTCGTCTGGACAGGCACGGCGGATATCTCCAATCAGGTCATCCGCTGGGCGGACGTGGGTGTCAGCACCGTGATGTATGCGGCCGTGTTCCTGCCGTTTTTGGCGGCAAAGTGTTACCGTCGTGGGGAAAAGGTGGTGTAATTCTACGGAAATTCGATAACAGAAGTGCATAGTAAGCTTTGCATCACCAAAACAAAAGCAACCCCGCCGGGCATTCCCAAAAGAAAAGCCCGGCGGGGTTGCTGCTTCTGCTATTAAATTACACCGCAAACGCCTTGTGCAGTGCGTCGAGGGCGGCGTCCTCGTCCTGCTGGCGGATGAGCAGGGAAATGTCCAGGTCGCTGGTCGTGATGAGCACGATCTCGACATTGGCACCGGACAGGGCAGCCAGGGCGCGGGCGGCCACGCCGCAGCTTGTGACCATTTCCTCACCGAAGAGGTTGATCTTGCTGTACCCGCCGGAAACCAGCGGGGGATTGGCCTTGGCCGCAGCGGGCAGGGCCTTCATGACAGCGGCAAAGTTGTCATAGCTCGTGGTGAAGCTGAAGTCCACCGCCGCGCCGCGCGGAGCGCTCTGGCAGATCATATCCACCACAATGCCTGCTTTGGCGAACACATCCAGATGCTCGGCCAGGCTTTGGGCGCTGTACTGCGCACCGGGAAAGGTGGTGAGCATGATGTTCTGTTCACTGTTGATTTTGCTGACACCGTACATAAACAATCATCCTTTCTATGCAATATGTTAATCCAACGTAATAAACTGCTCATCAATCGCACCGTAAAGTACACTTTCAATGTATGCGCGGGAGAGGGTAAACACGCCGTGGGCTGCGCCCAGTTCGTCGGTATACTGGCTGTACGGGATGACGCGGATATTCTTGTAGCCGGCCTCATACTGGCTGATGACGCAGTGCAGCTTCGGGTCGCGTATCGTGATGCTGGAACTGCCGTCCGGCTGGGTCGTTTTGTCAAAGTAAACATCCAGAATCGCACCGATGGTATTGTCGGCCGAGGACTGGGCGTTGATAAAGTTGCCCAGGCTGTACACCACAAAGGTCGTGTTGCCGTTGGCCCCGGTCAGCCATTCGGCGTTCTGCACCACATGGGGGTGGGTGCCGATGATAACATCAACGCCCTGATCAGCCAGCCATTGGGCGGTCTGCTTCTGGAAGTCGTTGATCTCGTGCGTGCCCTCGGTGCCCATGTGTGCGCTGACGATGAGCACATCACAGTTGGGGCGCATATCGGCAATCTGCTTGGCAATCGTCTCCCGGTCGTCGAGGTACACAACGCCGTACGCCGCGCCCGAGGGCGTCGGCAGGCCGTTCGTGTGTTCGGTGTAGGAAAGGTAGCCGAAAGTGATGCCGTTGACGGTCTGGTAGACGTAGTCGTCGTAGGTGCTGAGATTGTAAAAGCCCATCGTGACGACATCGTCCGGCATGGCGGCCCAGTGCGCCATGGAAGCCTCAATGCCTGCCGCACCCTTATCGTAGCTGTGGTTGTTGGACAGGCTGAACACCCGGAATCCCAGATTATACAGCGTGTCGGTGATGGCCCCGGGCGTTGAGAACATCGGGTAGCCGCTGGCGGCAAACTCATCGTTGACAAGTGTTTCCTGATTGAGCCAGTTCACGTCAAACTGGTCGTAGTAGCCCTGCATCGCGGCATAGGCGGCGTCAAAATCGTAGTGGTCGCCGCCTCGTTCTTTCGCCTGCAAGAAAATACCGTCGTGGATCAGGTCGTCGCCGGTCGCGGAAAAATGCACGGTCTCCACGGTGGGTGTCGGCTCGGGCGTTGGCTCCGGTGTAGTGGTAGGTTCCGGGGCAGGCGTTTCCATCATGACCGGCTGCGGATTAACGGCAGGCAGGGTCACAGGCTCATTGACTGGGGCCAGCAGGGAGCCAATTATTGTACCGCCCACGCCCAGCGCAATTACCAGGCAGGCGGCAAGGTCGTTGCCTTTCATTCGCATACGAGTTTACCCCGCAGCAGGTCGGTCATCGTGTAGTAACCGGGGGCCAGCGCTGCAATGTAGAGCGCGGCCTGCACGGCACCATCGGCAAAAACACCGCGGCTGCCTGCACTGTGGCTCAGGGTCACGACCTCGTCGGGGCCGCAGAACAGCACATCGTGTTCGCCTACAATGCCGCCGCCGCGGATGGAACTGATACCCAGTTCCTGCGCACCGCGCTTCTGGCGCACCTGGGAGCGGTCGTAGACGTACTCATACTTGCCGCCCGCCTCGGCGTTGATAGCGTCGGCAATCATCAGTGCCGTGCCGCTGGGGGCGTCCAGCTTGTTGTGGTGGTGCTTCTCGACAATTTCAATGTCGAACTCTCCGCCAAGGATCTTCGTGGCCTGGCGGGCCAGTTCGATCAGCACATTCACGCCCACCGACATATTTGCACTGCGAAAGATGGGCACCTTGGCGCTGGCGGCCTCCAGCACGGCCTCATCCTCCTTGGACAGGCCGGTGGAGCAGATGACGCAGGGCAGGCCGTTCTCGGCACCGTACTGTGCGGCGGCCACCGCCCCGGCAGGGGAAGAAAAGTCGATGATAACGCCCTTGCAGGGCAGCTCAGCAAAGCCTGCGTAGACCGGGATGCCGCCCACATTGCCCGCATCACGGTCAACACCGGCCACGACACGGCAGTCGTCACGCGCACCGATTTTTTCCAGCAGGGCGCGGCCCATGCGGCCATAGATGCCCTGAATGATGATATCCGTCATTGTTACGTCCTTTCGTGAAAAAGCGAAAAGCCGACCCGCAAAAATGCAGTGGGTCGGCTGTGAAATTATTTCAGCAGGCCGAAATCCTGCATGGCGTTTTCCAGCTGTGCCTGCACAGCGGCAGAGGGGGGGACCAGCGGCAGACGGCATTCACCGGCCTGCCAGCCCAGGCGGTTCATGGCCCACTTGGCCGGGATGGGGTTTACATCGGCAAACAGCGCCTTGATGAGGGGCAGGGCTTTCAGCTGCATGGACAGGCTCCCGGCGGTGTCACCTGCAAACCACTTGGCGCAGATGTCGTGGGCGTATTGGGGCGCGACGTTGGACAGCACGCTGATGACGCCCTTGCCGCCCAGTGCCAGCAGCGGCACAATCTGGTCATCGTTGCCGGAGTAGATGTTCAGGTTATCCCCACAGGCCGCCGCAATCTCGGCCACCTGGCTGATGTTGCCGCTGGCCTCTTTCACGGCGTTGATGTTCGGGTGTTTGGCAAGCTCGGCCAACGTGGCGGGGGTCAGGCTGCAGCCGGTGCGGCTGGGCACATTGTACAGGATGCAGGGCAGGTGCACCGCGTCCGCAATGGCCGTGTAGTGGGCGATAAGGCCTGCCTGGCTGGTCTTGTTGTAGTAGGGCGTGACCAGCAGCAGGGCGTCGGCACCGTCGGCCTCAGCCTGCTGGGACAGCCAGATGGCGTACTTGGTATCGTTGGAGCCGGTACCCGCAATCACAGGCACGCGCCCGGCAACCTTTTTGACCGTATAGCGGATGCACTCGGTATGCTCCTCGTCGGTCAGCGTCGGGGACTCACCGGTCGTGCCGCAGATGACGATGGCGTCGGTGCTATGGGCAATCTGGTCCTCAATGATGCAGCCCAGCTCGTCATAGTTGACGCTGCCGTCTGCGTTCATCGGGGTGATGACGGCCACGGCGGCTCCTGTAAAAACGGGTTTCTTCATACGAATTTCTCCTTACACCAAAGCTGCTTGGCGCAGCAAATCAGTCAAAATAGCCCTTGGCGGCCAGCAGTTCAGCCAGCAGCACACCGCCGCCGGCAGCACCGCGCAGCGTGTTATGTGACAGGCAGACAAACTTGTAATCGTACTGGGTATCCTCGCGCAGGCGGCCGATGCTGACAGCCATGCCGTTTTCAAGCATACGGTCGAGCTTGGGCTGCGGGCGGTCGTTTTCCTCAAAGTAATGCAGGAACTGCTTCGGGGCGCTGGGCAGGTTCAAATCCTGTGCCGGGCCGTGAAACTCCTTCCAGGCCTGCAAGATTTCTTCCTTGCTGGGCTTATTTTCAAAGCGCACGAACACTGCGCCCATGTGGCCGTCAGAGACCGGCACACGCAGGCACTGGGCCGTAAAACGGGGCGCAGTGGCAGGAACGATCTTATCGTTCTCGATGCGGCCCCACAGCTTCAGCGGCTCCTGTTCGCTCTTCTCCTCTTCGCCGCCGATGTAGGGGATGACGTTGTCGAGGATGTCAGGGAAGGTATCAAACGTCTTGCCAGCGCCGGAAATGGCCTGGTAGGTGCAGACCAGCACGTCGGTGATGCCATACTTGCGCAGCGGATGCAGGGCAGGCACATAGCTCTGCAGGCTGCAATTCGACTTGACAGCCACAAAGCCGCGCTTGGTGCCCAGGCGCTTGCGCTGGGCGGGGATGATCTCGATGTGGTCAGCATTGATTTCAGGCACGACCATCGGCACATCAGGGGTGAAACGGTGGGCGCTGTTGTTGGACACGACCGGGCACTCGGCCTTGGCGTAGGCTTCTTCCAGCGCCTTGATCTCGTCCTTCTTCATGTTGACGGCGCAGAACACGAAATCGACCTTGGAGGCGACTTCTTCCACGTTGGCGGCGTCCAGCACGACCATCTTTTTAACGCTCTCGGGCATGGGAGTCTGCATCAGCCAGCGGCTGCCTACGGCTTCCTCATAGGTTTTCCCTGCGCTGCGTGCACTGGCCGCGAGGGCAACCAAATTAAACCAGGGGTGATTTTCCAGCAGCGTGATAAAGCGCTGGCCGACCATACCGGTTGCACCGATAACACCAACATTGTACTGTTTCATCCCGACTAAGACCTTCCTTTCACGATACCCTTCCTTATATCTATGCGGCTCCCACGGAAATTTGCACAGATAATAAAAAAACCGGCTTGAAAACCGGCACAAAATGCAATATAATATCATATTGCATATAACACAGCGCAACACACTGATTTACAGTGTGACAGTCCCGCACCTGTTTGGCTGCGGACCCAGGCGGATGCGTGCCGCGCATCACCTTCGGCGAAGGACCCTTTCCCGGTTTCCGCCCTTGGCAAGGGGATAAGGAAAACGGTACTGATGTGCTTCGCGCCTCTGTGTTTGGATTCATTATAATATTCCTGCATAGGAATGTCAAGACAATAGCGCTTTAAAGTGAAAAAGGATGAGAAAATATGCTGAAAAAAGATTTCTGGTATGACCTGCCGAAAGAACTCATCGCCCAGGAACCAGCCAATCCCCGCGATGCTGCCCGCCTGATGGTGCTGGACCGCAAAAATGACAAAATCTTGCACTCGGTCTTTCACGAACTGCCGCACTATCTGGAAAAGGGCGACCTGCTGGTCGTCAACAACTCCAAGGTGCTGCCTGCCCGCCTGATGGGCATCAAGGTCCCCACTGGCGCGGTCTGCGAGCTGCTGCTGCTGCGCCAGGTCAAGGGCGACACCTGGGAGTGCCTGGCCCGACCGGGTAAGCGTATGCAGCCCGGCACGAAAGTCGAGTTCGGCGACGGCAGCCTGACCGCTGTGGTGGACGAGACGATGCCCGACGGCAACAAATACGTGACGTTCACCTACGATACCGAGACGCTGTACGAGAAACTGGACGAGTTTGGCAAGATGCCGCTGCCGCCTTACATCACGAAGCAACTCGAGGATCAGAGCCAGTACCAGACCGTCTATGCGAAGGAACTGGGTAGTGCTGCTGCGCCTACGGCGGGCCTGCACTTTACCCCGCAGCTGATGGACACCATCCGCTCCCGCGGTGTCAACATCGCCGAGGTCACGCTGCACGTCGGTCTTGGTACCTTCCGCCCAGTGAACGAAGAATCCATCGAGGACCACCAGATGCACAGCGAGTGGTACTCAGTCAGCGAAGAGACCGCAAAGCTCATCAACGACACCCGCGTTGCCGGGCACCGCGTTATTGCCGTGGGTACCACGAGCTGCCGCACGCTGGAATCCGTCTGGGACCGCTACGGCAAGATCGTACCCTGCAGCGGCAACACGAGCATTTTTATTTATCCCGGTATCGAGCTGCACGCCATTGATGGCATGATTACGAACTTCCACCTGCCGGAGAGCACGCTCATTATGCTGATCGCCGCGTTCTATGGGTATGATAAGACTATGGCAGCGTATAAGGTCGCTGTCGAGCAAAAGTATCGCTTCTTTAGCTTTGGTGATGCGATGTTCATTAAGTAAGGATGTGACACATTCTTACAATCTGTTCAAATAACCCGCAAAACCGCATAAAATCAGCCTCTTTCGGCCCTGAAATCTTCTGATTTTGGGGCTTTTTTCGGCGTTTTAATAGGTGCAAATGACGTCCTTACTGCTTGCAAAACCCGAATGTGTATAATATAACCCTAATGTGATAATGAAAATCGGACAGAATTTGAAATTCTGCCCGATTTTTAATGCAACATTAGTATATGAATTTGAGCGTGATTCCATTGCGGAACCGAATCCAAGATACACGACCGTCTACGATTCCTACCTTGTCGATGATGCTCTTAAAGAACCGTTGCAGCACCATTGGCGTAACGATTACGCCCGAATTAGAAACCGTAATCAAAGGCGCTATCACCGGCGCAGTCGAAAGTCTGCCCAAGACCCATGACGAAAACGGCAACGTCGTCAAAAACTAATATTGAATGCAAAGCCCCCCTGACCTCTGAGCAACACGCTCTCTGGTCAGGGGGCATTTTTTATTTTGTTTTCACGAAGCTGCTTATTTGTCCCAGTGCCGTTGCGAGATTTGATAGTTCCTGCACTGCTTTAAAGCACGTTTCCACATCGTTCATGTTTGCTTCTTCAAATGGCTTGTGTTGATCGAGCACAGGAACTTTAATTCTCAGTGCCGCCGCCTTTCCTGTTTGAAGTGCTTGAACGTTTGGCATACCATGCGCATTGAGCCATATAGCCGCCAGCTTCAGTGTTGATACATCGTTTGCTCCGTTTGGAAATGTAAGGTCAACCACTCCGTCCGAAACCTTGTGATAGATATAAGCGTTGCCGAATGATGTTCCGTAATGCGGCCACCATCCGTTCGAGTCCTTCTTGTTGCGAAGGTCAAGGTCGTATCCGTTCGTTGCCATGTATGTTCTGTACTTCTCGAAAAAGGCCATTGCCTTTTTGTTTTTCTCCCAAGTGCTGCCTGGCCCCTTTGCAATAGCTTGGTTTAGCTGTGCGCATCGGATTTTGCTCAATGTGTCCGTTTTCTTTGAAAAGTAATCTATGCAATTTTCGTATGTAATGAAATGAGCGTATTTTTTAGCTTCTTCGTTCACCTTGTAATAAGCGTCCGGGCAAACTATAAACACGGAGTAGGCTTTGTATTCTCCGTTGCCAACTGCTTTATCTGCACGGTTGCTATATCGGTCACACTGCTCCGGCATCGCTGGTGCATTGATTTTATCCTCGATCAAGAGCGCATGCTTTTTGCCGTCAACCGAAAGAAGCACCGTAATGTCTGATTCTCCATACTCTGGGTCAGTCTCGGAAAGTGCAACATTCAAAACTTCAACTGAGATACCCGTTATTTCTGCTTTTCTCAAAAATAGTCGCAAAAAGCCATCATCGGTCAAAAGACATTCCAAGAACATCATGTCCATATCACGCTCTTGAATATTTCCGAAATTGCAAATAGTGCTTTCGCTCATTACAGACACATCCTTTAGAAAACAATAAAAATGATTTATACCAATCATATCATAGCAAATTGTTGAACGCAATTATAATTCAGTATACAGCAATATTCATACAGCAATATTCTGTGCAAAATGGTTGACGAACTGCCGCTTTTCTCCTATAATATTTTATTAGGCGGTGCAGGGAAAAAGCCCCCTGCGCCGCCTTTTTCGGATGAATCATTTTAAAACGGAGATAGAAACCTATGCCTTACCGCCTTATCAAACAGGAAGGTGCCGCTCGCCGCGGTGAGTTTACCACGGTCCACGGTACGGTACAGACCCCGGCGTTCCAGAACGTCGCCACAGCCGCCGCCATCAAGGGCGGCCTGTCGGCGCTGGATCTCAAGGATATCCGCGCACAGGTCATGCTGTGCAATACCTATCATCTGCACCTGCGCCCGGGTGACAAGCTCGTGGCCGAGATGGGAGGCCTGCACAAGTTTACCAAGTGGGACGGCCCCATTCTGACTGACAGCGGCGGGTTCCAGGTGTTCAGCCTGGCCAAGCTGCGTCATATCACCGAGGAGGGCGTCACCTTCAACTCCCACCTCGACGGCCACCGCATTTTCATGGGGCCGGAGCAGAGCATGCAGATTCAGGCGAACCTCGGCTCCACCATCGCCATGGCCTTTGACGAATGCGTTGAGAACCCGGCCACCTACGAGTATGCCAAGAACAGCTGTGCCCGCACGGCACGTTGGCTGCTGCGCTGCAAGGACGAAATGAACCGCCTCAAGCATGAGGAAAAGGCCGTCAACCCGGATCAACTGCTGTTCGGCATCAACCAGGGCTGCACATTTGAGGATCTGCGCGTCGAGCATATGAAGCAGATTGCTGAGTATGATCTGGACGGCTACGCCATCGGAGGTCTGGCGGTGGGCGAGCCTGCCGAGGTCATGTACGATGTTATCTCTGCTGTTGAACCGTTTGCGCCGAAAAACAAGATTCGCTACCTGATGGGCGTCGGCACCCCGGGCAACATCATCGAGGGCGTCTACCGCGGTGTTGACCTGTTCGACTGCGTTATGCCCAGCCGTAACGCTCGCCACGGTCACCTGTTCACCTGGGACGGCATCATCAACATCAAGAACCTGAAATATGAGCGCGACGAGTCGCCCATTGACCCGCACTGCGATTGCCCGGTCTGCCGCAACTTCTCCCGCGCGTACATCCGCCATCTGCAGAAAGCGGACGAGTTGCTGGGGATGCGTCTGGCCGTTATGCACAACCTGTATTTTTACAACCACCTGATGGAGCGCATCCGCGAGGCGCTGGACAACGGCACCTTCCAGCAGTTCCACGATACCTATGTGCATAAACTTGACACCCGCATCTGATTTTTCGTGCAAAACGCTTGCACAATGCGCACATATTCGATATAATAGAAGAAATCGTTATTTTTAAGGAGTATACTTGCTATGATTCAGTTCCTGGATGCCGCTACCGGCACGGCTACCACTGCCGAAATGCTCATCAGCTTCCTGCCGATGATTCTCATTATCGTTTTCATGGTCATTCTGATCTACCTGCCGCAGAAGCGCCAGGACAAGAAGGACGCCGCCATGCGCAGCTCTATTGAGATCGGCGATAAGGTCACCACCATTGGCGGCATTGTCGGCATCGTCTGCGCCATCGCTGATAAGGATGACACCATCGTCATCGAGACTGGCAGCGACCGCACCAAGATTCGTTTCCGCCGCACTGCAATTTCCTCTGTGGAGAAGCTGGATGCCGGCAAGGATAGCAAATCTACCCCGGTCAAGAAGTAATCTGACATAAAACTAACGCCCTCTTGCATAGTGTTGACTGTGCAAGGGGGCGTTTTGTTATGGGTGGAAAAAATCTGCAAAGACCGAAACAAGGCAGAGCTGCGGCAAAAAATCCGGCTGTGATGGCAGTGCTACTTGCCTTTGGCTGCGGCGTGGGGGCGTGTATGGTGCTGCTGGCGCTGGGAGCGTTTTTGCTGACCCATACGGGTCTGCCGCTGGCGACGGTGCGCCCAATGGCATGTATGGCGGCGGCAATCGGTGCGGCGGTATCGGCCCGGGTACTGGCGGGCAGGCTGAAACAGAAGCTGCTGCTCTGCGGTCTGGGCTGTGGTGCGTTTTATACGGTCTGCCTGATGGCGGCGACATTGGCAGCCAGCGGTGAGCTGGACTGGCAGGGGGCAAACGCCATGCTGCCAATGGCCCTGCTGCTGGGCGGTCTGTTGGGCGGTGCGCTGGCGGCCTTGCGGGGGAGCCGCTGATGCGGGCGGCACAGACGACACTGCGCCGCCCGGCCTTGCTGCTGCCCCGGCGGGCAGAACGACCGCGCCGAGAGTGCGCGGGAACGGCGCACAGCGGCGCGGTGTGGCTGTTTGGCACGATGTTCCTGGCTGGCTACCTGCCGGGCATCTGGCTGGGGCGGGGCGGTGTTTCGGCGCTGGGGCAGCAGCTGGCGGCGTATTACACAAAAAGTCCCGAAAATGCAGCGTTCGCAGCAATTTTCGGGACAGAATTTTCGGTGAGCTTTTTACAGCTGACCGCAGTATTTTTGTGCGGCTTCTGTGTGTTGGGCGTGGGCTTGTTGGCACTGCTGTTTGCGGCGCGCGGCGTGTTCCTGGGCTACTGCGCGGCCTCGGTGGCAGCGGTGAACGGTGCGGCGGGGCTGGTGCAGTACCGATTAGAAACAATCGCTTCTGACGCGGCAGCACTGTTTTTGTGTCTGTGGCTGGCGGGCTGGTCGGCACGCTTGGCAGGGGAACTGTTTAATGCTGTATGTGGCCGTGCCACGCGGGAAACGCCTGGCACGCTGCGGCGGCTGGCCGTGCGGTTCGGCGCGGCGCTGGTGCTGTCAGCTGTTTTCAGTGCCGTCGGGACTTTCCTCGCCTTCGTCACTGCCAAGGTCGGGCGCTGACGGCTGTTCTTCAAACGTTTTGTCGGCCAGCGGGGAAGAGGCCACCGCCTGGCGTAGCTGGTCGCGGTTGATGTGGGTGTAAATCTGCGTTGTGGAGACGTTTTCGTGACCCAGAATTTCCTTTAAAGCCAGCATATCCACGCCGCCCTGATACATAAGCGTGGCGGCGGTGTGGCGCAGCTTGTGGGGCGAAAATCCGCGCCCGCTCAAACCTGCACTTTGCAGGCAACGTGCGACGATCTGCTCGACCCGGCGCGCCGAAAGCCGCTTGCCGGTGCGCTTGGAGACGAACAAGGCATCCTTGTCGGCGAGATTCGGCAGGGCAGCGCGGGCTTTTTTATAGCGCTGCAAGGAAAATAAGCAGGCATCGTTCAGGTAGACCAGTCGCTCTTTGTTGCCTTTGCCGACAATGCGGATCGTATCATCGCGAAAATCGCTCAAATCGATGGTTACAAGCTCGGCAAGGCGCATGCCACAGTTTAAAAATAACGTTATGATGCAGTAATCCCGCTCATAAAAATCGCTTTGTATATTTTTTAACAATTCAACGGCTTCGTTTTCGGTCAGGTACTTGGGCAGTGCCTTTTGCGGTGTGCCCAGGCTGATATTTTCCGTGGGATTGACGGTCAGTTTGTTGACCTGGGTACACATATAATGGAAGAAGCCCTTTAAGGCGCTCAATTTGCGGGCGCGGGCCTTGGGGCCGTTGTCCGCGTTGCGGGCGTAGTCCAGGTAGCCAAAAATATCCCTTTTGGTGATACCGGCAATGTCCCTGGTTGATATGCCGGTCAGGTCGATTTTCTCGGGGGATGTGGCATCATCCGCGCGATCCCATTGCAGCATCATATAGCGGAAGAACCCGCGCAGATCGAGATAGTAACCATTGACAGTGCGCGGGGAGCGCAGCTTCACGAAATCAAGATAGTGCAGGTATTCAATTACATCGTTGGGGATGTCCAGATACGGTGCATGGCGATCCGGGTGGACGACATCAATATAACTGCTCAAAACACAAGCCCTCAGTTAGATTCAGATTGCGGAAACGTGCCGAAATGCCGTTTCTGCTTTTTTATTGTAGCACAGTTGGGGATGAGACGTCAATTTCACAGAGTTATAAGAAATGCAAACAGTCGTGCATATTACAATGCGTAGCGGTTCTGCATAGGCGTGAATATTCATACAAAGCAACCTAAAAAACCAAAAGGAGAGGCTTATACGTTCTGTAAAAGGAATAACATACTATTTCGCTAAATGCAAATTTAGCGAAATATAGGGAGGTCAAAACAAGCCCTCCGTGGGCCTGTGGAGCCAGTTAGCTGTGCCCGGCCATAAAACCTCAACCGCATGGTATGGGCTGCCAATCTCCAAAAGCCAAAAATCAATCTTGCAATTTACAGAAAATCTGCTATGATTAAATAAAAAGGAGCTGCAAACTCATGAACAAGGATACGATTGGAACGCCGAGAAAAATGAGGCCGCGATCGCGGTCATTAAGGTCAAGCTGAATATGATTGACAGATTGCAGGAAAAGACGCTGTATGACGGCCAGTCGGAATACTATCGCAACCTTCAATAAGCAAAAAATCCCACCCGCAGGAGCAAATAATGCTTCCTATGGGTGGGATTTTTTATCGATTGATGGATTGCGCCATCTTATGGTAAGTGTGGCGCTCACCGCGAATGGCAATCGAATACGCCATGATATTTTGCGGCAAGGCCATACCAGGCACGCCGGTGTCACCGATGTGGTGGATATCCGCACCGACCATCTTGCACATCAGCGCGATTTGGCGGATTGTGGCGACGTCCGCACCTTCCTGCGAAGTGCCGATGGCGGTCAGCGCCAATTTGCCGTGGCTGTGTACCACTTTAATCAAATCATGCGCGTAATTCTGCGTGATGCCGGGCACAGTACCGGGTGCGGGCAGCAGAATGATATCCGCACCAGCGGCCATAAATGCCTCGGCGTCGGCGGGCGTCATGATCTGTTCCCCGCCTTCCCCTGCTACGCCGGATGCGTGCATCTTGCCGGCGGCCAGCATCACGCGGTCGCCAACGGCGGCAGAAATATCTTTTAACGATTCAACGATCAATTCGTTGCTGACGCCGTTGCCAGGGTTGCCGGTCAGCACGATAAGATCAACGCCCATATCGGCAGCACGGCTGGCGTTTTCCGCGGTGGCAAGGCGGCCGCTGCTCATCTTCCACAGCGTACCATCGTTGCTTTTTGCGGCTTGTGGGTCGCAGGGCTCCAGATTGATGCCTACCACGCGGCCCGTCAGGCGCTTGATTTCCCGCACAGTTTCTTCCTCGGGTACTTTGGGCAGTGCATTGATGACCGGGTGCTGCACATCAAACATATTCAAAAGCAGAATGTCCGTACTCAAAGAAGCCGCATACTCGGCGTTCGTCACGTCCACCAGCAGCGGCGGCGTCAGGCCGATGGTCTCACAGGCCAGCACGCGGCCTTCGCTGCCTGCGATGGCCGCCAGCAGGTCGGTTTTGCTGTACGCAGCTAGGTCACTGGGCGTGCAGTCCAGCAGGCGCTTCACGCTCATTCGTCGTCGTCCTCCTCAATCACGCGGCCGATGCCTTTGCGGTAGAATGGCTCACTGCCGCGCATACCCTGCTGGCCCAGCGGAGAAACAGACGTTGTAATGTTCAAGTCCATCTTCTTCTCACGGCTGGCCAGGTATGGGCGGGCAGCCTGCGCCACGGCGGCGAACAGCTTGTCGTCCTTGGGACCATCTAGAACCAGTAAGTAGCTGCGAGCCTCGCCATTGACAATCATGACCTGCAGATAGGCAGAACCAACGCCGGGCGCACCGGCCAGCACCTCGCAGACTGGGTCAATCATGGCATCAGGCAGCACGCTGGGCTCCACCAGCGTAACCTTGTCGCCGGGATGGATGCGGTGTGCTTCCTGCTGGGCCTTCTGCTCGGCCATTCTTTCCACAATTTTCTTGGCGACTTCGTCCTTCTGCTTCTTGACGGACTCAATGAGCGGGCGTTCCAGACGCAGGCTGTTGTCGCCGGGGTTGACGACCAGACCGGAGGCGTCGGTGTTCTTGGCAATCATGTTGGCGTAGTCGTCAAAGCGCAGCAGGATAATCTGCTGCGCAGCCTTGGGCTGCTTGGCCTGCCACTCGTGTACGGCGTCCCAATCGCTGAAAGCCAGGTAGTAGTGCTTGCCCTCGGGGCTGTTGACCATGACCAGGCTGATTTTGGTATCCTTGGGCAGCTGCACACGGCCATCCGCATCGGGCTTGGGCGCAGGCTGACCCTGTAAATCAAACACGGCAGGGGCCAGCAGCGGCGAGCGCACCAGCTCGTTTAAAATATTGTTCAGATTTTTGGGGCTGTTGTCCTCTTTGAAGGCCGCAATCGTCTCCTTGACCTTCGGATTGAAAGTCGGTGCCTGGGGCTTTTTCTGTTCATTCTGTTCGGGCATGGGTCGATTCCTCACTTTAATTTTATTGCGTTGATGGCTTCCCGCAGGTAGGACACACCCACCAGCTTCAAGCCGGGAAATTGCGAAGGGTCAATCATTTTCAGGTTGTGCTTCGGCACAATGGCTGTGTCAAAACCGACGCGCTGCGCCTCGCGCAGCCGCGTTTCCAGGTGGGTCACGCTGCGCACCTCGCCGCCAAGGCCGACCTCACCGATAGCAAGGGTCTTTTCCCCCACCGGCAGGTCCAGCAGACTGGACGCCAGCGCAATGCAGACCGGCAGGTCACAGGCGGTCTCGTCCAATTTCAGGCCGCCGATGATGTTGACATAGACGTCTTGGTTATAAAAGGCATACCCGGCGCGCTTTTCCAGCACGGCTAGCAGCAGGTACATACGGTTATAGTCAAAACCGCTGGCGGTGCGCCGCGGGCTGGGAAAACTCGTCTTGGTGGCAAGGGCCTGTATCTCGCTCAGCACCGGGCGGGTGCCCTCCATCACGCAGGCCACGCAGGTGCCGCTGATGCCCAAGGGCCGCCCTTCCAGCATGACCTGGGAGGGATTCTCGATTTGCGCCAGCCCTCGGCCGGTCATATCGAACATACCGATTTCGTTCGTGGAGCCGTAACGGTTCTTGACGGCCCGCAGCACGCGGTATGGCAGGGTCTTGTCACCCTCAAAGTAAAGCACCGTATCAACGATGTGCTCCATGACCTTGGGGCCTGCAATCGCACCGTCCTTGTTGACATGGCCGACGATGAAGGTGGGGATTTCCAGCGTTTTCGCTACACTTAAAAAGCGGGCGGAACTCTCCTTCACCTGGCTGACCGTGCCGGACGACGACGAAATATCGGTGCAGCGCATCGTCTGGATGGAGTCGATGACGACCAAGTCGGGCTTCATCGATTCGATCAGGCCGCATATCTCGTCCACGTCGCTCTCGGCGACCAGCGAGATATTATCCTCGGGCACATTCAGGCGCACAGCACGCAGTTTGATCTGCCGCACCGATTCCTCGCCGGTGATATAGAGCACATTGCGGGTCTTGCTGACCTCGCCGCAGAGCTGCAAAAGAATCGTTGACTTGCCGATGCCCGGCTCGCCGCCGATGAGCGTCACACTGCCGATGACGATGCCACCGCCCAGAACGCGATCCAGCTCGCTGATGCCGGTGATGATGCGGCTTTTTTCCTCGGTCGTGCTGATGTTTTTTAATTTCTGTGCCACCAGGCTTGTCTGCCCGGTCACGCGCGGCGCGGCAGCGGCCTTGCCGCCGGATGCCTTGGCGGGTTCTGCCACCACATCCTCGGTCATAGTGTTCCACGCCCCGCAGGAGGGGCAGCGTCCCAGCCAGCGGGGGCTGGTCTCGCCGCATTGGGTGCAGACATAGATGGTTTTGAGTTTATCTTTGGGCATGGACGCCTCCCTGAACTATACTTTACCTATTATAGCCCAAAATGGGCGCGGGGGCAAGTATCCACTGAACAAAAACATTTGTAGCTGTAAAATGTACTTTTTCTCTTGCTATTTTTTGAACAATGTGTTAAAGTTAAAAAAACGCTTTAAAGCTATAAAGCGAAAGAAAAGGTGTGGTGTTATGGACTTCAACGTGAACGCGCCGATCCTGTTTGTGCTGGTCGGCATCATTGTGGCGTTCGTGCTGGCACAGTCGGCGTTCTTTCTGTTGCGTGCGGTCAACCGCGCAAGGGAAATCGGTCTGCCGCAGGAAACCATACGCAAGACCATTTCGGCGGCGGCCGTCTTTACGGTAGCACCAGCAGTGGCCATTCTGGTGGGCGTTATCTCCCTGAGCAAGAGCCTGGGTATCGCCCTGCCGTGGCTGCGCCTATCGGTCGTAGGATCCCTGACCTATGAGACCGTCGCGGCGGGAACCTCACTGACGGAGCTGGGGCTGGACACCAATACCCCCATCCCTACGGCGTCGGACTATGTCACGGTGGCCGCCGTTATGACGGTGGGCATCATGGTCGGCCTGGTCTTGGTGCCGCTGCTGACCAAGCGTATCCAGGGTGGTATGATGAAACTGGGCGCAAAGGATCACCGCTGGGCAGATATCTTTAATAATGCCATGTTCCTCGGTATGATCAGCGCCTTCCTCGGCTATGTGTTCAGCGACGTGATGAATGTGACCCACGGCGATTTCTCGGGTCTTATCCCGGTGCTCGTCATGCTGACGTCAGCGGTCGTGATGGTTATTTGCGGCGTGGCGGCCATGCGCACGAAAAAGCGCTGGATACAGGACTATGCGCTGCCCATCAGTATGCTGTGCGGCATGGCAGTGTCCATCCCGCTGACAAACTGGCTGAGCTGAAAGGAGCGGTACTCATGGAAAAGACAGTTCTGGAACAGAAAGAAACCTATGTCGACAGTGTGCACCGCTGGGGCCGCATTTGGGGCCTGACGCTTTTGGTGCTGATTGTGGCATACCCGATCGCAGTGTCGCTCATCTTCCACGCACAGGTCAACTGGCCCGCGTTCATTAAGGGCTTTATCGCCATCGGGCCTATGTACTGGGCCGTCGGCATTGTGGAAATTTTTACCTATGTGCCGATGCTCGGCGCGGGCGGCAGCTACCTGTCCTTCGTCACCGGTAACATCTCCAACCTGAAACTCCCCTGCGCCCTTGACGCCATGGAGCGGGCGGGCGTCAAGTCCAACAGTGAGGAAGGTGAGGTCATTTCTACCATCGCCATTGCCGTGTCAAGCATCGTGACGACGCTGATTATTTTAGTGGGCGTGGTGCTCATCATCCCGCTGACACCGCTGCTCTCCTCCCCCATCCTGGCCCCGGCGTTCTCGCAGATTTTACCCGCACTGTTCGGCGGTCTGGCGGTGGTGTTTGTCTCCAAAAACTTCCGCCTGGCGCTGGCCCCATTGCTGCTGATGCTGGTGCTGTTCATCTTTGTACCCGCGCTCAATGCGTCCACGGTAGGTATCATGGTGCCGGTCGGTGTCATTTTCAGCCTGGTAGTGGCGCGTATCCTGTACAAAAAGGGCCTTGTCTAAGCCCATAAGGAGGAATACAAAATGATCGTTTTATGGTTGATTCTGGCGGTTGTCGTCATGCTGGCCGCCGTGGTACTGGTGCGCACGGCCCGCTTTACGCCGGGCGCTGCCCCCGCTGTGCCCGAGGGCGAGGAAACCATCGACCGTGACAAGGCCGTGGAAAATCTGCGCACCCTCATCCGCTGCCGTACCGTCTCCAACACGAACCACGCGCTGGAAGACGATGCCGAGTTTGAAAAGCTCATCAATACCTTGCCGACGCTCTACCCCAACGTTTTCAAGACCTGCAAGTTTGAGCGCCTTGAGGACCGTGGCCTGCTGTTCACCTGGTCCGGCAAGGAGCACACCGAGCCGACCGTATTGATGGCTCACTATGACGTTGTCGACGTTGACGAGGCAGGCTGGAAGAAGCCGCCGTTTGAGGGCGTGCTGGAAGATGGCGTGCTCTGGGGCCGCGGTGCGCTGGACACGAAAGTTACTTTTAACGGCGTGTTGACCGCTGCCGACAAACTGATTGGCGAGGGCTACACCCCCGCGCAGGATATCTACTTTGCATTCAGCGGCGGCGAGGAAGTCAACGGCCTGGGCGCGGTACACATTGTAGATTGGTTTGAAGCCAACCACATTACCCCGGCGCTTGTTGTGGACGAGGGCGGCGCGGTCGTCGAGGATGTGTTCCCCGGCGTCAAGCAGCCCTGCGGACTGATCGGCATTGCGGAAAAAGGTATGCTGAACGTGGAGTACAAGGTCAAGTCCGGCGGCGGCCACGCCAGCGCGCCCAAGCCCCACAGCCCGCTTGTGGCCCTGAGCGAAGCCTGCACCAAGATCGAGAGCCACCCCTTCAAGGCGCACGTCACAAAGCCAGTGGCCGAAATGTTCGATACGCTGGGCCGTTACTCCAACGTTACCTATCGCATGATCTTTGCCAACCTCTGGCTGTTCGGCGGCGTGCTGGATTCCATCTGCCGTAAGAGCGGCGGCGAGCTGAACGCCCTGATGCGCACGACGGTGGCCTTTACCCAGGCCAAGGGCAGTGCGGGCCGCAACGTCATCCCGCCCGAGGCAACGCTCATCAGCAACCTGCGCCTGAACCCTGAGGACACGATGGACAGTGCTCTTGCCTACCTGAAGGAGACCATCAACGACCCCGCCGTCGAGATCACGAAGCTGGAAGGCATGAACCCGAGCCGTATCAGCGAGACGAACTGCTCTGCCTGGGACAAGGTCGCCAGCGCTGTGGCAGGCACCTGGAAGGGCTGTCTTGTCTCGCCCTATTTGATGGTGCAGTGCTCCGACAGCCGCCACTATGGCCGTATCAGCGACCATGTGTACCGCTTCTCCGCCATGGATCTGACCGCCGAGGAGCGCGGTACCCTGCATGGCAACAACGAGCGTATCCGCGTCGAGACCGTCGGTCGTGCCGTGGAGTTCTATGTTCGCCTGATGCGTCAGTGCTGAGAAAATAAGCATACAAAGAGGTGCAGCCCGTTTGAAGTGCTGCACCTTTTATTGTTTATATCCCGAAATGTATAGAGGGCGGCATTCTCGATGCCCAATCATACAAACTGGAATTTCACTTACTTAGATAATGGCAATGTCAATTTTCCTGATAATAAAAAATACAGCAGAAGTAAACCAACTATAATTAGAATACCGCCAACCACTTTAATGCCAATTCGATTAACCTTGTTATTTTTTATAATTTTATTTGCAAAAACCAATAGTAGCGCACCAACTACTATAATAAAAACAGATATTAACGGATACATGAGTTTTCTCCTTTCAAATTCCGATTTGTTGATATCAAACTTGCTGGCGGCGAACAGCATTTCATGCTGTTTGCGGACGGCAAGTCCACAGGGGATAGCCGCTTTAGCGGCGCAAGGGGGTGTAGCCACCTTGACGGAACGAAGTGACGCAACATTCTCGGTCATGCAGTTTTCTTCTGCTGACGGAGAATGAAGCTCCGCAGGGCGCACTACTCTCGACAGAGAGTATAGAAGTGCGCCCTTAGAGTTCTAAGGGTATTTTTAGATAATTGGGAATGTTTCTTTGTCAAACTGCGTAACATTGAACACGATACGCCACTCGACATCATCACCAACCGGTTCAAAGTGCAGAGCAGAACAAGCAGCATGAAGTTTTTCTTGTGAATTTGTTCCATATATAACTGCTGTCGGACCATCTGCACCACCAATAACACCAACAACAAAACAGGAACTACTGCCAACTGGACGGAACGAATGATCGTCTGGTGTAACTTCTATCGGTCTATCGCCTTCATCACAGTCAAAAACCGAAATGTTCTCCATCGGTTCAGGGGTAAGTGTATAACTCATGGCAATATAATGTGTCGGATAAATCCAGCGATCAGAACCAAAACTATTTTGAGGAACTGTCTGCTGTTCTATTTCCTGCACGGTCAGTGTATGGGTTATTCCGCTAACAGGATGGGAAAACATAAATGAATCTCCGGGTGCGTGAACTTTGAAATGTGAGCCTGGAACTTGTCCTGGTTGCTGCTCCATTGTAAGAAAAAGTTTATTGATTTCAGGGTGATGCTTGGTTCCCCAAGGAAATACGTCTCTGCATATGACCCAGCCATAAGTACTATCCAGCCCATAATGGTCGATTGCCCATTTTGCTTCCAACTCATTGATAACGCCATCTGGCAGACAAGGATTAAAGCTCACAGCGCAGCCATGGGTTGTCTGTAATATTTTCTCGTTTAACTTCAAGCAAGGTTTGAAGTTAAAACAAAGTGGGTTTTCCCATTCCATCTGCATCTGTTGCTCACGGGTAAAATTTTCACATGAGTCATTTTCCCAGTCCAGATTCCATTTTTTCATGAAGTCACGGATGCTTTCTGAATCAACTCGCATACAAAAATCAACGACAAGTCCTTTGCTACATGAATAAGCTGCCGGAATTACCCAATGATATCCAGCCCAATCGAATTGTTTATCCAGCTTGATCTCTTTTCCGGCACGGTCTTTACCTCGATGTCCCCAGAAATCTCCATCAAAGTAGACCTTCCATTCAGGGGCAACCAATTCTGCCTCTGAAGTCATATCATTATCGTAATAATCTTCTGTGTATTTAATCTGACTGTAATCAAAGGAAGATTGCAGGTTTTTGATATATGTCCACGGTTGTTCCATAGGCAACAAATTCATCTTCTCTGAAATTTCCGATAAAGTTTGCTGTTGTTCCTGGGTTGTAGGGTTTTCATTGAGAAAGGCTTCAAACTGTGCTTCGTTCCACATCCACGCTTGTTCCACTGCCGCCACATCACCACAAGCCAGTATAAGCCGCAGAAAGTCGGTAAAATTTTCAGCTACTGGATGAACATAATCAGGAGAAGTATTCATGGGGCTGACAGAGAAAACCATCTCTCCAAATCCACGAATGAAACAGAAGTGGATACCATCTATCCCTGCCCATCCAAAAACCGATGCCCCTTTTGGGGTACAAAAATAATTTGTATTATCCTCACGGAGTTCTACTCCCACAGGACTTAAATCGACACCCCGCTGTAAAAATTTTTTCAAAATTCTATTCATTAAGCATCCCCCCATAAAATTAGTGCTATCACGCTCTTTATTGTAGTAAATTTTATCACAAGAGTGTGAATAAATCTACTGGCGAATGCTGAAACCGCCCGAACAGTTTCTTTCTGCTCAGGCGGCTTTCTTCATCTATTTTTCTTTCTTCTGCTGCACTTGTTCATGGGCTTCCTGCTGAACATCAGCCCAGCGGAAAAGCCATACTTGAAGTGACTTTCACTTTCTTCACATTGGGCGATTGCTGTCTGCGCCCGGAGTTCCTGCACCAGCTCATAGTCCTCTTTGCTGAGCCGCTGGGACAACTGCTCCATGAGCTTTTCACAGGCTATGACTGCCTTTCGGTATTCCGGTGATGTAGGTACAACTGTCTCGCAGGGATAAAACTCCCCATTATACATGGCTTCCAAAATCATAGCTTTACCTCTCTCAACAGTAGATTAGTTCCGTCTTGATGATTTCCTCTGCCCGGCAGCGGATGGAGTTCATTGACTGCACCCATAACATCTGATTTTCCGCTTTCATGGCTTCGGTCACGCCCTCGGCTTTCATCATCTGCCGGATAATCAAGTCCAGCCTGTCTGCCGCCTGCTCGTTCAGATCGGCAACGACGGTGTGGAGCCTGCCGGACAAAATTAGCTCGTTGTAAAGCATGGGACGGTGCAATTTCAGATAGGACTGGTGCAAGCGTCCCCAATGCCCAATAGGTCGGCGTTCCTCCGGCAGCTTCAAGTCCGGCACATAGTAGTCGCCCACCAACACATAGTCCATACCGTTCTCATGGATTCTCGGTTTCAACTCTTTCATAAAATCACGCTCCCTTTCTCGGTCCCAGCTGCGGCAAACTGCTCACCGGGATAAATACCCCTCTGGCAATATCCTCGGTGCGGATTGCCTGTTTTCTGGCTTCAATCTCCGCTTTTTTCTTGGCTTTCGTGCGCTCCTCATACTCTTTCTGTTTACCATTGGCTTTCCGCTTCAAGTAGTTCTGGTGGAGCCTGTCCTTGCGTTCCTCACGCTTGCGGATTTCCTCTAATTCCTCCGGGGTAAGCTCCACTTCGCCAAACGCAGGGGGAACGAAACGACCCACGAAATTGAAGTAAATCTCGACCTCCTGTGTGGTCTGAATACTGCCCTTGCGGTCACGCTCATGCACAAGGATTTTCTCAATAAACTCATTGAGCATGGCAATCGTCAGCTTGTCGAAGTTCTCATACTTGTCAATCAGAGCGATAAAACGGTCAGCGTCCTTTTCGTGCTTCTCGTAGCTCTTGATAGCCTTTTCCAGAACAGAGATTTCAGCGGTAAGCTCGGTCTGCTCCTTTTCATATTGAGCGTCCAGAGTGGCATATCTGCTGTCAGACAGCTTTCCTAAAATGTTGTCCTCATAGATTTTGCAGAGCAGGACTTCCAGCTCGGAAACTCTCTGCTTTGCGGTGGCAAGGCGTGTCCGCTGTTTCTTGACCTCTGCCGTCTGCTGGCTGGACTGCGCTTCCTGCACCACTCGGACAAACTCGGCTCTGTCATGCTTCGCATACTCGGCAATAGCTTTGAGCATTTCGGAAACAAGGGACAGTACCACATCTTCATTGATACGGTGCTGTGTCGTGCAGAGCTTTC
>OLVR01000860.1_pt1 | contig 34004 bp, 28 predicted proteins | sample 1673261 | NCBI WGS metagenome assembly OLVR01 (sample SAMEA3178938, study PRJEB25190) | human gut metagenome | biome: human gut; feature: human-associated habitat; material: faeces | place: Austria | collected 2013 | reverse complement strand
TGCTGGACGAGGTGTGGGGCTTTGAGTATTACGGCGACAGCCGCACCATTGATGTGCATGTCAAGCGCCTGCGCGAGAAGCTGGCCGGTGCTTCCGACAAATGGGAGCTGAAGACCGTATGGGGCGTGGGCTATAAGTTCGAGGTGCGTCAGTAATGCGCAAAAGTATCTCGGTGGCGTTCTTTTCGCTGGTGTCCACCCTGATGGTGCTGGGCATCGTGCTGATGGGCGCTTCGGAGTGGGTGCTGTTCAAGAACTACTTCGCCAAGGACCGCTACGAAACACTGGATCAGGTGGTGGGTGTCACCCAGCGCACGGCCCAGTATCTGGTCCAGCAGGCGGAGCTGCCGGAAGGCGATGAGCTGGACGCACTGAGCACCAAGCTGGAGATCATCGGCGAGAGCGCAGAGGCCTATCTGTTCTTTACCGACAACGACGGCCGGGTGATGATCGCCTCCAGCCCGGACAAGCTGGAGTGCCTGACCGTGCCGGAAGAAATGATGGAGAAGATCGACGCTTCCGATGCAGATTACTACCATGTGTTCGGCACGCTGGGCGGCATGCTGGACGGGAAAAGCTACATCACGGTCAGCGAAATGCGCAATGAGAACGGCCAGCCCAGCGGATACCTGTTCCTGTGCTCTTCCGGCGAGCAGCTGACCCAGTTCAAGCAGCAGTTCTGGTCCAACTTCCTGCTGTCGGCCTGTGTGATGCTGCTGTGTGCCAGCATCCTGACCAAGATCCTGATGCGCCAGCTCACCGACCCGCTGCAGAAGGTGACGGATGCCGCCCAGCGCTTTGGCGGCGGTGATCTTTCCGTCCGTGTGGAGGGAGTGGAAGGCGAAGGCGAGGCAGCCGACCTTGCCCGCACCTTCAACCGCATGGCAGACAACATCCAGATGAACGACAACTCCCGCGGTCAGTTCATGGGCAACATCGCCCACGAGCTGCGCACCCCCATGACCACCATCAAGGGCTTTGTGGACGGCATTCTGGACGGCACCATCCCGCCGGATATGCAGAACCACTACCTGCAGCTGGTCAGTGAGGAAACGGGCCGTCTGGCACGGCTCATCCAGAACATGCTGGATCTTTCCAAGCTGGAAAGCGGCGAATATCAGGTGAATGCCCGGATGTTCAACATCTGGGAGACGATCACCGGCGTGGCGCTCTCGGCAGAGCAGCGCATCAACGACGGCATGATCGACATCGACGGCCTGACCATGGACGAAAAGGTGCTGGTCTACGCCGATCCCGACCTGATCCATCAGGTGGTGTATAACCTGCTGGACAACGCCATCAAGTTTACGCCTGCGGGCGGCACCATCCGCTTCGGGGTGGAAAAGCTTGGCCCGGAAGCCGAGATCTCCATCTGGAATTCCGGTCAGGGCATCAGCCCGGAAGCGCTGCCCTACGTGTTCCAGCGGTTCTACAAGGAGGACCGCTCCCGCGGCCTGCACGCCCGGGGCGCTGGCCTTGGCCTGAACATCTGCAAGGTGCTGGTGAACCTTTCCGGCGGGCAGATCCGGGTGGAGAGCCAGCAGGGCGAGTGGTGCCGGTTCGTGTTCACCCTGCCCACCGTGGCCCCGAACCCCGGCGGCATGAAGCGCCTGCCGGACGAAGCCGGCGGTGAACCCACCGTGGAAGACCCTGCAAGCATGAAGCCCGTAGAATGAACTTCCAGCCAGACTGCCCCGGACCCGGGGCGGTCTGGCTGTTTTGGCGTGGGGAAACTTTGCCGCTGATGAAACTCCCCCAGTCATCTCGCTGCGCTCAATGCCAGCCCCCTCTGGGATGGGGCCCTTGGCATGGCGGTAAAGCTTCCGGTTAAAGTGCAAATCTTCCGGGCGTGCCAGAGGCTCCCTCTCCGAGGGAGCTGGCAAAGCCGTCAGGCTTTGACTGAGGGAGTTACTTCGCAAATGGACAGATCTTTCCAAATACGTCATTTCCGTGAAAAAGCCATTGGCGGGTTTGATTTTTTGCTCGTTTTCATGTAAACTAAAAGATAACCATGCCCATGCTGTTTTTGCGGTTTGAAACCGCCAGTGCAATGGGACAAATGGGAATAAGAATTTATAAAATAACGGAGCGTAAAGATAGAATATGGCAATCGTAAGTCCTTCGATCCTTTCCGCTGATTTTGGCAAACTGGGTGCAGACTGCCGCATGGTGCTGGATGCCGGTGCACAGATGCTGCATTACGACGTGATGGACGGCCACTTTGTGCCCAACATCAGCTTTGGCGTGCCGGTGCTCAAGAGCCTGCACAAAAATCTGCCGGATGCCTTTTATGATGTGCACCTGATGATCAGCCATCCGCTGCAGTATGCGGAAGCCTTTATCAAAGCCGGTGCCACCCTGTACAACTTCCACCTTGAGTGCGAGGACGATATCCAGGCCACCATCGATGCCGTCCGGGCGCTGGGCTGCAAGGTGGGGCTGACCATCAAGCCCGGCACCGAGCCGCAGGCGCTGGCACCGTATCTTGACCAGCTGGATCTTGTGCTGGTGATGAGCGTGGAGCCCGGCTTCGGCGGGCAGAAGTTCATGCCCTCGGCGCTGGACAAGCTGCGCTGGCTCAAGGCAGAGCGCGAAGCGCGCGGTGCACACTATCTGCTGGAAGTGGACGGCGGCGTGGACAATGCCACCGCGCCCCAGTGCGTGGAAGCGGGCGCTGATATTCTGGTGGCGGGCAGTGCAGTGTTCGGCGCAGCAGACCCTGCTGCAGCCGTGCAGCACCTCGTCAGCCTTTGAAAGGATAACCATTTATGGATGAATCTTTGATCCGGGAGCAGGAGGCACAGCTCCAGAAGACCGGCCGCTACTATAAGCATATCTGCTTTATGGCGGTGCCGGTGTTGTGCATGGCCTGTTTTCTGTACGGTGTGCGCCCGCTGCTGCTGTGCGGCATTGCGGTGCTTACCGGCAACCTGTGCGACCGTCTCGTTTCGCTGCTGCGCCGCCGCGTGTATCAGGGCAGTGACTTTTCCAACGAGAGCTTTGCGCTCGTCATTGCCCTGCTGATGCCGGTGACGGTGGATATCTATGTTCTGATCGCCGCAGTGCTTGCCGGTGTGCTGATCGGCAAGGAGATCTTTGGCGGCTACGGCAGCTACCCCTTCAACCCGGCTGCTGTGGGCTATGTGGTGGCGGCAGTGTCATGGCCGGAACAGGTGTTCCGCTATCCGCAGCCCTATACGAACATCCCTTTGTGGGACGCTTCCATGGTGCCGGTCTCCAGCGCCATTGAGGACACCCTGCGCAGCGGCGGCATGCTGAACATCGGCTCGCTGGCGCTGGGTCTGGGCGAATATGCTGCTCCCATGGGCACCGGCGCTGCGCTGGTGATCCTTGCCTGCGGCCTGTTTTTGTGGACCCAGAAGGATGCCCACATGTCTGCATCGATCAGCTTTCTTGTGACCTGTGCGGTCATTGCGTTCCTCTTCCCGCGGCAGGCGGGCCTTGCCGACAGTGCCGTGCTGTCAAATATCCTGCCCCGCCTGCAGTGTGTGCGGGATGAGCTGCTGACTGGCGCGATCCTGTTCAGCGCGGTGTTCCTGATCAACGAGCCTTACACCTGCGTGCACCACCGCATGGGCCGTGTGCTGTACGGCGTGCTGGTGGGCGTTGTGAGCATGGGCTTCCGCTACTATGGCGTGTACGAGACCGGTGTGTGCTTTGCGCTGCTGGCGGTCAACAGTGTGTCGGCATGGATCGACCGCACCGAGGCAAAGCTGTATCACCTGACCCATCTGCAGGCAGATGCCGGAAAGGGGGCAGCACAATGAGACGCGCAACGGCTGAACTGATCGTAAAAGATCCCAACAAGTTTGCCCACCACGACCGTGTGTTCCTGAATAACCCGGTGGTCATGCAGGGCATGGGCCTTGCCCCGCTGGTGGTGCTTGCCACCAGCGGCCAGAATGCGGTGATGCTGGCGGTGGCGGTGGCGCTGCTGCTGGTGCCCTCCCGCGTGCTGGCCTGTCTGCTGAGCCGCCTTGTGCCCCTGCACGACGAGGATCCCGCCCCGGAAACGCTGCAGAAAAAGCTGCTGCCCCGTGCACTGGTGTACGGCTTCAGCACGGCGGTGGTGTATCTGGCGGTGTATCCCATCCTGAATATGCTGTTCAGCACCAGCCTGCTGAGCCTTGGCATCTACCTGCCCATGCTCACGGTGGAGCCGCTGCTGACCTACCGCTTTGGCCGCGTGCAGGAGACGGTGCGCAAGGCTGTCTCCAAGGGCCTGCGCATCACGGTGGGCTATGCTTTGCTGCTGGTGCTGCTGGGCTGCGTCCGTGAATGGCTGGCCGCAGGCACCATGTTCGGTGTGGTTGTCAGCCGCCCGGTGCTGCCCATGGCAAGCATGCCGGCAGGCGGCTTTATCGTGCTGGGCGTGCTGTGCGCCGTATGGCGTGCACTGGCCCAAAAGCGCAAGGCATATCTCACCAAAGAGGCACGCAACCTTGTGGATGTGCATTCCCAGAAGGAGGCGGACCGCGAACAATGAGAGATGTTGTAACAACAAGCGCAGTGTTCTTCAGCTATGCACTGCTGGCGGTGTTCGCGCAGAACGCCGTCTTTACCCGTGCACTGGGCGTTTCGCGTCTGGTGCAGCTGGTGGGCGATGACCGCACCAGCAGCTGGCTGTTCGGTATGCAGCTGTGCATCACGCAGGTGCTGGTAACGCCCTTTGCGTGGTATGCCGGCAGCCGGATCGCGCCGCTGGCAAACCGTGCCCAGCTGCGCCCGCTGGTGTATATTGCCAGCATTGCCGTGGTGTGCGTTCTGGAGCACGCCGTGCTGTGGCTGGCGAAGGGCCTGCCGCACCGCAGCGCATTGCTGCGCATCGTGCCGCTGGCGGGCCTGAACAGCTGTGTGCTGGGCACTGTACTGGTGGAGCGCACCCAGAGCTTTACGCTGGGGCAGAGCCTTGGCTTTGGCCTTGGCAGCGGCCTTGGCTATGTGCTGGCGGTGCTGCTGGTAACGGAAGCCCGCCACCGCCTGCGCAGCAAGGCCATCCCGGAAGCATTCCGCGGCCTGCCCATCACGCTGGTGTATATCGGCGTGCTGGCACTGGCAATCTATGGTTTCACCGGACATTCTGTGATCCTGTAACATTGGCAGGGAGGAGAATCGACAATGGCAAAGTATAAACGTCAGAAGGTCAAGCGCTACCGCCGCAGCTTCTACAGCCGCGGTACACGCATCAAAAAAGGCATCGGCATCGTGGTGCTGGTGCTGGCGGTGCTGGGCGCAGCCTGGCTGGCAGCACCCCACGTGCTGGACTGGGCTACCCACACCTGGTATACTGTGGTGAAGAACCGTGATCTGGAAGCTGAATCGGCATCCCGCGCAGCCGCCTCGTCCGAAGCAGCTGCATCCTCGGCGGTACAGGAAGCGGCTTCGTCCCAGCCGGAGCCGGAACAGCCCAAGGAGCTGGACGGCAAGGCCATTACCGGCGGCAGCTGGGCCGCAGTGGATGTGAGCACCCTTGCCGATGATGCGGCCATCCGTGCAGCGGCGCAGCAGCTCAAGGCGCAGGGAGCGGATTACGGCCTTGTGACCCTGAAAACACCGGATGGCAGCATCTGCTACGCTTCGCAGGTGCCGGCTGCCGCCCAGAGCATTGCCGACACCACCGTGGACCCGGCCCGCATCGCGGCCATCTTCCGGGAGGAGGGCGTGATCCCTGTGGCCCAGCTTGCAGCCTTCAAGGACCCCATCTCCTCCCGCACCGACCGCAGCATGGCCATCCACTACGGCGACGGCCTGTGGCTGGACGCCCAGAAGGACGGCAATGCATGGCTGAATCCCTACTCCGCTGCGGCAGTGGAATATGTAGGCGATCTGGTAGCCGAGGTGCAGGGCATGGGCTTTGAGCAGGTAGTCCTGACCAATGTCCAGTTCCCGAAGCTCAGCCGCAAACAGGACTACGGCGAGACCAGCGGCGTTTCCCGCGCGGATCAGCTCAAGGCGGATATCGCCGCCCTGCAGAGCCGCTTTGCGGGCAGCATGACCCTGTGGTTCAGCTACACGCTGGATCAGTGCAATACCAACAGCGTGTCGCTGGATGTGCCCGCTGTGACGCTGGGCATGGACAACCTGCTGGTGACGGCAGACAAGGCGATGGACGCCGACAGCCGCACCGCACTGGAGCAGTCTGCCGCCGGACAGGGCGTGCAGCATCTGGTGCTGCACAGCGCCGACATTTTCCAGTAACGTCTCTGGTTTTATAAGAGGGAGGAATCTGCTATGAATACCAAATCCTGCTTTGCACCGGCCCACATCCTTCTGCCTTCGGAGCAGATCCCACTGGAAAAGTGGGGCTGCATTGCCTGCGATCAGTTCACCAGTGACCGGGATTACTGGCAGAAAGCCGAGGCTGCCGCGGCAGGCAGCCCCAGCACCCTGAACATGATCCTGCCGGAGGTCTATCTGGAAGACGGCGATGCCGATGCACGCATTGAGAAGATCCATGCCACCATGGATGACTATGCCCGGAACGTGCTGACCCGCGCGGTGGACGGCTTTGTTTACGTGGAACGCACCGAGCAGAGCGGCAAGGTGCGGCAGGGCCTTGTGGGCATGGTGGATCTGGAAGCCTACAGCTACCGCCGGGGCGAGAAATGCACGGTGCGCCCCAGCGAGAGCACCGTGGAAAGCCGCATCCCGCCCCGCATGAAGGTGCGCACCGGTGCCGCGCTGGAAACGCCCCATATCATGATGCTGGCGGACGACCCCGGCTGCACCCTCATCGAGCCGGTGGCGGCGCATAAAGCCGAACTGCCCAAGGTGTACGAGGGCGAATTGATGCTGAACGGTGGCCACATTGCGGGCTGGGCTGTGGAAGACCCTGCCCTCATTGCGCAGATCGAAGATGCGCTGGCTGTGCTGGGCAGTCAGGAAGAATTCGACAAAAAGTATCCGGATGCCACCCGCCGCGACCCGCTGACGCTGGCCGTGGGCGACGGCAACCACTCGCTGGCCACTGCAAAGGCCTGCTGGGAGGAGCTGAAAAAGACACTCACACCGGAGCAGGCAGCAAACCATCCGGCCCGCTGGTGTCTGGCCGAGGTGTGCAATGTGCACTCGCCTGCGATCGAGATCGAGCCGATCCACCGCGTGCTGTTCAATGTGGACTGCGCAGCGGTGCTGCTGAGCCTGATCACCTGGAGCGATTCCAATATGGCCGGCTGCAGCTTTGGCGGCAGCAAGCAGCAGCCCTTCACGCTGGCCGGGCCGCACATGTCCAACGTGCTCAGCTTTGAGGACCCGACCGCACCGCTGACCGTGGGCACCATTGACGAATTTATCGAGTACTATCTTGAGCACCACAAGGAAGCCCGCGTGGACTATGTGCACGACGAGCCTGCTGTGCGCGCCCTGTGCAAAAAAGGTGCTGTGGCATTCCTGATGCCGCCGTTTGCCAAGAGTGACCTGTTCAAAGGCGTTGTGATGGGCGGCGTGCTGCCGCGCAAGACCTTCAGCATGGGCCACGCAGAAGAAAAGCGGTACTATGTGGAGTGCCGGAAAATTACGGAATAATTATTGGAGAACCATGACATTTAAAGAATTGAATCTGTCCGCCCCGCTTCTGCGCGCTGTGCAGGAGGCAGGCTATGAGACCCCGTCGCCCATTCAGGCGGCGGCGATCCCGCCGGTGCTGTCCGGCCGGGATCTGATGGGCTGCGCCCAGACCGGTACCGGCAAGACGGCTGCTTTTGCGCTGCCCATGCTGGACCGGCTCACGGCCAATGCGCCCCGCAGAAAGGGTGCCATCCGCGCCCTGATCCTGACCCCTACCCGTGAGCTTGCTTTGCAGATCGGCGAAAGCTTTGATGCCTACGGCAAGTATCTCAAGCTGCGCAGCACCGTCATTTTTGGCGGCGTGGGCCAGGCACCGCAGGTGGAAGCGCTGAAAAAGGGCGTGGACATCCTGATCGCCTGCCCGGGACGGCTCAACGACCTGATCGGTCAGGGATTTATCGATCTCTCGAACCTTGAGATCTTTGTGCTGGACGAAGCCGACCGGATGCTGGATATGGGCTTTGTGCACGATGTGAAGAAGGTGATCGCAAAGCTGCCCGGGGAGCGTCAGAACCTGATGTTCAGCGCCACCATGCCCACCGAGATCGAACAGCTGGCCGCAGGCATCCTGCGCAAGCCCGCCTTCGTCAAGGTGGACCCGGTGTCCAGCACCGTGGACCGCATCCGGCAGAGCCTGTACCATGTGGAAAAGGGCAACAAGAAATTCCTGCTGCCGTGGCTCATCAAGAACCTGCAGCCCCCGGTGGTGAACGCGCTTGTGTTCAGCCGCACCAAGCACGGCGCGGATAAAATTGCAAAAGACCTCACCAAGCAGGGCATCCCGGCGGCGGCCATCCATGGCAACAAGAGCCAGACCGCCCGCGTGACCGCGCTGGAAAACTTCAAGGCCGGTAAGACCAAGGTGCTGGTAGCCACCGATATCGCCGCCCGCGGCATCGATATCAGCGAGCTGTCCCATGTGTTCAACTACGACCTGCCCGAGGTACCGGAGACTTACGTGCACCGCATCGGCCGCACGGCCCGCGCCGGTGCCGACGGTACGGCGGTCAGCTTCTGTGCACCTGAGGAGCAGGAGTATCTGGCAGGCATCGAAAAGCTGAACCGCCGCAAAATTCCCGTGGTGAGCGGCCACCCGTGGGACGGCGTGCCCGCGCCGGTGCGCCCGGAGCCGCCGGTGCGCGGCAAAAAGCCAAAGGCAGCCGCTGAACCGGCAGAAAAGCCTGCCGCAAAGCAGCCGAAGCCCGCAAAGGCCGAAGCAAAAAACGCAAAACCTGAAAAAAAGGCTGCACCCGCACCCAAGGTGCAGGCAAAGCCCGCAAAAACCGAAAAAGAGGAACCATTCATGGATGATACCAAGCGTACTACCGGCGGACGCAGCAATGACCGCCGTTCCAATAATAACAGCCGCCCGCGCCGGGAGCAGAACGCTCCTGCCCGCGGCAGCAATGTGCAGCCCAAGTTTGACCCGCATTTTGTGAGTGCCCCGGAGGCCACTCCGCTGCGCCCGGCCAAAAAGACTCCGACTGCACCCGCCGCCCCGGCCATCCGTACGGCTGCACAGCCTGCACAGCAGTCCGGCGGCAGTCAGGGCCCGCGCGGCCGTCGCAATGACCGCAGCGACCGTCCGGCCCGCCAGAACAGCCAGCCTGCCGCCCAGAGTCAGAGCGCAGAGCAGGGCCGCGGTGCAAACAACGGCCAGTGCGGCCGTCAGAATGCGTCCCGCAATGCACAGCCTGCACCGGCCCGTGCCCCCAGAGCGGAGAGCAGCCGCCGCGGCCGTGCCGCTGCTGCAAGGGACGAAGACCCGGGCCTTATGCTCATCAGCCGTCGTCCGCCGCAGCAGAAGTTCACGAACTTTGAGGAGTATATGAACGCCCACGGCGGTGCAACTGCACCCATTGAGGACCACAGCGACGAAGTATGAGCAAAAATGAACCGTTTGCCCCATGGCAGTGCCCGCTGTGCGGGGAGAAACTGACCGGCGACAGCACCCTGAAATGCACAAAAGGCCACTGCTTTGACCGCGCCAAGGAGGGCTACTGGCATCTGCTGCCGGTGCAGAGCATGCGCACCAAGGCTCCCGGCGACAGCAAGGAGATGGTGGCCGCCCGCCGCGCGTTCCTGAATGCCGGATACTACGGCATCTTTGGCAAAGCGGTGGGTGAGCTGTGCGCAGAGTACGGCCAGCCTGCCAGCCCGGAGGCGGCGCTGCATCTGCTGGATGCAGGCTGCGGCGAGGGCTGGTACGACCGCTGCATCGCGCAGGCGCTTGCCGAAAAAGGCCGCCGGGTGCAGCTGGCGGGTTTTGATATCGCAAAGCCTGCGGTGCGTCTTGCGGCCAAGGCCCTGCCCACGGCACAGTATGCGGTGGCATCCAGCTTCAGCCAGCCGGTGCGCACCGGCTGGGCCGACCTGCTGCTGAACTGCTTTTCGCCCTTTGCACAGGAGGAATTCCTGCGGGTGCTGCGCCCGGGCGGACGGATGATCTATGTGGTGCCCGGTGCCGAACATCTGTACCAGATGAAGGCCGTGCTCTACGAAAAACCCTATAAAAACCCGGTGCAGCAGATCGCCTATGACGGTTTTGCCGCCATTGGGGAACGGGAAGTGACCGGCCGCGTCACGGTGCCCCACGAACAGCTGGAAGCGCTGTTCGCCATGACACCCTATTACTGGAAAACGCCGCGCGGCGGGGCGGAGCGCCTTGCTGCGCTGTCCCAGCTGGAAACCGATATCTCGTTCCGGTTCCTTGTATTTGAAAAGCTGTAATGATAGCAGGTTGCGTTTTTAATGCACAAGCAACATCCGCAAACTGCATATCGCAAATATGCCGTTTTAATAGGCACTATTTTTGAAACTTGCGATAAAAAGCAAAAAACGCTCGTCATGCAGAATTGTGTGACGAGCGCTTTTTTGCTTCAGTTTCTGTCAAAAGCCCCATCCCCGAGGGGGGTGTCGAGCGAATGCGAGACTGGAGGAGTTCCGTGTGATAGGTCGTCCACGAAAAACACCACTGCCCCCACCGCCGGAGGATAGGAGAAGTCCGGCAGGTGAGGGCAGCAGTGCTGTATCAGGATAGAGAGATCGCTTAGTGTTTTTCGCCCTTGGGCAGCAGACCGGCACGCTCCAGGGCCGGACGCAGGGCGAGGTACAGGATGACCGCACACACGGTGGAGGCCACGCTGTTTACAAAGGTGACGCCGCCTGCAATTTTGGTCAGCGCCTGTGCCACGGTGTATTCCTGACCAAAGATGTACACATTGCGGAAGTAGCCCAGGAACGGGTCGGTCAGCACGTTCAGCAGCAGGCCGGAACCGGCAGAAACGATCACCTTGACGAGATAGCCGGAGCTGTGCTTGTCGAGGTCGCGCAGCTTGAATGCCTTGTGCGCCACGGCACCGCAGGTGATGCCGATGATGAACTTGAGCACAAAGGTGGTGACGGCGTAGCCCGGGTCACCGGCCAGAATATCGGCCAGCGCCAGACCAATGGCACCGGCCAGACCGCCGGACACACCGTCCAGCAGCAGGGCGGTCAGGGCGGTGAAGGTGTTGCCAAGATGGAACGAAGAACCGCCGTAGAACGGCACACGGAAGAACAGATAGGCCACAAGGCTTAAAGCGGCCATGACACCGGTCATGGCCAGCTCCTTGGTAGTGAAGGTGCGCTTGTACAGCACACTTGCAAACAGAATGACGATGACAACGACTGCCAGAAGCAGCCACATTGCAGTAGTAGACATGATTTTACTCTCCCTCCAAATTTCCGTTCCCGCGGCACCAAAGCCTCACTGGGGCTTTGATTGCTTCGCAACCACTTACCTACAATCCTACTTGACATTTGGGTGTCCAGCGGGTATGCTCCTATTATACGCAGAACTGACACCATGAAAATACCCAGAATAAAGTTTTTTAATGGGGTCAGTTTGATGCAATACCCAGACAGGAGGGATAATTTATGGTTCATCTGACCACGGCGCTGGATGCTTCTTCTGGCGTGCCGCTGTACGAACAGCTGTACCGCAGCCTTGCCGGAGAGATGCGAAGCGGCACCCTTGCGGCGGGCACCCGGATGCCCGGCAAGCGGCGGCTGGCGGCAGAGCTGTCCGTCTCGGTGAATACGGTGGATGCCGCCTATCAGATGCTGGCGGCGGAAGGGTATCTGGAATCGCGGGAGCGCAGCGGCTTTTATGTACAGGAATATCTGGCCCTGCCGTCCCGGCCTGCCGGCGGGCCGGAACAGCCCGCACCGCCAAAACCGGAACCGCCTGTGCTGCCGGTGCGGTACGACCTTTCCACCCGCGGGGTAGACCCGGAGCTGTTCCCGTTCCGCACATGGGCGCGGCTGCAAAAGGAGCTGCTCTATTCTTCGCCCCAGCTGCTCACCCACGGCGATGCGCAGGGCGACCCGGCCCTGCGGCAGGCGCTGGCGGAATATCTCTCTGAATACCGCGGTGTGCAGTGCGGGCCGCATCAGATCGTGGTGGGGGCGGGATTGGAATACCTGCTGGGCCTGCTGGCACCGCTGCTGCCCGGCCCTGCAGCGGTGGAAACGCCGGGCTACCCCCGTGCTTTGCAGGTGCTGCAGAACAACGGTGTGCACTGCTGCTGCCTACCGGTGGACGAGGACGGCCTTTCGGTGGAAGCACTGAACCGGTCGGATGCAGCGGTGTGCTACGTCACGCCCAGCCACCAGTTCCCCACAGGTGTTACCATGCCTGCGGGCCGCAGGGCCGAGCTTCTGCACTGGGCAGCCCGCAGGCCGGGCGGGCGGTATATTATAGAAGATGATTACGATTCGGAGTTCCGTTTTGATACCCGGCCTCTGCCCAGCCTGCAGGGCATGGCGGGTGCAGACGGCCCGGTGGTGTACCTCTCCACCTGCTCCCGCAGTCTGGCTCCCAGCATCCGTATCGCCTATATGGTGCTGCCGGAGCATCTTCTGCCTGCATGGCGGAAAAAATACCGCCTTTACTCCGGCACGGTGAGCCGGTTCGAGCAGCAGACGCTGGCCCGCTTTATCACCGAGGGCTACTTCACCCGGCATCTGGCCCGGGAACGTGTGGCCTACAAGGCCCGGCGGGACGCACTGGCGGCAGCGTTGAACACTGCCTTTGCTCCCGGCGAGCTGACCCTTGCGGGCCTGCACACCGGACTGAACCTGCTGGCAAAGCTCAAAGACCCGCCGCCGGATGCTGCGCTGCGCTGCGCGGCGGAAGCCGAAGGCGTGCAGCTGAGCCTGCTGAGTGATTACGACCTGACCGGAGAAGCACCCTCAGCGGCGGGCACGCTGGTGCTGGGTTATGGCTCGCTGAAGGACGAGGCCTGCGCCTCGGTGGGCGAAACATTGAAAAAGGTCTGCATGGCAGCGCGGGAAGCATCCGTGACCGTGTAAGTGCCGCTGGCGGCATTCCACTGGCCGGGCAGGGCCTGCGCCGCCACAGCGGCGCTGTTGTTGGCAAGAAATTCCAGTGTGCGTTCCAAAGCGTCATAGTCCAGCGCGGTCAGGTCGGTGAGCAGGGCCGAACTGCTGGCACGCAGGGCATCCGGCAGGGTGGCGGGCAGCAGGTCCAGATCCTGCCGGAGAAAAGCATCCCACACGGCAGCGCGGGCCGCTGCGGTGCGTACTGGTGAAAAGGCTTCGTCGGCCTGCAGCTGGCACAGGAATTCGTGCGCGTCCCCGGCGGAAATGCCCTGCACGGCCCGGCTGCGGCCATAGCGGGCAAGCTCTTCCTCGGTCAGTGCGCCGGTAAAGCCTACCCGCACCGGCCCGTACCGGCTGGCAATGCGCTCCAGCACATCGGGAGAAAAGGCCAGATACCGGGTGCCCTCCGGCAGGGCCAGCACCTGTGCCAGCGCTTCGCGGCAGCGGGCCGGGCCAGCGGCGGCATAGCAGCGGGCAAGGGATGTTTCTTCTTCTGCAAAAGGCACGGTGAGCATGGCAGGCACGCTGAGCAGATGCACGCAGTTCTGGCTGGCGTTCAGGTAGGCCAGCACAAAGCCGGGCTGTTCGCCGGAGACGCACAGCAGCACAGTGAGCTGGTCGGTGGTCTTGGGCAGCTGGATGGGCACACCGCTCTCGCTGCGGGCAGCCTGCCGCAGCTGGGTGCGCAGCTGCTGACGGGACAGCAGCACCGTGCCGCCCACCAGCGGCACCAGCACCAGCAGCGAAGCAAACAGTGCTGCCCAAAAGGGCTTCCAACCTCCACTGCGCATGGGATACACCGCCTTTCCTTTGCATAAAGCTTTGGCCTGCAGGCAAGACTTTATGCAGAAAAGGAGGCGTTTGCAGATGAAAAACAAAAAAGAGACAGCACCGACCACAGAGAAAGAACGGGAGAACTTCTGGCTGGAGATCGGCCCCGCCAGCGCCTATTACGGCACAGATTCTTACGAGACCGCGAAAGAAAACGGCGATGCAAGCCCGGACGGCAAAGCCCGGGGGTTTGAAGGCGCAGAGCCGAAAGAAAAGTAAAATAAATTTATGGCAGCGCTATGATGAGGAAGGACAAAAGTAATACCAAAACAAAATTCATCTGTCGGCATAACAGATGAAAAAGCAGCGTATGATATACAAAATGTCTTGCGCACAAGGACAGAATATGGTATAGTCTTTCTATCGCGCACAACTGTGCGCCAGAAGAACTGAAAAAGACGTGCACGGCGGGGAAAGACCGTGCACTCTGGAGAAGCCCGCTTGTAAAGTGGGTGCCGAAGGTGTAAGGCCGCAGGGAAAGCGGCTGTATCTCTCAGGCAAAAGGACAGAGCCATCGTCTTTGCGCAATGGGGCGCAGCCGGGAATGCGGCGCACCCCGGCTGCGGAAAATGAGAGCGCTCCGAATTTTGCGGGCAGAGCCTTTGGTGGGTTCTGTCCGCTTTTGTTTTGTGTATAGGGGGAAAGAGAGAATGGTCGAGATGATCACGCAGGTGAACAATGCCATCAATGGCGTGGTGTGGGGGCCGTTTGGTCTGGCACTGCTGTTCTGCACCGGCTTCTGGATGAGCGCCCGCACGGGCTTTTTCCAGTTCCGCAAAATGGGCTACTGGCTCCGGCACACCATCGGCGCGATCTTCACCAACAAGGACATCACCGCGCACACTAGCAAGGAGGATATGGCCATCAGCCAGTTCCAGAGCATGTGCACGGCGCTGGCGGGCACCATCGGCACCGGCAACATCGTGGGTGTGGCAACGGCCATCGTTTCCGGTGGGCCGGGTGCCATCTTCTGGATGTGGGTCATGGCATTGCTTGGCATGATGACCAGCTTTTCGGAGAATGTGCTGGGCGTGTACTACCGCCGCAAAAACGAAAAAGGCGAGTGGTCGGGCGGTGCCATGTACTACCTCACCGATGGTCTTGGCGCAAAGAAGGGCTGCAAACAGCTGGGCAAGGTGCTGGCAGTGCTGTTTGCCTGTTTCTGCATTCTGGCTTCCTTCGGCATTGGCAACATGAGCCAGATCAATTCCATCGCGGGCAACATGAACGCTGCTTTTGGCGTACCGACCCTCGTCACCGGCCTGTGCCTGATGGTGGTCACGGCCCTTATCGTCATTGGCGGTTTGAAGCGCGTTGCCGCTGTTACCGAAAAGCTGGTGCCGCTCATGGCCCTGTTCTACATTGCAGGCGCGCTCATCATCGTAGTGCTGCACGCGGGCAACATCCCAGCGGCATTTGCGGCTATTTTCAAGGGTGCGTTCAACCTGAACGCGGCAGGCGGCGGCGCGCTGGGCTACGGCATCAGCCAGACCATCACCTGGGGCTTCAAGCGCGGTGCCTTCTCCAACGAAGCCGGTCTCGGCTCTGCCGTTATGGTCAACTCCGCTTCCAACGTCAAGGAGCCGGTGCATCAGGGCATGTGGGGCGTGTTTGAGGTGTTTGCCGATACCATCGTGGTCTGCACGCTCACTGCTCTGGTCATCCTGACCACCGGCGTGGTGGACCTGCAGAGCGGCGCTGTACTGGCCGGTGTGCAGGACAACGCATTGGTGGGTCAGGCCTTCACCGCCGCATTTGGCAGCTTTGGCCCCAAGTTCATTGCTGTTTCCATTCTGCTGTTTGCCTACTCCACTACGCTGGGCTGGAGCCACTACGGCACCAAGGCCGTGGAGTATCTCTTCGGCACCACCGGCAGCCGCATCTACAAGGTGGTCTTTGTGTGCATGACCGTGGTGGGTGCCACCATGAAGCTGGGCCTTGCGTGGGATCTTTCCGACACTTTCAACGGTCTGATGATGATCCCGAACCTGATCGGCGTGCTGGTGCTGTCCGGCACTGTGGTGGACATCACCCGCAACTACTTCGACCGCCGGGTGAAGGGCAAGGACATCGAACCCATGTGGTCGGCTTTCCTGGAGTACCAGAAGCAGGAGGAGGCCGAAGCCGCCGCAGAGGAAGCGGAGCTGGAAAAGGCCGCAAACGAATAAAATACCCAAAAGCAAAGGCTGTCTGTGAATGAGGACAGCCCTTGCTTTTGTCTGCTGCCCTGCCTTATAATAAATTAAAAAACAGGGGAGGGAACAACCATGAGCGAGTTTTCCCATCTGAAAAACAAACTCCTTGCCGAACAGGTGGAGGACGAAATTTACCACTATATTCTGGATACCCCGCTGGAGCCGGGAGCCAAGCTGCCCAATGAATTTGAGCTGGGCGAAAAATTCGGCGTGGGCCGCAGCACGGTGCGCGAAGCGGTGAAGCTGCTGTCCAGCAAGGGCATCGTGGAGGTGCGGCGGGGCTCCGGCACCTATGTGGTCACGACTGCCAAGGGCCTTTCGGACCCGCTGAACCTGCGCAGCGTGCAGGACAAGAACGCACTGGCACTGGATCTTGTCAATGTGCGTCTGCTGCTGGAACCGGGCATGGCCGAGATGGCAGCGCTGAACGCTTCCGACGAGGACATCGAGCGCATCCAGCGCCTGTGCGACCGGGTGGAGAGCAAGATCCACAGCGGTGATCTGTACATTGAGGACGACATCGCATTCCATACCTGCATCGCAGAGAGCAGCAAGAACATGGTGGTGGAGCAGCTGATCCCTATTATTGATACGGCGGTCATGATGTTCGTGAACGTCACCCACAAAAAGCTGACGGAGGAGACCATCCTGACCCACCGCATGATCACTGAAGCCATTGCCCGGCATGACTCCATTGGTGCCCGGTCTGCCATGGTGATGCACCTGAACTTCAACCGCAACTGCATCCGAAAGCTTTACGACGGCGAATGGGAAACCTGATGCCGCTGCATTTTACGTCCCCGCACAGTGCAAGGTCTGTGCGGGAACTTTTTATGCCTGAAGTTGTCTGATGACTTTTTAAGACGAATGACACAGAAAAGTCGGAAAACTGGTTAGATTATATGATGTATCCAAGATTTCAGAGCAATATGCACGAAAAACTGGGCTGGTTATTGTTATAAAGTGGGTTCTAACTGCGACAACTTGCAAACGAGGCGGGATTCGATTAAAATGAACATGTAAGATGTCCGACAGTCAAAAGGATGATTTGCAAAGCAGAAAAAGAGCATTTTGGAGGTATGATCATGGAACTGCGTTCTCAGGCAGTGCGTAAACTGGCACCGGAAAACGATCCGCTGAAGATCGGCATGGGCTGGAAGGTGGACGACCTTGCAAAGCCCCAGATCATGGTGGAGAGCACCTTTGGCGACAGCCACCCCGGCAGCGCCCATCTGGATCAGTTCGTGAAGGAGGCTGTACAGGCAGTCAACACCCACGGCGGCAAGGCTGCACGCTATTTTGCAACCGATATGTGCGACGGTATCGCACAGGGCCACGACGGCATCAACTACTCGCTGCCCCACCGTGATGCCATCGTGAATCTGGTGGAAGCTCAGGCCAACGCAACCGTGTACGACGGCGGCGTATTCATCGCCAGCTGCGACAAGTCCATGCCCGCCATGCTGATGAGCATTGGCCGCCTGAAGGATATGAGCGCCATCGTGGTCACCGGCGGCGTGATGGAAGCCCACACCCTGCCCAAGAAGTACGTGGTCAATGACCCCGCCTGCGCCATCAACGACCTGCTGACGCTGGAACAGATCGGCAAGTTCGACGCATGGGAAAAGACGGGCGTGATCCCCAACGAGCAGCTGGACTACTACAAGCACAATGCCTGCCCCAGCTGCGGTGCCTGCTCCTTTATGGGCACCGCTTCTACCATGCAGATCATGGCCGAGGCTCTGGGCCTGATGCTGCCCGACACCGCCCTGATGCCGGCCACCGCCCCGGAGCTGAAGCAGGCTGCCTATGATGCCGGCGTTCAGGTGATGAAGCTGGTGGCCGAGGGCATCAAGGCCAAGGACATCGTCACCATGAAGAGCTTTGAAAACGCCATCATGGTGCACGCCGCCATCTCCGGCTCCACCAATGCCACCATGCATCTGCCCGCCATTGCACACGAGTTCGGCTTTGAGATCGATGCCGACACCTTTGACCGGATGCACCGCGGTGCACACTATCTGCTGAACATCCGTCCCTCCGGCGACTGGCCCGCACAGTACTTCTACTATGCAGGCGGCGTGCCCCGCGTGATGGAAGAGATCAAGTCCATGCTGCATCTGGACGTGATGACTGTCACCGGCAAGACGCTGGGCGAAAACCTGGAAGAGCTGAAGAAGAACGGCTTCTACGAGCACTGCGACGAGATCCTGCAGGAAAAGACCAAGGGTCTGGGCATCAAGGTCACCCGCGAGGACATCATCCACAGCTTTGACAACGCCAAGGGCACCGACGGCAGCATCGCTATCCTGAAGGGCAATCTGGCCCCGGAAGGCAGTGTCATCAAGCACACCGCCTGCCCCAAGAACATGTTCCACGCCACCCTGCGCGCAAGGCCCTTTGACAGCGAGGAAGAGTGCATCAGCGCCGTTCTGAACAAGCAGGTCCAGCCCGGCGACGCCATCTTCATCCGTTACGAAGGCCCCCGCGGCAGCGGCATGCCCGAGATGTTCTACACCGGCGAGGCTATCTGCGCCGACCCGAAGCTGGCTTCCAGCGTGGCGCTCATCACCGACGGCCGCTTCTCCGGCGCAAGCCGCGGCCCGGTCATCGGCCATGTCAGCCCGGAGGCCGCTGTGGGCGGCCCCATCGCTCTGGTGGAAGAGGGCGATCTCATCCGCATCGATGTGCCGAACCGCCAGCTTGCCATCGTGGGCGTGAACGGTGAGGAAAAGACCCCCGAAGAGATGGAGGCTATCCTTGCCCAGCGCCGTGCCAACTGGAAGCCCAAGGCTCCCAAGTACACCAAGGGCCTGCTGAAGCTCTACTCTCAGCACGCCGTCAGCCCCATGAAGGGCGCCTACATGGAGTAAGAGACGCTCCTGCGGAGGCCGGAACGAACTCCAAAAATCAACTGCTCAGCGATGCTTTGCTGAACGGTCTGGATAAAGTTACGCCAAAAATAAAAAAGCGGATATTGCTTTGTCTATAAAAAATCCATTGGAATCCGGCGTCCGTCTGCGGGGACGGCGCTGAAATAAGACTCAAAGCAAACATAACATCAAAAATGGAGGATATGTTTATGACAGCTGTTGCAACCCCGGACGCCGCGCGGCTCGTGTTCGCCGCGGTGGCGGGCCTGATCCTTTTGCTCATCCTTATCATCAAGTTCAAGGTCCACGCCATGATCTCCATCCTGATCGGTGCGGTGGGCATCGGCCTGATGGCCGGTATGCCCCTGTCTGACATCATCGGCTCGGTCAACGAAGGCATCGGCAACACCTTAAAGGGCATCGCCCTTCTGGTAGGTCTGGGCTCCATGTTCGGCGCCATTCTGGAAGAATCCGGCGGCGCACAGACGCTGGCCGTGACCATGGTGCGCAAGTTCGGCGACGAAAAAGCCGCATGGGCGCTGGGTATCACAGGTCTGGTGGTGGCCATGCCGGTGTTCTTTGATGCCGGTCTGATCATCCTGATCCCGCTGGCCTTCTCTCTGGCAAAGCGCACCAAGCGCTCGGTCCTGTACTATGTCATCCCTCTGCTGGCCGGTCTGGCTGTCGGCCACGCCTTCATTCCTCCCACGCCGGGCCCCGTTCTGGTGGCCAGCATGCTGGGCGTTGATCTGGGCTGGGTCATTCTCATCGGCATCTTCTGCGGCATCTTCGCCATGATCGCTGCCGGTCCCATCTGGGGCTCCATCTGCGGCAAAAAGTATATGATCGAGGTGCCCGAGCACGTTGCACAGCAGGCAGACATCGACGAGAGCAAGCTGCCCAAGTTCGGCACCATCGTGGGCATCATCCTGATCCCGCTGGTCCTCATCATTGCAAACTCTGTGGCAAAAGTGGTGCCCGCTCTGGCTGGCATCCAGCCCGTTCTGGCCTTCCTCGGTGAGCCCTTCATGGCTCTGCTGCTGGCTACCATCGCTGCTATGTATCTGCTGGGCACCCGTCACGGCTATAACAATGCCCAGCTGGAAAAGATCATGACCAAGTCTCTGGAGCCTACCGGCATGATCCTGCTGGTCACTGCCTGCGGCGGCGTGCTGCGCTACATGCTGCAGAACTCCGGTCTGGGCGATGTCATCGGCAACGCCGTGGCAAACGCAAGCCTGCCGCTGGTTCTGGTGGCATTCATCGTGGCTGCTCTGGTGCGCATCTCGGTTGGTTCCTCTACCGTGGCTATGACCATGGCAGCCGGTATCATCTCCGCAATGCCCGGCATCAGCGAGCTGAGCCCGCTGTACCTCGCCTGCGTCACCGCTGCCATCGCCGGCGGCTCCACCGTGTGCTCTCACTTCAACGACTCCGGCTTCTGGCTGGTGAAGAGCCTGGTGGGCATGGATGAAAAGACCACCCTCAAGACCTGGACCATCATGGAAACTCTGGTGGGCGGCGTCGGCTTCCTGGTGGCACTGGTCATCTCCTTCTTTGCCTGATCATCCTCATCTGCGGGGCTGTGCCTGCACACAGTCTGCGCAATGCTTTGCAAATTCCTGAAATCTCCTCAGCACAGCAGACCCCCGGGCGGTTCACCGCCCGGGGGTCTGCTGCTTTCTGTATTATAGAAGAGGTAGGTCCGGCCCGGAGGCCAGCTGGATAAAGGCGTCCATTTCCCGGGTGCAGCATTTATCCTTGTGGTAGAACATCTGGCGGTACATGGTCAGCCGGAAGTCCGACACCTCCAGAATGCGCAGATCTCCTCTGGACGCAGGCTCGGCCACAGCGAAGCGCGGCAGCAGGGAAATGCCGGAGGAGCGCTCCAGCATCTTGATGATAAAGGAGGTATCGCTGATCTCAAGGCTGGGGGTCAGCTCGATCTGGCGGGAAGCCAGAAACCGGTCAAAGGTGCGGCGGTAGTTGGCGTTGCGTTCGGTGAGGAAAAAGGGCTTGTCCAGAAGCTCTGCCACCCGGTAGGGCCCGGGGTGGCCCAGATCGATGTCCGGCGACGCCGCAAACACCACCTCTTCCGGGATCTCGTTGCATTTGTGCCAGCTGTTGGAGTAGCGGGGCTCGTCCAGAATGCAGATCAGGTCTACCTGACCACGCTCCATTTTTTCAATGAGCTCTTCCGGGGAGCCGGTAGTGACCCGCAGGCTGACTTTGGGGTGTTCCACCCGGAACTGATGCATCAGGCCGGGCAGACGGAAAAAGCAGAGGGATTCCAGTGTGCCGATGTGCAGGCAGCCCTCCAGCTCGGCGTCCTCGCTCAGGGCGCGGCGGGCGTTGTGGATGGTGTCCAGAATGCTGTTGGCGTATTCCAGAAAGCACTGGCCCTGTGCGGTCAGGATCACCCGCTTGCCCATGCGGTCGAACAGGCGCACGCCCAGCTCTTCTTCCAGCGCTTTGATCTGCACGGTAACGGCAGACTGGGAATAGCCCAGACTTTCCGCTGCCTTGGAAAAGCTCTGGAACTGGGCGGCACGGATCAGGGTGTTCAGCTGGCGCACTTCCATGGCAAAACTCCTTTGCTATTAAGATTTTTAAACTATAACTTTATTTTTATGAATTTGAATCATGCGTATGTCTATGTTAAACTAAATGTGTCAACACGTCAAGTAAAAATTTGACGTTTCGTGAAAGGCTGGCCGTGCGGGCTGCGGCGGAGAGAGCGCTGTCAGGTGCCGCAAAAAGGTCAGGATAGGAAAAGGAGGATTTTATTCTTATGGAAAAGAAAAAGTTCAAGCTCGGACTGCTGCCGAAGCTGCTCATCGCCATCGTGCTGGGCATCATCATCGGCCAGTTCTTCCCGGTGTGGTTCTGCCGGGTCGTCGTCACGGCATCCAGCATCTTCAGCTCGTTCCTGAAGTTCATCATCCCGCTGATGATCGTGGCCTACGTCACCATGGGCATTGCCGACCTGAAGAGCGGCGCAGGCAAGCTGCTGCTCATCACGGTGGCTCTGGCCTACGGCTCCACCCTGATCGCGGGCTCGGCATCCTATCTGGTGTCCGCAAGCCTGTTCCCCAGCTTCATGAGCGAAGGCGCTCTGGAACAGATCGCCGCCACGGCTGACAACTCTCTGGTCAGCTACATCTCCATCTCCATCCCTCCGCTGCTGGACACCCTGTCTGCCGTGGTGCTGGCCTTCGTGCTGGGCCTGTGCATGTCCACCTTGCGCGGCAAGACCATCGGTGATACACTTTATAATGGCATGAAGGACTTCTCCGGCATCATCGATCAGGTGCTGCACAGCGTCATCATCCCGCTGCTGCCCCTGTACGTCTGCGGTACCTTCATCGACATGACCAAGTCCGGCAAGACCTACGCCATTCTGGGCATCCTGTGGAAGGTGTTCCTGGTGGTCATCATCATGCATCTGGTCTGCATCTTCCTGCAGTTCTGCGTTGCAGGCGCTGTGAGCCACAAGAGCCCCTTCAAGATGATCCGCAACCAGATCCCCGGCTACACCACTGCTCTGGGCACTCAGTCCTCTGCAGCCACCATCCCGGTCAACCTGCAGTGCGCTGCGGCTGACGGCGTGAGCGAGCAGATCCGCAACTTCGTGGTGCCTCTGTGCGCCAACATCCACATGGCAGGCTCCATGATCACCATTACCGCCTGCGCAACTGCCGTCTGCCTGATGAACCAGCTGCCCATCAGCCTTGCTACCGTGGTGCCCTTCATCATGACGCTGGGCGTTGCCATGGTGGCTTCTCCCGGTGCTCCCGGCGGCTCCATCATGACCGCTCTGCCCTTCCTGTACATGATCTTTGGCGCTGAGGCCGGTGACCCCAATGGCCCCATCTGCGCCATCATGGTGGCTCTGTACATCACTCAGGATTCCTTCGGCACTGCCTGCAATGTCTCCGGCGACAACGCCATCGGCGTGATCGTGGAGACCATCTACCAGAAGTTCATCAACAAGAGCAGCGCAAGCGTCTGATGCGTGGCGCGGTTCTTGACCTGACAGGAGTGACACCCCATGGCATTTATCAGTGTTTTTGATGTTCTGGGCCCGAACATGATCGGCCCCTCCAGCTCCCACACCGCAGGCGCGGAGATCATCGCCTTTCTGGCACAGAAGATGATCGCCCCGCCGCTGAAGCGGGCGGACTTTACCCTCTACGGCTCCTTTGCCAAGACCTACCACGGCCACGGTACTGACCGCGCCCTGCTGGGCGGCATCATGGGCTTTTCGGCCGATGATACCCGCATCCGGGATTCCTTTGCCATTGCCACCGACCGCGGCCTTGGCTACAGCTTCACCCCCAATGAGGTGGAGACCGACATCCACCCCAACACGGTGGATATCCGCATGGAGAATGCGGCCGGTCAGGTGATGACCGTGCGCGGTGAATCGCTTGGCGGCGGCAAGGTGCGCATCGTGCGGATCAACGGCGTGGAGGTGGACTTTACCGGCGAGTACAATGCCCTCATCGTGGTGCAGAAGGACAAGCCCGGCGTGGTGGCCCACATCACCAAGATCCTCAGCGACCGCAGCGTGAACATCGCGTTCATGCGTCTGTTCCGCGAGGAAAAGGGGCACACGGCTTACACCATCGTGGAGTCGGATGAGCGCCTGCCCGAGGGTGTGGATCAGCTGCTGCTGGCAAACCCGAACATCAACGATGTAATGGTCGTGCAGCCGTAAGGAGGGACAAGCGATGAACATGGATTTCAAGTCCGCCAAGGAGCTGCTGGACCTGTGTGAGGAAAACCAACTGCCCATTTCGGAAGTGATGCGCCAGCGGGAATGCCTGCTGGGCGAAACGCCCCGGGATGCTGTGGATCACCGCATGGCAAAGGCATGGGAGATCATGCGCGCTTCTGCCACCCAGCCGCTGAAAAAGCCCATCAAATCCATGGGCGGCCTGATCGGCGGCGAGGCCAAAAAGCTGGAGACACATTATAATAAGAAGAAAAACATCTGCGGCGATGTGCTGCAGAAGGCCATGACCTACGCCATGGCCGTGCTGGAAGTGAACGCTTCCATGGGCCTGATCGTGGCTGCACCCACCGCAGGCTCTGCAGGCGTGGTGCCGGGCATGATGCTGGCCCTGCAGGAGTGCTACCGCATCTCCGACCAGCGCATCGTGGATGCCCTGTTCAACGCCGGTGCCGTGGGCTATCTTGCCATGCGCAACGCCACCGTGGCCGGTGCCGTGGGCGGCTGTCAGGCCGAGGTGGGCATTGCGTCTGCCATGGCTGCTTCTGCCGCCGTGGAGCTGATGGGCGGCGACCCGCAGCAGTGTCTGGATGCAGCTTCCACCGTGCTGATGAACATGCTGGGCCTTGTGTGCGACCCCGTAGGCGGGCTGGTGGAGTACCCCTGCCAGAACCGCAACGCTGCCGGTGTGGCCAACGCCCTCATTGCAGCAGAACTGTCCCTGAGCGGCATCCGCCAGCTGATCCCCTTCGACCAGATGCTGGAGGCCATGTACGCCGTGGGCAAGCGCCTGCCCGCCGAGCTGCGCGAGACCGCCCTTGGCGGCTGTGCCGCCACCCCCGCCGCCTGTGCCGCCTGCGGCCTGTGCAGCGGGAACTGATCTTTCAACACGCAGCGCCGCCGGTGTGGAAACGCCCGGCGGCGTTTTTGCGCGTTCGTGACCGGAAATGCCGGCCCAAACGGCGGGGCTTTGCATCTTTTTGTGCAAACACACCGAAAAGATGGCCGGGATGACTGGCGCTTGTCTGCGAAATGTGATAAACTAAACGCAGAAGTGCTCTGCGCAGCCCGTGCAGAGCGGCAAAAAAGATGATAAGTGAGGTCGTTTGTAATGAAGATCATTCGTGCAAAAGATTATGCGGATATGTCCCGCAAGGCAGCCAATATCATTTCGGCACAGGTCATTATGAAGCCCAACTGCGTACTGGGTCTTGCCACCGGCGGCACCCCGGTGGGCGCGTATGCACAGCTGGTGGACTGGTACAACAAGGGCGACATCGATTTTTCTGAGGTGACCACCGTCAATCTGGACGAGTACCGCGGCCTGCCCAAGGAGCACCCGGAAAGCTACTGGAGCTTCATGCACCGCAACCTGTTCGACAAGGTGAACATCGACCCTGCAAAGATCAACCTGCCGGACGGCACCAACCCCGATGCAGAGGATGCCTGCGCAAAGTACAACCAGATCATCCACGCTGTGGGCGGCATCGACCTGCAGCTGCTGGGCATCGGCCACGACGGCCACATCGGCTTCAATGAGCCGGGCGAAGCCTTTGAGCTGGAGACCCACTGTGTGAACCTGACCGCTGAGACCATTGAGGCAAACAAGCGCTTCTTTGACGGCAATGTGGATCTGGTGCCCAAGCAGGCTTATACCATGGGCATCAAGACTATCATGCAGGCACGCAAGGTGCTCATGGTGGCAAACGGCGCAGGCAAGGCCGAGATCGTCAAGAAGGCATTCTTCGGCCCCGTCACTCCGGAGGTGCCCGCAAGCATCCTGCAGATGCATCCGGACTTCACGCTGGTGGGCGACGAGGAAGCTCTGAGCCTGATCTGATCGTTCCACGCTCTGACTGCCGCACGGTGCAATGCTGTGCGGCAGTTTTTTGCTGCCAACGGCTTTACAATCGCGTAAAAAGGCGGTATTCTTTATACGATACTTTTCTCAGGGAGGAAACCATGGATATCCGCCAGCTGCACTACTTTCTGGTATTGTGCGATGAAATGAATTACAGCCGCGCGGCACAGCGGCTGTTTTTGTCACGGCAGGCACTGCGGCAGAGCATCTCTGCGCTGGAAGCCGAGCTGTGCGGGCCGCTGTTCCTTAGCGCCCACCACAAGCTCACCCTTACCGACCGCGGCATGAGCCTGCAGCGCCATGCCGCGCCGGTAGTGGAGCAGTTCCAGCAGATGCAGGCATCCCTGCGGGCCGAGATCCAGTCGGCGCAACCGGTGCGCATCGGCATCAGCGTGTCGCTGGTGCCGGACTACCTGCCCGGATTGGAGACCCAGCTGGACAAGTTCCGCCAGCAGTATCCCCATGTGGAGATGCGCTTCCGCATGATGGACAACGATGCGGTGGCGGACGATGTGGAGCAGGGAGAGCTGGACGCGGGTCTGGTCATCGATCTGGGCTGTGCTGCGCCGGTACTGGCCCGCACCACCCTGCGGGCAGACCCTGCCTGCCTGCTGGTGCCCCGGGGGCACGCGTTCTGGGATAAGGAAAGCATCCCGCTGGCAGAGCTGCGCGGTCAGCGGGTGCTGCTGCCCAGCTTGCGGCAGGATCTGTTCAGCCCGCTGTGGTCGGCCTGCGCCCGGTTGGGCTTTGCGCCGAATGCGGAGATCGGCCCCAGCTTTTATCAGGCCTATTATCTTGTGCAGGAGCAGCTTTGCACCTGTCTGACCCGCTATGAACCGGGAGCCAGACGGGAACTGGACCGTGTGCGGGATGTGCTGCTGGAAGATCTGCCCCCGCTGTGCGTCTCACTGGTGCAGCGGCGGGATCATTCCTCCGCCTACATCGACCTGCTGCGCAGCTACCTGATGGAGGTGCTGGGCGGTTCGGCCAGCCTGCCGCCCCGCCGCGGACGGCCCGCAAAGCCGTTCTACAACTTCCCGGTGCTGTCCAGCGCTGCGGCAAAGGCTGCACCGGCCCACCCGGTGCCCGGCACCCAGCTGGATTTTGCCGGCGGCACCAACTTCCGGGAGCTGGGCGGTTACGAAGCCGACGAGGGCAAGCATATCAAGTGGGGCCAGATCTGGCGCGGCATTCCTACCTGCAAGCTCACCGGTGAGGCCGACCGCGCGAAGCTGGACGCGCTGGGCCTGCGCCTGATCCTTGATCTGCGCAGCAGCGGGGAAGTGCAGAAAGAACCGGACTACGTACCGGACGGTGCACGTCTGGTGCAGATCTGCGGCCTGTGCGCCGAGGACGGCCACGAGATCTCCTTTGCGCCGGATGATATCGCCGCCCTGATGAAGGGCTATGAAGAAAGCGCCGACGGCAGCACCTTCGTGCAGGCTATGTACGAGCGGATGCTGTTTGGCAACAAGGCGTTCAAGGAGCTGTTCCGTGCGCTGGAAGCAGGCGAGACCCCCATCCTGTTCCACTGCTCGGCCGGCAAGGACCGCACCGGCGTGGCGGCCATGCTCATTCTGCTGGCACTGGGCGCTTCGGATGAGACGATCTGTGCGGACTATGAGCGCACGAACCTCTGCCGCAAGGCTGAGATCGACGCAGTGCTGGCGGAGCACGCCGAAGAGATCGCGGCAAACCCGGCCTGCCGGATGCGCTATTACCGCAAGGCGGGCGTGGACCCGGCAGCCGCACCCTTTGTGCTGCGCACCATCCGCGCAAAATACGGCAGCGCCGAGAACTATCTGGAAGCCGAATACGGCCTGACCCCTGCGCGCCTGATGCGGCTGCGCAGGATGTATCTGGAATAAACGGGAACGGGGACGGCATCCGGTGCGGATACTGTCCCTGTTTTCTGCACAAAATGTTCTGCGGGGCAGGGTTTTCCTCTTGACAAGCGGGCAATTGTTTCGTACTATAAATAGTAGTATGGAATAAAAGACGCTGTGTGCAGGTCGTTCCCGTGACCCGTGTCCCTTACAGGCAGAGCCTGCCTGTTTTTATATAAGATAGAACTGTAGATAGAAAAGCTTGCAGCCTGTCCGTGCGGCATTTGCCGTGCGTGTGGTTTTGTTGCCACTTTTTGCATTGAAAGCTCACTTATAAAAAATGTTTGCAGCCTACACCTGCCCTACAGCGTCTCCTGCTTATGATTCAGAATTTTGAATTTTAACAAAGGAGAGTGAAATGCGATGTCCACGATCATCTGGATCGTGATCTTGATCGTCGCGCTTGCTGCGGGCATCGGTGCAGGCTATTTTATTGGTTACAACAACCGTAAAAAGACCGCCGAAGCCCAGATCGGCAGCGCGGAAGCCGAGGCCACCCGTCTGGTGAACGAAGCGATCAAGACCGCAGAACAGAAACGCAAGGAAGCGGTTCTGGAAGCAAAGGACGAGGCCTTCAAGCTGAAGGCCGAGGTGGATGCCCAGAAGGCAGAAGCCGATAAGGAGATCAAACAGCGCCGTGCGGAGATCAGCCGTCAGGAGAACCGCATCGACCAGAAGGAAACCGCCCTCGACCGCAAGACCGAGGTACTGGAAAAGAAGGAAGAGGAGCTGAAAAAGCGCGCCGCTGAGGCCGAGGAGCGTCTGGCCGAGATCGAGGCCCTGCGCGCCAAGGAGATGGAGCGGCTGGAAACGCTGGCCGGTCTGAGTCAGGAGGACGCCCGCGAGGTGCTGCTGCACAAGGTGGACGAGGAGCTGACCCACGAAAAGGCCGTGCGCGTTGCCGCCTACGAGACCGACCTGAAGGAGAACTGCGACAACATCGCACGCAACCTGATCGGTCAGGCCGTCAGCCGCTGCGCTGCCGACCACTGCAGCGAGACCACCGTCAGCGTGGTGCCGCTGCCCAGCGACGAAATGAAGGGCCGCATCATCGGCCGCGAGGGCCGCAACATCCGCGCTCTGGAGACCGCGACCGGCGTGGACCTGATCATTGACGATACCCCGGAGGCCATCACCCTGTCCTCCTTCGACCAGACCCGCCGCGAGGTGGCCCGCATGACGCTGGAACGCCTGATCGGCGATGGCCGCATCCACCCCGCCCGCATCGAGGAGACGGTGGAAAAGTGCCGCCACGAGCTGGAGCTGCAGATGAAGCGCGAGGGCGAACGCGCCGTGATGGAGCTGGGCATCCATGGCCTGCACCCCGACCTGATCAAGCTGATCGGCCGGTTGAAGTACCGCACCAGCTTTGGCCAGAACGCCCTGACCCACAGCATGGAGGTGGCATGGGTGGCCGGTCTGCTGGCAGGCGAGATGGGTGTGAATGTGACCATGGCACGCCGTGCCGGTCTGCTGCATGATATCGGCAAGGCACTGGATCATGAGATCGAGGGCAGCCATGTGCAGATCGGTGTGGACATCTGCCGCAAGTATAAGGAAAACACCCAGATCATCCATGCCATCGAGGCTCACCACGGCGACGTGGAGCCTAAGACCCCGCTGGCCTTCATCATTCAGGCTGCCGACGCCATCAGCGCTGCACGCCCGGGTGCCCGCCGCGAGAATGTGGAAAGCTACGTCAAGCGTCTGGAAAATCTGGAGGAGATCTCTTCCAGCTTCGAGGGCGTGGAGCAGGCCTTTGCCGTGCAGGCAGGCCGCGAAGTGCGCATCATGGTCAAGCCCGATGTCATCAGCGATGATCAGGTGATCCTGTTGGCACGCTCCATTGCCAAGAAGATCGAGGACACGCTGGATTACCCCGGCCAGATCAAGGTCAATGTGATCCGCGAGAGCCGCGCTGTGGAGTACGCAAAATAAAGTTTTGCCCAAAAAGCTGCCGTGCAGATGCACAGCAGCTTTTTTCTGCTTGTAATCCGGCGGCAAAAAAGGTATCATGGAGAAAAACAGACCGAAAGGGGAGAACCACTATATGAAACATGCAAGAAAATGGCTGGCTTGCCTGCTGGCGGGTGCACTGGCACTGGCGGTGCTGGCCGGATGCAGTGCACTGATGGGCGGCACGGTGCAGAAGGATACAGAACAGGCCAAGGCCCTGATGAAAGAGGTAGACCCCAGCCTGACCTATAATACCGATCTGGAAGATGCAGCCAGCCGTCTGGCAGACTGGCTGGTGGAGGACTCCACCCAGCTGACCACCCAGTCCGGCCTGCTGACACGCAAGGTGCCCATGACCACCGGCTCCGGTGCCATGCTGGACACGAATGTGTACGATTTTATCGATCATTCCACCAGCTTTCTGTTCCTGCCCAGAGGCGTGGTGATCGGCCTTGCAATGAACAACGAATGGGGCTTTACCGGCTACTTATATGCTCCGCCGCTGAGCGAGGCGGGCAGCGCACTGCGCAGCTATGCGGCAGGCTGCACACGGATGGGCGCGGTGTTCATTGAATACGGCGGCGAGACTTACGTAGTGGCTATGTTTGCCTAAAAACCGAAAAAACGGTGTTTCCCTGCTGAGAACGGTGCGTTTTCAGCAGGGATTTTTTGTGTCTGGTATGTGCACAAAAAACAGGTTGAAAGTACGACTTATGCACAAAAAATGAAAATACGCAGGTGAAATCTCTTCATCTGTTCCCCCGAAAAACACAAAAAACTCATGTTTTCACGAAACTGTATTTTGTGCAACTACAGTATATCTTCAAAACTGCACAAAAACAAAAACAAAATTTTTGCTGACCATTGGTCAAAGCACAGAAAAACAGCCGGAAGCCTTTCCTTTTCAGGCGGAACAGCGTATAATGCGGATATCGCACAAAGGTGTGCAGCGCTCCAGAGAAGGAGCAAAAAGCCTTTGTGCATTTTTCACCATTCAATGCTTTACCTCAATAAAGCATTGAGGTAAGAGAGAGGGAAAAAATATGAAATTCGATCGTCGTATTTCTCGCCGCAGCTTCCTGGCTGCTGCAGGCGTATCGGCTGCTGCACTGGCTCTGACTGCCTGCGGCGGCTCTTCCAGCACCGCTGCTTCCGGCTCCACCGCTGCTTCTGGTGCAGCCGCCTCTGCTGAGGGCGGTGTGCTGAACGTCATGCTGGAGACCGAAGTCCAGTCTCTGGACCCCCAGCTGGCTACCGACGGCACCTCCTTTGAGGTCATCGCCAACTACACCGACGGCCTGATGCAGATGGATGCGAACGGTGCAGCCGTGGAGGCTCTGACAGAGAGCTATGAGCTGAGCGAGGACGGCAAGACCTACACCTTCCACCTGAAGGATGCAAAGTGGTCCAACGGCGATGCCGTTACCGCAGCAGACTTCGTGTTTGGCTGGCAGCGTGCTGTTGACCCCGCAAACGCATCCGAGTATGCCTACATGCTGAGCGATATCGGTCAGGTGGTCAACGCCGCCGAGATCATTGCAGGCAGCAAGCCCGTCACCGATCTGGGCATCACCGCAGTGGACGACAAGACCCTGAAGGTGGAACTGAATGTTCCGGTCAGCTACTTCCTGAGCCTGATGTATTTCCCCACCTTCTACCCCATGAACCAGAAGTTCTTTGAGAGCTGCGGCGATACTTACGGCACCAGCGCAGACACCGTGCTGTCCAACGGTGCATTCGTGCTGACCAGCTATGAGCCGGCTGCCACCGCTTTTGAGCTGGTGAAGAACGCCGATTACTACGATGCTGACCGCATTGCTCTGGACGGCCTGAACTATCAGGTCATCAAGGACAGCCAGCAGGCTCTGATGAGCTATCAGAACGGCGATCTGGACATCACCCTGCTGAACGGTGAGCAGGTCGAGCAGGTCAAGGACGACCCCGAGTTCACCAGCGTGGGCGCCGGCTACCTGTGGTACATCAGCCCCAACATGGACGCTGTGCCGGAGCTGGCAAACCTGAACCTGCGCCGTGCCATCACCTTTGCACTGGATCGTGATTCCATCACCAATGACGTGCTGAAGGACGGCTCTTCTCCCGCCTACACCGCAGTGCCCGCACAGTTCGCCACCGGCCCGGATGGCAGCGATTTCAGCGCCGACCAGACCAAGTTTGCAGAGTTCTGCGCATACGATCCCGACAAGGCTGCAGAGTACTACGAGCAGGCCAAGGCTGAGCTGGGCAAGGATTCCTTCTCCTTCACCATGGTCGTCGATGCCGACGATGCTCCTCAGAAGGTCGCTCAGGTCGTTCAGGAGCAGCTGCAGACCACTCTGCCCGGCTTTACTCTGGAGCTGAAGGTGGAGCCCAAGAAGCAGCGCGTGCAGGATATGCAGGACGGCAACTTTGAGATCGGCCTGACCCGCTGGGGCCCCGACTACGCCGATCCCATGACCTATCTGGGCATGTGGGTCACCGGCAACTCCAACAACTACGGTCTGTGGAGCGATGCTGACTACGATGCCGTCATCGCAGAGTGCACCACCGGCGATCTGTGCACCGATCCCGAGGGCCGCTGGGAAGCCATGTATGACGCTGAGTCCATCGTGCTGGAGCAGGCCGCCATCTTCCCGCTGTATGGTCAGTGCAACGCCGAGATGATCTCTTCTGCCGTGACCGGCGTGGACTTCCACCCGGTTGCTCTGAACCGCGTCTTCAAGGACGCAAAGAAGAGCGTCTGATCCTGATCGAGAACTGAAATGCCGCACAGTGGCAGCGTGATTGCCGCTGTGCGACTTTTTGGCTTTTGCACTGTCCGCGTCCGGCGCACGGATGACCGCGGCAGAAAAAGCCGCCCTGTCTTGAGCAGGGAGAAGAAGAAACTTTAAGGGGGTCTACCCAACGTGAAAAAATACACGCTCAAGCGTATTATCACTTCGTTGTTTACGCTGCTGGCCATCCTGCTGGTGTTGTTCATCCTCATGCAGCTGATGCCCGGTTCGCCCTTCAACGATGAAAAGCTGACGCCGGAAATGCGCGCATCCCTGTACGCAAAGTACGGTCTGGATCAGCCCATCTATGTGCAGTTCTTCCGCTATGTGACCAACATGCTGCGCGGTGACTTCGGCGTAAGCTACAATATCTCCAAGAACACGCCCATCTCCCAGCTGATCCAGTCCCGTCTGCCCATTTCCATCCGTGTGGGCGGCATGGCTGTTACACTGGGTGCCATCGTGGGCCTTGTGCTCGGCATCATTGCAGCCCTCAAGCGGGACACCATCTTCGACACTCTGGCCACCATCATCTCGGTCATCGGCGTGTCGGTGCCGTCTTACGTGATCGCACTGGCCCTGAGCTATACCTTTGGCTTCAAGCTCAAGTGGTTCCCCATGCTGTTCTCCGCAAAGGACGTGTTCGGCTCCAGTGTGCTGCCCAGCATCTCACTGTCCATGTTCACCATGGCTTCCATTGCCCGCTTTACCCGCAGTGAAATGATCGAGGTTCTGGACTCCGATTATATGCTGCTGGCCGAGAGCAAGGGCATTTCCGGCCCGGCGCTGATCTTCCGCCACGCGCTGCGCAACGCGCTGATCCCCATTATCACCGTGCTGGCCCCGCTGATCGTGGACCTGATGACCGGCTCGCTGGTGGTGGAGAAGATCTTCGCCATTCCCGGCGTGGGCAGCCTGCTGGTGACGGCCATCCAGTCCAACGACTACAATGTGGTCATCAGCCTGAGCTTCATCTACAGTGCCATGTACATTGGCATCATGCTGGTCGTTGACCTGCTGTACGGCATCATCGACCCGCGCATCCGCTTGGCAAAGGGGGACGACTGATATGGCAGAAAAAGCGATTCACCTGGGCGGCGAAGCCACGGCTGATGCCATCGTCAGCGCAGTGGATACCATGTATTCCGAGCACACCTTCAACGAGAAGGACTTTGTGCTCAAGCATAACGACGCAGAGATCGCAATGGACTCGAACTTTGCCGCACAGAGCTTCTGGAAGGATGTGCGGGTGCGCTTCTTCCGCAAAAAGAGCGCGGTGCTCGGCCTGATCCTCGTTGTCTTTATCGTGCTGCTGGCGGCATTTGGCCCCGGCATGAACGAGTATACCTACTCCGGTCAGGAGCTGAGCCAGAAAAACTTTGCGCCCCGCGTGCAGGTGCTGGAGAACTTCGGCATCTTCAACGGTGACGAGAAAATGAGCACCACCACCGGTTCCAAGACGGTCAATGCCTATGTGGAAAAGGGCAAGGAGGATGTCTACTACTGGTTCGGCAGCGACACCTATGGCCGCGATATCTGGACCCGTACCTGGGAGGGTGCCCGCGTGTCCCTGATCATCGCGGTTGCCGCCGCCATCATCGATATGGTCATCGGCATGAGCTACGGCCTGATCTCCGGCTACTTTGGCGGCAAGGTGGATATGATGATGCAGCGTTTTCTGGAAGTTGCCAACGGCATCCCCCGTCTGGTGATCGTCACGCTGCTTCTGCTGGTGCTCAAGCCCGGCATGATCACCATTATCTTTGCCCTGATGCTCACCGAGTGGGTGGGCATGAGCCGCATTGCCCGCGCTGAGATGCTCAAGCTGAAGGATCAGGAGTTCGTGCTGGCTTCCCGCACGCTGGGCGCAGGCAGCTTCTTCATCATCTTCAAGGAAGTGCTGCCCAACATCATCGGACCCATCA
>OLVR01000859.1_pt1 | contig 34019 bp, 27 predicted proteins | sample 1673261 | NCBI WGS metagenome assembly OLVR01 (sample SAMEA3178938, study PRJEB25190) | human gut metagenome | biome: human gut; feature: human-associated habitat; material: faeces | place: Austria | collected 2013 | reverse complement strand
AGGAGAAGTTCTTTCAAGTCGACCCGCTGAAAGCTCCCTTTGTGGTAGAAGCCTTCCAACGTTACAACGATGGCGCAACTATGAAAGAACTGATGAACTGGCTGAACGACAGTGGCGTGACTACCAACCGCAACCAAAAGTTCACCTACAACAGTGTTCAGACGCTGCTGACGAACAAACGGTACATCGGAGAAAACCGCTTCAAGGATATCGTAATGCCGGACAGCATTCCGGCCATCGTGGATAAAGATTTGTTTGAGGAAGTGCAGCTGAAAATCAAAAAGAACAGCCGCGCTCCTGCCCGTCACAAGGCCGAGGACGATTACCTGCTCACCACCAAGCTGTTCTGCGGAATGTGCGGTGCGATGATGTTCGGTGAGTGTGGCACAGGCCGGAACAAGGTCGTTCATCATTATTATAAGTGCGCCACCGCGAAGCGTTTCAAGACCTGCAAGAAAAAGACCGTCCGTAAAGAGTGGCTGGAAGATTTGGTCATAGCTGAAACCATGAAGCTGATTCAGGACGATGCCGTGATTGATGCCATCGTTGCGGAAGTGATGGAGCTGCAGGATCAGGAAAACACCACGCTCCCTTTGCTGGAAAAGCAGATGCGTGAGGTAGAGAATGGCATTGAGAATATGCTGAACGCTATCCAAGCGGGTGTGCTGACCAACTCCACCAAATTACGTTTGGAAAAGCTGGAAGCCCAGCAGAAAGAACTTGAGGTTCGGATTGCCGAAGAAAAAATCGCTCGGCCACGGTTGAGCGAAAATCAGGTTCGGTTCTGGCTGACCCGGTTCCGCAAGCTCGACCCGAACGTGAAAAGCCACAGGGAGACGCTTATCAACACGTTCGTGAACGCGGTTTATCTCTATGATGAAAAAGTTTTGATTATATTCAACTACAAAGACGGCACAAAAACCATCACTTTCGATGAGATCGCTGCCAAAGATGCCCCAGAGGGCAATGGTTCGGATTTAGGTTGCTTCGCTCCACCAAAAAACCTCAACGTATGAAAGTACGCTGAGGTTTTTGTTTTGCGACAAGGCTAAACTCATCGGGCGGGTGGATTCGAACAGCTGCGGCGATGTCGTTGAAGACGGCGCAAAAACAGCCCCGATGGACCGTCAGGTTCACCGGGGCTGCTGCTATACCATAATTTTGTTGACGTTAACATTTTCGTGATGCCGCGAAAACATCACATGTAGGATATCTGTTTGTGCCGCCGTTACTCTTCCGCTGCAGCTTTGGATTCGTTCACAAAGGCGGCGATCTTATCCACCTGAATTTCGGCAACAGCACGGCCGGTCTCGTAGACGCGGCGCAGCTGGACCGGATCGCGCTCCATGGAGCCGATCTCCAGCGGGATGGGCGGGCGGATGACGAACGCCTTGCCGGTCTGCTCCAGCATGGCAATGTGATCCAGCGTTTCGTTGTAGCGCTCGTGACGGTCGGCAACGGCTTCCACGAAAGCGGGGTAGCGCATGTAGCGTGCCCGGATGACGGGCAGCATCTTGTTCTTCTTTTTCACAAAGCCCTTGGGCTGGGTCAGCACAATGAGGTTGCGTTTGTAGCCGATGGACTCGAAGAACCGCACGGGGATGGAATCGGCAATGCCGCCGTCCAGCAGCTGATAATGGCCGATCTTTACGATCTTGGCCGCCAGCGGCATGGAAGCGGATGCCTGCATCCACTGGATATCCTCGGCATCGCCGGTGCGGCACTTGTGATAGATGGGGTCGCCGGTACGCACATCGGTGCACACCACAAAAAAGTCCATGGGGTTCTCTGCAAATGCCTTTGCGTCGAACACGTCCAGCTTTTCCGGCACGGTGTGGTAGCAGAACTGCTCACTGTACAGGTTGCCGGTGCGCAGCAGGTTGCCGAAGCTTGCGTAGCGCTTATCGTTGCAATACTGGGTGTTGTAGCGGATCACACGGCCGATCTGATGGGACTTGTAGTTGCAGCCGAACACCGCACCGGCCGAAACGCCAATGGCACCATCCAGCACGATGCCATGCTCCATCAATACATCCAGAACACCGGCGGTAAACATGCCGCGCATGGCACCGCCTTCCAGCACAAGACCCGTTTTCATATATGCTCTCCCCTCCTGTGTGCCGGTGCACAGATGCCGGACACACCTTATATTAACTACAGTATACTCGAATCTGTAAAAAGTACAAGAGCGGAAAACCTATAAATTTATCAAGAAAACCTCTTGCCAAAGGAAAGAGCATCCGGTATACTAAGTGAAATAAAAAGAGAAATATGCGCTGCAAACGCATGGGCATGGAAAAGATCAGGTTGGAGGAACTGCTGCACTATGAAGATGCTGGAAGATCGTATTCGCAAAGATGGTATCGTACGCGAGGGCAATGTGCTCAAGGTGGATAGCTTTATCAACCACCAGATGGACATTCCGCTGTTCCGGGAGATGGCAAAGGAGTGGAAGCGCCTGTTTGCAGGCAAGCCCATCAACAAGGTGCTCACCATCGAGGCCAGCGGCATTGGCATTGCAGCCATCGTGGCCAGCGAGTTCAACGTGCCGGTGGTATTTGCCAAAAAGTCCATGAGCATCAATCTGGACTACAACAACTACGAGACCAAGATCCAGTCCTTCACCCACAAAAAGATCTACAATGTGATCGTCTCCAAAAAGTTCCTCACCCCGGAAGACCATGTGCTGATCATTGACGATTTCCTTGCCAACGGCTGTGCCCTGATGGGCCTGCTGGATCTGGCCCAGGAGGCCGGTGCCACAGTGGAGGGCATCGGCATTGCCGTGGAAAAGGGCTTCCAGCAGGGCGGCGAGCTGATCCGCAGCAAGGGCATCCAGCTGGAGAGCCTTGCCATTGTGGAGTCCATGAACAGCGAGACCGGCGAGATCGTCTTCCGCGAGCAGCCGCAGCAGAATTAAACAAAAAAACATTGCAGCCCCGGGAAAGTCGGAAGACCTTTCCGGGGCCGTTTTTTGCTTACGCCCCGTCAAAGCTGTCACCGTCGGCGGGCAGGTCGGCAGCGGTCTGGGCGGGATCGGTATCGGTTTCCGGTTCCACGGCGCGGGGCACGCCCTTGTACACCAGCGTCTGTTCCAGCACCTCGGCGCACACCGGGGCTGAAAGGCTGCCGCCGGCAGTCGTCCAGCTGTGGGGTTCGTCCAAGCACACCAGACACAAAAACTGCGGGTCGTCGATGGGAGCCACGGCCACAAAGCTGGCAATACGGGCTTTTTCGTCGGCGCTGTCCAGCTTCTGGCTGGTGCCGCTCTTGCCGCCCACCCGGTAGCCTTGGATGCGGGCATTGCGCCCGCCGCCGTAGAGCACCACGGCTTCCATCATCTCACGCATGGTTTCAGAAGTTTCCGGTTTGATCACCTGCCGCCTGCACACCGGCTCTGTGTGCTGAAGAATGCTGCCGTCCGGGTTCAGGATATCGCTGACAAGATAAGGCTGCATCAGCCTGCCGCCGTTCACCACAGCGCACACGGCTGCGGCCATTTCCATATAGGAGATTTTGCTGCTCTGGCCGAAGGCGCAGGAGGCCAGCTCCACCGGCCCCATGCGGTCGGCGGTGTAGTACAGACTCTTTTTGGGTTCGGCGGGCAGATCGACCCCGGTTGGCTCCCGCAGGCCGAAAGCGGCAAAGTAATCGCAGAAGGCTTCCTTGCCCAGCCGCGCGCCGATCTGGATAAAGCTCTGGTTGCAGGAATTTTCCAGCGCCTGGGTCACGGTCTGGCTGCCGTGGCGCTTGTGGTTGGCGCAGTGGAACCGTGTGCCCGCCACCGAGATGGACTCGCCGCAGTAAAAGGTGGAGTTTTTGCTCACAGCCCCGGCATCCAGCGCGGCGGCGCAGGTGATGAGCTTGAACACGCTGCCCGGCTCGTACAGGTCGCTGACGGCCTTGTTGCGCCACTGGGTCTGCTGGGCCAGCTGCAGGGCGGCAGCGCGCTCGCTGCCGGTAAGGGCATCCACGGCCTTGCGGGCGGCTGCATCGTAGATCACGCGCGGCTGGTTCGGGTCGTAGGCGGGCGTGGTGGACATGGCCAGCACGGCCCCGGTGTTCACGTCCATCACGATGCCCACGGCGCGCGCCGCCACATGATGCTCCTTGACCGCATAATCCAGCGCGTTTTCAAGGTAATGCTGGATGTTGGCATCGACAGTCAGCCGCAGGCCGCTGCCTTCCAAGGGCACTTTTTCGGTCTCGTAGCTCTGCTCCAGTGTGTAGCCCCAAGCGTTGACGGCGGTGAGCACCACACCATTCTGCCCGGTGAGCACATCGTTATATTTCAGCTCCAGCCCGCTCACACCGGCGTTGTCTACATTGGTAAAGCCCAGCACGCTGGCCAGAAATTCCCCCTCCGGGTACCAGCGCTTGGAGTCCTGATTGATGCGGATGCCGGTGATGCCGTTCTCTTCACAAAAATCCCGCACGCGGTCGGCGGTGTCGCGCTCCACGCGGTAGCGCAAAAGGCAGTCGTTGGAGGTGCGGTCACTGAATTTTTCCAGCAGCTTCGCTTCGTCCAGCTCCAATATTTCCGCAAGGCCCTGCGCGGCAAGGCTGAGCTTTTCCTCCAGCATCTCGCGCGGGGAGGCCCGCAATGTCCAGCAGCTGCTGTTGGCGGCCAGCAGTACACCGTCGTCGCTGTAGATACGGCCCCGGTCGGCAGGCACCACAGTATCGCGCAATTGCTGGCCGAGGGCACGGCTCGTATACCAGTCGCCTGAAAACAGCTGCAGATACGCCAGCCGCGCGGCAAGCCCCGCAAAGCAGACGCAGCACATCAATGCGGCCACCAGCCGTGCCCGGGCACGGAATGCCCGTTCCGGCAGGGTGCGCAAGGGGCGCGGCTCCGGTTTTGGCATGGCAGGCACCTCCTTCTCTGGGCAAGTGTATGCGCCGGTGTGCCGGGGATATGACTAACCGGCACCGCCGCCGCGTACAATAAAGGAACGGAGGTGATACGGATGCACAAAGCTGCTGCCCATGCAAAGCACGGCCTGCCGCTGCGGCATCTGCCGGCCATGGACCTGCCGTTTCTGGTGCTGGTGCTCACGCTGGTGGGCTTTGGCCTTGTAATGCTGGGCAGTGCCAGCAGTGCAGTGGCGCTGTACCGGCGGGGCGATGCTTTTGCCTACCTGCGGCCGCAGCTGCTGTATGCTGCGCTGGGCATCGGGGCCATGTGGGTGGCAAGCCGGGTGGACTACCATATTTACCACAAGCTGGCATGGCCGCTGCTGGCGCTTTCAATGGTATTGCTGACGGCGGTGCTGTTCATGCCGGAGTACAACGGCTGCAAGCGCTGGCTGGTGCTGCCGGGCCTGGGCACACTGCAGCCCAGCGAGATCGCCAAATTTGCGGTGGTGCTGGTGTTTGCGCATATCATTGCGCTCAACCACGACCGCATGGGCAGCTTTGCGGTGGGGGTGCTGCCCTTTGCACTGGTGCTGGGAGCGGTGGCGGTGCTCATGCTGCTGGAACCGCACCTCTCCGGCACCGTGCTTATTTTGGGCATCGGCGCGGTGCTCATGTTCGTGGGCGGCACCGGCCTCAAGTGGTTCGTGCTGGCCGGGGCGGGCGGTGCAGCGGCCATTGGAGCTGCCATCATCATTATGCCGGACCTTGTGCCCTACGCGGCCAGCCGTCTCAGCTCATGGCTGGACCCCTTTGCCGACCCGCTGGGCGACGGCCACCAGACCATCCAGAGCCTGTATGCCATCGGCTCCGGGGGTGCGGCGGGCCTTGGCCTTGGCAGCAGCCGCCAGAAGCACCTGTTCGTGCCCGAACCGCAGAACGACTTCATCTTTTCCATCCTGTGCGAGGAGCTTGGCTTTGTGGGAGCCTGCGCGGTGATCCTGCTGTTTGCACTGCTGCTGTGGCGGGGCATCACGCTGGCGGCGCATGCACCGGATCGGTTCGGTGCGCTGCTGGTAGTGGGCTTTGTGGTGCAGGTGGCCCTGCAGGCAGTGCTGAATATGGCGGTAGTCACCAACACCATCCCCAATACCGGCATCAGCCTGCCGTTTTTTTCCTCCGGCGGCACCAGTCTGATGATGCTGCTGGGCGAAATGGGCATCGTGCTGTCGGTGTCCCGCGGGGAGACATAAAACCGGGCGTTCCCTGCCATAAAACGACAGCATCCGCTGCCGACGCAGCTACAAATAACCGGACAAACAAATGACACAACTGCAGACAAAATAAACAAAAAGCCTTCGCGCCGCATAGCATGAGGTATCTTTTGCGGAACGGGGGCTTTTTGCATGGGCGGAGATCTTATCATCACAGGCGGCATGCCGCTGAACGGCACAGTACACATCCCGGCAGCCAAAAACAGCGTGCTGCCGCTGCTGGCAGCGGCCCTTTTGTGCAATGGCACGGTGCGTTTTCTGCAGGTGCCGCATCTTGCGGATGTGGACACCAGCGTGGAGCTTTTGCAGGGTGCGGGCTGCACGGCCCGCTGGCAGGGCAGCGACATCACGGTGCAGGGCGTGCCTTCCACCTGCCGCCTTGCGCCGGAAGCCGCCGCGCGGATGCGGGCATCCATTTTGTTCTGCGCACCGCTTCTGGCGCGGCTTGGCCGGGTGGAAACGGTGCTGCCCGGCGGGTGCCGCATTGGTGCAAGGCCGGTGGACCTGCACCTTTCCGGCCTTGCGCAGATGGGCGTGCACTGCCGGGAGGAGGGGGCAAGGCTGATCCTGACAACGCCTGCCGGACTGCACGGTGCGGACATCACACTTGGGTTCCCCAGCGTGGGTGCTACCGAGACCCTGCTTCTGGCAGCAGCTGCGGCGCAGGGCGAGACGGTCCTGCGCGGGGCCGCACGAGAACCGGAGATCAGCGATCTGGCAGCATTCCTGAACCGCTGCGGCGGCTGTGTACAGGGCGCGGGCACCAGCACCATCCGGGTGCAGGGCAGACGAATGCTGTATAGCTGCAGCTTTGCGCCCATGGCCGACCGCATCGTGGCATCCACCCTTGCCTGTGCCTGCGCGGCGGCAGGAGGTCGGGTGGAACTGACCGGCTGCAGGCCGGAGACCTATGCACCGCTGCTGGAAATTCTGGCACAAATGGGCTGCAGGATAGAAACAGGGCCGGAAAGTGCGGTCATTACCCGGCTGGGCGCGCTGCACGGCGCGGGCAGAGTGTTTACCGGGGTATACCCGGCACTGGCAACAGACGCAGCGCCGCTGCTTGCTGCTGCCATGCTTGCCGCCGACAGCGCCAGCAGCATCGAGGATGTGGTGTTTGAGCGGAGATTCGGCTGTGCAGAGGGTTTTGCGGCTTTTGGAGCCGCTGTGCAGGTGCAGGGACGCACACTGGACATCCGGCCGGTGCGGCAGCTGCAGGGCGTGTGTGCACGGGCTGCGGACCTGCGCGGAGGCGCGGCACTGGTGGTGGCCGCGCTGGCGGCAAGGGGACGGAGCCGCATTACCGACACCGGTTACATCGACCGCGGATATGCCGGTTTTGCACAGATGCTGGCGGAACTTGGTGCCCAAATTGAGCGGGAAAGCGCCAGCGAGAAAAAAACACCTTCAAAAAAGCAAAATTGACTTGCATTCAGGGCAAAAAGATGATACGATACAGTTATATAAGTGTAAGCAGATAATTTCTGTGCGCTATGCGCAGTTTTACGATAAAATCCGATGGAGGACAAAGTTATGGCACTCATGCTCGATGAAGAAATGGACGAAAACGTTACGACGATCAAGGTGATCGGCGTGGGCGGCGGCGGCGGCAACGCTGTCAACCGCATGGTCAGCGACGGCCTGCAGGGCGTCGAATTTATCGCAATGAACACCGACCAGCAGGCTCTGGCCAAGAACCACGCTGCCACCAAGGTGCAGCTGGGTTCCAAGCTGACCAAGGGCCGCGGTGCCGGTGCAGACCCCGAGATCGGCCAGCGCGCCGCTGAAGAGAGCAAGGACGAGATCGCAAATGCGCTCAAGGGTTCCCAGATGGTGTTTATCACTGCCGGTATGGGCGGCGGAACCGGCACCGGTGCAGCACCCGTTGTGGCCGAGGTGGCACATGATCTGGGCATCCTGACCGTTGGCATCGTCACCAAGCCCTTCTCCTTTGAGGGCAAGCGCAAGATGGGTCTGGCAGAGCAGGGCATTGCAAACCTGCTCATGCATGTGGACAGTCTGATCGTCATTCCCAATGAGCGCCTGAAGATGATCAGCCAGGAAAAGATCACCCTGATGAATGCCTTCCAGGCAGCCGATAACGTGCTGCGTCAGGGCGTTGAGTCCATTTCCGCTCTGATCAATGTGCCTGCCTTCATCAACCTGGACTTCGCCGACGTGCGCTCCATCATGAAGGATGCCGGCTACGCACACATGGGCGTGGGCAGCGCCAAGGGCGCAGGCAAGGCCGAGAACGCCGCAAAGGCTGCTATTTCTTCTCCGCTGCTGGAGACCAGCATTGCCGGTGCACACGGCGTGATCATCAACATCACTTCCAGCCCGGACATCGGTCTGGAGGATGTGGAGACCGCAGCAGGTCTCATTACCCAGAGCGCACATCCTGATGCAAACATCATCTGGGGTACTGCGTTCGACGAGAACCTCTCGGACGAGATGCGTGTGACCGTGGTTGCTACCGGTTTCGACAACAAGAGCGCAAGCGACCTGCGCAGCAGCATCAGCAATGCAATGGGCGGCGCACAGTCCACTCCGTCTGCTGTGTTCAGCAGCGAGACTGCAAGCCCGGCAGCTTCTGCCGCAGGCGGCGCTGCACCGGCACCCACTGCTGAAAAGCCCGTGGAAGAGGACAACAGCGATAATGGCTATTACGACCAGCTGATGGCCATGCTGAACAAGCGCAGATAAAAGGCTGGCCGTCATAAGCGGATCAGGCGTATCGGATGGATCGGAGGGACACCATGGCGCAGGGCAGGCAGCAGAACAATGGTTCGCGGCAGCGCTGTGCCCAGTCTGCCGCGGCAAAGGCTCTGGCAGAGCCGCCCAAGGCGGTGTGTGCCCAGCTGGAGCAGATGAACCGAAAGCTGGCAGCGGCCAGTGCGGAAATTTTGCGCTATCAGACCCGTCTGTTTGCCTGTGAACGGCAGATGGCCGCGCTGCGGCAGGAAAATGCCCAGCTGGAAGCGGCCTGTGAGCAGGCGCGGCAGGAGGCTGAGTGCGCGAGCGCTCATGCAGAGCAGCTACGTCAGGAGCTGGCCCGCCATGCGGAAGCTGTGCGGCCTGTGCCGGTTGCGGCACATACGTCCCCGCAGCCGGAACCATCGGCAGCGCAGAGTCCGCGGCCGGAGCCGGAGGCCGAACAGCCTCCACAGCCCGGGCCGGAGGCTCCGCAGCCTGCTCAGCCGGACTGGAAGCCCCAGACCAGATTGGAGCATCTCTCGGTGGAGCTGATGAACTGGTTCGACGATATGATGGGCGCATGACGGAAAGCTGGATGACCTGCAAAAAAAGCAGATATGAGTGAAATGAAAAGCTGCTGCAAAGCGCAAAGCTGTTGCAGCAGCTTTTTTTGTGGTCCGGTAGGAAACGGAAGACCCTGCGGCCGGAAGTACAGGAGCGAGGAGCGGTTGAGATGGAACCAAAACAGAAAATACTGATCGTGGATGACTCGGAGATCAACCGCGCTATGCTCAAGGAGATTCTGGGTGAGGGCTACGAATATCTGGAAGCCGAGAACGGCCTGCGCGCGATCGAAATTCTGCGCAGACGCACCGATATCGCGCTGGTGCTGCTGGACCTGATCATGCCGGAAATGGACGGCTTTGATGTGCTGCGGGTGATGCAGTGCTATGCATGGCAGGAGGAAATCCCGGTCATTGTGATCAGCGCGGCAGAGGACAACCGAAGCGTCGAGCGCGCCTATGATATGGGCGTGGCCGATTACATCCGCCGCCCGTTCGAGCGGGTCATGGTGCTGCGCCGGGTGAAGAATGCGCTCATGCTTTACGCAAAGCAGAAGCGCCTTACCCGCCTTGTGACCGATCAGGTGTACGAAAAAGAGCACAACGGTGTGCTGATGATCAGCATTCTGAGCCATGTGGTGGAGTTCCGCAACAGCGAGAGCGGCCAGCATGTGCTGCACATCCGCACCCTGACCGGCCTGCTCCTGCATCAGCTGGCGCAGAAGACTGACCGCTACCAGCTGGATGAGAGTGATATCTCGCTGATCAGCACAGCATCGGCGCTGCACGATATCGGCAAAATCATGATCCCGGAAGAGATCCTGAACAAGCCCGGCCGCCTGACCGAGGAAGAGTACGCCACCATCAAGACCCACACCACCGAGGGTGCCAGGATCCTGAAGGAGCTTGCCATCGGGCAGGACGAACCGCTGGTAAAGGTGGCACACGCTATCTGCCGCTGGCACCACGAGCGGTGGGACGGCGGCGGCTACCCGGACAGGCTCAAGGGCGACGAGATCCCCATTGCAGCACAGGTGGTGGCACTGGCCGATGTGTACGACGCACTGACCAGCGAGCGCTGTTATAAGCAGTCCTACAGCCACGAAAAGGCCGTTGACATGATCCTGCACGGCGAGTGCGGCAGCTTCAATCCGCTGCTGATGGAATGCCTGAAAGAATCCTCGGAGTTGCTGCGCACAGAGCTGCAGCGCTCGGAGTATGACCGCGGTTTCCGCCACGAGACCCGCCGCCTTTCGGAGGAGATCCTGCACCGCGAAGCTCTGCCCCGTGAGGATCGTGCCCAGCGCCTGCTGGATCTGGAACGGGAGCGCACCGCTTTTTATGCCGAGCAGCGCGGCGGTATTCAGTTCGATTACGATATACTCAGCGGCAGCGTGACCGTGGTGAACCGCTACGAGGACCCGGTCAACCGAACCCAGAAGCTGGACTTTGATAAGGGCATGGGCCTGACATTTCTCTCCGGCAAGGACCGCCGCAAGCTGCTGGATGCCATTGCAGACGCAACGCCGGAAGAGCCGGATGCCGCATTCTCGGTGCTGATCGCGGTGGATCAGGAATACCGGCTGCACCGGCTGGTGATGCACACCATGTGGAGCCGCGCCGGTGTGCGCCACTGCGTAAGCGTGGTGGGCCAGATCACAGATGACCATGCCCGCCTGCAGGAGCTGATGCTGGGCGATGTGAACAGCGACCAGCCGGAAGCACTGCTGGAACGCCTGAAGGGCATTTTTGACATTGTGCGTCTGGTGGACCCGGAAAGCACCAAGGTGCTGAGCCTGGGCAAGGATGGCCGGCTGACCGAGATGCCCGGCACCTGCCACATGGTGTGGAACAAATCGGGCCGGTGCGAAAACTGCATTTCCAGTAAGGCCCTTGCCCGCAAGGAATCCCTGAACAAGATCGAGTTCAAGGACGATCAGGCTTATTTTGTCATGGCAAAGTATGTGGAAGTGGGCGGACGCGGCTGCGTGCTGGAAATGGTGTCCAAGCTTTCGGACGGACGCTGGCTGGATATGGGCGGCCGCCGGATGCTGCTGGACCGCGGCTCCAACTTTGACCGCAGCGCCTTTGTGGATTCGCTGACCGGGGCATACTCCCGCCAGTACTTCGAGTGCTTCCTTGCGGAGAGCGAACAGGTGGAAGGCGTAGTGATGATCGACGTGGATCACTTCAAGGAGGTCAACGACCGGTTCGGCCATCTGGTGGGCGATAAGGCTCTGCAGAGCGTGGCACAGTCCATCCTGAGCAACCTGCGCCAGACCGATGTGCTGGTGCGCTATGGCGGCGATGAATTCCTGCTGCTGGTGCCGCACATCCGGCCCGGGGAACATGTGATACAGCGCGTGCGGGAGGCTGCGGCCAGTGCCAGAGTGGAAGGCTACCCGGAGCTGGAGCTTTCGGCCAGTGTTGGCGGTGTGTGCGGTGTGCATCCGCTCACCGAGGCCATCCGTCAAGCGGACGTAAAAATGTACCAGAATAAGGCCGAGCGCAAAAATTAAACAAAACAAAGCCCGGACAGGCTGCAGTATCGCACTGCTATGCCTGTCCGGGTATTTTTGTTTTTTCAGCGCACAGCGCTGGTGCGGTGCTCCATCAGATAGGTGGCTTCCAGATCAGCGATGTGCAGCTTGACGGCAAGGGGATACTTGTCGTAGGCTTCCGAGATGGCAAAGCAGCCGCCCCGGGCCGCATCGTCAAAGCCGCCCATGTGCCAGCGGATGGCAACGGCTTCCTCGATGTGCAGTTTCATGAACCGCTCGATGAGGAATACGCTCTTTTCGCCGTGGCCGTAGGGGAACAGATCCTCCACGCTGTAGCTGGGCACCTTTTCCCACTGGCCGGTGGCTTCGTTTTTCACGTTGCGGGTGCCGGGCTTGTAGTAGTTGGCCTTGCACAGATCGTGCAGCAGTGCACAGATGGCAAAGGTCTCCTCGCTGTCGCCCTCGGTAAAAAAGGTGTCGTGCAGCGCGTGATAGACGTTCAGGCTGTGCATACACAGCCCGCCCTCACACGCACCGTGGAACCGGGTGGAGGCCGGTGCCGTAAAGAAATCGGTCTTATGGTCCAGCCAGTCCAGCAGCTTTTCGCTGCCGGGGCGGGTGATGTGCTGCTGCCAGATCTGCAAAAACTCTTCGCGGCCGCCCATGCTTACAGCTCCAGCTCGTCCAGAAGGCCCTTGAGGATGGCCATTTCGTCGTGGCTCAGGGAAATGCCCTTGCCCATGCGGGTGCCGTCCGGGGACCAGTCGCGGATGTCGTACTTGGGTTCGCCGTCGTTCCAGCTGATGAGGTTCAGCTGACGCTCCCAGCCGCGGGGACGCTCCGAGAGAACTGCAATGCGCTGAACAACTTCATATTTGATCTCTGCCATGATGCAAAACCTGCCTTTATCTTTGTTTGCTACCATAATAAGGGAAGCGGACGCAGATTTCAACAGGTAGAGCAAAAATAATTTGAAAAATTTTTGTTAGCCGTAAGGTGCATCCTCACGCCAGTCCACAAGGCTCAGCACCTGAGAAGCATCCTCGTCCGGGGCCGGATGGCAGGAATGGGTGTGCTGGTCGGTGCTGAACAGTCCGGGTGCATAGTGGGCCATCACGCTGGTCTGCACATCCCCGGCCAAAAATTCCCGGGCGTTCTTCTGGTAACAGGCGGCCGGGGTGCCGTTGGTCATGGGCACACCCTGCGGGACACTGTCCGTGTCCGGGTGCGGGGTCTGGCCCGGTGTTTCGATCTGCGGCGGCACCTGTGTGCCGGGGGCAGCGGGGTCGCCTGGCAGCAGGATATCCGGCTCCCTGCCTAGCGGCGGGCTGCAGCGGGTGCAGCTGTTTTCCGGTGCGGCGGCAGTGCCGGATTGGTGTTCCAGCTCGTGGCGGATAAAGGGTGTCAAGCTCATTGGAAAATCACCTCCGCCCATAGGATGCCCCGGAAAGATGTAACTTATAAAGAGGCCTGCGGTGTTTCACACGATCAATTCTACGGTAGAGCCGCCGGTGCGGGCTTTGCGCACCACCACCTGTCGGTCGATGCGGTCTTTCAGAGCGCCTACGTGGGAGATGATGCCCACCAGCCGGTCGCCCTCGGTCAGCCCAGCAAGTACGCGCATGGCCTGTTCCAGCGATTCGTCATCCAGACTGCCGAAGCCCTCGTCGAGGAAGAGCGTGTCCAGACGGATGCCGCCTGCCGCGCTCTGTACTTCGTCCGAAAGGCCCAGTGCCAGCGCCAGCGATGCCTTGAAGCTTTCGCCGCCGGAAAGGGTCTTGACGCTGCGGCGGGTGCCGTTGTAGTGGTCGATGATGCCAAGGTCCAAGCCGGACTGGCTGCGCTGGTTCTCGGCACCAATGCGCTCCAGCTCGTACTGCCCGGCGGTCATCTGCATCAGACGGGTGTTGGCGTGGCGCAGGATGCGGTCCAGATAGTTCATCTGGATGTAGGCTTCCAATTTGATCTTCTGTTTGCTGGTCAGGGTGCCGCCCGCCGTGGCGGCAAGGGCACTCACCCACTGCCAGCGCTGTTCAAGCTGAGTGCGCGCTTCGGCAGCGGTGCGGTATTTTTCAGCGGCTGCACGGTTGGGCAGCCGCTGTGCGGCCAGCTGCTGGGCCTGCTCCCGCAGGGCAGTGCGGGCGGCGGCAAGGCGGGCCTGTTCTGCCTGTAAAAATTCCAGCGGCTGGGCAGGCCCGGCGGTTTCAGCAGTGGCTTGCTGGGTCTGCAGGGCATCTACAGCGGCTTTGGCAGCGGCATAGGTCTGCTCTGCCTGTTTGAGGGAATGCTGAGCCTGCTCCATGCCGGTGCGCAGGGCGGTGCGGCTGGCTTCCAATGCATCCAACGCGGCCTGTGCCTCGGCCCGCTGCGGGTAGGGCAGGGCTGCACGAGCGGCAGCGGCCTGCTGTTCCAGCGCATCGGCGCTGGCATTCTGCGCTGCGGCGGTGCTGTCAGCTTCAGCGGCGGCCTGTTCCAGTGCCGGGCGCTGGCGGCTTTTTGCCTGACGGTCGGCCTCCAATGCGGTGCGGCGGGCGCAGTCTGCTTCGGCCTGCCGAAGCGCGGCGACACACTCGGCCTGTGCTGCGTGCAGGGCACAGGCTTCTTCCGTCAGGACAGCGTTCATCCCCTTGAAGGTCAGCTGTACCGTCCCATCCGGGGAAGTGAAGCGCTCGGGCAATAGGCTCTCAGCATCCCGGCGCAGGGAGCGGCGGGCTTCGTCGGCTGCGGCAAGGGCGCTCTGTGCGGCAGTGCTGGCAGTCTGGGCCAGTGCATCGGCCTTTTCGGCTTCCTGCTTGGCGGCATCCACCTGCGCCTGCGTGGGGGCTGTGTGGGGCAGTTGGGCCTTTGCCGGGTGGTGGACGCTGCCGCACACGGGGCAGGGCGCACCCTCGGCCAGCGCCTGCGCCAGCAGTCCGGCCTGTGCGTCCAGAAAGGCTTTGTCCAGCGCATCCCGCCGGGCATGGGCCTGCTCCTTGGCTTCGGCGGCAGTGCGGTAGGCATCCTGCGCACGGTGGGCCTTTTGTGCCTGCTGCTGGCAGGCAGCAAGCCGCTGGTTCAGGGTGGTAAGGGCGGTGCTGCGCTGGGCCAGCTCCTTTTCCCGGTTCTGCAAGGCCAGCAGCCGGGTGGGAGCATCTTCCAGCGCGGTCAGCTCCTTTTCAGCAGCGGCCAGCGCTGTGTCCAGTGCGGCCAGCTGGGTGCGTTTCGCTTTGGCCTTGGCAGCGGCCAGCTGGGCAGCATCCCGCGCGGCCTGCTGCTGATGGCACAGGGCATCCAGCTCATCGTAGGCGGCAAGGGCCGTCTGTGTCTGCGTCACTTGTCCGGCAAGAACATCCAGCTGGGCGGCATCGCCTGCGTGGCGGGCGCTCTCGGCACGGGCAGCTTCCAGCACAGGCAGGGCAGCGGTAAGCTCTGCCTGCTTTGCGGCCAGCTGTGCGGCCAGCTGGCGGGCCTGCTGGGCGGCACCCAGCTGACGTTGTACTTCGTCCAGCTTGGCTTCGGTGTCCTTGAGGGCAGCAGAAACGGTTTCCTGCGCGGCCTGCTGGCGTGCCAGCAGACCTTCCAGCAGGGCAAGGGCCGTCTCCGGCTCGGTCTGGGCGTTCAGTGCGGCAAGGGCATCGGCATCCGGGTCGTCGGGAGAAAACCGGATGCCGGAGAGCAGACTGTCCAGCTTTGCATTCTGGGTGGTGCGCTGCTGGCTGAGGGCGGCGCTTTCGGCCTGCAGGCGCTCCTGCAGCCGGGCGTAGCGCTGGGTGCGGAACAGCTTGCGGAAGATGCGGCTGCGCTCCTCGGTGGAGGCGTTGAGCAGCCGGGTGAACTGTCCCTGTGCGATCATGGCAATCTGGCAGAACTGGCTGTAATCCAGCCCGATGATCTCCATGACGGCGGCGGTCACGTCCTTGGCTCTGGTCACCGGCGGGCGGGTGTCGGGAAAGGTGAGGACGGCATCCGCCTTCTCGGTGGTGAAGCCTTCGCCGCGCACCTTGGGACGGGTGTATTCCGGGTTGCGGCGCACGGTATAGCGCTGCCCGTTCACCTCAAATTCCAGCTCCACAAAGGTGGGTGTTCTGGGGTCGGCATACTTGCAGCGCAGCATGGCACCCTCGCGCACACCGCCGCTGGAATGGTCGTACAGGGCGTATGTAATGGCATCGAACAGGGTGGTCTTGCCTGCGCCGGTGTCGCCGGTGACAAGGTACAGGCCGCCTTTTCCCAATTTTTCCAGTTCCAGCATGGTCTCGCCCGCATAGGGGCCAAAGGCCGAAAGGGTCAGTCTGAGCGGTCTCATGCGTCCTCGCCCTCCTTCCAGATCTCCTCAATGAGCTGCTGGCAGAATGCCGCCTGCTCCGCCGTCAGGGGCTGGTTGTTCTGCAGCTGGTAGAACGCCGAGAAGTGCTCCAGCGGGGTGATGCTCTCGGCGCGCTCCGGTGCGGTGATCTGCTGATCTTCCCGGGTGCGGAGATTGTCGTAGTCCAGCCGCATCAGGTTGGGGTAGATCACCCGCAGGCGGGCCAGCGCGTCCGGCACATCCTGCTCGTCGGTCAGGGTGATGTGCAGGTAGTCGTCCACAGCGGTGTCTGCGTAGCGGCGGCGGTCGGTCAGCTCCATGTAGCTGCCGCGCACCTCCCGCAGGTCGTGCTTTGGCGTGAGCGGCGCGGTGGTGATGTTCACTTCGCCCTTGGGCCCAAGCTCCACAAAGGTGGCGCTTTTGTGCTGCCGGGCCTCCGAGAAGGAATACTTGAGCGGGGTGCCGCAGTAGCGCACGGCGTCGCGGCCCACCCTCTGAGGGCTGTGCAGATGGCCGAGGGCCACATAGTCAAAGGCATCGAACAGGCTGGCGTCCACGCTGTCCACGCCGCCCACCGATACCTCCTCGCTCTCACAGCAGGCAGCACCGGCCACGAACTGATGGGCCACCAGCACGCTGCGGTGCGCCGGGTCCGGCGGGCAGTGGCGCAGCACGCAGGCAAGGGCGTCGTTGTAGGTCTCCACGGGCTCGTCCGGCCAGACATGCCGCACCATGGCGGGCTTGAGGAAGGGCAGAAGGTACACGTCCAGCGTGCCGTACTCGTCGGTGAGGGGAATGGGCACCGGCGCACCGGAGAACACCGGGCTGACGTACACCCGGCTGTTTTGCAGCAGGGCCGCGCCGAAGGCGATGCGGTCGGCGGAGTCGTGGTTGCCGCTGATGGCGAACACCGGCAGCTGCCGTTCAGCCAGCTGGGTGAGGAACCAGTCCAGCTGGCGCACGGCCTCGGCAGGGGGAACGGGCTTATCGTAGAGGTCGCCCGCCAGCAGCACACCGTCCACGGGCGTGCTGTCCAGCAGGGAGAGGATCTGTTCCAGAATGTACCGCTGGTCGTCCAGCATGGAGAACTCGCACACCCGCTTGCCCAGATGCAGGTCGGAAAGATGCAGAAAACGCAAACGGAAACACCGCCTTTTCAGAGTTTTCTTTATTATACAGCAGGGCGGGGGTGGGGGCAAGGAAAACTCCCCCAGTCATCGCTGCGCGATGCCAGCCCCCTCAGGGATGGGGCCTTTGGCAGTGCGGAAAAGCTTCCGGTTTTGCCAGAGGCTCCCTCTTTGAGGGAGCTGGCACGGCACAAGCCGTGACTGAAGGAGTTTGCTTCCCTTAAATCAGAACATCTTCTCCCACGTTTCTTTGCCGACCGCGCCGTCGGCGGTAAGGTCGTTGCGGCGCTGGAACCGCTGCACCGCTGCAGCTGTGGAAGCCCCGAATCTGCCGTCTGCGGTCAGCCGCTCGCCCAGAGAGTTGAGCTTCTGCTGCACCAGACGCACTGTGCCGCCGGAAGAGCCGCTGCGCAGGGCAATGCCGGGGTAGGGCACATGCAGGCCGTGCTTGGCCGTGTAGCGGGTGTAGAGCACGTTCCATGTGTTCGCGCCTACCTTGCCGTCCACATTCATCTTGTTTTTCAGCTGGAACTCCTTCACGGCGTTCTCGGTGGAAATGCCGAACTTTCCGTCGGTCTTCAGCTCGCCGTACCATGTGCAGGCGTCGCGCACACCGTTGAGCCAGGTCTGCACAAGAGCCACGTCCGGCCCGGAGGAGCCGCGCTGGAGCAGGGAATAATAAGCAGGGATCGCCATAGTGGATAACACACTCCTTTCGCCCTATGCTATGCGGCAAAAGCGCCGGGCGTTACCCAAGCAGCACCACGTCCTCCCGGCGGGCGGTGCGCTGCTGCACCCATTCCACCAGCCGGAGCCGGAGGATGTACTCCCCGCACACAAGGTCGTTTTCGGCGGGCCGGGCGTAGCTGCCGCAGGCAGAGCGGCACAGGCCCGGGTAGAGCACGCACCACCAGTTGCGGCCTTTTCCGGCACCGAGATCGATGCGCAAAGCGTCGTACCGCCCGGCGGGCAGGATGCCTGAAGCGTAGCGCCGGGTGTCGAAGTACATATTTACCAGCTGCACCCGCACCGGCGTGCGGATGTTCAGCTGTGCCAGCGCGTGCCGGGCCGTGAGCTGCAGCTCAAATAGATGCTGCGCCGCCCAGGCGATCGCTTCCGGTTTGCTCTGTGCCGGGCAGGCGGTGTCCAGATAGGCAAGCACGGCATCCCGCACATGGAGCTTTGCGCTCTGGCTGGCAATGGAATCGCTCTCAGCCCGGATGTGCAGGCGCAGGGTGTCGGCGCACACCAGCGCCCCGGTGTCCAGCTGGGTGCGGCCCCATGCAAATGCCTGCCATGCGCCACACAGAGCAAGGGCGAGAAACAGGCCAAGGCAGAGCAGAGCCATCTGAGAACGTGTAAGCATTCTGGATAACATAAAAACAGACCCTTCTTCTGGAAATGTTATCCAGAGGATGGGCCTGTTGGAGTAGATTTATTCTCTTAGTTCTTCAGCGACTGCATGGGGGCAGGCAGGCGGCCGCCGCGGTTGATGAACACGGACGGGTCGTGCTGGTTCACGGCCATGATGGGGCCATAGCCCAGCAGACCGCCAAAGTCCAGCACCTCGCCGGCCTTGCGGCCAATGGCGGGAATGACGCGCACGGCGGTGGTCTTGCTGTTCACCATGCCGATGGCGGCTTCGTCAGCGATCAGGGCGCTGATGACAGCCGGGGTGGTGTCGCCCGGGATGATGACCATATCGATGCCCACCGAGCAAACGGCGGTCATGGCTTCCAGCTTTTCAATGGTCAGGCAGCCGATCTCGGCGGCGTGGATCATGCCGGCGTCCTCGCTGACCGGGATGAAGGCACCGGACAGACCGCCCACGTGGTTGGAGGCCATCACGCCGCCCTTCTTCACGGCATCGTTCAGCAGGGCGAGACAGGCGGTGGTGCCGCAGCAGCCGCAGGTCTCAAGGCCCATCTCTTCCAGAATGTTGGCCACACTGTCGCCAATGGCGGGGGTAGGTGCCAGCGACAGGTCGATGATGCCGGCGGGCACGCCCAGAGCCTTGGAGGCAAGGTTTGCCACCAGCTGGCCCACGCGGGTGATCTTGAAGGCGGTGCGCTTGACCAGCTCTGCCACCTCGTCGATGGGGGCATCCTTGGGCAGGCGGGCCAGTGCGGCGCGCACAGCGCCGGGGCCGGAAACGCCCACGTGGATCTCACAGTCCGGCTCGCCGGGGCCGTGGAATGCACCGGCCATGAAGGGGTTGTCCTCCGGTGCGTTGCAGAATACCACCAGCTTTGCGGCACCGATGCACTGACGATCAGCCGTCAGCTCACTGGCCTTCTTGACAGCCTCGCCCATGAGCTTGACAGCGTCCATATTCAGTCCTGCCTTGGTGGCACCGATGTTCACCGAGCTGCACACGATGTCGGTCTCGGCCAGTGCGCGGGGAATGGACTCGATCAGGCGGCGGTCACCGGCAGAAAAGCCCTTGTGCACCAGAGCACTGTAGCCGCCCACAAAGTTTACACCCACCTTTTTACCGGCGGCATCCAGAGTTTTTGCAAACTCCACAGGGTCGGCATCCGGGCAGGCACCCAGCAGCATGGCGATGGGTGTGACACTGATGCGCTTGTTGATGATGGGGATGCCATACTCGGCGCTGATGTGCTCCACGGTGGGCACAAGGCTTGCGGCCTTGGTGGTGATCTTGTTATAGATGTTCTCGCACGCCTTCTTCGGGTCTGGGTCGATGCAGTCCAGCAGGCTGATGCCCATGGTGACGGTGCGCACGTCCAGATTGTCCTGAGTGAACATCTCGATGGTCTCGAGGATGTCACCGGTATTAAACATACTCATAGCTGTGTACTCCCTCCATCAGATGGTGTGCATGGCATCAAAAACTTCCTGACGGGTAACATTGATCTGCATGCCCATCTCGGCAGCCAGCGCGTCGGTGCGCTTGTGCAGCTCTTCGTGGCTCACATTGCAGTTGCTGATATCCACCAGCATGATCATGGCGAACATGCCCTGCAGGATGCTCTGGGTCACGTCCTCGATATTGATATTCAGTTCGGTGCACAGACCAGCGACCTTGGCAACAACGCCCACGGTATCGTGACCAATGACGGTAATGAATGCTTTCATCGTTTCCACCCTCGTTTTCCTTTTGATGAACGGTGCCGCAAAAGCTCCGGCACACTCTTACTCTTTCAGTATAGCAGATTTGGCAAAATTTGAACACACTTTTTGTAAAAAAGAACAGACACGAAGGGAAAAAGACATTCTATCCCAAAAATTGGGTGCAATCTTTTACAGCTTGTGCTATACTTATAAATAATTTATTTCCCGGTTACGGGCTGAGAAGGAGCAAAATACTATGGAACAGCTTTTGAAGATCCTGGAAGACAATGCGCGGCTGCCCATTGAGGATATCGCCACGATGCTGAATAAATCTCCCGCCGAGGTGGCGGCCATGATCGATCTGGCCCGGGCGCAGGGCATCATCAAGGGCTACAAGACCCTTGTGGACTGGGAAAAAGCCGGGGTCAACCGTGTGGAGGCCGTCATCGAGCTGAACGTCAGCCCCAAGAAGAGCCGCGGCTTTGACGAGATCGCAGCCACCATTGCCGCCTTTGACGAGGTGGAGAGCGTGCTGCTGATGAGCGGCGGCTACGACCTGCAGCTGGTGATCAAGGGCCAGACCTTCCAGGAGATCGCTCTGTTCGTGGCAAAACGCCTGTCCCCGCTGGACGATGTGCTGTCCACCGCCACCCACTTTGTGCTGCGCACCTATAAAAAGGAGGGCCGCCTGTATCAGGACGAAGAAATCGATGAAAGAGAGTGCACGGTGCTGTGATGGACTACGATAAACTGATCGCGCCTGCCGCTGAGGCCATGCGCCCCTCCGGCATCCGCAAATTTTTCGATCTGGCTGCCGAAATGCCCGAGTGCATCAGTCTGGGCGTGGGCGAGCCGGACTTTAAGACGCCATGGGCCGTGCGCGAAGCCGGCATCGAGAGTCTGGAGCATGGCCGCACCCGCTACACCTCCAACGCAGGTCTGAAGGAGCTGCGCGCCGAGGTGGCAAAGTATCTGGAGCGCCGCATGGGCCTGCACTACGACCCGCTGCACGAGGTGCTCATCACGGTGGGCGGCAGCGAAGCCATTGATATGTGCATCCGCACGCTGGTGCAGCCCGGGGATGAGGTCATCATCCCGGAGCCCTGCTTTGTGTGCTACGAGCCCATCACCACCCTGTCCGGCGGTGTGCCGGTGCATGTGGCCTGCCGTCAGGAGGACGAGTTCCGCCTGCGTGCCGATGCCCTCAAGGCTGCCATCACCCCCCGCACCAAGCTGCTCATCATGCCGTTCCCCAACAACCCCACCGGTGCGGTGATGGAGCGCGAGGATCTGGAAGCCGTTGCTGAGGTGCTGCGCGGCACCAACATCATGGTGCTCTCGGATGAGATCTACGCTGAGCTGAACTATGGCCTGCGGCCCCATGTGTCCATTGCCACCCTGCCCGGTATGGCAGAGCGCACCATCGTGGTGAACGGCTTCTCCAAGACCTACGCCATGACCGGCTGGCGTCTGGGCTATGCCTGCGGCCCGGCACCCATCATCCGGATCATGACCAAGATCCACCAGAGTGCTATCATGAGTGCCCCCACCACCAGCCAGTACGCCGCCATCACTGCTCTGAAGGAGTGCGACGGCGAGATCGACCGCATGCGCGACGAGTACAATATGCGCCGCCGCCTTGTGGTGAAGTCCTTTAACGATATGGGCCTGACCTGCTTTGAGCCGCGCGGTGCGTTCTACGCCTTCCCCTGCATCAAGAGCACGGGCATGAGCAGTCAGGATTTCTGCACGAAGCTGCTGGAACAGAAGCATGTGGCCATCATCCCCGGCGATGCCTTTGGCGCTTCCGGCGAAGGCTACGCCCGCATTTCCTACGCCTACAGCGTGGAGCATCTGAAGGAAGCGCTCCGGCGCATCCGGGAATTCCTGCAGGAAAACGGCATCTATCACGGCATCTGAGGAGGAACAAATGGCAAGGCTGAACTGCGTGACCGTTCTGGCCCCCGCAAAGCTCAATCTGGCGCTGGATGTGGTGGGTCTTCTGCCGAGCGGCTACCATGATCTGGACATGACCATGCAGGCTATCACCCTCTACGAGCGGGTGGTGCTGCGCCGCAGCCCCTACCTGAACCTGCGGCTGCCGGGCAGTTTGGTGGCCCCCAATAACAAAAACACTGCCATCAAGGCAGCGCTGGCCTTTTTTGACTACACCGGCCTTCTGGCGGGTGTGGACATCACCATCTATAAAAATACCCCGGTGCGGGCAGGCATGGCAGGCGGCAGCGCCGACGCTGCCGCTGTTCTGGTGGGCATGAACGAGCTGTACGGTGCGCACCTTTCCATGAGTGAGCTGTGCGCGCTGGGCGCAAAGATCGGTGCGGATGTGCCCTTTGCCCTGATGGGCGGCACCTGCCGGGTGCAGGGTGTGGGCGATTTTCTCAAGGCGCTGCCGCCGGTGCCGGAGTGCTGGTTCACGGTGGTGATGCCGGACTACGGCGTTTCCACCCCGGAGGCCTTTGCGGCCTATGACCGGGTGGGCAGCAGCATCCACCCGGACTGCGGAGCGCAGGAAGCCGCTATCCGTGCCGGAGATCTGGATGCCCTTTGCGCCGCCGCCGGCAATGCGCTGGAAGAGTGCAGCGGAGCAAAGGATACCGGGGCCATCAAGGCCCTGCTGCGGGAGCATGGCGCTGTCACCGCCCTGATGACCGGCAGCGGTGCGGCGGTGTTCGGCATATTCCGGGACGAAGGGGCCGCACGGGCTGCTGCACAGGCCGCAAAGCGGCGCTGGAAGCAGGTGTACGTGGCGCAGCCTGACCGCGGCGGCGCACGGGTGAGCCGATAAAAATGCATAGACCTCCTTCCTACGGGGCATACTGCCCGCAAAGGAAGGAGGTCTTTTTTGTGCAGACCTTTTATAAAATCTGTCTGATCTTAATGATCGTGGGCGGCATCAACTGGGGCCTTGTGGGGCTGTTCCAATTCGATTTTGTGGGCTGGCTGCTGGGCGGTAGCGCATCCATCTGGTCGCGCATCGTGTTCACGCTGGTGGGCATTGCAGCCCTGTGCGGCATCCCGGGGCTGTTTTCGGATGAAACGGATGAATGACCCTCTCAGTCAATGCCTGCGGCATTGCCAGCTCCCCCGAAAGGGGGAGCTTTATTGTGCCTGTCCTCCAGAAGTAAAAAAGCTCTCCCTTCGGGAGAGCTGGCGCGTCAGCGCCTGAGAGGGTCAATGACAGGTGCTTTTGCTTGTTGACTCAATGACTGCTTCCGTCAAGATCATCCCAGCCTACCAGATCCGGCAGGGTGAGCGTCTCGTCGGAGCAGTGGGGGTGTGCACGCCGCTGGTCCTCGGCCATGGTGCGCACCACCTCGCGGGTGATCTCACGGATGGCGGCGCAGTCCTCCGGCAGGTCGGTCTGGCTGCGGCCGGAGTGGGTAAACAGGATCTTACCCATGTGGCCCACCACCAGCGTCAGCGGCAGCTGCTGCGGAGCATTGCTGTTGTAGCGGTAGCCCTGCTCTTTGGCCGCTTTGTAGATGCGCTGGGCCGCAAAGCTCCAGCTCAGGATGCCGCGGGCCTGTTCTACGCCAAGGTAGCCGTACAGCACCCCCGGCGCGTCGCAGATGAGGGTGAAGGGAAACTCGGCCCCCTGCGTGGCCTTTGCCACCATGCGGGGAGAGGAACGCACCACGCAGGCCAGCCGCACGCCGCGCAGTCTGGGCAGGGTCTGCAGGTAGCGGGTCAGGTATTCCCGGGTGACAGGGTGGTCAAAGGCAGGCAGGAAGATCATGACCAGAGGGTGCTCCCCTTCGCACAGCTTGTAAAAATCATTGCCCGGTGTGGTGGGGGTATCAAAGGTAAAGCGGGGGATGGAGGTGCCCACCAGATGTTCTGACTTCATGCCGCAATGCACATCCTTTCCATATTCAGGGAAATAAAAAAATCCACACACTGTCTCTGTTTTTGCAGAGGACAGCGGTGGATGGATTGCTATAAAAAGATCCCGCCCGGTCGTCTGCGGTCAATCAAACCTACCCTTACGGACAGGTGGGTGCCCTGTCTCCGGGTTCGCGCTTCCTCATCGAGCCTTCATGGTCGCCCCATGACGGGGAGGTCTGCAATCCACCGGGGAACTCCAAGCTCCCGTTGAATGATTAGTAGGATCATATAAACCGCAACAAATCGAGCCGGGCAGGAAGTTTTGCCGGGTAATTTGTCTGGAATTATTCTTCGATGTCGTACTCGTCGCTCAGGCGCTCTTCAAACAGCTTGCCCAGCTCCAGCAGCAGCTCGTCGTCGTCCACGACATCCAGATACTCGCCTTCATCGTCTTCGCCGACGCTCAGGATGACCAGCTGAGCGTTCTCAGCCTCTTCCTCGGTCTCAGCGTATTCCACAGCAGCCAGATAATGCACGCCCTTGTAGTCCAGTGCATCGATCACCTCAAATGTGATCTCGTTGCCGTCCTCATCCTCCAGGGTCATCAGGTCGGGCTGATCTTCTTCGGTATTAGGGTTCTTGATTTCGTCAGACATAGATATTGTCTCCTGTATCGTGTCATAAAACGGGCTGTTTGTGCGCCGCCCGCTTGGCCTGCATATAGTGTAGCGTTTTTTTGCCTGCTCGTCAAGATGCTTTTTCGCACAGAAATTGTGCGGCAAATTTTCACGCATTTGCTCTCGCACTCTGCGGCAGAATATGATATACTATCCTCTGAATCTTCTGTGCACGGTGTGTCGTGCAGGTTACTATAGAGTATGGAGCGTGGGCGGAAATGATGCATAAAAAAAGATGGGTGGCGTTTGTGCTGGCAGCGGCGCTGGTGCTGACGGGCTGCAGTGCCGGGAGCTTTCTGCACTTTGGCAAAGGCAGCGGCGGCAGTACAGCCCAGAAAATCGACCGCCCGGCAGTGGAATCGGCAGAGCTGCAGTTTGCCCACCCTGCGGCGGGGGACACCATTGCGGTGTTCGATACCTCGGCAGGCGTGTTCAAGGCGGTGCTTTTCCCGGACAAGGCCCCGCAGGCCTATGATAACTTTGCAGGCCTTGTGCAGGCAGGCTACTACAACGGCCTGACCTTCTCCCGCGTGGAGAGCGGCTTTGTGGTGGAAGCCGGGCAGGGGGCCGACGGCAGGGGCAACACCATCTGGAACGGCAGCCGCTACCCGGCTGAGACCACCGACAGCCTGCACCATTATTCCGGTGCCCTGTGTATGGGCACCGATGCTTCCGGCGAGTGCGCCAGCGTTTTTTACGTGATGCAGACGCTGCCGGGAGACCAGTCGGTGACGCAGGAGCTTGTGGACCAGATGAACAGCGCGGGCTACCGCGCGGAGGTGGTTTCGGCCTATCAGACCGCCGGCGGCGCGCCTTATCTTGACTACACCGATACCGTGCTGGGGCAAGTGTACGAGGGCATGGACGTGGTGGATGCCATCGGCCAGACCGCCGTGGACGAAAACCAGAAGCCCCGTGAGGACATCACCATCAACAGCGTGAGCATTACGCAGTACGAATAAAAAAAGGACACCGTCAGGTGTCCTTTTTCTTATATCTCCCCCGGATGTTCCTTCCGCCATGCAAGATAATCGTCCAGAATGACGGTGGCGCTGACCGAATCCAGGATTTCCTTCCGCTTTGTGCCAAAGGTGCCGCTTTCGTCCAGAATGTCGGCGGCGGCGCAGGTGGTCTGGCGCTCGTCCCACATGCGTACCGGCAGGCCGCTCCAGATCTCGACCGTCTTTGCCAGCTTGCGGCTCTTGATGGCGCGTTCGCCCTCGGTACCATCCATGTTCAGCGGCAGGCCAATCACGATCAGCTCGGCTCCGATCTCCTTGGCCACTTCGCACACCCGTGCCGCCACCTTGTTGCGGGCTTTCAGGGTGATCTGCGGGGTGATGGCCGTTGTAAGGAACTCGGTGCGGTCACAGGTGGCAAGGCCGGTGCGGCTGTCGCCGTAGTCAACAGCTAAAATTTTCATACAGGCTTCCTCTCTTGTGTGGAAAAGTTTGTCGGTCCAAGTGTACCACAGCTGCAGGCTAAAGGGTAGAGAATCACACTTTTTTTGAGAGGATTTTCGTGTTACAATAAACACAGATCGTTTTTTTAGGAGGAAATGCCCCATGCTCAAACTGGTTTTAGGCGGCTCCGGCAGCGGCAAAACGACGCTGCTCTATTCCCGCATCAAGGCCCGGGCCGAACAGGGCCGGCGCAGCATCCTTCTGGTGCCGGAACAGTTCACTTCCAGCACGGAGGGCCGCATCTACCGGGAGCTGGGCGATGCTCTTTCCGGCATGGTGGAAAGCTTTTCCTTTACCAGTCTGGCCGAGCGCATCCTCTCTGCCGAGGGCGGCGCGGCGGTGCAGACCCTTTCGGACGCGGGCCGCGCCGTGCTGGTGCGCCGCGCGCTGGAAGAGCTGCAGGATCATGTGCACTACTACTACCGCCACCGCCGCAGTGCGGCCTTCTGCCAGATGGCGGCCCAGACCATCGACGAGCTGAAAAGTGCCGGCCTTTCCGGCGCACAGCTGGCAGAGCTTGCGCCGGACTGCGGGCCGGAAAGCGGCAAGCTGAGCGAGCTGGCGCTGATCTTTCAGGGGTACGAAACGCTGCTGGCGGGCACCGGCATGGACCCCGCCGACCGGCTGGAGCTGGCGGCTGACCGGCTGGAAGCCGCTCTTGCCCGGGGCGAACTGCCGGACTTTCTGCGGGAGCGGGAAGTGTTCATTGACGAGTTCGATACCTTCAACGCACCCAAAAAGCGGCTGATGGGCGCGATGCTGGCGGCGCTGCCCACCGTCACGGTGGCCCTGTGCGACGACGGTGCGCCCATGGTGCCGGGGGATATGGGGCTTTTTTCCGGCGCAAAGCAGGTGGCCGCACAGCTGCGGCAGCTGGCCCGCAAAAACGGTGCTGATGCGGCAGTGCCGGAGCTGCTGCGCCGCGACCTGCGCCATAAGGATGCGCCCGGCCTTGCGGCTGTGACAGAGCTTTTGGAGACTGGTACCTGTGAGGTGCCGCCCGCTGCGCCGGAGGTGCGGCTGTTTGCCGCTGCCAGCCGGGAAGAGGAAGCCCGCTGCACCGCTGCGGCCATCCGCCGCCTGATGCGGCAGGGCGTGCGCTGCGGCAAAATGGCCGTGGTCTGCCGCAATATCCCGGATTACCGTGCGGCCATCCGGTACGAGTTCCGCATGGCAGATATCCCGCTTTACTGCGATGAACCCACCACCCCGGAGTTCAGCGCCCCGGCTACGGCGGTGCGTGCACTGCTGGCACTGCTGCGCGGTGCGGATATGACCGAAAACCTGACCATTCTTGCCAAGACCGGCCTGTGCGCTCTGACCGAGCCGCAGGTCTGCGCGCTGGAAAACTATGCCTATACCTGGTCACCCAATGCGGCGGCATGGCGCACAAAATTTGAGAAAAGCCCCAAGGGCTTCGGCGAAAATGAACTGTCCGATGAGGATGCAAAAACGCTGGAGGATGCCGAGACTGCCCGCCAGCTGCTGGTAACAGCCGTGGACGAACTGCGCAGCAAGGTGCGGGGCTGCAGCGCCGAACAAATCAGCCGGGAACTGTATTTCTGCCTGAAAAAGCTGGGTGCAGAAGAGCAGCAGGCAGCGCTGGTGGAAGCCGTCCGCACTGCCCGGGGCATCCCGGCGGCAGAGGAAGCGGCCCGCGAGTGGAACGTGGTGATGCAGCTGCTCAACGAGATGGCCCACCTGCTGGGCGGGCAGGGTGTGACCTTTGCAGAATATGAGGACCTGTTCAGCCTGCTGCTGCGCTCTTCGGACCTTGGGCACATCCCACAGACGCTGGATGCCGTGGTGCTGGCAAGCGCGGGCAAAATGCGTCTGGACGCGCCGGACTATGTGTTCGTGCTGGGCCTTGCAGAGGGCGAATTTCCCTGTGCACCGTCCGAGACGGGCCTTCTGACCCACGCCGACCGCGATGTTCTGATGGCAAAGCAGATCGATCTGCCGGACTGCTTTGAGAACCGCGTGGTGCGCGAGCAGGTGTGCGTTTACAAAGCCCTCACCGCACCGGCAAAGGGGTTGTGGCTCAGCTGGCCCAAGGGGCAGGGCAAGACCCTGTGCGCAGCGCTGGAACCCATCGTGGAGGCCCTGCACCCGGCGGCACCGGAGCTGGAGCTTCCCGACCTTGCAGCCACCCCCGCCGATGCGCTGGATACGCTGGGCGGCTGGCCGCTGACCGACACGGAACGCGCCAGCCTGACTGAGGCGCTGCGCCTGCCGCAGACGGATGCACCCCGGGGCCTTGCTCTGCTGCAGCGCATGGAGGAGGACCCGCCCCGGCAGGTGAACGACCTGTCTGCGCTGAGCGGCCTGCTGGGGCAGCGGCTGCGCATCTCGCCCAGCCAGCTGGAAAAATACTATACCTGCCGTTACGGCTATTTTTTGCAGTATGTGCTGGGCCTGAAGCCCCGCAGACGGGCCGAGCTTTCTGCCGATCAGAGCGGCACCCTGATGCACTGGGTGCTGCAGATGGCGCTGGACCCGCACCCGGATGCGGATAATCCCTGCGCCGGGCTGGCCCCATTTCTGGAGCTGGACGATGATGCCATGGCAGGCCTTGCCAGCCTGCTGGTGGACGAATATGCAAAGCGTTATCTGCCGGAGGATACGGCCCGGTTCGCCTATCTGCTCTCGCGGCTCAAAAAAAGCATGACAAGCCTTTTGTGCTACCTGCGGGACGAACAGAGGCAGTCCTGCTTCCACCCGGCAGCCTGCGAGCTGCGCATCGGCTCCGGGGAGGACGCCGTGCCCGGGCAGGTGTATCATCTCTCGGACGGGCGCACCGTGCAGCTGGTGGGCACGGTGGACCGCGCCGACGAGTGGGTGGAGGAAGACGGCACCCGCTGGGTGCGGGTGGTGGACTATAAGACCGGCACCAAAAAGCTGAACCTGAAAGAGGTATACTGCGGGCTGGACTGCCAGATGCTTTTGTATCTGTTCAGCCTGACGCGGGATAAGAGCGGCCGCTTTACCGGTGCGGAACCGGCAGGCGTGCTGTATCTGCTGGCAGACCCGGCCCCCAAGACCACCAACCGCCAGCAGGCACAGCAGGACGTGCAGTACGAGCTGGACGGCCTTGTGAGGGACGAGCAGAAGGTGTTCGATGCCATGGATGCGGATGAGACGGGCCGCTACCTGCCCTTTGGCTACCGCAACGGTGCACCCAGCCCCAGCCAGAAGGATAAGCGTGCCGATATTGCAAAGCTCAACCGCATCCAGCTGCATCTGGATGATCTTGTCACCCAGATGGGCCAGCAGCTTTACGATGGGCAGATCGCTGCAGAACCGCTGGTGGCCGGGGCGGGCAGGAACCCCTGCGTCTGGTGCGACTACAGCTTTATCTGCTGCCACGAGACCGGCATCGGTGAGCGTGCGCTGGAGGCCCCGGCCAAGCCCTTTGAGCCGGAAGAAGCCGACGACGGAAAGGAAGGTGAGCAGGCATGAGTGAACCCAAATGGACCCCGGCCCAGCGGGCCGCCATTGAGGACCGGGGTGGTGCGCTGCTGGTAAGCGCAGCGGCGGGCAGCGGCAAAACAGCCGTGCTGACCGAACGCGCCGTGCGGCTCATCACCGATCCGGACCACCCGGTGGATGCGGACAAACTGCTCATCGTCACCTTTACCAATGCGGCGGCGGCAGAGCTGCGGGCACGCATCGGGCAGGCACTGCTGCGGCTCAGCCAGCAGCAGCCCCACAACACGAGCCTGCGCCGCCAGCGGATGCTTTTGCAGCGAGCACCTATCTGCACCATTGACGCGTTCTGTCTGGAACTGCTGCACAAGCACTTTCAGGCACTGGACATCCCGCCGGACTTTGCCCCGGCAGATCCCGGCAGCGTGGAGGTGCTGCGGGCTTCGGCGCTGTCCGAAACGCTGGAAAATGCCTACCGCGACCCGGACTTCTGTGCCTTTGCAGACCTTTACGGAAAGGGCCGCACCGATCAGGCCGCAGGCAATACCATCCTGCATGTGTACGATTTTCTGCGCGCTCTGCCGGACTACGACCGCAGGCTGGACGAATATCTGACACCATGGCAGCGGGAAAACGGCTTTGCTTTTACCTGCTGGCATGACCTGCTGCTGGCGGAAGCGGCCCGCTGCGCAAAGGCCGCGCGGGAACTGCTGACGGCAGCACTGGCAGACTGTAAGGAAGATTTTGTCCTTGCACAGGCACAGGCCGAGGAAAAAGGCAAGACCGCTGCTTCCAAGGCAAAGGCCGTGGCCGGTGTCAACGATAAATTTGCAGAGCCGCTCTCCCGGCTGGAAAGCGCCGCCGCCCTGCTGGGCGAGGTGGAACGGCTGGCTGCGGCAGGGCAGTGGACACCGCTGTACGATAAGCTGACACCCTATGTGCTGGGCATGGAGGAGATACCCGGCTTCAAGGGCATGAAAAAACGGCTGACCGGCGATCATAAGGCGGCGGTCAGGACCCGCGCAGACGAAGCCGCCAAGCTGTTTGAGCACATTACGGAGCTTGTCTCCTGCAGCGAGGAGGAAGCCGAAGCGGACCGCAGAGCGGCCCTGCCCCGGCTGCGGGCGCTGTTTGCCGCCGTGCGGGATTTTGATGCCCGCTTCTCGGCAAAGAAAAAGGAACGCAAGCTGCTGGAATTCAGCGATTTTGAGCATCAGGCCCTGCGGCTGCTGCGCACACCGGATGGCGTGTGCACCCCGCTGTGCCAGAGCATCCGGCAGAGCTATGCCGCCGTGATGGTGGACGAATATCAGGACACGAACGCTTTGCAGGATGCCATTTACCGCTGCCTTGCTTCCCCGGCGGGGGATGACCTGTTCCTTGTGGGCGACCTGAAGCAGAGCATCTACCGCTTCCGTCAGGCCGACCCAAGCATCTTCCGGGCTAAGCTGAACGCATGGACACCGTTGCCCAGCGGCACTGCCCGCCCCCGCCCGGAGGAGGGTACGGCAGGCGGAAACGCTCTGCTGGCGCTGGATGCGAACTTCCGCTCCGCCCCGCAGGTGGTGGCAGGCATCAACTTTATCTTTGAACAGCTCATGACCCCCCGGCTGGGCGATACTGCCTATGGCGACGGCCAGCGGCTGGTGTGCGGTGCACCCGGCGAATACGCCGGCAGCGTGGAAGCGCACTTCCTGCCCGACGACACCGCTGAGACCGACGCGGCGTGGATCGCCCAGCGCGTTGAAGAACTGGTGAAAAACGGCGAACCAGTGCGGGACGGCAGCTCCACCCGCCCGGTGCAGTACGAGGATTGCTGCATCCTGCTGGCGGCGCGCGGCGACTTCCTCGCTTATGAGGAAGCGCTCACGGCCTGGGGCATCCCTGTGTATGCGGATGCGCGCGAAAACTTGATGGAAGCAGCGCACATCCGGCCGCTGATCTCGCTTTTGAAGGTCATCGACAACCCGGCGCAGGATATCTACCTTGCTGCCGCTATGCTGGGGCCGATGTTCGGCTTTACGGACGACGACCTTGTACGCCTGCGTGCCCAGAGCGCCGCAATGCAGAAAAAGGCGCAGGAGGAACAGGGCGCGAAGGAAACGGGCAAAAGGGCTTCCCGCATGAGTCTGTACGGCGCAGTGCTGCAGGTGGTGCAGAATGGTGATGAAACTCCGTTTACCCGAAAGGTGAAAGACTTTTATGACCGACTCACCGCACTGCGGCGCATGGCCCGCAGTGCCCCGGCAGAACAGCTGCTGGAAGAGATCTTTGTCTCCACCGGCTATCTTGCTGCGCTGGGCGTACTGGAAAACGGTGCGCACCGCCGGGAAGATGCCCGGCGCTTTGCGGCTTTCTGCGCACAGACCGGTGCAAACGGCATCTCGGCGCTGGTGCGTGCCATCGACGCGGCGGCGCAGGCCGGTTCTACCGGGCAGGACACTGTGCCCGGCGGTGCGCGGCCTGGCTGTGTGACCATTATGACCATCCATCGCTCCAAGGGTCTGCAGTTCCCGGTGGTGTTCGTGGGCGACACGGCCCGGCACTTCAACCTGAGTGACACTTACCAGCCGGTGCTGCTGCATCGGGAATACGGCGCGGGCCTGCGCCTGCGCCCGGAACAGGGCGAGAGCATGTACAAGACTGCAGCCTACGCAGCCCTTGCCAGCGTCCATGCGCAGGAAACGCGCAGCGAGCAGATGCGCCTTTTATATGTGGCGCTCACCCGTGCACAGGATAAGCTGATCCTCACGGTGCCGCTGGGCATGACCAAGACCGGCAATCCCTTTGCCAAGGCGGCAGCATTCCTTGCTGCGGGCGCGGGAGAAACGCTGAACCAGCAGGCGGGCAGCTTTGCCGACTGGCTGCGTGCAGCGCTGCTGGTGCATCCCTTCGGCGGGCCGCTGCGGCGGCTGGCAGGAGATCTGGAACTGCCCTTTGTGTTTACGGAAAGCGAGATCATGGTCACGGTGCAGGAAGCTCAGCCGGAGCCGGAAACACCGGAACAGGAACCGGAAGCGGCAGAGCCTGTCCCGGCAGACCCGGCATTGGTGGCTCAGCTGCAGGAGGGCTTTGCATGGCGGTATCCGGCGGCAAAACTGGCTGCGGTGCCCGCCAAGGTCAGCGTGACCAGCATCGTGCACAAGGCCGAGCAGACCACGCTGGAACGCCCTGCCTTTCTCTCCAAGGACGGACTGACCGCCGCCGAGATGGGCACGGCTCTGCACGCTTTTCTGGAACATGCGGACTTTGCCTCCCTTGCTGCTGCCAAAGCGGCGGGCACGCTGGAGGAAGCCATCCTTGCAGAGCGCCAGCGGCAGGTGGACACCCAGCTGGTGGCCCCGGAAATTGCGGAAAAACTCAATGCAGGCCGCATCCGCCGCTTTGCCGAGAGCGAAGCCTTTGCAAAGATCTGCGCAGCCGAAAAAGTCCTGCGGGAGCTGGCCTTTATCACGGCGCTGCCCGCGTCGGCCGTGCTGACGGCACAGGGAGCTTCCGCGCAGGAAGCCGCCGCCGTGCAGGATGAGCAGGTGCTGGTGCAGGGCATTGCAGACCTTGTGCTGGTGTTCCCGGATCATCTGGAACTGCTGGATTACAAGACCGACCGCCGCAAGACCGAAGCGGACTTCCTGCGGGCCTACCGCCCGCAGCTGAACCTCTATGCCCTTGCCATCGATAAGCGCTTTGCGCCGAAGAAGGTAACGTATAAGGGCATCTACTCGCTGGAGCTGGGGAGGCTGATCGAGGTGTAAACTCCTTCCGTCATCGCTGCGCGATGCCACTGATCCCCTTTTTGTCACTTGCGTGACATCTTCCCCCGGCCGGGGGAAGTCTTTCTCATGGAGGGAGGCTTTGACAGTCCGGCAGGCTTCCCGTTTTTGCCAAAGGCTCCCTCCTTGAGGGAGCTGGCGCACGAAGTGCGACTGAAGGAGTTGAATCATATTTTTCCCGCAAAACGCATAAAAAGTGCTTGACAGCGTTTTCTGCCTGTGGTAAAATAGCCGAGTAAAGAAAGCAGCTACGGCCTGTGCCGCGCTCGCCTTGCGAGGGAAAGATCCCCCGGGCTATACCTGAAGGCAGTTCATTATGAGTGGACTGTGGCTTTGAGTGAATTTTTGCGCGGCTGTCCTGAAAATGGGCGGCCGCGTTTTCTATGCCAAATATTGCAACAAAATGGATTTTGTTTGGAGGTGCATTCATTATCGCTACCGCTGGAAAGTCGAAGGAA
>OLVR01000823.1_pt1 | contig 35117 bp, 40 predicted proteins | sample 1673261 | NCBI WGS metagenome assembly OLVR01 (sample SAMEA3178938, study PRJEB25190) | human gut metagenome | biome: human gut; feature: human-associated habitat; material: faeces | place: Austria | collected 2013 | reverse complement strand
GGGTCATGCCCACCACATAGGGGACGGTGGTGTCGGCACCCATGAGCTCTTCAGCGGTGTAGGTGGGCTCGATGCCCAGATAGGGGAGGATCTCCGCCATGATCTTGCTGGCCACCGGAGCCACCATGGCGCCGCCGGAGGGGTAGGTGCCGGTGTCACGGGCGGGGGAGTCCATGGCGATGAGCATGATGATCTGTGGATCGTCCGCCGGGGCAAAGGCCACGAAGGACACCACCACGTCGCCGGTCTTGCCCTTATCCGCCGTACCGGTCTTGCCGCCAATGCGGTAGCCCTTCACCTGTCCGTTGCGGCCGCCGCCATCGGAGACCACATACTCCAGACACTCACGGGCCGTGGCGGAGGTCTGCTGGCTGACTACCTGACGCAGGGGGGTGTTGTCGTGCTGATACACCACAGCGCCGCTGCTGTCCCGGACCTGCTCCACCACATGGGGCTGGTACAGGTAGCCGCCGTTGATGCAGGCGGCCTGTGCGGCGATGAGGGAGATGGGGGTCACGTTGAAGTTCTGGCCGAAGGCGTAGCAGGCCAGATCCAGCTGCGAAAAGTCGCTCTGGGCCATGAAGATGCCGGTGGCCTCACCGGCCAGATCGATGCCGGAGCCATCCAGCAGGCCGAAGGAGCGCATATACTCATAGAAGGTATCTGTTCCCAGCCCCAGGCCACAGTTGATGAAGGCGGGGTTACAGGAGTTACCGGTGGCCTCCTTCAGGGTCTGATGCCCGTGGCCGCTGGTGTTGCTGCAGTGGATGGTCTGGCCCATGACGGTGATGGAGCCGGAGCATTCAAAGGTGGAGCTCATATCCACCACGCCCTCCTCCAGCGCTGCCGACAGCGTCAGGATCTTGAAGGTGGAGCCGGGCTCATAGGTGTCGTTGAGGGCCTTGTTGCGCCACTGGCGCAACTGCTGATCCGCCAGTGAGGCGCTGCCGTCCTCGATGGCCGCCTTCAGGCGGGCGTCCGACACCTCGGAGTAGTTGTTCAGATCGTAGTTGGGGTAGGACACCATGCCCAGCACGCCGCCGGTCTTGACGTCCATGACGATGCCGGTGGCGCCGTTGGCAGCCTCGAACTGGTCCGCCATCTCCTTGACGTATTTCTCCAGATAGTACTGGACGTTGGTATCCAGCGTCAGCACCAGATCGTCGCCGTTGTGGGAGGCGTAGTACTGCTCGTATTCATAGGGCAGGGCGTTGCCGCCGTTGTCCTTGGCGCTGACCACCAGGCCCGTCTGGCCCTGCAGCTCCTCCTCATACTGGGCCTCCAGCCCGTAGAGGCCGGTGTTGTCCGTTCCCACGAAGCCGATGACGTGGGCCGCCAGCGAGCCATAGGGATAGTAACGCTTGGCATCGGTCTCCAGATACACGCCGTGGACCTCGTTGTCATTGAGGAACTCCCGGACGGCGTTGGCCGTGTCCTCGTCCACCCGGAGCTTCACCACCTCGTACTGGGAATAGGTACGCTCCATCTGCTCCAGAATACTCTCCTGCGTCACACCCAGCAGCTGACTCAGGCCGGCGGAGAGACTCTCCTTGGTCCACTTGGTCTCAGGCTTTTCCAGCTCCTCCGCCAGTTCCTTGGGAGAGAGGAACACCGTCTCCGCCGTGGCCGATACCGCCAGCTCATTGCCGCTGCGGTCGTAGATGGTGCCTCGTGAGGCCGTCACCACAGTGCTGCGGGTCTGCTGATCCAGCGCCTTGCTCTGGTAGTAGTCGTGCTGCTTGATCTGCAGCTGATACAGCTTCAGGGTCAGCACCAGAAACACCGCCACGCCCAGCACCAGCATCAGCACAAAGGTACGGGTCTGGATGACCCGGTTGGCCCGCCGGATGTTTTCACTTTTCCTTCTGTTTTCTGCCATGCTCCGCTCCCTGCGGTCTGCGCCGCCGCAATGTCAGGCAAGGAGCAAGAAGTCACCTTCTTACTCCTTGCGTATGGTCCACTATATGGCGTCGCTCAGCGGAAATATTCCACCAGCGCCCCGATGCCGCTTTTCACGCTGTGGGTCAGCTGGCTCAGCAGGCTGTTGCTCTCGGCCTGATAGACCTCTGCCTTGCTGCCGCCGCCCAGCTCCACGTATTCCACCTGTCCGGCGGTTGGCTTCTTCATGCCCGCCGCCTCGGCGGCCTCCTTGATCTTGGCCATATCGAAGGTGCGCTCATAGTCCATCACCAGACTCACCCGCTGATCCTCCAGCTGGCTGACCTGCTCCTGCAGGTCGCTGATGGATCCGGTGACCGCCGTCAGCTGGATGTAGCCCATGACCAGCACCACCGCCATGGCTGCCAGCGCACCCACGGCACACAGGGCCAGGGGGGACACCCGCTGCCGGGGACGGGCCGCCGTCCGGTGGCGGGGCGCCTGCTGGGGCTGGGACTTCCGCTCCGGGCGGGCCGCCTCCTCCAGCTGCCGCTGGCTGGCCAGTGTATCCAGATCGTAGGCCAGATTCCCATATACCATTGTGTTGGGTCGTCTCTTCTGTTGTGCCATGACGGCAGCTCCTTTCCGTATCCTCTGTATGGTCAGGGGGACAGGCCCCCGTTCTCTCGTTTATAGCTTCTCCGCCACCCGCAGCTTGGCGCTCCTGGCTCTGGGATTGTAGGTCAGCTCCGCCTCCGTGGCCACGATGGGCTTGCGGCTCACCAGCTTCATCTGCGGCTTCTTGCCGCAGACACACACCGGGAAATTCGGCGGGCAGGTGCAGCCGGTGGCCAACTCCTGCATGGTTTTCTTAATGATGCGGTCCTCCAGCGAGTGGAAGGAGATCACCGCCAGCCGTCCGCCGGGATGCAGCCGCTGCGCCGCTGCACGCAGCATGGGCGGCAGCTCCTCCAGCTCGCCGTTGACAGCGATGCGGATGGCCTGAAAGCTCCGCTTGGCGGGGTGCTGCTTCTCCCGCAGCGCCGCCGGAGGCATGGCGGAGCGGATCACCTCCACCAGCTGCCCCGTGGTCTCGATGGGGGCCTTTTCCCGGCGCTCCACGATGTGCCGGGCGATGGCGGGGGCATAGCGTTCCTCGCCGTATTCAAACAGGATGCGCCGCAGCTCCTCATAACTCCAGCCGTTGACCACGTCCCGTGCCGTCAGACCCGCCGTGCGGTCCATCCGCATATCCAGCGGGGCGTCGTGCATATAGGAAAATCCACGCTCTGCATCGTCCAGCTGTGGGGAGGAGACGCCCAAGTCAAAGAGCATCCCGTCTACGGCGTCGATGTGCAGGTCGTCCAGCACCTCCGCCAGACGGCTGAAGTTGCTGTGGACCAGCGTCACCCGGTCGGCGTACTCCGCCAAACGGACACGGGCGGCCTCCAGCGCCGTCCCGTCCCGGTCCAGACCGATGAGCCTTCCCCCTGCCGTCAGGCGGCGGAGGATCTCCAGTGAGTGACCGGCCCGGCCCAGTGTGCCGTCCAGGTAGACGCCGTCGGGGCGGATGGCCAGCGCCTCCAGACACTCGTCCAGCAGCACCGGCTTGTGGCCGTAGGCCTGATCGGCCTCGGCATTGCGGTCAAACGCCATCTCTTACAGCCCCATTTCTTCCATCGCCTGCTCCAGCGAACCGGAGGAAAAGGCCTCCTCCTCCAGCTCGGCCCAGCGCTGGGCGTTCCAGATCTCCACACGGTTGAAGATACCGGCCACCACCACTTCCTTTTCCAGCTTCGCCCGCTGGCGCAGGTGGTTGGGGATGAGGATGCGGCCCTGTGCATCCGGCTCGCAGTCCGCCATGTACGCAAACATCAGCCGGAGCTTTTTCACGTCGGTAAAGTTGCGCTCGTCCAGCTTTTGCTGGAACTTCTCCCACTCGGTGTCGGAATAAACGGACAGGCAGCCGTCCTGCCCCACCGTCACGTGGAGGGTATCTCCCAGCTGCTCCCGCAGCTTGGCAGGGATAAACAGGCGGCCCTTGGCATCAATATTGTGAAAATACTGGCCCGTCATGCCTGTTTCACCCCTTTCCCGCAACTTTTTCGGCAAATCTCAGCGTTGTGGGCAACTGCCCCACTTTAGGGAATGGCCCTCCACTTTGTGGGTTTTTGCACCACAATCATGGGTAAACGCACCATAATTCCCCACCGCTACGTTGAGTATACAGGATTTCTCCGCCGATTGCAAGTACCATTTTCCCGGTTTTTGTAAGCAAAACCCGTGGTTTTTTTCATTATTTCCATCATTTTCTCCATTTTCTAGAACATTCGTTTCAGGGCCGAAAGAGACAAAAACGGCGGGTACTATATAGTACCCGCCGTTTTTTATCACTACAAGATATTCGCCCGTTTTCTTCCGCAAACGACAGAAGGGACAAGCTCTCACCTGTCCCTTCTTGCGTTATGTTGTTTTTCAATAAAATTGCACAAAAATCAGATGAAAATTTCGTCAAGCATCCTCATCGTTCTGGGGTTGCTCCGAGGCGGATCTCCGCTCCCGCAGCTTCTCCTGATTGGCCTGCATCTGCTCGTTGGAGGTGGCCCGGAACCGGACACGGGACTCCTTCACCTCGTCCAGCGCCGCCTGAATGGCCTCCTCCGTCCGGCGCAGAGCGTCCTCGGTGTAGGTGTTGGCCACGTGGTACAGCTCCTTGCTGCGTTCCTCGGCCCGACGAATGATCTCGGAACTCTTGCGGCGGGCCTGCTGCAGGGTCTCGCTCTCGGAGACGATGACCTTGGCGTCCAGCTCCGCCTGACGCAGCATCTTCTCCACTTCCTTCTTGGCGGAGGACACATACTCCTCCCGCGCTCGCACCAGCTCCTGCGCCTTCTTGATCTCCAGCGGCAGCTTGGCCCGGATATCGTCCAGCAGATCCAGCGCCTCATCACGGCTGATGACACACTTATCCGAGCTGAAGGCCGCACTCTTGGCCTCGTCGATCATGCTGTAAAGCATATCCAGCAGTCGCTGCACATCCTTCTCTTCCATAAGGTTTACCTCCCTTTCAGTTCCTCCGCCACCGGGGCGGGAACATATTTCTCCAAAGGCTGGCCGTACCGGATCATCTCCCGCACCATAGTGCTGCTGAAGTGCTGATAGGCCGGACTGGCCGGCAGCAGCAGCGTCTCCAGCTCCGGGCAGATGCCCCGGTTGATGGCCGCCTGTTGATACTCCAAATCAAAATCCGTGGTGTTGCGGACGCCCTTCACCAGAATGCCCGCTCCCTTCTGCCGGGCGTAATCCGCCAGCAGGCCGCTGTAAAGCTCCGCCTCCACATTGGGCAGGTCCGCCACCGAGCGGCGGATCAGCTCCAGCCGCTGCTCCGGGGAGAACATGGGCTTTTTGTCGCAGTTCACCATGACACAGACAAAGAGCCGGTCAAAGCAGGGGGCGCTGCGGCGGATGATATCCAGGTGTCCCAGCGTGATGGGGTCAAAGCTGCCGGGATAGATGGCTGTTTTCATGTGGTCTCGTCCTCGTTTCCGCTGCGGTGATACACCGACAGCCTGATCTTTCCGTAGCGGTATTCCCGATACAGGCGATAGGGCGCCGGAAGCTCCGGCAGCACCTTATCGGCGGCGCTCTCCGCCACAATTATACCATGCTCCCGGCAAATGTCAAACGAAGCGATGGCGGTAAGGGCCTGCTCCAGCAGGTCGGCGGCGTAGGGTGGATCCAGAAAGATCAGGTCGAACTTCTCCCCGCTTTTGAGATACGCCAGCGCATCCCCGGACTTCACTCTGGCCCGATCGGTAAAGCCGCACAGGGCCAGATTCTCCTGCACCAGACGCACGGCATCCGGACGCCGGTCCACGAACACTGCCTCCGCCGCTCCACGGCTCAGGGCCTCGATGCCCAGCTGGCCGGTGCCGGCAAAGAGATCCAGCACCCGGCGGCCCTCGATGTCAAATTGGATGATGGAGAACAGGCTCTCCTTGACCTTGTCGGTGGTGGGACGGGTCTCCATCCCCTGCAGCTCCTTGAGCCGCCGGCCTCTGGCCGTTCCTGTGATGACTCGCATGGCTTACACCTCCGGATCGAAGCACTCGAAGATGACGAGGTTCCCCGCCTGCTCCGCCGCTTCCATTTCTTCCTTCGCTCGGATGGTCCAGTTGACCTCCTGTACATGATATACTTTATGGCACAGCCGCAGGCACAGATTCTCCCGGTCGGAGAACCGATAGGCGATGAAATCCGGCTGGGTGGCCACGTTGGTCAGCAGATTCCCCAGCAGCCACATGGTAAGCCTTCCGTGTCCGCCGCCGGACTCCCCGTGGCGCAGGAACTGCTCCGACAGCTGGCCCCGGACGATCAGGGGCCGATGCTTTTTCAGCCACAGGATGCACCGGGGGTCGAAGGACTCAATGCAGTAATTCACCCGGAACCGATCCAACATGGTGCAGGTGGCCTCCGCCAGCTGGGCATGGTTGCCCCGCTCCGCCTTCAGCTCGATGATGAGGGGCGTTTTCCCCTGAAACAGGGGCAGTACCTCCTCCAGAAGAGGGATCTGCTCCTGCGTCCCCTCCAGACGGTACTGCTTCAGCTCCTCCGCCGTCAGGTCCTCCACCAGAACGTCTGCCCCGGCGGTGCGCTTGAGACTGGCGTCGTGGATCACCGCCAAGCGGCCGTCCTTCATCAGATGGACGTCCAGCTCAGCACCGTAGCCGTGTTCAATGGCACGGCGGAAGGCCGCCATGGAGTTTTCCGGAATATGGGGCTTGTCGTGGTAGCCCCGGTGGGCGTAGCGGTACTGCCGCAGCAGCTTCCAGCCGGGATGCTCCCGGCGGCAGCGCAGCATCAGCAGAAACAGTTCCGCCAGAATGATCAGTACCAGCAGTACAATGATAACAGGCATTTGGCGTCAGTCCTCCATTTCATCCAGAGCTTCCAGCCCCCGTTTGACCTCTGGCTTGCTGTCGCCGTGGCGGACGAACAGCATGGTCACAAAGGCCAGCGCCGTGAACACGGCGGCATAGGGGAACAGCACGTGCATCCCCATGCGGTCCATCAGCAGGCCGGAGAGCATGGGCGTGGCTACCTGCGCCGCCATGGAGGCGGTGTAGTAAAAGCCGGTGTACTTGCCCACGTTGCCACCGGAGCACATCTCCACCACCATAGGGAAGGAGTTGACGTTGATGGTGGCCCATGCGATGCCCGCCAGAGCAAACATGGCATTCATGAGCATGGTGGGACTCTCGGCGCTCATGAAGGAGGCGGTGGTGAAGGCGGCGGTCAGCATGACGACGCCCGCCAGAATGGTCTTTTTCCGGCCCACCCTGGAGGCGATGAAGCCCACCGGCAGATAGGAAATGATGGCCGCCGCCTGAGCAATAATCAGGGTCAGGTTATAGTCCTTGTGGAGGATATTGCTGGCGTAGACGGAATATTTGCTGGTCACGGCGTTGTAGCCAAAGAACCACAGCACAATGGACAGCAGCAGGAAGATCAGGGATTTCACCTCGTCCACCGACAGCTTCCGTTCGCCGGTGGCGGCCTCCTCCTTATCCTCCAGCCCCAGCTCCACCGACTGCTGCTGCATCTCGGCGGCCCACTCGTTCTCCCGCACCGTCAGCATGAACACCACCAGCGCCGCCAGCATGATGGCGGCAATGACGGCGAAATAGCCGGTATAGCTCATCAGGGAGTTGCGGACGGCAGAGGTGGCGAACACCATGCCCAGCACCAGCACCAGAATCCCGCCGGCGGAGCCCATGAGGTTGATGACGGCATTGGCCTTGGAGCGCAGAGGCTTTAAAGTCACATCCGGCATCAGCGCCACTGCCGGGGAGCGGAACACCGCCATGGACACCAGGATCACCAGCAGCAGAGCGATGAAAAACACCAGCGTCACCGGGCTTTTGGCGGTGGCGTCCCAAGCGCAGGCCTGCCGGGCCGGCATCACGTAGTTGGTGTAGTCGGGGTTGGTGACGGCGGCACCGTCCACGGTGATCTGGCTGCGGATCTGGGTGAACTCCTCCTTGGTGAACTGGCGGCTGAGCACGAACTTCTGGCCGCCGGGGGTCAGCAGCGTCTCATCCGCCTCCCGGTCGTAGATGGTCTCCAGCGCCGCCGGGTCGTCGATGGCGGCCACATCGGAGATGTGGTGCAGCTGGGCGTTATCCACGAAAGACAGGGCAATGAGCATCACGGCGGCAATGAGGGTACCCACCACGACGAAGGGCGTCCGGCGGCCCCACTTGCTGTGGTGCTTATCGGAGATGGCGCCGAACAGCGGCAGCATGAACAGGGCCAGCACGTTATCCAGCGCCATAATGGCGCCGGACCATGCCTGACTCATGCCGAACTTGTTGGTGAGGATCATGGGGATGGTATTGTCATACGCCTGCCAGAAGGCCTGGATCAGGAAGAAGGCAAAGCCCACCAGAATGATCCGCTTGTAGTTGAGTTTCATACAGTCTCCTCCAGTTCCCGGTACAGGGTACCGATGTCGGGATACACCCAGGTGGGGTGGATCTGATAGGCGGCGATATCCGCCTGCGTGCCTTCGCCAGACAGGACGAACACGGTGTCAATGCCTGCGTTAACGCCGCAGGCGATGTCGGTATAGAGCCGGTCCCCCAGCAGCACCGTCTGCTCCGGGGAAAAGCCCGTCCGCTCCATGGCCAGCCTCGCCATCTCCGGCTGGGGCTTGCCGATGAAGGTGGGCTCCCGCCCGGTGGCGGTGGTGAGCATCCGGCACACGCTGCCGCAGTCCGGCACGGAGCCGTACCATGTAGGGCAGACCCAGTCCGGATTGGTGGCGATGAAGGGGACGCCCCGGTTCAGCAGGATGCAGGCGTCCTCCAGCTTCTGAAAGGTCAGCTCCGTGTCGAAGCCGCACAGCAGCACCTCCGCCTGCTCCCGGTCACGGGTCACAGGGATGCCCGCCTGCGCCAGCTGGTCCATAAAGGACACAGTTCCCGCCACATAGCAGATCCTTCCCGGCAGGCTCGCCCGCAGATAACGGATGGTGGCATCCACGGAGGTCAGATAATCCTCCCGGCAGGTGTCGATGCCCAGCCGGTGCATCTTTTCTATGTACCCCTCCACGCCACGGGAGGAGTTGTTGGTGAGGAACAGATACCGCCCTCCCACACGCCGGACATACCTCAGAAACTCCGGCACGCCGCCGAAGAGCTGCTCATCCAGATAGATGGTGCCGTCCATGTCCAGCAGGAACAGTCGCTTTTCGCTCAGCTGCGCCACGATATCCTCTCCCCTCTTTGCAGAAATGCGTCATTACACAAAAAACCATGCTAAGAATAGCACAAAGCCGCCCCGCTGACAAGTGGGACGGCCTTGTTTTTGGAAATTTTGCAACCCTCAGCTGTTATTCCGGTCAATGGGGCGGCGATGCAGCAGGGCCCACAGGTCCTTGCCGTTGAAGGGAATGAAGGGGTAAAGATAGCCCTTTCCGATGAGGGGACGGGTGCTGGCAATAAGGGTCAGGGTGCCCAGAATACCGCCGATGAAGCCCCACCAGTCAAACAGCCAGATGAGCAGCAGCAGCGCCATGCGGCACAGCTTCACGGCGTAGCCCATCTCGTAGCTGTGCTGGGCGTAGTTGGCGATGGCCACGAAGGCCATATACACCAGCACCTCCGGCACCAGCCACCGGGCCTGCACCGCAAAGTCTCCTAAAATCAGTGCTCCCAGCATACTGAAGGAGTTGCTGAGCACGTCCGGCGTGTTGAGGGAGGCCAGCTTCAGCACGTCGATAATGAACTCCACCAGCAGCAGCTGCAAGATCAGCGGCACATAGTACTCGTCCTCGATCAGGAGGAAGTGCAGGCTCTCGTGGAGGGTATCCGGTGACTTCACCAGCAGATACCACAGGGGCGTTACAAACAGCGTGAGAAACAGCACGATGACCCGGACGATCCGCAGATACGTCCCCACCAGCGGTGGGAAATAGTAGTCGTTGACCTCCTCCAGAAACCGGAACAGGCTGCACGGCAGCAGCATCACCGCCGGGGTATTGTCGATCATCAGCAGGATATCCCCCTCCAGCACCGAGGCCGCCGCCACGTCCGGCCGCTCGGTATAGCGGGTCTTGGGGAAGGGGTTCCACCATTGGGGCGGGGCGATGGCCTCCGCCACGCTCTCCTGACTCATGGCGATGGAGCCCACGTCCATGGCCTCCAGCTTTTTCCGCAGCTGATCCAGCAGCTTCCGGTCCACCCGGTTTTCCATGTAACACAGCACCACGTCCGTCCGGGAGCGGGTCCCCACCTGCAAAGACTCCAGCGTCAGCTGCGAGTCCCGGATGCGGCGGCGCAGCAGGGCGGCGTTCTTCATGACGCTCTCCCCGAAGCCGTCGTGGCTGCCCCGCAGCACCTTGCTGGTATCCGGCTCCTCCACGGAGCGCAGGGGGAACTGCTTGGCATCCAGCACCACGCCGCCGGAAAAGCCGTCGATGACGAGCAGGGTCTTGCCGGCGAATACCGCCGTCACCGCCTTCAGCCGGTCCGTCTCCACTGCTGCGTCGCAGACGCTGACGTAGCGGTCGGCAAAGGCCTGCAATGTCCCCACGTCCTCCAGCGACGGGATGGGCAGCCATGCGGAGATAGCCCGCTCCAGCACCGTGTCGTCGGCGTAGCCGTTGACCACCCATAGTCTGGCCCGGCGGCCGCCGATCCGCAGGGTCCGCCCGATCATATCGAAGCTGCGCCCCACTCCCAGCAGGCCGTCCAGCGCCGCCGCCCTTTCGTCAAATGCATCCTTCACCCGTTTCATGCCGTCTCCTCCGCCTTGCGTTTGGAGGTAGTATGGGAATTTCTGCCGGGGAATATGCAAAAGGAGAGCGCCCACCTCACGAGGTGAGCGTTCTCCGATCCGTCTTCATGTAATGCTGTTACTCTTTAATAGCCTCCAACAGCAGGATAAGCAGTCCTATCAGTACAAATGCATACCCGACATGAATTATGAGGCCCGCTCCCAGTCCAAATGCGTAGGCAGCAGCTATAATGAGGCCCAAACCAAGTGCGCTTTTGTTTGTCATAGGGTTCTCCTTACTCTCACAGGTTCACAACGGTAGATGCCCCCATAGTTTTATTGGCGTACTCGGAGCATATCATATCTCGTCTATATTTGTCAATACTTTTATCTAATTATATATTTTTTTCATTCTGATAAAATACCCATATGCATATCATTCTCATTTTGTATACATTTCTCAAAATAGAAGTACGTCTCGTCCTCACCGGCGGGGTCCATACAGGCGGCCAGCATATGCCGGGAGGGATGATTCTCCCGGAAGCATTTGGCCGTCACCCGCCGCAGGCCCCAGCCCTTCAGGCCCCACGCCAGAGCGGCGGCAAATGCCTCGGTGCCGTAGCCGTGGCCGGCATAGGCGGCAGCGATGCGGCAGCCCAGCTCCGCCGTGCCGTGGCCGTCGAAGTGGGTGAACACCACCTCCCCGATGCACCGGCCCCGGAGCCGCACCGCAAGGCCCAGCTCCCGCCCGGCGGCGTAGTCCTCCTCCGACGCCTGCAGGAACCACTCCTCCGGGGGATGGGGCTGCTCCTCCCGGTAGTCGTAGCCCCACCAGCGGTTGCGCCGGGCATCCCGGCACAGGGCGGCGTAGTCTCCGCAGTCTGCCGGGGTCAGGGCATTCAGTGTCAGGCGCGGGGTGGCAAGGTGGGGCCGGGGCGGGAAGGCGTTACCGGACACCGTCCGCCTCCAGATAGCCCGCCAGCACCTTCAGGGTGTTCCACACGCCGTCCACATGGCTGCGCTCGTAGCCGTGGCTGGCGTAGACCCCGGCGCCGATGAGGCCGTGGCGCAGGTCATGGCCCGCCGACAGGGTAGCCTCCACATCGGAGCCGTAGTGGGGGTACACGTCCACCGCATAGTCCGCCCCGGTGCGGCGGGCGGCATCGATAAGCTTGCCCACCACCTCATAGCTGTACGGGCCGCCGGAGTCCTTGGCGCAGATGGATACCTGCCGCTCGGTGCATTGCAGCCCCTCGCCCACGCAGCCCATATCCACGCTGATGGCCTCCGTCACCCCCTGCGGGACATTGGCGGCGCCGCCGTGGCCCACCTCCTCGTACACCGTCACATGGAGGTACACATGGCGCTGGGGGACTGTGCCGGTGTCCTTAAGGTACTTGGCCAGACCCAGCAGGATGCCCACCGACAGCTTGTCGTCCAGAAAGCGGCTCTTGATATAGCCGGAGGCGGTGAGGCGGGTGCGGGGCTCGAAGCACACCACATCCCCCACCTCGACCCCCAGCGTGCGGGTCTCCTCGGCGGACTTCACGTCCTCGTCCAGCACCACCTCGCAGCTGTCGAAGGTGCGCTTGGTGTCGCCGTACTGGCCGTTGACGTGGATGGAGGCGTTGCACAGCTGGAAGGTTCCCTCCAGCACCCGCCCGCCACGGGTGTAGACCCGGACATTCTCCGCCTCGCCGTTTTCCGCCCGCATCCCGCCCAAGGGCGTCAGGCGCAGGCGGCCATTGCTCTTTACCTCCGCCACCATGCCGCCCAGCGTGTCGGCGTGAGCCTCCAGCAGCAGGCCCTCGCCCCGGCCGCCCAGATCCACCAGCACGCCGCCCTTGGCGGTGCGCCGGGCGGTATAGCCCAGCTCTTCAAAGGCCCGCTGCACCCAATCTGCCGCACGGGCCGTGAAGCCCGTGGGGCTATCGATGGCCAGCAGCTCCATGGCCTGCCGGGCGGCGTATTCTGCATAGGTACGTTCCATGATCGATCCCTCCGTATCAGTGTATTGTATATTAGTGTATTGTATATTATGGTATGGCATTTTTCTCAGAAGCGGCGCATGAACACGAAGGTCACGCCCATGTTCTCCCGCTCCAGATCCCGGTCCTGCCGCAGATGGGGATACTGCTGCAAGGCCCGGCGGGTGGTCTCATCGAAGATGGTAAACCGTTCCCCCGGCACCACAGCGGCGATGCGCCCCTTCTCCTGCTGGGCCAGCAGGTATTTCCGGCTGGCCGTACGGATGCGCCCGCCCTTGCCGGAGGAGCCGTACCCGTGGATCAGCTTCAGCAGCGGCGTGTTCATATGGCGGGCCGCTTCCAGCTCCGCCTCCAGCCGTCGTAGGGCTTCATCCGCCGTGGGCCGTCCCAGCTCCAGATTTAGTTCCCGTGTGATGGCTTTCATCAGCCTCCCCCCTTTTCTCACAGTGTACCAGTCCCGGCGCAGATTTGCAACTGCATTGGCCCACAAAATACCGCAGCAGCGGCCCGGCATCCACCGCATCCTCCCGCAGGCGGGCGCCGCTCTGGCGCTCCGGGTGCCATTGCACGCCTAAAATGGGCAGCGTCTCATGGCAGAAGCCCTCGATGGTGCCGTCGGCCGCCTGTTGCAAAAGGCACAGTTCCTCCCCCAGCACCCGCACCGCCTGATGGTGGTTGCTGTTTACCAGCGGGGCCGGCCCCAGCAGCTGCGAAAGCAGTCCTCTGGCCCGTGTGGGGTGGATCAGATCCCCCTGCGCCTGCTGATGTCCGGGGATGCAGGTGTGGAGCGTACCGCCGAAAAAGACGTTCAGTGCCTGCATCCCCCGGCAGATGCCCAGAATGGGGCGGCCGCTGTCGGCAAAGGACCGGATAAGAAAGCTGTCCGTGGCCTCCAGCGTGACCCCGATGTCCCCGCCGCCGGGCAACAGCAGCCCGTCGCAACCGCAAGCCCGGAACAGGTCCCGGCTCAGCACCGGCTCCGCTCCCGCCTCCGTCAGTGCCGCCAGATAGTTGCCGTATTGGCCGCTTGTCCCATAGAGATAGATCTTCGGTTTCATAGCGATTCCCTCCTCCCTATCATCTCATGCGGCGGCGGAGAAAAATATGCGGCAATATCTGTTGCACGGCGGGAAAATTTGTGGTATGATAGGTGGGTCAAAGCCTCCATACGCAGCGGCATCGAAGTGGTCATAACAGAGCTGACTCGAAATTTCGGCAGAAGCTGGGAATTTCGTCCCCTCGAAAACCCCTGCTAATTCCGGGTTTTCAAAATTCCAAATCGAATACTTTTATGGTTTCTCTCCTGCTTTTCTCTCCAAAAGATTTTGCGAGTTAAAACGGGCGGAAATATACGGAGATGTACCCAAGCGGTTGAAGGGTCCGCACTCGAAATGCGCGTTGGCTCTGGCCGTTTTCTCCGCTGAAAACCCTTGATTTATAAGGGTTTTCGCCGGATCGAATTTCAAAATTTCATATTGTTCTTGCGTGTTTTTCTTGCATTTTCTCAGCGCACGGAAAACAGTTGAGATATACGGAGGGCTATCGAAGAGGTCATAACGAGAACGACTCGAAATCGTTTGACGGCCAAAAACCGTCCGTGGGTTCGAATCCCACGCCCTCCGCCAGCGAAAAACCCAGTCATATCAAGGCTTTGCGCCCATATGACTGGGCTTTTCTTTTTGCTAATCTGCCATTGCTGCACATGATTTTCGGCAAGAAGTCATGTCTGCCATCCGACGGCCTCGGTTTCCGGCAGGGTCAGGACGTTGTCCATTACGTTTGCGGACGTAAGCTTGGACTTATAATCCAAGTGGCTGTAGATGTTTGCCGTGGTGCTGATATCGCTGTGGCCCAGCCATTCCTGGATCTGCTTCATGGGCACGTCGTTGGCAAGCAGCAGCGAGGCGCAGCTGTGCCGGAGATCGTGGAAGCGGATATGCCGCAGACCTTTCAATTCCAGCAGCTTGCTGAAATTGCTGCTGAGATTCCGGGGATTAAAAATGTTCCCCATTACATCCACGAACACATAGCCGTCGTATTCCCGGTTGTAGCAGTTGCCGCAGATCCTCTTGTTTTCCTTCTGCTGCTCCTTCAAGGCCAGCAGCTTCTCCCGGATATTGTCGACCAGAGGAAGAGAGCGCAGACTGGATTTCGTCTTGGCGCGATCCTCGCGGACGATCTCATACTTGCCGTCTATCTTGGCATTTGTTACGATGTGTCTGATGGTGATGGTATTGCGCTCAAAGTCGATGGCGTCCCATCTCAGGCCCAGAGCCTCGCTGCGCCGGAGCCCGTAGAACGCGGTGATCTGGATCAGCAGAGAATAGGGGTGATCCTTTGTCGCCTCAAAGAGCTGCTCCAGCTCCTCCAAACGGTAGTAATCCGCGATATACTTCTGCTTCTTCGGACGCTCCACCTTGTCGGCGGGGTTGTACGGAATGAGGTCCATCTTGACGGCATATTTCAGAGCCTTGTGAATATTGGCGTGCTCGTGGATGACCGTGCTGGCAGACACGGTTTTCAGCTCGTACAGATAGAAGCTCTGAATATGCCTGGCTTGAAGCTCGCCCAGCTTGATGCCGGTTTTCCGAAAGTACGGTGCGATTTTTCCCTTTACCATCTGGGTGTAAGAGGAAAAGGTCGTCTTCTCAATCGAATTGCGAACGACCCCCAGCCAAAGCTCCATAAAGTCGGCAAAGAGCATATCGGCAGACAGCTCTCCGTTTGACTTGTGCTCGGCAGGGGGAACATAGGTCTGACGCAGCTCCAGCAGCATTTTCTCCGCGCGCTTTTTGTTGTTCTTAATTGGCAGTCCCGTTGGAAACCACGGCTGCTTCCGTTTGCCGTTGGCGTCCAAATAGCTCAGGACCATATAATAGTAGTCGTTTTTGATTTGCAGGTGTCCCGCTATCATTCATCCATACCTCCTTTTGCTGACAGCGTATGAACGGGCACCCTTTCGGACCGTAACCATTATACGGCCTACTCAGATGCCCGTCCAATGTGTCGTTTCAGTTCAAATCCGTGTCACGCTGCCGGCTGGGGATTGCTCGCCGAGAGAGCGTAGCGGATCACGTTGATTTTCGGAATGCGGTAGGCGTTTCCGATTTTCATGCCGGGGATATACCCGTCGCCAATCAGCTCGTAGGCCAGATGGCGGCTGATTTTCAGCATGGACTGGACCTGGGCAACGTTCACAATGTCGGGGTAATCCGTGAACATCACCTCATACATGGTCTGCAGCTCAGTCTTCGTCACTGAAACCACCTCCTCCGTCGTCGCGCATAAAGCTGTTGAGCCTTCTTTCGACCATGTGAAGCACATAATGGACCTCGCTTTGGCTCAGATTAAAGGACAATACATGTCCTTCTTCGTCAGTGAGATTGATGGTCATTCGTTCGTTGCTGACATCAATATCAGCGTAGTATTTCTTTAGGAATCTGTCGAAGAGGATATCCACCATTTCACAGCCGTCTTTGGAAAACACGTCAATCATATCATCCAGATAGTCCATTCTTCCTTCGTCCAAATCGAATTCAATGATTTCTTTCATTGTAAAATCTCCTTTCACCGGGCGTCCCGGCCTTTGCGCTGCCGCGCCAAGTGTTTGTTGTAAAAATCCATGGCCTTGACAAGTGTCTCGGTCATCTGCTTCATGGAGGTGTCCGGACGGAAAAAGCTGCGGAGCTTGTCTACCGGCACCTTCACATATTCCACCTGATTACCCTTAACCTCGGACAGAAGCTGCAGCACCGCGTCATCCGTAAGAGTCTGCTCCTCGCTCATGCGCCGCAGCCGTCGGGCCTGGGACAAGGACGGCGTTACCTCATCGCTGTCCATCACGGAGAAGATCATCTCCTGCTCAGACGGCTGCAAATAGGACAGCTCCACCGCCGGAGTCAGGGCGATCTTGCCCTCATCCACCAGCTTCAGGATGTCGGGGATCAGGTTGGTGAGGCGTATGTAGCGTTGGATTTGGTTGCGGCTGTCCGGTGAATTTTCAGCAAGAGAATCAATACTTTTGATTTGGTGACCAAGTTGGTCACCATTTTCTTTTCGCCCCGGCGAGCGTTTTATGGCATCGTATTTCATTTTGTACGCGAACGCCTTTTCGCTTGGGAGAATATGTTCCCTTTGCAGGTTGCTGTCCACCATGGTGATAACAGCCTCCTCGTCTGTCAGGTCGCGGACAATCACCGGCATGGCGTCCATCCCCAGTGCCTTGCACGCTGCCAGCCGCCGGTGGCCGGAGATCAGCTCATAGCCGCCGTCAGGCAACGGCCTTGCCAGCGCCGGAGAAAGCACGCCGGCATCGGCAATGCTCCGCATGAGCTGCGCCATTTCCTCGTCCTCCTTCACCTTGAAGGGGTGATTTCGAAAGGGTGTGAGGGCAGCCAGCGGGATTGCCTCTACCTTTGGCTTTTTCGCATCGAGCCGTTCCTCCGTGCTCATAAAAAGCTCCTCGTACCCGGTCAGCCCCAAATCAATCAATCTGTCGTTCTTCATCGAATCCTTCCTTTCATCGCATAATCGTCTTTTCCTCTTGGGACAGCCGCTGATTTCGCAGCGCCTGCTTCTCCCGCGGGGAGAGGTAGGGGTCGTTTTCCACCCACGCATCCAATTCACACGCCAAGAGGTCTTTCAGCCTTGGGTTATCCTCAATCATGTTATAGGCGGTTTGCTTTTGCTTCCGAAGCCGGGAAAGCTCTGCGGTGCAGGCGGCGCAGGACTTTTTCAGCTCGACCCTCTCCACAGGATCGGCGCAGCCTCGCTGTTTATTGCGGATTTTGCTGCGTGCAGCGGATATTGCATCCATCTCCTTGTCCATTCGTGCAAGAAACCTCTGCACATCCTCCGGCGTGTCCAAATGCTCCCGACACACCAGCGTTATCTCGGCGGTGAAGCGATCCAGCCTGCGGCAAGCTTCCCGGCACTCCGCCGACAGGGGCTGCCGATATTCCTTTTCGTACAGCGGCGCAACGCCCAGCACGATTGCCACACAGCGGAAGAAGCTCAAATACCCGTTGACGCGGGGCAAATGCAGATAAAAATCCCGCTGCCGGTAGTATTCTTCCGTCGGTGGATTCTTCCTGGCATATTCCCGTGTGTAGGGCCTCATGAATTCAAAATAGCGCCGGGTCACACGGATGTCCCGCTGGTTCTCCAGCAGCCTGTCCTGCAGCGCCTCCTTGTCATATTCGGCTCCCAGCCGGAAAGTGCGCATACACTTTTTAGCGCTTAGAGAGCGGATGGTGGCGTACCTGCGGTAGGGATCGCACACGAACACATAGCCCTTTTTCCGCAGCACGGCGCCCAGCTCCGTCCAGCTGCTCGATATCGTCAGCGCCTCGTCCAGTGCCCGCCGCATGAGGTTGTAGCGGGTGGGCTCGCCGTCCTTTTCGGCAAAGTAGACCGACCGCGCCGTTTTATGCCGCTGGGGATTTTTCACCACCGACAGGCCATGCTCCTTGCAGACACGGTCAGACATATCCCGCAGCTTGTAGTAGACCTCGTATTTTGCCTCCAGCTTTTTGCCTGTCCACATATTCACCGGATTCACAACGAAGTGGTTGTGATAAGTGCCGGTGTTGAAGTGGGTGGCAACAAGCACCTGCCGGTCGTTCCCCCAAAGCCGCCGCGCCGTCTCCACGCCGATGCGATGGCATTCCTCTGCCGTAACCTCACCGGTCTTGAAGGACTGGTAAGCGTGGTAGGCCACATTGCCGCCGGCTTTGCCGAAGCGCCTCTGCACGGCAGCCATCTCCCTTGCGGCAGACTCCGCCCTGCAGCCAATTCCGGTGACGGCGTATTGCTGCTCCCCCTCATCCAGGGTTTTTTCTTTGTCGGCAGCATACAGCAGCACCTGCTCCAGGTCACTCAGCTTGGTCTTGCTGGGGTTGGTGCAGTAGTCCGCCACACGGCTGACGCTGTCATGGATCGCCCAGATCTTCGTCACCGCCATCGGCATCCTCCTTCCCGTGATAGGCGCGCAGAAGCAGGCTCTCAATCTCGGTCAGGGCCTCGTCAAAGTCCCTCATGGCAAGCTCGTAGCGGACGGTATCGTGGAGCGTTGTCAGCTTCTGATACGCCAGCATCAGCTCCCGGTGCGGAGCCTCCTTTACTGCCGTGCCGGTTCCCAAGGTTCGGAGGTATTCCGACATATTCATGCCGCATTTCTTTGCCTTTCTGCGAATGGTATTCTTCTCGGTTTTATAGACTCGCACATTGATTTCCTCTGTTCGATTCCGCATAGATATCACATCCTTTCAGCGGGGTTACAGGGGCGCGCCCCTTTCGTATCGGCAGATACGGGGGAATTGGGTGCCGCACGGCTACACAAATCCCATGCTCGTTATCCTTACGGATAAAAAAGCGGTGTATAGCCCCGCACCCCTTAAAGTGGCAATTCCTCATCGTCCTCCGCCTCCTCCCATGACGCAGATGACGCTTGTGACGATGCTTGGGGAAGCCGGAAGGTTCCGTCATTCTGTTTCCGCAGTGACGCAAGTCTCTCGCTCCCGGAGGAACCGTCATGACCGTCAGCACCGTCATGCAGCTCCAAAAGCACCAACCGGGCAGCCGCCGTTTTACGATACTCGTAGGTGATTCCCAGGGGCAGCAGCACATCGCTGTAATGGCGGGTCAGATGCTTGCTGGCGAGGTTGGGCTTCAGCTCCGTATTACCTACGGCGGCAAGCAGCTGGGACACCGTACCCCGAAACCGCCCGTGCGCCAAGAGAAAATCCGCCACCTGAAAAACAAAGTCCGGGATGCGTTCCTTTCGCAAATCCCTGGCGCTGAGCGCCTCGGTAATCTCCCATCGGACGCCCCGCATCTGCATTTTCAGCTTCTTCTCCTCCACATCCCGGCCCGTAATGCAGAGGGTGGCACAATCGCCGAAGCGGTCATCCTTGCGGAGAATCATCCCCGTATCCGCCACGCTCAAAATGCCTGTGGAGCCGGTCATATCGTTGAAGATATTGCTGCTGTCCCGCTCCTTTCGGGTGTGATGGACAACGAAGATGCAAATGCCGTGGTCATCGGCGAGCTTTTTCAGGCCGGACAGATCCTTGTAGTCCTGGGCATAGGCATTGACCTTTGCGGAAACATTGTCCCGCACCATTTGAAGGGTATCGATGAATATCAGGCCCGTGGAGGGAAATTCCCGCAGAGCCTCCTCGATCTGCCCCTCCAGCTCCGCGCCCAGCTGTCCACAGGAAAAGCCGAAGCGGAGATTCTCCGGCGGAGAGTCCGTCAGCTCCTGCATACGCTGCTGAACGCGCCATTCCCGGTCCTCCAAAGCCAGATATACCACATCGGTTTTTCTGGTGGGCAGCCCCCACACCGCCTCGCCGCGGCTGATTTGCAGGCACAGCCACAGCACCATCCAGCTCTTGCCGATCTTGGAGTCACCCGCTAAAATGGCGAGCCCGTCGGAGAGAACACCGTCGATGAGCATTTTGGGGTGGGCAAGGGGTTTGTAATACAGGGTATCGGCATCGATCAGTTGTAGCTTGTTCATGTGTTTCACCTTCTTTCTTTCGCTGGTAATTGTGTTTTTTGGTTGGTGCCGTACTTCCGATATCGTTTTTATATGCCTGCCCCGGGGCCTCCGCGGCGTCGCCGTGCTCGCTCTTTTGCGATCGTCGCACAGTCATATCTGTCTCGGTAACGGCTATTCAGTTGTCGAGGTACACGGGGGAAGCTTAGAAGCTCCTCTCACTTTCCCTTTGCCGAATTTTTTTCGGATTTTCCCGCTGCTTTTCAAAATTTTTTCTTTTGAGCTGGTAAATTATAAAAAGCCGAGCTTGTGCAGAGCTTTTTCAAAGTTCCCCTCACTTGGTAGGCAGCGAGAAGGCCAAAAAATTAACCCCCTTGAAAAATTCTTTTGTTTTGGCTCCAAATCGGAGCCATTTTCCTATGCAGGACTGCTCGTGGCTCCGAAATGGAGCCATTTTTCGTCTATGGCATCAAAAGGTGATGCCATGTCCATTCCGGATCTCATCGGTGTGGCAGCAAAATTGATGCCATAAAAATAAGCGCCTGCCTCTTTTCAGAAGCAGACGCTCATTTCTCGTATTCAGTTTTTACCGTAGCAGCCGGATCAGCAGCTCATTGATATCCTCGGTGGGCTTGCCGCTTGCTACCAGTTTGTTCCGAAAGGACAGCAGGGCCTTTACCAGCAGCCGCCGCTCGCCGGCGCAGAGTGTTAACACTCGATTTCTTCTATACTTGAACATCACCACACCTCAGCAATAAACCAGCTCAGAAAGGACAACTTCCTCCGCGCGGCTGCGGATGCTGTTCATCCGTCCCACCCATTCCATTTGATTCTCAGCCTTCAGCTGCTCGGTGACGCCTTCGGCCTTCTTCATTTGCTCCACGAGCCGGTCAAACATGGCCTGCGCCGACTCGCCGATCTCGGCAAGATGCGGCTCTAGAGTCCCCGTCAGCAGCATCCCTGTGTAAATACCGTCCATGTGCGTGCGCAGATACCGCCTCCGCGCTGCTGCAAATCTGTTTTCCATGCCGCGCCTCCTTCATATACGCATTGTTTTTGGTTTCCCTTCGCGTATATGATAGCCCGGCGCTACACTAGAGTCCAATGTGCAATAATCGGATTTGCAGTCTTGACAACGGGATATATTTATTTTGCACCGGCTATTGATTTGCGCGTTTTTGTGAGTATAATAGATATTGAAATATGTTTGTCACGAGATGTGCAACCAGTTGAATTATGTGTTTCCCGGCGCGTTGATTATGCTGAAAAGTGCGGAGGTGCGCAATGTTATATCGGAAAATTCAGCCGTATATCGAAAGCTACTTGAAGTCAGACTCAAACAAAGTGCTGATTATCGACGGAGCGCGGCAGATTGGAAAGACCTTTATTATCCGTCACGTCGGACAGCAGCTCTTTGAGAACTATATCGAGCTGAACTTTGCGGAGGATTATAACGGCCCCCGGCTGTTTGAGCAGGTCCGCACGGTCAAGGACTTCTATTTCCAGGTCAGCACCATCGCCGGCGAGAAAATGGGAGAGAAGAAAAACACGCTGATTTTCCTTGATGAGATCCAGGCGTATCCGCACCTGCTGACCATGCTCAAGTTTTTGAAGCAGGACGATAGGTACACCTATATTGCCAGCGGGTCGCTGCTCGGCGTGACCTTGAAGAAGACCACCTCGATCCCCATCGGGAGTATCGAGATCAAGCGCATGTTCCCTCTGGATTTTGAGGAGTTCCTGCTGGCAAACGGATTTAATCGGTTCGCCATCGATATGATGCATGAGAAGTTCCTTGCCGGCGAGAGCCTGGATGCGGCTATGCACGGGAAGGTGATGGACCTCTTTAAGAAGTACCTGCTGATCGGCGGGCTGCCCGACGCCGTGAACACCTTTATTGCAGACACCAATATCGTGAAGGTCAGGACGATCCATCGCGATATCCGCACGTTCTATGCTGATGACGCGTCGAAGTACGAGGCGGACAATAACAAGAAGCTGAAGATCCGCAGGATCTACGATATGATCCCCTCCAATCTGGAGAGCAAGAAGAAGCGGGTGGTCTTTCAGGATATCGAGGACAAGCGCGGCAAGCGTTTTTCCGACTATCAGGATGAGTTTGAATATCTGATTTCGGCGGGAATCGCCTTGGACGTCAACGCGATCACCACCCCCGTCTTTCCCCTTACGCAGTCCGTCGGTAAAAACCTGCTCAAGCTCTATCTGAACGACGTAGGCCTTTTGACGGACGTTTTGTACGGCAGCAATATCCGTGCGATTCTGGATGATGAGACGGGGATCAATCTCGGCTCCGTGTATGAAAGCGTGGTGGCCCAGGAGCTGGCTGCGCACGGCTTCAAGCTGTTCTATTACGATAACCGCAGCAAGGGCGAGGTGGATTATCTGATCGACGATTACGACAGCCTCTCCGCCGTTCCCATCGAGGTCAAGTCCGGCAAGGACTACACCGTTCACAGTGCGCTAAACACCTTCGTAAAGAACGACGATTATCATGTGAAAAAGGCCTATGTTCTGTCCAATGCCCGCGAGATCACGACGAACGGTAAGATCACGTATCTGCCGATTTATGATGTGATGTTCTTTGGGGCGGGGGAATCGTCAAATACGCCCATTTAAACTAAATCAAATCAAAATCAAACGGACAACATGGAGGAAACATAGATGGCGGATATCAGAAATGACCGGGAGCGTGAAGAACTCCACAAAGCAATATGGAGCATTGCTGACGATCTTCGTGGCAGTGTGGACGGCTGGGACTTCAAGCAGTATGTGCTTGGCGTTATGTTCTACCGTTACATATCCGAAAACCTTACCAACTATATCAATGAAGGTGAGCATGCTGCCGGTGATGCTCAGTTTGATTATGCCAAAATGAAAGACTCAGACGCCGAAGGAGCCCGTGCCGGTTTGGTACAGGAAAAGGGCTTCTTCATTCTGCCGTCTGAGCTTTTTTGCAACGTTCGAGCAAGAGCAACAGATGACGAAAACCTCAACGAAACGCTGGAGCGGGTTTTCAACAACATCGAGGATTCCGCCAAAGGAAGCGAGAGCGAAGACGATTTTGCCGGTTTGTTCGATGATCTGGACGTGAATTCCAACAAACTGGGCGCCACCGTTGCCAAGCGTAATGAAAAGCTGGTTAAGCTCCTAAACGGTGTCGCCGATATGAAGCTGCGCTATAAGGACAACACAATCGACGCTTTCGGTGACGCCTACGAATATCTCATGAGCATGTACGCCTCCAACGCAGGAAAATCTGGGGGCGAGTTCTTCACCCCGCAGGAGGTCTCCGAGCTTCTGACCCGTATCGCTGTCGTGGGGAAAACAGAGGTCAATAAGGTCTACGACCCCGCCTGCGGTTCCGGTTCGCTGCTTCTCAAAGCGGCAAGAATTCTCGGTAAAGAGAATATCAGGCAGGGCTTCTTTGGGCAGGAGATTAACCTGACCACCTATAACCTCTGCCGCATCAATATGTTCCTCCATGATATTGGCTACGACAAGTTCAATATTGCCAATGAGGACACGCTCATCAGCCCCCAGCACTGGGACGATGAGCCCTTTGAAGTCATCGTTTCCAATCCGCCCTACTCCATCAAATGGGCGGGAGACGAGAATCCGCTGCTGATCAACGATCCCCGTTTCTCACCGGCAGGTGTTCTGGCGCCGAAATCCAAGGCAGACCTTGCCTTTATCATGCACAGCCTTTCATGGCTCGCTACCAACGGCACTGCGGCTATCGTCTGCTTCCCCGGTATCATGTATCGTGGCGGGGCCGAAAAGAAGATCCGCAAGTATCTGGTGGATAACAACTTTATCGACTGCATCATCCAGTTGCCCTCTAACCTGTTCTATGGAACGTCTATCGCCACCTGTATTATGGTACTGAAGAAGAATAAGGCTAATAGTAAGATCCTGTTTATTGAGGCTTCCAAGGAGTGCAAGAAGGTTACAAACAACAATCAGCTTGAAGACAAGAATATCGATACAATCGTGGACGAATTCGCATCTCGCACAGAGATAGAACATTTTGCTCATCTGGCTTCATACGAGGAAATTGTCGATAACGACTACAATTTGTCAGTTTCATCGTATGTGGAAGCGGAGGACACTCGTGAAGAAGTAGATATAGCTGAACTCAATGCTAAAATTGCAGATATTGTTGAGAACTCGATACTTGTTTGAGTCACACGCAGATATGTTGTCTGTAATAGTAACTGGCTGCACTGCGTTTCGTGCTATGTAATCGACTGCACCGAACAGTCCGGAATAATCCTCTGTGGTGCAGCCCTTAATAAAGATTTGGCAGATGCGCTTATCACCTTCTGTCGTAACATAAATCCGTTCTACAACGGTGTTGATCAACGTAACCAGTTCATCCGGCTGTGCGTCTTTTGCAAATTCTGCAAAGGACAGCAGCCGTTTCTTTATTACGGACAGTTCATGCATCATAAACTGATTACCTGCATGAGCTTCCTCCATTCGATGAATAATAGCCTGCTGACGGTTCAGTTCTGCGGACATCTCTTGAATATCTGCTTCAATATATTTCCGCAGCGACTCCTGCGCTTCACGCATATTCCGGACCTGATTGGAAATTGCTGCTTCCAGCCTTTTGATCGTCTTTTGCGTTTCGCGATATTCTTCCTCACTCTGGTCTGAACGGATCAGCCGATCCAACTTTGCCTCAAAAATACGCCGATAGTATTCCCCCTGCTGATTACTGAGATTGGAGAGCTGCTGAACAACATACTCGTCCATCAGCACTCCATCCACAGCCTTGAAGTCACATACATTCTTGCGAAAACCAGGGCATACATATTTGAACCTCGGTTTTCCATTCGTCCAGCGATCTGACTCTGAAATAACATGAAGCCGCCTACCACAGCACGGGCAATACATCAAGCCAGAGAGCAGTGCATTGGTCTTTCTATGTGGTCTATTGTATTTCTCTGCAATAGCCGCCAAAAGCTGTTGTGTTTCGATCCACTCCGCAGATGAGATGAATCCTTCATGTCTCCCTACCGAAATAATCCATTCATGGATGGGCTTTGGTGTGAGGAGCTGTGAGAATTTTGGACTAAAGAATGTGGAGTCCTCATCTTCGATCTTGCACTGGTCTGTTTTATTATATGCAGAAAGCCCATGCGTCCCGTCAAATTCGGAAAAATCCCCGAAAATGTTCCCATCATGCTCCAGAAAATAGTTATATGCTTGTTCATCTGCGGTGCAGTAGATGGGGTTTTTCAAAATCAAACGAATGGCAGACGTGGTAAATTCTGCTCCCTGCTTGGTTCTATATTTCTTGTTGATTTCCTTGCTCGTAGCCAAAATGGAGCGATTTTTTCGGAACACACGGTATATCTGCTGAACAAGTGCCTTTTCGTCCGCAATACTGACCAGGAAGCTAACTGCGCTTTTGCTCTTACCGCTGCCTGTAGAAATTCGTTTAGAATGAAAGCCCGTCGGTGTGGTGCCGCCCAACCAGCGGCCATCCTTCGCCAGTTCCATCAGGTTATCTTGGATGCGCTCCGTCAAAATATCGCGTTCAAACTCTGCGATGATAGCAAGCACTTGAATGATAATCTTGGACGTGCTGTTCATTGTATTGATATTGTTAGAACAAACCAGCAGAGTCACATCATGCCGCTCGAAATATTCCAACAGCCGCATCAGATCCGAAGTCTTTCGGCTGATACGATCCAGCTTATAGCAGGCCACAGCCTTGATTTTTCCCATCTCAATATCACGAAGCATTCTTTGAAAATCGGGACGATCTGAATAGTATCCACTCAGGCCTTTGTCCTCATACTTCATAAATTCATATTCTGCCGGAAGCGCCATTTGATTGATGGCGTAGTCAGCGCTTTGCTTGAACTGCACACCAATAGAGTCGCCCTTGTTTGTAATACGGGATTTTCTTGTGTAAATAGCAACAGCCCTATTGTCCTCGCCACTCTGTATTCTCGCTTTTCGTTTCATGGTAAGCTCTCCTTTCTGGACCGGCATCGCATATATTTCCGGTCCGTATCGTCATTATAATGGTCAAGCTCCCTTGGCTGCAAAGGTGCGATTATCTTCTCGGAGACTGCAAAGAATGGCCTTCAATTCTTCAATAGGATGATTGGTAAGCTCTTGAAGCACCCGATCCGCCCGCTTTTCTTCAAAGTCATGCAGAAATTTATCGCTGTTCTGCCCAAAGTGAAATACTGTTTCCATGGCCGTCTCCCTTCAAGTTTTTTTAGGGGTAATACTGTAGTCGTATCCCCGACGCTGGTTACAATAGGTACAGGTATCTTTTTCTGTCGTATCAGGGTTGATGCGACGAACAATATAAGCACCTGTGTTATAGTAATTTTTGAGGCATGTACTGCACAAACACAGCACATGCTTAGGGTACGCCGGCTCCTCCAGTCCAATGCTGACCGCCAGTGCATGGTTCAGCCCATCCATGGTTGTATCCGGCAGCTTTCCAATGTAGTGTGTCAGTCGCCGTTTATCAATGGTCCGGACCTGCTCCATGAGCACCACAGACGGTTCCTCCAGCCCATTCTCCGCTTTCAGATAACAATGGGTGGGCAATTTTCTCTTCCCTGTAATTCTGGTAGATATGGGGGCCGCTATTAAGGTCGGACTGTGCCTGTTTCCAATATTATTCTGAACGATCACAACGGGACGATAGCCAGCCTGCTCAGAGCCGATGCCTCGGCCCAGATCAGCGTAGTACATATCGCCGCGCAAATATGTGTGGCTCATTCTGGGATGACCTCCTTTGCGTATTTAGGCATTTTCGCCTATGTAGAGACCAAACGGCAAAACAGAAACAAGGTTGGGGAAATATAAAATATTCTCCGTTATGTCAGGCCTGTCCTACCGTTTGACCATAGTATTTTGAAGAAAATCAATTTGTCCTCGACGCCCCGATTTTCTATTGGGAAGTCATCAAGCGGCCGATGGCTGTCGGCTCCACGGGAATTTCACCCTCACGAGGTTCTCTCATGACCGCCCCCATTGCCTGCGACGGCTTCACGGTCGAAATGCCGCTTATCACGCTCGGACTATGGCTGGACGGGAGTATCGTTAGCCCTATTGCCGGTCGTCGCCGGAGCGGGAGCCGCCCGCCCGTGATAGCCGACTGTTTCTCGCTCCCCGCAATACGGATCGTGGCGCAGCCGCTAATGTGGCTCATGCTTTCGCAATGGCAATAGGAATGTGCTTGACGAATGGGTATTCGGTTGTCAAGGATCACACCTGTTTGCCAAAAAGGAAAACAGGCAGAGAGTTTTCGTACCTCTCCACCTGTTTCCTCACTTTAAGGCTTTTTTTCAACCCCTTATTTCAAAAATTTTTTCAATCTTTTTTCGGCGGCTGCAACCGATTTTGCAACAGCCTGAAAAGTGCATCCCTCCATTTCTGCGATCTGCTCATAGGTCAGACCCTGAAAATAGTAGAGGATCAGCCTCCGCTTTTGTATTTCGGGCAGTGCGGAGATTGCCCTATGTAACTGCGCATATTCCATGCTTTGCAAGGCACTTTCTTCGACCGTCGCCGGACGATACACGGCCCGGTCATACAACGATGCCTCCGTGAGTTCCGACTGCTCATAGTGACGATCCACCTCGTTCAGATAGGAGAGATCGTCCCGCTCAAAGGCATCGAACAGTGCAAACACAGCGCTGCTGATCTCAAAATGATGCCGCTCACCCTGACCATCCGAAAAGGTCAGCCAATGACGTCCGTCCTCGGTCGTTCCGATGGTATAGGGATTATATTTGTCTTTTCTTCGTTTTGGATGGTTTTCATCCATCGTGTTTCCCTCCGTTTCGATTTGAATTTTGGAAAATCCAAATCAGGCGGAGGGCTGCGACAGCCTGTAAATGTTCCGCAGCGCCGTTGTGTCGGCGTTGAAAGGCCGCAGAAAGCTAAGCCAAGCAAAGGCTTCGTTTTTTCAGTTCTTTCCTTGACTTTTGATAGAGTGTATCTTGAATTGTGCCAGTCGAAACAGCAACGCCATGACTGTTTGCTGTTATGAGCCTCTTCGGCTATTTCAACACCTGGAGCATTCCTACATTCTCTCTCATGTTCTCACCTTGCCGCCGTGCGGATGAAACAGAGCTGCTTTTGTGAGGATAAAAAAGAGGGCACTCAGCAAGTGTAACTACTTACTGAGCGCCCTCAAAACGGTGACGGAGATTGCTGCCAGATCGGCTATTCTCTTTTCAGGCGGCATATCGCCGTCCCCGCCCGCTTGTTATAGAGGTATTGGGTTGTTCCTCTGTCTTACTTGGTGTTGGACGTCTTTCTTCTCTTCCAGCCTGCGATGAAGCACACGACCAGCAGGCAAGCGCTGAGAAGGAACAGGCCGCCCCAAACAGCCACATTGGTGGTATCTCCAGTCTGAGGTCTGTCGGAAGGCTTGGAAGGTTCAACACTGGGATTGGCAGGAGTGGGCTTCTTATAGCTGTTGGCGAAGCTGATCGCATCCGCAGCCGTAGTCACGCCATCCTTGACCTTTTCCAGCTTGATCACCGGAACCAGCTTGTTCGTCGCCTTATCCAGTGTCACCGTAACGGTCACCACATAGGTGGAATCATCATAGGTGTAACCCTCTTTCCCAAGGTTGTCCTGGGAAACAGTGAACTTGTAAGTCCCCTCCTTGGTAAAGGTAATCTTGCTGAAGTCGATGTCGCCGCCGTCCTTGGAGGCTGCCGCCGTGGTCGGGAGCGTATAGCCGCTCTCGTCGTTGCCGGCATCCGGTGTCACCTTGAAGGTGAAGTCACCGGCCTTGATGTCGCTGGTCTTGCGGTCGCCATCCAGGCTCACGTTACCGGTCAGGTCCTGATCGACAGCATCGGGGGTGTCGTAGGTGTTTGCAAAAGCGATACCGTTCGCAGCCTCACCGGCCTTCTCGTAGGTCGCAGTTGCCACCAGGGTGTTGGTTGCGGTATCCAGCTCCACGGTGACGGTCACGGTCACAGCATTGGCATCATAGTGATAACCAGCCGCACCCTTATCCACCTCAGAGATGGTGAACTTATACACGCCGACCTTGGTGAAGCTGACCGTGCCGAAGGAGAAGTTGCCGTTGGCTGCCACATCCTGGCTTCCGGCGGTAAAGCCGGTGTAGCCGGTCGCATCGTTGGAAGCGTCCGCTTCGATGGTGAAGCTGAACTGACCTTCCTCCATAGCCTTATCCACACCATTCTCTTTCAGCGTCTTATTGCCGCTGAAGGTGATGTCGGAGGGAGCAGGCGTTGCATAGGTATTGTTGAACACGACCTCCGTCACCTCAACACCGTCCTTGGTGTAGGTGATGGTCTTTTTCAGCGTGTTGGTGGCCTTGTCCAACTCCACGGTAACGGTAACCTCATAAGAAGCATCGTCATAGGTGTAGCCAGCTGCACCCTTATCGTTCTGGGTCACGGTGAACTTATAGGTACCTGCCTTGCTGAAGCTGATCTCGTCGAAGGAGAAGCTGCCGTCAGCAACAACATCCTTATCGCCAGCGACGAAACCGGTATAACCGGTGGTGTCATTGGCATCGTTGGCCACGATCTTCACGGAGAAGTCGCCGTCGTTGAAGGTCTTGTCGTTACCGTCCTCGTCCTTCAGAGTCACGCTGACAGGAATGGTAATTCTAATCGGCTCAGCCTCTTCATAGTAATTGATAAATCTGATGCTATTGGGAGTGGTCATGGTGGCTACCAGCTTGTCACCGTTCTGGCGCACAGTCACGGTAACCGTCACATCCTCAGCCTTGGTGTAACCTGCACCGGGCTCCTCCTCGGAAAGCACAAAGGTATAAGTGCCCGCCTTCTTGAAGACCCAGGTACCGAAGTCGATCTTTGCGCCAAGGGCTTCACCGGCCTTCGTGCCGACTGCCGCTGTGGGCAGGCCGCTGACAGCAGCGGTATTGCCGGAGGTCTGCTTTACGGTGAACTTGAACTGATCTGCCTCAATATCATGGTTGCCGTGCTTGTCGGCAACTAAGATCTTCACACCCTCAACATCCAGCGTCGCAGCGGTGGCGTCCACCCACTTGGCCTTGAGCGCAAGGTCAGCGGTCACAGGAGCGTCAAAGTTCCACTGCTTCTCGTTGCCGTCTGCATCGGTGTAATACCAACCGGCAAACACGGAATCCGCCTTGGTAGGATCTGTGGGCTTGGTCACCTTGTCATGCGCCACGACCTTCTGATCGTCGATGGTATCCGGCGTGCCGCCGTTGGTATCGAAGCTGACACTGTACTCCGTACAGACGTTGTTGAAGATGATCTCCGTTGCATCTACGCCATCCTTGGTATAGGACACAGTCGTCTTCAGGGTGTTGGTGGCTTCGTCCAGTTCCACAGTGACGGTGACCTCATAGGAAGCGTCATCATAGGTGTAACCTGCCTCAGTCCTGTCATGCTGGGTCACGGTGAACTTGTAGGTGCCCACCTTGCTGAAGCTGATCTCATCGAAGGAGAAGCTACCGTCAGCGGCAACATACTTACCGCCAGCAGTGAAGCCGGTATAGCCGGAAGCATCGTTGGAAGCGTTCGCTGCGATTTTCACGTAGAAGTCACCGTCATTGAATGCCTTGTCCTTGCCGTCCTGATCCTTCAGGGTCACGGAACCGGAAACGGTATCCTTGACGGCATCGGGAGCGGTATAGGTGTTGTAGAACAAGACCTCAGGGTGCTGATAGCCCGCAGGGACATACACCCGACCATCCTTCTGCTCCACTTTCACGGTGATGGTCTTGACCGGCACACCGTCCACGACAGTGTTCATGGCATAGCCTGCGGGATACGTCTCTTGGACGACGGTGAAGGTATAAGTACCCACCTTGGTAAAGGTCCAAGTACCGACATCGATGTCCGCAGCCACACAGTGGGGAAAGCCCGCCTTCGTAGTGACCAGACCCGTAGGCACACCGCTGACAGCAGTGGGATCTCCGCCGGTCTGAGTCACCTTGAACTGGAACTGCCCCGCTTCAATGTCTGCGCTGGTCTTTCCGCCGCCGGACAGCACCAATCCGACAAGGGGTATTAGCGTCGCATCGGCGGTATCCGTCGCTTCGGACGCTGACGCATCTGCGTCCTCCGCAGGGGCCTCATCCTCGATGATGGACTCGTCCGCCGTCGGGTCGCTTACGTCCGCATCGACGACATATTCTGTTGCCGCCGGTGCATCCTGGCTCATGTCGTCTCCCTCGACTGCGAAGGAGTTAATGGGCAGCGTTCCAACACAAAGCAGGAATGCCAGCACAAACGCCGCTATCCGCTTGCCTGAGAACAAAGCCATTTTTTCTTTATGTTTTGATTTGTACATTCTGTATTTTCCTTTCTCATACAATATTTCATCGGTGTACCGCAGCACACCAAAAGTCCCCTCTTACTTTACGACGGCATCCTTCAAAGCCTTACCGGGCTTGAAGGTGGGGATAGTGGCCGCAGGGATCTTTACAAGCTCCCCGGTACGGGGGTTCTTGCCGGTACGCTCAGCACGCTCCCGCACACCGAAGGTGCCAAAGCCCACCAGCCTCACATCATCGCCGCCCCGCAGGGCACCGGCGATCGCATCTAGGGCCGCCGTGATGACGGCCTCCGCGTCCTTCTTGGTCAATGCCGTCTTTTCTGCTGCGACGGCGACCAGCTCAGTTTTGTTCATAGTAATTACCTCCTAAAAAGTATTCTTTGGTGTTTCTATTGGACAAACCATATCCATCTCATTTGGGATGGTGTCACCTGAACCGGAAAGTCCGCTATGGACTCCGACACAGCAGCACCGCGGACCCTCTCGCAGCGCTGCTGCTTTCCTCGCCGCACGACAGCTTCTCCATCACATACTCTGATGGACAGAAAAGCCGGTTCGGCGGTCGTGGAAAGTGAATGCAGAACCGTTCTATAGCTTTGATCCGGTAATGATACGCATTGGTATCATAAGTCTCTATACCGCAAATCATATTTGTTGCTCCTCTTTTTCATTTTCCATGGCTTATACGCCAAATGCTCCATCTAACACCGCAAGCACGAATTACTCGTCCTTCAGATGTGCTCCGTGTTGCTGCACGGCCTCCACGATGCCCTCCAGGGCCACCTTACCAACCCCAGGGAGCGTGACCAGTTCCTTTTCGGAATATGTAACCAAATCAGCCAGCGTAAAGATATTCGCGCCTTTCAGGCGGTTCACGATCCGTGCCGGAAGGTTCAGTTCCTCGATCATAGTCCCCCTCATGCGGCTGCGTTCCCGCTTTCGTTTGTATTTGCCTCGTGCCATGTTCCTGTTCCTCCTGATTTCCTATTAAAAGCTATTTCCAAAGTGAATAGCCAAATCTCCGTTTTCAGACGGTCACATCTGATACGCCGAATGGATCAGGTGCATCAGCTCCAGTACGGAGCGGAAGCTCTGTTCCTGGGGCTTAGAGGGCCACATCAAAGTGAGTCGTCCTTGCCAGCTGGCTCTCTGCCGATATAAGACTTCGATCTGAAGCTGTGGCTTTTGGAACGGTACGGTCTGCATAAAGCCCTTGTCCCAATATCTTTTGCACCTCCACGCACGCATCTCTACAATAGTTGCATGCTCCGTTTCGTCGGCCCTCTGCTTTTTTCCTCTGGGAAAGCTGCGAAGTTCTGTTGCCGCCTGGGGGCAGCCCAGTTCGCCCATCATCTGATCCATACGCAGGAAAGCCTCATCCAGCCCCTGAAACGGAATCGTTTCTTCATAAAGCAGATTGCAGATTTCACCACAAAAGTGCCCGTTTGCCGAATCCGTAATACGCAGGAAAAAGGTACGTGCAGACGATGGCATGGGGTACGGTACATTTTTGTTTTCTGTGTCTGGTTTGGACGCAGCTCTTGCATCCTGTATTTTAATGATCTCAGTCATGAGTCCGATCCTCCGTTTCACATTTGGCTCAGGTTCTGATCTTCAAATCCTTTACAGCCGATTACAAGTCAGTAAAACGAGAGCCAGATCTTATATATGTAGAAAGGGCGCAGACCCCAAATTATTTTTTCTTGCTTTTGGCCTTTGCTTTTCCTTCTGTGGACAGCCTGACTCTCTCCGCCTCCTGCTCACGCTTGAGCAGGAAAGCCTCTCTAAATTCATCCAGTATCTTTTCGTAAAGATCTGGATCTGCGCCTAAATCCTCCGCAACAAACTTTGCATATCCTTTTCCGGCTTTCTGGGCCGCAGCGCATACAGCATCTATCCTCCAGTTGACCGGCATCACATCTTTTGTTTTTTTACCCATGTTTCTGAATCCTACCATTCAGCTTTCTTTATTTTTCCATTTTGCGATTGCTTGGTTAATCTGCTTATGGACTCGGATCTCATCCTGCAGATCGTAAATTTCGTGAGTAGCCCTATGGAGCTCCGCTTCCAGCTGACGGATGCGATCTTCCTTGTCCTGGCTCTGCTGGACCAGCTTCGCCACATGTGCATCTACAACAGACTTTCGGTAGCCAAACAACGCAGTTTCAAACACCATAGGGACACCTCACTTTTATTTTGTATTTGAAGTGCTTTATAACACTCATAACACAAATCACCGACACCGATGATATATTCAGGTCGCATATCAATATGTGTGCTTCGCTTTATGGATAACCTTCTTCTGCAGTGCACACAGTGCTCATACTCGTCTCTGCGCTCTTCCATTGAATTGGTGATCCAGCCTTCCATCGGTTTTACCTTCTTCTTAAAGAAAGTGTCATTTTTAAGTCTTTATAATAGAATCGAGATGGCATCCAGCTTCACCTTTTAGGTGCTGGGTCATCTTCGGAATCCTCTTCTTCCTTGTACCATGCCTCGATGTCGCATCCGATGCTCTTCAGCTGCCGACGAGCCAGCCAGCCTTCATCCTCCAGCCCCATCATGTAATACTCACGCAGTGCCCGGGTTTCCCCATAAAACAGCTTCCATGCCTGCTTCAGCCGCTTGGGGCCAAAGCCAAATTGGGTGTGAAGCATCCACAGAATGGATGATTCCTTATCCATGTCGAAAGCCCGGTCATTCGCCACAATCTGTTCATTGATTGCTTGGTTCAGGGCCTTTTCTTCAGCTTTGTTGAACTGAACGGCGAAGATTTTACCACCGGACTTCTTAAACATCGGCATGGTATTCACTCCAAATATCATCGAAGCAAACCGGAATCAGGGCGTGAACCTTGTCCAACAGGATCAGGGCCACTTCCCGCATCTGCGGGTGTGCGGCGGGTGAACAGCGCAACTTCAGGAAATGCCGCCATTCACGAATGTTGGCCGTCATGACCACTTCCGTTTTCAGGCTGTTGGGCAGAACGGAACGGGCTTCTTGCGGGGTGGCTCCTGATTTCAACAAAGAAAAATAGCATTGTTTAGAGATCAGACAAGCGTTTTTCCATGCCCAATACAAATCAGAACCTTCAGGCCAGAAGCAAGGTTCAATCACCGTGATTTCCTCACCGAACTTGCCCTTGCCGTAGTTGCAATAGCGGGTGGATTCCTGACAGTAAGAAGCCATCCGGTGGCGGACGATCTCATGAGAAACCCCACGATCACAAATAAACTTCACCGTGAAGGAACAATGTTCCAAAACCGCTTCATGCCCACGCTTGATGATCCCGGCAACGAACTTTTCAGCGGAACCTTCCGTGATCTTATCCTCGGACTTGTAGCAGACACGGCCACATTGTTCCAGCCGCTTCAGAATAGTGGCCCCATCAATCGGGGTGATGAACTGCACATCAGGCTTGATAATTTTCATTTTCTTCAACCTCCCAATTCATTCCGGTGCTGTGACCGGTAAGGATCGAACCCTTCAGGGTAACGCTGTTCCAGCTTTTTCAAGTTTTCTTCCATGACCGTATCAAGGTCAGAACCAATGGCATCACACAGAACGGCCAAATACCAAGCCACATCACCAAGTTCTTCAATCATGTGGCGCTTGTCCAGTTCATGGCCGTGGAAGAAATGTTTCTTCACCTGTTC
>OLVR01000810.1_pt1 | contig 35680 bp, 33 predicted proteins | sample 1673261 | NCBI WGS metagenome assembly OLVR01 (sample SAMEA3178938, study PRJEB25190) | human gut metagenome | biome: human gut; feature: human-associated habitat; material: faeces | place: Austria | collected 2013 | reverse complement strand
GAGAACGCCTATCCCCTGATCCGCATGGTAAACTTCGTGGAAGCCAACGCCGCCAAGTGGGACGGCATCATCCCCGATAACATGATGGACACCGAGGAAATGCTGGCCAATGCCAAGTACTTCGTCTACGACAAGGCCACTGACACTCTGACCTACTATTTCTATTACAACGAGACCGTTGCCGCCCCCGACGGTGATGTGGTCCTGCCTGTCCTGTTTGACAAAGTGACCCTGCCCGAGTGGGTCACCAGCGACCAGCTGGCCACTCTGGAGAATTTCCAGATCACCGTGGTGGCCGAGGCCATTCAGGCCGACGGCTTCGACGATGCGGATGCCGCTTGGGCCGCCTTCAATGGATGATTTTCCCCCGGTTTCGACGGCACATGGGCTGCGCCCCACGCCGCGGAAATAGATATATAGTTTGCAAGAAAGGAAGATGCAAGTATGAAAAAGAAAACTCTGGCGCTGGTTCTGGCTCTGACCCTGTTGGTGGCCGGTGTCGTCGGCGGCACGCTGGCTTGGCTGACCGATCGGACCGCCGAAGTGAAGAACACCTTCACCGTGGGCGATATCAACATCGACCTCACCGAGACCACCGCAGACTACAAGATGGTTCCCGGCAACACCATCGCCAAGGACCCCACCGTCACCGTTAGGGCCAACTCCGAGACCTGCTGGCTGTTCGTGGAGGTCACGGAGTCCGAGAATCTCAACAATTTCATCACCTATACCATTGCAAACGGTTGGACGGAACTGGAGTCCGGCGTTTACTACCGTGAGGTCTCCGCCTCCAACGCTGACCAGACCTTCCCCGTGCTGGCAGGTAACACCGTCACCGTGAAGAGCGATGTTACCAAGACTATGCTCGAAACCGCCAAGACGGATGCCCCCACCCTGACCTTTAAGGCCTACGCCATCCAGAGGGATCACTTCGCCACGGCTGCTGCCGCTTGGGCCGAGGTCAGCAAGTAACCAAGTGATCCCTTGCACATTCTGATACCCAAAAACCAAACAAAAAGGAGCGCAATTACATGAAAAAGAAGATCACTGCTCTGTTCCTGTGCGTGGCGCTGGCCGCCATCGCCATCGTCGGTGCCTCTCTGGCCTACTTCACCGACACCGACAACGAGACCAACACATTCACCGTCGGCGGCGTAAAAATCGACCTGATCGAGCAGCAGAGTAATGAGGACCATACCGGCTTTGTTCCTTATACAGGAGATAAGGTTCTCATGCCCATCGTCGGCTCCGCTCAGGGAGAAAAATACCCCAACGGCCAGCCCAAGGCTGCGAACTACATCGACAAGGTCGTAACGATTCAGAATACCGGCAAGTCTGCCGCTTGGATTCGTGCTTACTATGCGGTTCCCTCCGATCTGGATGACGGCTATGAGACCTTCAACGCCGGTGCGAACATCCTGCACGGCAACTTCGGCAACAAGATCGTTGACGGCACTGTCTACACCACCTTCGGTGCGGAGTGGAACTGGATGCATGACGGCAAGTGGAACTACTTCGAGACCACCATGGACGGCGTCAACTACAACGTCTACTTCGCTGACTACTACCAGCCTGTTGCGGCCAATGAGACCACCGAGCAGCTCATTTGCGGCGTGTATCTGGACAAGAACGTGGATATGAAGGACGGCAAGTACATCGATACGCGTTACCCCAACGCCGATCTCTCTATTCTGGAAGGCACGGTCAAGTATCCCGTATTTGCGGTTGCTGTGCAGGCCGAGGGCTTTAACAGCGCTGCCGAGGCTATGGACGCCGCCTTCGGCGCCAACTACAATCCTTGGGGCGGCGACGCCACCAACTGGCAGTAATTTCCTCAACAGGAAGCAAATCGGCTTCCCTGACTCTACTATCTCCTCCCTATTTTTTTGCGGCACGGGTCCTGTGATCCGGCCAACCCCGGCACGCCTGTTACCAGCGGGTCGTGTCGGGGGCGGGGAGTCCCCTGTGGGCCCCCTGCCACCCCGGTGAACCTGTTACCAGCAGGAACACCGGCGGCCATGGCCTCTCCGGAGGCCCGGCCAAACCAGTGCAGCTGTTACCGGCAGCTGCACCGGTTTGACCGCTGCGGTCAACCACCTTCTCTGTCCTCCCTATGGAGGCTGACCATAGACAGGAAAGGAGCAACCACATGAAACGAAAGCTGTTATTACTGTCGGTGCTGGCCATCTGCGTGGCCACGCTGGCAGCCGGAACGCTGGCGTATTTCAGCGCCGACGGAACGGCACGCAATGTCATCACCACCGGCAATGTCTCCATTGCTGTGGAGGAGTGGGCGGATGCGGATAAGACCCAGCCCTTCGAGGATCTGACGGGCATCATGCCCGGCACCACCGTCACCAAAATTGCCGAGGTCCGCAACACCGGCGAAGCCGACGCATGGATCCGTGTCCGCCTCACCGGCGACATCCGCCTCACCGGTGACGGCACGCCGGATCCCTCGCTGGTAAAGCCCGACCTCAACACCACCGACTGGACGCTGGGTCTCGACGGCTACCTCTACTGCAACAAGGCCATCCGCCCCGGCGAGACCACCGCCCCTCTGTTCACCTGCGTCACCTTTGACGCCGGTATGGGCAACGAGTATCAGAATGCCACCGCCACAGTCCATGTGGCCGCCGAGGCTGTCCAGACTGCCAACAACGGCGTCACCGCTCTGGAGGCGCTGGGCTGGCCAACGCAGGGTTAAGGAGGTGCGGCACATGAAAAAAATGCGGCATATGAAGAGAAAAGCCCTTGTGGCGCTGGTGCTGTCTGTCACCATGCTGCTGACCCTGATGCCCGGTCTGGTCTTTGGCGTCTCCGATGCCCAGAGTTCCCCGGACACCGACAGCTCCTCCATCGACTACCCCACCGTGAATTTCACCGACGTGGCCCCCTTCCTGCCCCCGGTCAGCGGTGCCGCCCCCCGGCGCTCCCCGGCCCGTGCCGCCGGTGATGCCGATCCCAGCAGCGATAACGGCAATAACGGCATGGCAGTCAACAAGACCTCCGTTTATAACGAGGAGACCGGTGCCTATGACATCACGCTGGAGGCCTACGCCACCGGCAGCAAGATCATCAGTACCGTCACCAGCGACGTCCCCACGGACGTCATTCTGGTTCTGGATCAGTCCGGCTCTATGGGGGATGATATGGGGCAACTGGTCTACACGGCCTACTCCGGCAATACCCGTCAGAACAGCGATCTCTATGAGAAGCAGGATAACCTCTGGTATAAGCTCTCCGATGGCAGCTATGTCGCCGTTACCGTCACCTCCCGGAACGACAGCATCCAATACACCCCCATCACCAACGGAAGAAATAACGAGGATTATGATTGGTGGTCCGACTCAACGTACACAAATCTCTGGGATAACAAAGACAACCTTTACGCCAAGATCAATGGCGAATACCAGAAGGTCACCGTGAGTCGTTCCGGTTACGGAAACAACCGCACCTACACCTATACCCTCCCGGATGGCACGCAGATCGCATCCAGTCGAGGCGATGATGCAGCACCTACCATCAGCAGCACAGACGATGGCTATCTCTATCTCGCATCCATCGATACCACTCAGACCGTCTATACCTACACCTATACCGATGCCAACGGCACGGTGCAGACCATCGGCACCTCCACAGGCGACAGCACCAACTTCACGGCTGCCACGCTTTACAGCCGCAGCACCACAGATAGCGGCATCACCCGTCTGGAAGCCCTGAAAAATGCCGCCGCCACCTTTGCAAATTCCGTGGAGGAGAAGGCCAGGGGCGCTGACGGTGTCCTCGGCACCGAGGACGACATCTCCCACCGCATCGCCGTGGTGGGCTTCGCCAGCAAATCCGGCTACGGCGACAACACGGAGCTGCTGTCCATCGCCGGAAGCAACAGCGGCAGCGTGGGCGTGGCCTATCACAGCATCACCGACCAGAACCTCAAGGACGTTCTTCAGGAAGTGGACACCTCCGCCGGTCAGGCCATGGTCTCCACCGCCATTGATGCTCTGGCCGCCAGCGGCGCCACCCGGACGGATCTGGGTCTGGACATGGCCCAGCGCATCCTCTCCGCCAACCCCGTGCAGGCTAGTGAGAAGCGCAACCGTGTGGTCATCGTCTTTACGGACGGTGCCCCCACCAGCTTCAACGGTTTTGAGAAGGATGTCGCCGACAACGCCATCACCTATGCCGGCACCATCAAGACCGCCGGAGCCACCGTCTACACCATCGGCATCTTCGCCGGAGCCAACGCCGTCAGCGCCGGCACCGAGCCCAAAGGTGACCTTGGTCAGAACAGCAGCTCCCTGAACAGCGCCTGCAACTGGTTCATGCAGCAGGTGTCCTCCAACAACGGCACGCCCCGCACCCCCAGCTACTACCTGTCTGCGGCGGACGCCGGTTCCCTCAGCAACATCTTCCAGCAGATCTCCGACAACATCGAGACCGGCGGCTCCTCCTCCACCCTGACGGAGGAATCCGTAGTCCGGGATATCATCTCCCCCCAGTTCACCCTTCCGGCCGGAAGCACCGCCTCTGATATCACGCTGGAGACCTACGCCTGCACCGGTAAGGACGGCGACACCTACACATGGCGCCAAAACGACACCGCCATGGGCGCCACTGCCACGATAGACGGCAATAGCGTCAGCGTCACAGGCTTTGACTTCTCCGAGAACTACGTGGGTACCGTCACCAATCACGCCAGCGTCACCTACCGGGGCCATAAGCTGGTCATCCGCTTCAGCGTCAAGCCTCAGCCCGGCTTTCTGGGCGGCAACAATGTCCCCACCAACGCCGGGGCCGGCGTCTATGAAAACAAAAACTCCGAGACCCCTGTCCGGGAGTTCCCCCAGCCCACGGTAAACGTCCCCATCCAGCCCGTCACCGTTGCAGCACAGGACTATAACGTCTATCTGCTGGGCGGTCTCACCGCCAGCCAGCTGCAAAGCGGCTCCACCGTGCAGGTGGGCAGCATCTCTCTGGATCTGACCAAGGCCACCGACTCCGATCACCCCTACGGCTTGGAGCCGTGGCAGACCGCCTACGTGGATATCGCCGTCTCCCTCACAGGCCCGGACGGCAGCCCCGTCACCGATCTGGCCCAGCTGCGGGCGGACACCTCCTGCGCCGTCTCCGTCACGGTATCCCCCAAAACGGAGCCGCAGGCGGATTCCAGCGGCACACCGGCCGCCAAACAAAGCGGCAGCGCCACCGGCAAGGTCAACGTCTTTAAGCCGACGCTCACCTACGAGGACGGCACCGTCTACTACGGCGACACCTTCGATAGAGCCACGCTGCCCGGTTACCGCACTTCCACCAGCTGGTTCCACAATGGCACCGACGCTGCCACCGTATCCATGACCGGCACTGCCCCGGCGCTGACCTACGGCTACACCTACGACACCACCCTTCTGACGGACATCGTGAACACCAAGCAGGACATCCCCGTGAAGGCCACCATCTCCATCGGTGACACCAACATCACCGCCGATACCGCCTTCCTGCACACGAGCTGCGCCGGAGAGACCTGGAGCCACACCAGCGGCGACCCCGCCTTCCTGCTCCACGTCAGGACCTGCGCCCTGACCGTCACCAAGACCGGCGGCGCTGACGGCGAACCCTATGTGTTCAACGTCTACCGCAACGGCGATCTCTACACCCAAGTCACGGTGGTGGGCAGCAGCAGTGTCTCCATCTATGAGCTTCCGGTGGGCAAATACACCATTGCGGAGGACACCGGCTGGAGCTGGCGCTACGACGCCGCCTACGACCCCGATAAGCCGGACGGCTGCCCCCTCACCGCCGGCCACAATAGCGGCAGCATCACCTGCACCAACATCCTGAAGAATGACCGCTGGCTCAACGGCTTCAGTGATGTTATCGCCAATATCTTCGGAATCCGACACTGAGAAAGGAGGAACTGTTTGTGGCACGCAGAAAATATCCTTCGCCCCGGAAGCCGGGTGCGCTGCTTCTGACGCTGGTTCTGCTGGCGCTGGCCCTCACCGGCGCCACGCTGGCATATCTCATTACCCATACGGACCCCGTCCCCAACCGGTTCACTCCCGCCCATGTGTCCTGCAACGTCACGGAGGACTTTGACGGCACGACCAAGAAGAACGTCAACGTCACCAACACCGGTGACATTGACGCCTACCTCCGGGTGAAGCTGGTGACCTACCGGGTCAATGACGACGGCCGACACATCGGCGGCACGGCAGCCATCCCCGCCTTCACCCCCGGCGACGGCTGGGTAGCGTATGGCGACTATTACTACTACACCTACCCCGTGGCCCCCGGTCAGCAGCCCGAAACCCCGCTCATTGACAGCCTGACCCTCACCGGCAGCTACAACGATGCCGACGGCGGCAAGCAGGCGCTGGAGATCATGGCGGAGGCGATCCAGAGTACCCCGGAGGAGGCTGCGGGGCAGGCTTGGGGCGTCACCATCACGCCGGGCCAAGTGGCCCAGTATCAGTAAGGAGGGGACGGCATGAAACGAAAAAATATCTGTTCTCTGGCGTTGACGCTGCTGATGCTCCTGTCCTGTCTCTGCGCCGCCTACGCCGATACCGGCTCCGTCACCTATGACGGTGACGCTCAGAGCTTCGTGTTCCTTCCCGGCAGCGACTACTCCCCCTCCGACCTGTTCCCGGACTTTAAGGGCGTCATGCCCGGCGACCGGCTCACCCAGACCCTGCGTCTGCGAAACGACAGCGGCCATCGGGTGCGGCTGTACCTGCGCTCTCTGGGGTCCGAGTCCGGTTCCGAGGAATTTCTCTCTCAGATGACCCTGACGGTGCAGGCTCCCACCTCCACCCTTTTCGATGCCCCTGCCCATGAGACGGCTCAGCTGACGGATTGGACGGAGCTGGGGACCATCGCCCCCGGCGGCGATCTGGAGCTCACCGTGACCCTGAACGTCCCCCTGACCATGGGCAACGATTTCCGATCCGCTATTGGCTGTCTGGACTGGCAGTTCAAGGCTCAGGAGCTGGAGGACCCCACGCCCCCCACCGGCGACACCTACGCCCCCACCCTGTGGCCGCTGATGGCCACGCTCTCCATGGGCGGCATCGCCTTCCTCCTGAGCCGCAGAAAGCACCGGGAGGAGCCGTAATTTTCCGCATGAAAGAGACTGCCGAACCCCTTCGGCAGTCTCAGCGTGTCAAAAAAGCCTCGCAGAGTTTGCCGCCCGCAGGCGGCAAAGAAGTAAAATCATTTTCTCTCACGACATGTGCGTGAGAGAAAATACTTCTCAGGCTGCAAGTGTGGAATTTGTGTGCCATAGGCGCACAAATTATGCACGCAGCAGACTGCAAGCTTTCTGTCGGAAAACCCGGAGGGTTTTTCCGACAGTCTCAGACTGCCGAACCCCTTCGGCAGTCTCTTTTTCTGTCTATCTCCCTGTCAGAGGCATGGGAAAGCCCAGCCACGGGGTCTCCTTGGGCGGCAGATAGGAAAACCGCATGGCCGCCCCGGTCTGGGGATGGGCGAACTCCAGCCGCCACGACCACAGGGCGATGCTTTCCCCTTCCTCTCCCCCGCCGTATTTCCGGTCCCCCACCAGTGGAAACCCACGGGAGGCAAACTGCACCCGAATTTGATGGGTCCGCCCGGTGTGCAGCCGGATACGCACCAGTGACAGCCCCTCCCGGCTCCCCAGCACCTCATAGGACAGCTCCGCCGGGCGCACATCCTTCCCCGGCTCCGCCGCCACATAGGTGCGCCGCCGGATGGGGTCTCGCCCCAGCAGGTCCGTCATCACGCCCCCCTCCGGCACGCCGTGGACCACCGCCAGATACTCCTTGCCGAAGGTGCGGCTGCGGAGCTGCTCCGACAACAGGGAGGCCGCCTTGGCCGACCGGGCGTAGACCATCAGCCCGCTGACGGCGGCGTCCAGCCGGTGTACCGTGCGGATGCAGGGGGTCCCCAGCTCCTGCCGCAGCAGCTGGGGCATCCCGCCGGGCTCGTCGGTGCTCAGCACCCCGGCAGGCTTCACCGCCACCACGATGCGTGGGTCTGCGTAAACGATCTCCATGGGGCATCTCTCCCTTACCATTCATCTTCTATCCCCTATCCTACCACATCCCGTCTCCGCTTGCAAGAAAGCCCTTTCCATCTGCCGCCGGGCGTGCTATAATGGCACCAAACCATCAGAATACAGGAGGGGATTGCCGTGAAAAAGACCGTTTTGAGGAAATATGCCCAGCTCATCGCCGCCTCCGGCGTCAATGTGCAGCCGGGTCAGGAGGTATTCATCGCCGCCGATCTGGATCAGCCGGAGTTTGTGAAGCTGCTGGTGGAGGAATGCTATAAGCGCAAGGCCAAGAAGGTGGTGGTGGACTGGAGCTATCAGCCCCTGCAAAAGCTCCACTACCGCTATCGGACCCTGACCACCCTCTCCAAGCTTGATAACTACGAGGAAGCCCGCTGGCAGCACTATGTGGATACCATCCCCTGCCGCATCTACCTGCTCAGCGAGGACCCCGACGGCCTGAAGGGCATCAATCAGGAGAAGATGGCCAAGAGCCAGCAGCGGCTGTACCCCGTCATCAAGAAATACCGGGATCAGATCGAGAATAAGTACCAGTGGTGCATCGCCGCCGTCCCCGGCGCCGCATGGGCTAAAAAGCTGTTCCCGGAGCTGCGGACCAGTCAGGCCATCGAGAAGCTGTGGGAGGCCATTCTGTCCACCAGCCGGGTGGACGAGGACCCCGTGGCGGCGTGGGAGGCCCACAACAAGGACCTCCATGACCGGTGCCGGTACCTTAGCGGTCTGGGCATCCGGGAGCTGCGCTACAAGAGCGCCAACGGCACGGACTTCACCGTGGGCATGATCCCGGAGGCGCAGTTCTGCGGCGGCGGCGAGACCAGCCTGCAGGGCGTCTTCTTCAATCCCAACATCCCCACGGAGGAGTGCTTCATCTCCCCCATGAAGGGCGTGGCCGAGGGGATCGTCTACGCCACCAAGCCCCTGAGCTATCAGGGTCAGCTCATCGACGGCTTCTGGATCCGCTTCCACGAGGGTAAGGCGGTGGAGTGGCACGCCGAGGTCAACAACGACCTGCTGACCAAGCTCATCACCATGGACGAGGGCAGCTGCTATCTGGGCGAGTGTGCACTGGTTCCCTTTGACTCCCCCATCAACCGGACGGGCCTGCTGTTTTATAATACCCTCTTTGATGAAAACGCCTGCTGCCATCTGGCGCTGGGCATGGGCTTTGCCGATACCATCCGGGACTTCCAGAACAAGACGCTGGAGGAGTGCCGGGCGCTGGGTGTCAACGACTCCATGATCCACGAGGACTTCATGATCGGCTCGGCGGACCTCTCCATCGACGCCGTGTGCGACGGCGGCAAGGTGGTCCCCATCTTCCGCAATGGTACATGGGCTTTTTGACCGCCACCTTTTTCAGAGACTGTACCCTGTTTTTGCAAAGAAGAATCAGGAGAAAGAAAATGGATGATGCGTTCATCCAATCATTGCAGATAACCCAAGGGAGGGAGGAGCGCTGCTCCTCCCTCCCTTGGGTTTGCTTTTCGTTTTTTATGCGGCTTTTTCTCTTCCACGAAATTTTTTCTCCCAACGGAGGATCTTCCACCGCAGAAAAAATCCTCCGTGGGAAAATGGCTCACCGGCGGGACAAATTTTTCTATGTGGAACAAATCCCGGTTTGGGAGACGGCGGCGTGTCCCATGGGACAAAAACGGTATTCCTTCGGACGTCAGGTCCCGGTCCAATATGGGACGAGTGGACGTCCAAAAAATGTCCAAGCTCTCAGCGCTGATACTCAAATTCCAGATCGTACATGGAGACGATATCCCCGTCCTGGATCCCCATCTGCTCCAGTTGATCGAACAGGCCCGACTGGCGCAGGACCTTATCGAAGTACATCCGGCTCTCATAGTCGGAGAAATTGATATTGCCCATGAGCCGCTGGAGCCACGGCCCCTCCACCAGCCAAGTGTGGTCATCCCGGTGGATATCCAGCGGGGCGGTGGTATCCACCTCCGGCGGGCGGGGTACATACTCCGGCTCATAGACAGTCACCGGCGGCAGCTCCGCCAAGCGGCGGGCGATGGCCTGCACCAGCTCACGGGTCCCCTGATGGGTGGCGGCGGACATGGCCATGAACTCATAGCCCGCCTCCTCCACATAACAGCGGAAGGCTTCCAGCTGGTCAGGGTCCGCCAACAGATCCGTCTTGTTGGCCACCACGATCTGGGGCCGCTGAGCCAGCTCCGGGCTATACTGCTTTAACTCTGCGTTGATGGCGTCAAAGTCCGCTATGGGGTCCCGGCCCTCGCTGCCGGAGACATCCACCAGATGCACCAGCAGACGGCAGCGGTCGATGTGCCGCAGGAAGTCGTGGCCCAGCCCGGCCCCCTCGCTGGCCCCCTCGATGATGCCGGGAATATCCGCCATAACGAAGGACACGCCCTCATCCACATACACCACGCCCAGATTGGGATAGAGGGTGGTGAAGTGGTAGTTGGCGATCTTGGGATGGGCCTTGCTGACCACGCTCAGAAGGGTGCTCTTGCCCACGTTGGGAAAGCCCACCAGACCCACGTCCGCCAACAGCTTCAGCTCCAGCACCACGTCGTGGCTCTCGCCGGGAAGGCCCGCCTTGGCGAAGCGGGGTACCTGCCGGGTGGGGGTGGCGAAGTGCTGGTTGCCCCAGCCGCCCCGGCCGCCCTTGCAAAGAACGAATGGCTCGCTGTCGGACATATCCTTGATGATCTCGCCGGTCTCGGCGTCCCGGATGAGCGTGCCTCTGGGGACCCGGATGGTCAGGCTCTGGCCGTCCTTGCCGCTCTTGCGGCCGCCCTGGCCGTCTACACCGGGGGCCGCCACATATTTGCGCTTGTAGCGGAAGTCCATAAGGGTGGACATATTGTCATCCACCTGCACGATGATGCTGCCGCCGTCGCCGCCGTCGCCGCCGTCAGGGCCGCCGGCGGCCACGTATTTCTCCCGGTGGAAGGCCACGGCTCCGTTGCCGCCGTTGCCGGCCCGGACGCTGATGCGGGCTTTATCGATGAATCCATTTGCCATAATGCTACCTCGTTTATCTGAAAATGTGTATTCCACTCCAGTATGTCCTATTTTAACGGAAAAACGCCCTACCGTCAAGGGCGGGGCGCAGGAGAAAACAGGTGCGGCCTGCGGGGAAAACTCTTGCAGATACACGGAAAAGGAGGACAGGCAAGTGCCTGTCCTCCTGATTCCTGTTGGGTAAAGGATATACGGTTTTCATGCCAAGGGTGTTACTCCAGTGCGTCACGACTCTCGAACACGTCACGGATAGAGCCGCTGCGGTCGATCTCCGGCTCAGGCTGGGGCTGTTTGCTCATTTGCAGTTCCTGCCACTTGGCCTTATCGATGAGCAGCTGACGGGGCTTGGAGCCCTCGAAGGGGCCGACAATGCCCCGTTCCTCCATCTGATCCACCAGACGGGCGGCACGGGAATAGCCCAGCTTCAGGCGGCGCTGGAGCATGGAGACGGAGGCCTGTCCCGTTTCCAGAACCACCTCCACGGCGGCGGGCAGCAGCTCGTCGCCATCCTCCTGCGCCTCGGCGGGTTCGGCAGAGGTCTTTCCTCCGCCGCCCTTTTCCTTCTCCTTCACCGCCTGCTCAATTTTGTCCATGACCTCACGGGAGTACTCCGCCTCGCCGGTGGTTTTGACGAAGCCCACTACCCGCTCGATCTCCTCCGGGGTGATGAAGCAGCCCTGCACACGGGTGGGCTTCCCGGCCCCCAGAGGGGCATAGAGCATATCGCCCTTGCCCACCAGCTTTTCTGCGCCGGTGGTATCCAGAATGATGCGGGACTCCAGTGAGGAGGCCACGGCGAAGGCGATGCGGCTGGGGATATTGGCCTTCATCAGGCCGGTGATGACGTCGGAGGAGGGACGCTGGGTGGCGATGACCAGATGCATCCCGGCGGCACGGCCCATCTGGGCCACCCGGCAGATGGACTCCTCCACCTCCTTAGCGGCCACCAGCATCAGGTCCGCCAGCTCGTCGATGACCACCACCACCGTGGGCAGGGTCTTGAGCTCCTCGTCCTGCCGGGCCAGCGCATTATAGCCCGCCAGATCCTTGACCCCGTGCTCGGAGAAGAGCTTATAGCGCTTCATCATCTCGAACACCGCCCATTGCAGGGCTCCGGCGGCCTTTTTGGGGTCCGTCACCACGGGGATCAGCAGGTGGGGGATGCCGTTATAGGGGGCCAGCTCCACCATTTTGGGGTCCACCATGATGAAGCGGACCTCCTCCGGGGTGGACTTATAGAGGATGCTGACGATGAGGGAATTGGTACACACGGACTTACCGGAGCCGGTGGTACCGGCGATGAGCACATGGGGAAGCTTGCCGATATCCCCCACGATGCAGCTGCCGCCGATGTCCTTGCCCACGGCGAAGGCCACCGGTGACTTGTGCTCCGTGAAGGTACGGGACTCCACCACGTCCCGGATGCGGACGGGGGTGACGGCCCGGTTAGGGACCTCGATGCCCACCACGGAAATTTTATTGGGGATGGGGGCGATGCGGACGCCGCTGGCCCCCAGTGCCAGCGCAATGTCATCGGCGAGGTTGGTGATCTTGGACAGCTTCACCCCCTGCTCCAGCGTGAACTCATAGCGGGTGACGCTGGGGCCGTGAACCACGGCGCCGGGGCGGGCGTCCACACCGAAGCTCTGAAGGGTCTGGGCCAAGCGCTGGGAGTTACTCCGCAGCTCAGCCCCCACCTCCGTATAGTTGTCGGCGGTATTCTCATCCAGAAGCGTGATGGGGGGATACTGGTACGCCTCCTCCGGCTGGGCCAGCTCCTGCTCCACCGCAGCGGTCACCTCCTCGGTGGCGTCCTGCACCTCCTGCGCCGTGACGGAAGGCTTGGCCGCTTCACGGGGCTTAGCCACAGGGGCGGGGGCAGCAGACGCTGCCGGTGGGGAAGTAACGGGAGCGGCGGGGGCCACGGGGGCGGCTTCCTCCGCAGGCTCCCCCCGCAGCACCTGATCCGGGGTGCGGACGGTGCTGCTCTTACGGGAGAAGAAGGGCTTCTTCTCCTTGGGGGCAAAGGCGGGTCCCTCCGGCCGGGGCTCCGGCTGCTGGGCGGGTGGCTCGTCGTCCAGAGGGATATCGATGGCGGCACGGCGGCGGGGCCGCTTCTCCGCCGGTTTCTCCTTCTCACGGACGGGGGGTGCTTCCTCCGGGATGTCCTCCCGCTCCGCCTCCCGGCGCTCCTGCGCCCGGCGGACGGCGTCCTTGGGGGAGAAGTGCAGCGCCAGACACAGGGCCACCAGCAGCATGAGGAGGAACAGGATCAGAGACAGCACCTTGCCGAATACGGCGGAGAAGCCCACGGCCAAACCGCCGGACAGGGCGCCGCCGCTTTGCAGGGACCGGCCGGAGAGCCACAGCTCCCGCAGGCCGGTGAGGCCCGGCTCATAGGAGCGGGCGCACAGCAGCAGATGCAGGCCGCAGCCGGTGAGCACCGGCACCAGCAGCGTACATACGGAGCGCAGGGTGGCGGGGCGGTCCCGGTGGGTCAGCAGCAGGAGGCCCGTCAGCAGCAGGGCCGGGGCCGACAGCCAGTAGCCGTAACCCAGCAGCCCCTTCAGCAGGCCGCCGAAGAAGGTGATGAACAGGGCCTCCTCCTGAAAATAGGACACGACGGCGCACAGGGCCAGCAGCAGGCAGACACCGCCGGTGATCTCCCGGCCATAGCTTGGGGCGGGAGGGGGCGGCGTGCGGGTATTCTTTTTTGCGGGTTGCGAGGTTTTCTTCTTTTTGGGTGCAGCAGCCATGCGGACTTCCTTTCGTGCAAGAGAACGGGTGTTACTTGACGGCGTTCAGAATGAGGGTAGCCAGACCGGCGGCCCAGCAATAGTAGGCGAAGGCACCGAAGCGGCCCTTGTCAGCGATCATCTTCAGCAGGCGGATGCACAGGTAGCCGGAGACGGCAGCCACCACCACGCCCGCCAGATACACCGGCAGTTGGCTCCAGTCCACGCCGCCGGTGAGGGCATCCTTCAGACTGAGGATGTTGGCACCCAGCACGGCGGGGATGGACAGCAGGAAGGAAAAGCGCACGGCAAACCTCCGCTCGAAGCCCACGAAGCAGCCGGTGGTGATGGTCATGCCGGAGCGGGAAATGCCGGGGACCGTGGCGATGGCCTGACTGACGCCCACCACCAGCACATCCAGCACCGTGGCGCTGCGGGCATCCTTGCGGCCCTTGCGGGCCCGGTCGCTGAAAAACAGCAGGAAGCCGGTGACGATCAGGGCGGCGCCGATGAATACCATACTGTTCTTCAGGCCCTCCACCGTGTCCTTGATGGGCAGGATGGCAAACAGGGGCAGCGTACCCAAAATGATCAGCAGGATCAGGCGGCGGGCCGGGGGTACCGGCGTAGGGGTGCTATGGTGGACCAGATCACCGATGCCGCAGAAAAATTCCCGCACCATGTCGCAGATGTCCTGCCAATAGGCCACGAACACCGCCACCAGCGTACCCAGATGCAGCAGTACGTCGTAGAAGGCGGGGACCTCGGCGTTGATGTTCAGCAGATTCTGGGCGATGGCCAGATGGCCGGAGCTGGAGATGGGCAGAAACTCCGCCACGCCCTGGATCAAGCCCAGAAGAATAGATTGCAGAAAGGTCATAGGTTTTCTCCTTATTTGAAGTTCTATCAGGGGGTATGGCCCCGTATTGTTGGAAGGGGTACGTTTTATCATACCACAGGCGGGCAAAAAATACCACCCCTTTTCCTCGACAATCTGCGGGATGGCCGCAGGAGCCATTCTTATCAAAGGAAAGAAGGCCCACCGGATGGCGGGCCTTCTTCACCGTGTGCGGTACACGGGGTCAGAATGTGACGGACTGAAGCTCTTTCAGGCACTTCTGACACACGTTCTTCCCCCGAAACTCCGATACGCCCCGGCTGCTGTTGCAGAAAATGCAGTTGGGCCGGAATTTTCGCAGGACAATGGATGCGCCGTCCACATAGATCTCCAGCGGATCACGCTCGGAAATATCCAGCGTGCGCCGCAGCTCTACGGGCAGGACGATGCGTCCCAGCTCATCCACTCTTCTGACGATACCGGTTGCTTTCACAGTGATCTCCCCTTCTTTGCTCCTCAATTTTAGCGTCTACGTGGGATTCGTTTATATTATGCCGTAAATTTACATATTTGTCAACCAAATGATAAAATCTGTCTGGATAGATGTAATAAAATATGTCGGTGCGGCATATACATCCATGAGGTGACAAGGATGGCGATGGCGTGGATCTGGACGGGAATGGCTGTGGTCAGCGTGGTGTGCGGCGCCGTATACGGGCGCATGGAGGCCGTCAGTGCGGCGGCGCTGGAGGGGGCCGGGCAGGCGGTCCGGCTGTGTCTCTCCATGGCGGGGATGCTGTGCCTGTGGACGGGACTTATGGAGGTCATGGACCGGTGCGGGCTGTCCCGGCGGCTGGGACGGCTGTTCCGTCCGGTGCTGCGGCGGCTGCTGCCCCAGGCCAGCCGGGATCCGGAGACGCTGGCAGCGGTGACGGCCAATGTGTCGGCCAATCTGCTGGGGCTGGGCAACGCCGCCACGCCCATGGGTATCCGGGCGGCCTGCCGTATGGCACGGGGGACGGAGGGCGTGGCCAGCGACGAGCTGTGCCGGTTGGTGGTGCTGAACACCGCCTCCATCCAGCTGCTGCCCACCACGGTGGCCAGCATCCGGGCCGTCTGCGGCAGCGCTGCGCCGCTGGATATCCTGCCGGCGGTGTGGGTCAGCTCCCTGCTGTCGGTAACGGCGGGGCTGGCGGCGGCGAAGCTGCTGGAGCGGCTGGGAAGGCGGCGGGCATGACGGACTGGGTGATCCCCTGTCTGCTGGCGGGGGTGGCGGCGGCAGCCATGGGGCGGAGGACCGATGTCTACGGCGCCCTCACCGACGGGGCGGCGGAGGGGCTGCGGGTGCTGGGGCGCATCCTGCCGGCGCTGGTGGTGCTGCTGTCGGCGGTGCAGATGTTCCGGGCCTCCGGAGCCATGGAGCTGCTGACGGGGCTGCTGTCACCGGTGCTGGAAGGGCTGGGCATCCCGCCGGAGACGGCGGTGCTGCTGTTGGTGCGGCCCGTCAGCGGCTCCGGGGCGCTGGCGGTGGGCAGCCAGCTGATGGAGCAGTACGGGCCGGACTCCTACATCGGGCGGGTGACGGCGGTGATGCTGGGATGCTCGGAGACGACGTTTTACACCGTGGCGGTCTACTACGGCGCTGCGGGCATCCGCCGCACTCGCCACACCGTCCCCGCGGCGCTGGCGGCGGATGCGGCGGCCTTCATCGCCGCCGCATGGGCGGTGCGGGTGTTCTTTCCGTAAGGGCGGCTCTCCCGGTGGTGGGGCAGAAAAAAGGAGGCTGGGGACTCGTAGTCCCCAGCCTCCTTTTGTGTCTTGATCGTTTTTCAGGGCTTATCTGCCGATGGGCGGTTAGCGGTGCAGAGCTTCCACAGGCCACGCAGCAGCAGATCCTCGTCGTAGACGGCCTCCCGGCGGCACAGGGGCCGAGACGAATGGCGCTGCCCACAAGCTGGAGCACCGCAATGATGGCGGCAAAAAGTCCGCCTCCTGCGATACACTGTGTGGTTTTTCCCATATGACTTTCCTCTGCTGCCGCTCCGCCGGGGCGGATGCAGCGCATTTCTTTTAATTTTTATATAGGTTGGGTCAGCGGGTCACTGGGCCGCTGCGGGGAAGGTGATGCGGATGACAGTCCCCTCGCCGGGCTTGCTGGTGAGGCGGATGTCGCCGTGGTGATACTGCACGGCGTGCTTCACGATGGAAAGGCCCAGCCCCGTGCCGCCGGAGGCCTTGGAGTGGCTCTTATCCACCCGATAGAACCGCTCGAACACCCGGCTCTGGTGCTCCGGAGCGATGCCGATGCCGGTATCCGACACCGTGACGGAGGAGATCCCGTTCTCCGAGGACACCTGCACCTTCACGGTGCCATCCGGGACATTATACTTGATGGCGTTGTCGCAGAGGTTGAAGATCACCTCATACAGCAGCCGCCGCACGCCGGTGACCGGGGCGTGATCCCCGTCCACCGACAGGGACACCTGCTGCTTGGCGGCGGCATCCTGTAGATTGGTCACGGCCTCCTGACTCAGGGCCAGCAGGTCCACCGTCTCCGTGGGCATGGCATCCCCTTCGTCCAGCTGGGACAGGCGGATGATATCCTCCACCAGCGTCACCATGCGGGAGGCCTCGTCGTGGATATGGCCCACAAAGCGGGGCATATCCTCCGGCTTCACCATACCGCTCTGAATCAGCTCGGCGCTGCCCACGATGCCCTGCAGGGGGGTCTTCAGTTCGTGGGAGACGTTGGCGGTGAACTCCCGGCGGTTGCGCTCGGCGTACTCCTGCTCTGTCACGTCGAAGGTCAGCAGCACCGTACCCACCGTCTCGCCGCCGGACTGGATGCGGCTCATATCCAGCTGGTACTCCCGGCCATTGCGCTGGCAGCGCAGCTGGCTGTGGCCCTCCTTCCGGGCCGTCTCCATCGCAAGGCGCAGTTCATGGCTGCGGTCCACCGTCAGGAAGTCCCGGCCCACACAGCCCTCGTCCGCCTGAAAGAGCTTGCAGGCGGCGTGGTTGATGCTGAGCACCGTTCCTTTCTCGTCCAGCAGTACCAGGCCCTCCTGCATACTGCCGGTGATCTGGGTGAACTCGTCGGTCTTTTGCCGCAGGGTCCGCAGCTGGGCGTCGATCTCCTTATGCTGGTAGTTGATGCGGCTCAGAAGAGGAGCCAGCTCCTCGTAGGCGTCGTTTTCCAGCGGATGCTCCAAGTCCAGCCGATTCAGGGGATCCACGATGCGGCGGGACAGTCGCCCGGCCATGAGCCCGGCGAAGATCAGCGCCGCCGCCAGCACCACCAGCATGGGCTGGAGCATTCCCAGCGCCAGCATCCCGGCGGTGGCACGGCTGACGGAGATACGCAGCACCGTGCCGTCCGTCAGGCGGCGGGCCACATACAGGGTCTGCTGCAAAAGGGTATCAGAGTAGCGGCTACTTTCGCCGCTGCCGTTTTTCAGGGCCTCCTGCACCTCCTGACGGCCGGCGTGGTTCTCCATGGAGGCCACGTCCGTCACCTGAGTATCGTACAGCACCCGGCCGTCGGAGGCGATCCACGTCAAGCGGAACCGCTCCGCCGGAAGGCGCTCCAGATAGGCCGTACCGCCGTTTTCCACGCCGCTGGCGGCGAGGCTCAATTCATCCTGTAATTGCTGCTCCTGCACACCGCCGAAGTAGCTGTACAGGCAGCCGGTCATGATGACCATGCCCGCCGCCAGCACTACGCCCGCCACCAGCAGAATGGAACGGAAAATCTTTCTTGTCATGCGCCTACCTCCAGCCGGTATCCCACATTCCGCACGGTCTGGATCATGCTGCCGCAGCTGCCCAGCTTCTGGCGCAGGGTGCGGATGTGCATATCCACCGTCCGGGTCTCGCCGCAGTAATCCATGCCCCAGATCTCGTTGAACAGCTGGTCCCGTGTGAAGGCCATGCCCGGATGGGACAGAAACAGCCGCAGCAGCTCAAACTCCTTATAGGTCAGCGTCACCCGCTGACCCTCCACCGTGACGATGTGTTCCTCCGGGTGCAGCACGATGCCCCCGGCCCGCAGCACCGGCTCCTGCTCCGTCCGGCAGCGCCGCAGCACCGCCTTGACGCAGGACACCAGCTCCATGACCCCGAAGGGCTTGGCCAGATAGTAGTCCGCCCCCAAATCCAGACCCTGTATCTTGTCGTACTCTGCGCCCTTGGCGGTGGCCATCACTACCGGGATGCGGCGCAGGGCCGCCGAGGCCCGCATCCGGCGCAGCAGCTCCATGCCATCCACGCCGGGCAGCATCACATCCAGCACCACTAGCTCCGGCTGCTCCTCCGTCTGGAGGGCCTGCCAGAAGGCGGCACCGTCGGCAAAGCCACAGGCCTCGAAGCCGGTGGAACGCAGGGCGTATACCTCGATATCCCGGATACTGGCATCGTCCTCTACGCACCAGATCATGCTATCCCTCCTTGTGCGTACCGGTGACGGAGAAAATCACCCACTGGGCGACGTTCACCGCATGGTCCCCGATGCGCTCAAAATATTTGGCAATCATCAGCAGGTCCACCGCCCGCTCCCCCTCACCGGGGTCTGTGGTCATGCGGCGGATCAGCGTATGCTTCACCCTGTCGAACCAGCCATCCACAATATCGTCCTCTGCGATGACTTTTTCCGCCAACATTGTATCATGTTTCACGTAGGCGTCAACACTTTCCGTCACCATTTTTATGGTGGAGGCGGCCATATCCCGCAGCAGTTCCTCCCCCTCGTTGACCTGACCGCTGATGACGATCTCGGCAATGTCCTCTGCCTGATCTCCAATGCGCTCCAGATCTGTGATCATTTTCAGGGCCGCCGAGATCTGCCGCAGATCCCGTGCCACCGGCTGCTGCTGCAAAAGCAGCTTCAGGCACAGGGACTCGATGTCCCGCTCCTTGCGGTCGATCTCCGTGTCCAGCGGGGCCACCTGACGGGCCAGACTGCCGTCTCCCAGCGATTTGGCCGCCAGAGCGATGCTCTCCTCGCACAGTGCGCCCATTTCAATAAGCTCCCGCTCCAGCTGGGCCAGCTGTTCATCAAACCGGCTTCTCATTATCCGAACCTCCCCGTGATGTAGTCCTCTGTCCGCTTCTCCGCCGGGGCGGAGAACACCTGCTCCGTGGCGCCGTACTCCACCAGCTCACCCAGCAGGAAGAAGGCCGTGCGGTCGGAGATACGCACCGCCTGCTGCATATTGTGGGTGACGATGACGATGGTATAGCGCTCCTTCAGTTCCATGGTCAGCTCCTCGATGCGGGAGGTGGAGATGGGGTCCAGTGCGCTGGTGGGTTCGTCCATCAGCAGCACCGCCGGCTCCACCGCCAGCGCCCGTGCGATACACAGGCGCTGCTGCTGGCCGCCGGAAAGGCCCAGTGCATTCTTCTTCAGCCGGTCCTTTACCTCGTCCCAGATGGCGGCGCCCCGCAGGGAGCGCTCCACCAGCTCGTCCAGCCTGGCCTTGCTGCGGATGCCGTGGGTCCGGGGGCCGTAGGCGATGTTGTCGTAGATGCTCATGGGGAAGGGATTGGGTTTTTGAAACACCATGCCGATCTCACGGCGCAGGCGGCACACGTCCGTCCCCGGCGCATAGATCTCCTCGCCCCGATAGCGGACCTCGCCGGTGATCTTCACCCCCGGCACCAGATCGTTCATGCGGTTCAGGGTTTTCAGAAATGTGGACTTGCCGCAGCCGGAGGGGCCGATGAAGGCGGTGATGCTTTTCTCCGGGACGTCCATGGAGACGCTGTGCAGCGCCTGATGAGCGCCGTACCACAGGTCCAGATCCTTCACTTGCAGAATAGGTTCCATTGTCGTTCACTTCCTTTTCAGCTTCCGCCCGATGATCCCGGCGGTGAGGTTGATGAGCAGGGTCAGCACCATGAGGATGGTGGCGATGGAGAAGGCCAGCGCCGTCTCGCCGCCCTCGGTGGCGTAGACGTACAGGGCCACCGTCAGGGTGGCGGAGGAGGTGTGCAGGGAGTCAAAGAGACTCACCAGCGCCATGCCGAAGCCTGCTGTATACAGCAGGGCGGCACTCTCCCCCACGATGCGGCCGATGGCCAGAATACAGCCGGTGACGATGCCGTCCACCGCTCCCGGCAGCACCACCGTGCGGACCATGTGCCATTTGCCGGCACCCAGCGCCAGCGCCCCCTCCCGGTAGGACTGGGGGACGGTCTTCAGGCTCTCCTGCGTGGTGCGGATGATGGTGGGCAGGATCATCATCACCAGCGTCAGGCCGCCGGCCAGAATTCCCGCCTGAAGGCCCAGCTTCTGCACGAACAGCATCATGCCCACCAGTCCGAAGATGATGGAGGGAATGCCCGTCAGGGTCTCGGCGGCGAACTCGATGATGCGGACCAGCCGCCCGCTGGCGGCGTACTCCGTCAGGTAGATGGCGGCGCCTACACCCAGCGGCAGCACCACCGCCATGGCCACGAGAATGATATACAGGGTATTCAATAGGTTGGGCAGGATGCCCACGGTATTGCGGATATAGCTGGTCTGGCCGGAGATCAGCTGCCAGCTGAGGCCCGGCACGCCACGATAAAAGATATAGCCGATGAGAAAGATCAGCAGGGCGCAGGTCAATCCGGCGCACAGCCACACCAGCCCCCGCATCCCGCCGTTATACAGTCTCCGGCGAAGCGTCCATTGCTGCTTCATGGCTCAGTCCTCCTTCCTGCGTTTGATGCAGACATTCAGCAGGACGTTGATGAGCATGATGAACAGAAACAGCACCAGCCCGATGGAAAACAGCGCCTGCTGATACAGGCTCCCCACGGCGGCATCGGACATTCCGGAGATGATGCCGGTGGTGAGGAAGCGCACCGAGGTGAAAAGCCCCGGCATATTGGCCACGTTGCCGGCCACCATGATGATGGCCATGGCCTCTCCGATGGCACGGCCTACGCCCAGCACCACCGCCGCTGCCACGCCGCTGCGGGCGGCAGGCAGGCTCACCCGGAAGTAGGTCTCCGTCTCCGTGGCGCCCAGTGCCAGACTGGCCTCCTCATACTCCCTCGGCACGGCCTGAAGGGCCGTCTCCGCCACGTTGATAATGGAGGGCAGCACCATGACCGTCAGCACCAGAATGGCCGCCAGCAGGCAGGCCCCGGAGCCAAGACCGAAGGCACGGCGGATGGCGGGAACCAGCACGATCATACCCACCAGACCGTACACCACCGACGGGATGCCCGCCAGCAGCTGCACCGCCGTGCGGATCACCGCCGCCAGACGGGGCGGGGCCGCTTTGGCCAGAAAAATGGCGGTCATCAGGCCCACCGGCACCCCCAGCAGCAACGCTCCCGCCGTGCCGTAGACAGAGGTGAGGATGAAGGGCAGAATGCCGAATTGCGGGCCGGTGGTGGCGTTGGTAGGCGCCCACACCTTGCCGAAGAGGAATTTGGTCAGTCCGATCTCCCGGATGGCCGGCAGACCGGAGATCACCAGATACACGCTGATGCACAGCACGAAGCCCACCGCCACGATGCCGCACAGCAGGAAGATCAGGTGGATGGCCTGCTCCATGGCCCTGCGGGTGCGGAGGCTTTTGCCTGCTGTCCGCTTCATAGAGTTCTCCTTTCCCGATGACGGGGAAGCCCCCTCACCCGCCGCAGCAGGTGAGGGTCCCCCGATTTGTTTTACTTGGCGGTAGGCACGGCGCCCGCATTCTGAATGAGGGAGGCAGCGTCCTTGGAGGTGGCGAAGTCGAAGAAGGCCTGCGCCGCCGGGGACAGGGCCGTGCCGTCCTTGGTCACCAGCACGAAGGGCCGCTGAATGGCGTAGCTGCCGTCCAGCACAGCGGCCTCGGTGCAGGCCACACCGCCTACGGTGACGGCCTTCACGGTGTCCTTACCCTCCACAGCGGAGAGGGAAGCATAGCCGATGGCGTTGGGGTTGCCGGCCACGGCTTCGATGACGCCGCCGGTAGAGGTCAGCTCCTGATCCAGCTTGCAGGAGTCCTTGGTCCCGGTGATGGACTCGAAGCCGTCACGGGTACCGCTGCCGGACTCACGGCCGATGCAGGAGATGGCGCCGGGGTCGCCGCCCACCTGACTCCAATCGGTGATCTCACCGGTGAAGATCTTGGCGATCTGTTCCACGGTCAGATCCGTGACCTTGCTCTGGGCATGGACGATGACGGCGATGCCGTCCAGGGCGATGACCGTCTCGGTCAGGCCGTCGGCCTTCTCCTCATCCTTCAGGCTGCGGGAGGCCAGACCGATGTCCGCCGTGCCGTTCTTCACGGCCTCGATGCCGGAGCCGGAGCCGGTGGGATCATAGGTGACGGTGACGTTCTTGTGGTCCGCCATGAACTGCTCCCGCAAAGCGCCGATGACCTTGTCCATGGAGGTGGAACCGTTGGTGGACACGGAGCCGCTGAGCTCGGTGGTCTGATTATTGTTAGGGGTGTTGTTGTCGTTGGTGTTGTCCTTGTTTTTGCTGCCGCAGCCGGCCAGAAGAGCCATGACCATAACGGCGGCCAGCAGGATACTGATGATCTTTTTCATATGAAGATCTCCTTTCGTTTTTCATGTTTGGACTTGCTTTCTTGCTACAGTCCCCATGATAAAGGGGCGGTGTAAAGGGCAAAAGTCTCCTCGTGTAAAGTCCATGTAAAAAAGCGGCCGAGGGGGATCTTCCCGGCAAAAAGAAGGAGCGCCGGAAAAGGCAAATGCTTTTTCCGGCGCTCCTCCCAACGAAAGGACACCTAATGGTATATAGTTTATGATATCTCAGGCCCGGCGCACGGCGGGGACGGCATGACGGGGCAGCAGGGTGATGCCCTTCTTCTCCGCCAGCTGCCACAGCTGCGGTACCAGCAGGCTCAGCAGGATCAGGGCGATGCCGCACATTCCCATGACGCTGATGTGCTCCCGCAGCACGGCGGCACCCAGCAGGGTGGCGCAGGCGGGGCTCAGAGCGCAGAACAAGCCTGCACGCTGGGCGGTGGTGTGGCTCTGTGCCACAGGCTGGAGGGTGAAGCCGAAGCCGGTGCAGATGACGGCAAGGCCGGCGATCATCAGCCACTGGGTACCGGACTGGGGCAGGAGGGGCGCCTCGAACACGAAGGAGGACACCAGCGCCAGCAGGCCCAGCGTACCCACCTGAACGATGCCCAGGGTCAGGGGATCGTCCTCGTGGGAGAAACGGTCGGTGGTGATGATGGCTGCGGCGTACAGCACGGCGGCCATGACCGCCAGCACCATACCGGGGGTGAAGCCGCCGGACTGGCCGGTCAGCAGTGCCACGCCGCCGATGGCCACCAGTGCGCTGACGGCGGTGGCGGCCTTGGGCAGCTTATGCCGCAGCACGGCCTCCGCCATGGGTACAAGAATGATGGCGGTATTCTCCAGTAGGGAGACGGTGGAGGAGGGGGTGCTCTTGAGCCCCGTCAGCTCCGTGGAGAGCATCAGGAAGAACAGAGCGCCCATGATGGCGCCACGCACCAACGTATGGCGCTTGATGTGGCGCAGGCGCTTGAAAAACACCACCGCCAGCAGCACAAAGGCCATCAAAAACCGGGCCGCCAGCAGGTTGAAGATCCCCATGCCGTTCATGGCGATCTTGCTGAACAGAAGGGACGTAGCCCGTGCTGCGATAACTGCCGCCAAAAGGATCTCCGCTCTTTTCTGAGTCATGATACCTGTTCCTCCGAAAGTTTCTGTCCGTTCTTAATCGGGGTTTCTCTCCTACCCTTGACAGAGTATAGCACTTGGTGTATCCTTGCGTAAAACGATACTATTTCAAATTTTGTTTGACAAAATGTCAAAGAAGGGGCGAAATTTCATGGACACCGAAAAATGCCGGGTTTTGCTCACTGTACTCCATGAGAGAAGTCTGTCCGCTGCCGCCGAGGCGCTGGGTTACACCCCCTCCGGCATCAGCCGGTTGGTGGACAGTTTGGAGCGGGAGACGGGCTTTCCCCTGCTGCACCGGGGGCGGGGCGGGGTATCCGCCACACGGGCCTGTCAGGAGCTGCTGCCGCTGATGCGGCGAATGGCGGAGCTGGACGAGCAGTACCAGCAGCTGGCCCACCGGATTCAGGGGCTGGATGTGGGCCGGGTGGTGGCCGGCACCAACTATGCCGCCTTCTACCCGTGGCTGTCGGAGGTCATTGCCGGGTTCCATCACGCTTATCCCGGCATCCGGGTGGAGCTGCGGGAGGGCAGCTCTACCCAACTGGGGGAGCTGGTGGATCACCGGCGGGCGGACTTCTGTCTCATCAGCCAGCGGCCGGGACGGCACAAGTGGGTGCCGCTGAAGGACGACCAGCTGATGGCCATTCTCCCCCCTACCCACCCGCTGGTGGAGGCGGACCGCTTCCCCGTGGAGCGGCTGCGGCAGGAGCCCTTCATCGAGTTTCTGCCGGGACAGGAGACGGATAACTCCCGGATGCTCCAGCAGCTGCAGATCCGGCCCAAGGTCCGCTTCGCCACCAGTGACAGCCGGGCCGCCATTGCCATGGTGCGGGCGGGGCTGGGCATCACCTTATTAAATGACATCCTCACCGCCGATCTGGCGGACGGGGTGGCGGTGCTGCCGCTGGACCCGCCCCAGTCGGTGCATCTGGGCATCGCCCTGCCGGAGGAGGAGCACGTCTCCCCCGCCGCCAAGCGGTTCATCACCTATGCCCTGGACCGGCTGCCGGAGCTGGATGTCCTATAGGTACTTCGATACCAGACAGGGTGTCCAAAAGTGACAGAAGTGTTAGCCAGTTATACAAACCAGCCATTTTTGTGTACATTTTCTGTGAAAAGCCTGAAAATCCCCTTCTTTCAGGGAATTTTCAGGCTCTTTTGCCGCCGGTCTGCGGCAGACGTTGATTTTTCTTAGTACAGCCGGACGGACATTCCTCATAAACCGACTGCTTCTCCCGTTGACATTCCCGCCGGAACGTGGTATAGTACCGCTTACGCCCAGAGAAGGGCGGTATATACCTCGGTAAAAAGGTTCCCTAAAAAACCTATTATTCACAAAAATTTCACATTTTTCAGGGAGCATTCGTTTTGGTATGTGCATGGAGGGAAGGGAAGCCGTCCATGTACCTGTCTGGATGAAAAAAGGAGTAAAACAATTCTATGTGGGATCTGTCTTTCAGCGCACTGAACGAGGACAGCGGCTTTTGGCCCCGTCTGCAGCGCCGCTGCTATGGGGGCTTCCGCCGTCTGTCCGGCCTAAGCCAGAGGTTTTGGCTCAGCCGTGCCTATTTCCCGTTTTTGCTGTGGGTGGCGCTGGGCTTTGCCGCTCTGCGTCAGCCGGTCTATGGGGCCATGGCCCTGCTGGGGATTTGTATTTGGTTGCTGGTGTTCTGCCGGGATCTGCTGGCGTCGGTGATGCCGTTCCTGCTGGTATTTCTGCTGTCGACCCAGCGATATGAAAGTCTGGGGGATTTCCTCCCCTGCGCCGTGCTGGCGGCGCCGTTCTTTGCGGCGCTGATCTGGCACCTGATGGTCTGGCCCGTCACCTTCCGGGTGGGACGCAGCGCCACGGGGCTGCTGCTGGTGTCGGCGGCCACCCTGTTGGGGGGCTGCGGGATTCTGTCCATGCAGCAGCTGCTTCAGCCGCTGAGTTTGTACTACGCCGGGTGTCTCGGCGGCGGGATGCTGGTTTTCTATGTGCTGCTGCGGTCGTGCCTGACCTATTCCAAGGGCTACGACCTGCACCGGCAGTTCGCCGCCATTTTCTGCGTGCTGGGTGTGTGCATGGCGTGTCTGGTGATGCTGGATTACGCCGCGCGGTGGCAGGAATTTCTGCAGGTACATACCACCCTCTATCTCAAGTACCGCAACTTTGCCACGGCGCTGCTGCTGACTACCCTGCCCATGTCCTTTTATCTGTCGCTGAAAAAGCCCGCCCATCTGCTGGGTGTGGCGGTGCAGGCGGCAGGGCTGGCCCTTACCGGCAGCCGCAGCGCTCTGCTGTTCGGTGTGGCGCTGCTGGGGCTGGGCTTCGTATATCTGGTGCGGTGGGGTCTCATTCCCCGGAAGGCCGTGCTGCCTCTGTGCGTGGCCGGTGCGGTGCTGGCGGTGCTGGTGGGCCCGGAGCTGCTGTCGCTGATGATGGACAGCCGCATGGAGGACGGTCATCTGTTCCATCAGGGGGACTCCGTCCGGGTGCAGCTGTTCCTGCGGGGTATCACGGACTTCCTGCACAACCCCGTGTTTGGCATCGGCCTCATCAGCCAGCGCAACAGCGACCTCTTCACCGGCGTGGAGGGGAGCATGGTGTTCTACCACAACAGCATTGCCCAGATCATGGGCAGCATGGGTCTGGTGGGCATTGCCGCCTACGGCGTGCTGATGCGGGATCGTATCGCCCTGCTGCGGGCCGGAAAAACGCCCTTTGTCCGGGCGCTGGCTCTGAGCTATCTGGGGATGCTGCTGATCTCCCTGACCAACCCCGGCGAGTTCTGCCCCTTCCCCAATGCAGCGCTGATGGTGATGGTCTTTACTCTGGCGGAGGAGGCCACCGGCGACGTGGCCGTCCCCGTGGGGGAAATGCTGGGGCTTCGGCCTACACGGCGGATATATCTGCCCCAGAAATAACGCTTTTCTTTCCCGGAACCGGACTTCCCCCGGTTCCGGGAATTTTTTTGGCACGGGACGAAGCAAGGTGCATAGGATAGGAAAAAAGGAGGTCTTTGCCTATGCAGTCAGCACAGCCAACACCTGTGGACGTTTTCCTCAGGACCCACCCGGACCGGGGCGGCCTGCGCGTGCAGGTCGCCGCCGGCGGCGGGCGCTTCCCCGTGGCCGGGGCGCAGGTGGTCATCAGCCGGGCCTTCGGCACGGAGGAGCACATATTTTACCGGGGCATCACCGACGGCTCCGGTATCCTATCCGGCATCCGCCTGCCCGCCCCGCCCTTTGCCTGGTCTCAAGCCTCGGACACCGCCGCCCTCAGCGGGCTGGACTATCAGGTGTCGGTACAGCATCCCATGTTTCAGCCGGTGGCTGGCCGGACGGTGACGGTATTCGACGGGGTGGAGACCATCCTGCCGGTGATGCTGGAGCCAGTGGTGTGAGAAAGGAGCGTGCATGATGCCCTATCCCTATCCCGTGGTGCCGGAGACCATCACGGTGCATCTGGGGGCGCCGGGGGAGTCCGCCCGGAACGTGGTGGTGCCCTTCGCCCAGTACATCAAGAACGTGGCCTCCCATGAAATTTATCCTACCTGGCCGGAGAGTGCCATCCGAGCCAACATTCTGGCCCAGATCTCCTACGCCCTGAATCGGGTGTACACGGAGTATTACCGGGCCAGAGGGTACGACTTCGACATCACCTCCACCACCCGATACGATCAGGCCTATGTGGAGGGCGGCGACGTATTCGAGAACATCAGCCGCATCGTGGACGATATTTTCAACAACTACATCGTGCGGCAGGGCAGTGTAGAGCCGCTGTTCGCCCAGTTCTGCGACGGGGTGCGGACCCGGTGCGGAGGCCTGTCCCAATGGGGCAGCGTGGATCTGGCGGAGGAGGGCATGACGCCCTACGAAATTTTGCAGTACTACTACGGTGGCGACATCAATCTGGTGATGAATGCGCCGGTGGGCGGGAACGTGGCCTCCTATTCGGGGCGGCCCCTGCGGCGGGGCGACGCCGGCAACGACGTGCAGACCCTGAAGCGGCAGCTCAACCGCATCGGGAAGAACTACCCCGCCATCCCGGCGCTGGACGACAGCTTCGTCTTTGACGAGGACATGGAGGAGGCGGTGCGGGTCTTTCAGCAGATCTTCAATCTGGCGCAGGACGGCATCGTGGGCAAGGCCACATGGTACAAGATCAAGCAGATCTACAACGGCGTCAAGCAGCTGTCGGAGCTCAGCAGCGAGGGACTCACCATCCCCGAGGTGCAGCGGCGGTACGCCGAGGATCTGCGGCTGGGAGACAGCGGCATCGACGTGCGGACGGTGCGGTTCTATCTGGCGTTTCTGGGGTACTTTCTGCCGGAGCTGCCCATGATCTCCCTGTCCGACGACTTCGATCAGGAGCTGCTGGATGCGGTATACACCTTCCAGCGGGTCTACGGTCTGCCAGTGGACGGCGTGGTGGGCCGGGAGACGTGGAACGCCCTGCAAACGGCCTATCAGAAGGTACTGGCGGAGCTGCCGGAGGATTACCGGCAGTTCGCCGGGGAGGTCTATCCGGGACGGTTTCTGGTGCGGGGCGACCGGGGCGAACAGGTGGCCCTGATGCAGGAGCGGCTCAACCAGATCAGCCGGGAGGACGAGACTCTGCCCAGTCTGGTGGTGGACGGTATCTTCGGCCCCGCCACTCAGCAGGCGGTGCTGGCCCTCCAGCGGCAGCTGGGCTTCGACCCCACCGGGGCCGTGGGGCCGGTGCTGTGGGCGCAGATCATCACGCTGGGCGAGGAGTACTGAAAAATGGGAGGAAGGGGCAAAGGCCCTTCCTCCCGTTTTTCTATGTATTCTCCGCCGGATAGAGGAGGGATGCCTGAAAGCCGTTTTCCCCCAAGGCCATGATGTCCCCGCCTACGATAACATCGCCGCAGAGATAGAGATTCACCTGCACATCTCCGGTGCGGCCGGGGTAATTGGTGACGGTGTAGGTGCAGCGGGTGACGGTCTGACCGTCGTAGTCCGCCAAGGGCAGGCCCGCCTCCTGCTGGAGGGCCAGATAGTCCTCCTGCCCCGCCAGCGACAGCTGCACCGTCAGGGTGCGCACCGGCTGCTCCTCCGTCTGCCAACCCTGCTGCTCCAGCCATGCCCGGCGGGCGGCATCGTCCTTGGCGGTCACCGGGGTCTGGGAGGGACGGGCAGTACAGGCGGACAGCAGCATCAGCAGCAGGCACAGCCCCGCAAGACAGCGCTTCACAGGCACGCAGCTCCTTTCGTTTTTCCATAGCTTTGTCCTCAGCTTATTCCGTTTCCCGGTGGGATATGCTATAATGAAAAAAACTGCGGCAGGAGGGCTGGTTATGGAACGCTTGGACAAGATCATCGCCGGAACGGGCAAATACTCCCGGCGGGAGGTAAAGGAGCTGGTGCGGCAGGGCCGGGTGGTGGTGGACGGACGGTTGGCCTCCTCCCCAGAGGAAAAGGTGGACGCCGACGCCGCCTGCCTGCTGGTGGACGGTCAGTCACTGGACTGCCGCCGGTACACCTATCTCATGCTCCACAAGCCCGCCGGGGTCCTGTCGGCACGGGTGGACGGACGGCAGCAGACGGTGCTGGACCTGCTGCCGCCGGAGCTGCGCAAACGGGATCTATCCCCAGTGGGGCGGCTGGATAAGGACACGGAGGGACTGCTGCTGCTGACCAACCACGGGGAGCTGACCCATCGGCTGCTGAGCCCCCGCTATCACGTGGACAAGGTGTACTACGCCCGTGTGGAGGGCGTGCTGACGGCAGCGGACACGGCGGCCTTCGCCGGCGGGATGGTGCTGGCCGACGGGCTGGAGTGCCTGCCGGCGGGGCTGGAGCTCCTCTCGCCGCAGGAGGCGCTGGTGACGCTGCGGGAGGGGAAATTCCATCAGGTGAAGCGGATGCTGGCCGCTTGCGGAAAACCGGTGACGTACCTGAAGCGGCTTTCCATGGGGCCGCTGCGGCTGGATGAAGCACTGGCGCCAGGGGCTTTCCGGCCCCTGTCCGATGGGGAGATACACACCCTTCTTGACATATGTGGGCTGAATGCCTCGACATAACGCCAAAAAATGCCCCAAAATTTTTGTGAAAAATACAAGAAAATACTTGCAAAATCGTGATTCTGACGATATAATAGAGCACGAGGCTAAGTAGTTTGCACAAAATATCCATCAGCTCTATATCAGGAGGGACTGACTATGTCCGGGAGAATTTTTCAGAACGTCGTTTTACAGTTCAAGGATACCACCGATCGCACCGTGGGCGTCATTGACGCCGAGGGTACCGTCATCGCTTGCAGCGAGCTGACGGGTATCGGCAAGAAGTGGGCCAAATATGTGGAGGCCATCGACTCCGCCGAGGGCGGCTGCATTGCGCTGGAGGGCAAGACTTTCAAGGCGCTGCCCGGCTGGGGCGGACATTTTGACTATGCCGTGTTCGCCACCGGCGATGACAGCGTGGGCCGCACCGTGTGCGCCATGGCCTGCGTGGCCCTGAACTCCGCCAAGACGTACTATGAGGAGAAGCACGACAAGGGCTCCTTCATCAAGAACATCATCTCCGACAACATCCTTATCAGCGACATCTATATGCGGGCCAAGGAGCTGCACGTGGCCGCCGAGGTACCCCGCGGCGTATTCGTGATCCGGCCTGTGGAGGGCCGCAGCGAGGCCATCTCTCTGGAGGTGGTGCAGAATCTCTTCCCCGACCGGCAGAATGACTTCGTCATCAGCGTGGGTGAGACGGACGTGGCGCTGATCCACCAGATGCCGGAGAGCACCACCAACAAGGATCTGGAGAAGGTGGCCACCACCATCGAGGAGGCCCTGCGGGAGGACGGCGAGAGCCATGTGTTCGTAGGCATCGGTACGCTGGCCCTGCATCTGCGGGATCTGGCCAAGTCCTATAAGGAGGCCCAGATCGCCATCGAGGTGGGCAAGGTGTTCGACACCGAGCGCTACGTCATCAACTACGAGAATCTGGGCATCGGCCGCCTGATCTATCAGCTGCCCACCACCCTGTGCGAGATGTTCCTGCAGGAGGTGTTCAAGAAAAACCCCATCGATGCGCTGGATCAGGAGACGCTGTTCACCATCTACAAGTTCTTTGAGAACAACCTGAACGTCTCCGAGACCGCTCGGAAGCTGTTCGTCCACCGGAACACGCTGGTGTACCGGCTGGAGAAGATCAAGAAGCTGACGGGTCTGGATCTGCGGGAGTTTGACGACGCCATCACCTTCAAGGTAGCGCTGATGGTGAAGAAGTACCTCACCAGCCGGGGCATCGACGCCTGACGGCTGCATAGAAAACCAAAGAAAAGACAGGCAGTGCCGGAGGCACTGCCTGTCTTTTGTCGTGGAAGGGGATCGCCGGTCACGGCTTGGTGGGCTTTTGCAGAAGGGTATAGATGCCCGCCGCCAGCAGATAGACGCCGAAGGGGCGGCGCAGCAGCTCCGTATCCACGGAGAAGGACAGCCATGCCGCCAACGCCGCCGCTGTCAGTCCGGCGGGGACGGCGCTGCGGAGCACCGGCTTTTCCAGCAGGCCGCTTTTCCCGTGGGACAGCAGCCCCATACCGGCGGTGGGCAGGAAGTACAGCAGGTTGATGGTCTGGGCTACCATCTCCATGTGCCCCAGCTCCTCCGCCGCAATGTCCAGAAACAGGTCCTTGATCTCCTGGTCTTTGATGCGGAAGCTCTGGGACAGGTACTGCATAGCCGCCTTCAGCTCCCCCTCGGCGCCCCGCCACAGCCCCAGCACATAGCGGTCATAGAAGGCCCCGGTGTACAGCCGCCGGTAGCGCGCCTTCACCGGCTCGGAGAGGGCGGGGTTGTCCTCCATGGTGAAATGGAGGTGGAGCAGGTTGCGCTCCCGGGCGCGCAGCACCCACTCCCGGTAAAACCAGTGCCCCGGCCCCGCCGGATTGCAGTTGAACCAGAACTTGCTCCCCGGCACACTGCACCGGGCCAGGGCCTGCTCCACAAAGGACCGGGGCATCAGGGCCACCTCGTCCAGCAGCACCCCCGCCAGGGTAATGCCCTGGATGGCCGTATAGCTGGACTCGTCATGGCCGCCGAAGAGGTAGTAGTCATTTTTCCGCCCTCCGCTCCAGACCGTGATGCGATGTTCCGCCCGGCGCTCCTGGATGCGGAAAATACCCTCGGTCCACTCCGGCAGCAGCCGGGTCACGTTGCGCCGCAGCCCCTCCAGGCTGCGGCCGCAGAGGGCGAAGCACTGGTTTTCAAACCGGGTCATGCTCCACAGCAGAAAGCCCACCGCCAGACACACCGTCTTGCCGCTGCGCACCGCCCCGTCGCAGAGAATGCCGTCATATCCCCGCAGCGTCGGTTGGAACCACCAGGTCAGGGCCGTCCTCTGCTTGGGGGTGAAGGGCTGAAACTTCATCCCTGCCGTCACCCCCTTCCAGCTCCCGCCGCAGCAGGGCGAGCAGATTGTTTTCCGGCGTCTGGACCGCTCCGTCCCCCCAGCGCTCCGGCATCCGGTGGCTCAGCCACAGGGCAATGGCAGTGACGCTGGGGGCGGTCTGCTTCCGGGTGCGGGTGATCTTCTCGGTCCGTTCCTCACCCTTTTCGGTGATCTCCCGGCGCTCCTCCGTATAGCAGTAGCCGGTGGCCGCCAGGAACAGCGCCCGCTCCACCAGCCGGTCCGCCCCCGCCCCCTCCGGCACCTTACCCCGCAGAAAATCCACGCCATCCCTCCTCCTGTCATCTCCCGGTCCAGCCAATCTGTCCCTCTGCCGGACCTTTTACCCAGATACTAGAACATAAGTTCTATTTCGTCCATGCAAAAAAAGAAAAATCTCCGCCCCTGCGTTGATTTTTCCAAACAAATCTCGTATTCTGTATGCAGCGATACAAATTGTCCCCCCTGCGCGGGGACGCATTTTGCCCAACTCCCGTTATTTTACAAGGTACCTTTTGATTCAGGAGGTGTGTCCATGCCGTCCAATCCCACTCAGCAGCGGCTGGAGCAGGCTTTTGCCGCCTCCGGGCTCACCCAGGCCGAACTGGCCCGGGCCTCAGGCATTGACCGGGGGAGCATCTCCCTCTACCTGAGCGGCCGCTACCGGCCCAAGGCGGACAAGCTGATCCGGCTGGCCGCCGCCCTGTCTGTGACCCCGGAGTGGCTCAGCGGCGTAGATGACGCCGCCCCGGCGGAGACCGCCCTGGCCCTGCCGGTGATGGCGGGGCTGGACGGGGCGGGAAATCTTCGCCCCGCCGGAGACACCCTGCTCATCCCCCGCTCCTCCCTCCAGGGAAATGAACCGGAGCATTTCTTCGTGCTCCGGGTGGAGGGGCTGTCCATGTACCCCCGCCTGCTGGAGGGGGACCTGCTGCTGGTGCGCCGGACCGCCCACGCCCCGGAGGGGGCCCTGGCGGTGCTGGCCCTGGAGGACCGCCTGCTGGTGCGCACCGTCTCCGGCGGCACGCTGCTGCCCGCCAACCCGGAGTACCCGCCCCGCCCGCTGGACAGCCGTGTGCGGATCCTGGGCCGGGCCCTCACCCTGATCCGGAACCTGTGAGCCCTGGCCCCGTCCCGGACCGGACCGAACAGGAGGACTGCCCATGCGACACCCAGGCACCCAAAATATTCTCATCCCCCGGCTGCTGCTGCGCCGGGCCGCCCCAGCCGACGCAGAGAACTGCGCCCTCCACTGGGCTTCAGACCCCCTGGTCTATCGCCACATCTCTGCCACCCCCAAAAACCAGCGGGAAATGGAGGTCTTTCTCGCCAGCGTAGAGGCGGCCTATGCCGACCCGGCCACCTACTACTGGCTCATTCAGCTGCGCAGCAGCCCGGACATCATCGGCGCCCTCTTTGTGGACGATCTGAGCGAACGCAGCCGCTGGTGCGAGGTGGACTACCAGCTGGGCAGCGCCTACTGGGGCCGGGGCTACGCCACCGAGGCGCTGGGGGCAGCCCTGGACTATCTGTTCCGGCGGGCGCTGTTCCACCGGGTACAGGGCAAGTGCGCCATGGGCAACAGGGCCTCCGCCCGGGTCATGGAAAAGTGCGGCATGGTGCGGGAGGGCACCCTGCGGGGCTGGTACTGGAACGAGGGGCCCAGGGCTGGGAGGATGTGGCCCTGTACGCCGCCCTGCAGGAGGACGCTGCCGCCTCCGCCCCCTGCACCCCTCAGAGATAAGATTGAACGAGAAAGGGAGTCTGCTGTTATGAAACGCCCCATCAAACTGTTGGCCCTGGACCTGGACGGCACCGTTCTGAACGACGCCAAACACATCCCCCCTGCCACCCGGCAGGCTCTGGAGGCGGCCATTGCCGCGGGGGTCACCGTCATCCCCGCCTCGGGGCGCCCTCTGACCGGGCTGAGCCCGGAATTTCTGGACATCCCCGGGGTGGAATACGCCCTGACCTCCAACGGGGCCGCCCTCTACCGGCTCCGGGACCGGCAGCCCATCCACACCGATTACCTGGACACCGGCCTGGCCGCCGAGCTGATGGATCGCCTGTCCTCACTGGAGCTGATGGCCACCTTTTTTGCCGCCGGCCGGGGATACGCCGTTCAACGCCAGCTGGCCCTGCTGCCCCGCCTGTCGGTGAGCCAGGCGGTCAAGGACTATCTGGCCACCAGCCGCCAGCCCCTGGAGGACCCGGTGGACTTCATCCGCCAGAACGGCCGGGTGGAAAAATTCTCCCTGAACTTTATCCACACCCCTGGCGGAACGTGGGTGGACTATCCCCAGGTCCAGGCCCTGCTGGAGGAGCATCCGGGGCTGTCCGTGGTCTCCGGAGGGACCGACAACCTGGAGATCACCGCCCCCACCGCCAGCAAGGGCACCGCCCTGCTGGCCCTGGCCGACCACCTGGGCATCCCCCACGAGCAGACCATGGCCTGCGGGGACTCGGAAAACGACCTTGAAATGCTCAAGGCCGCAGGCTTTGCCGTGGCCATGGCCAACAGCGAAGCCTGCATCCTCCCCTACGCCGACGCCGTCACCGCCTCCAACGAGGAGGACGGGGTGGCAAAGGCCATTGCCCAGTATATCCTCTAAACCAGAAAAGGCCCCGTGACCGGCGCGCGGTCACGAGGCCTCTTTCCTGTCGCACATCTCCCGGGGGCGCAATCCGCCCATCTCAGCCTTGACGCGCAGACTCTTTCCCCTCCAAGGGTCTGCGCGCTCCGCCCCGCCCTTCTGCGCCCCCGCCTGGGGCTCCAGGGGATTCCCCTCCGGCTCCAGCGCGGCCAGAGCCGCCGGGCGGGGCGGCGCTCAGAGGTGCAGGAAGTCCGTCCCCACCCCCGGCGTGTAGGTGATGATGCTGTACTGCTCCAGTTTCTGCTCCAGGTCGCCGGGCAGCTCCCAGGCCCTCAGATTATTCTCCAGCGCATAGGCCGGATCCGTCATCCAGATCGCGTTCATCAGCGCGGGCCAGTGGATG
>OLVR01000808.1_pt1 | contig 35796 bp, 33 predicted proteins | sample 1673261 | NCBI WGS metagenome assembly OLVR01 (sample SAMEA3178938, study PRJEB25190) | human gut metagenome | biome: human gut; feature: human-associated habitat; material: faeces | place: Austria | collected 2013 | reverse complement strand
GGGGCCGGGGTGGTCCGGGGTCCGGTCCGGCGGGGGCGTCGGCGTCGCCGTCGCTTCCCGCACTTATAACTGAAAAAAATCGGGGAAGTGTGACAGTTTCTAAAAAAACTTTTCACTTTTTTTACTTTCATAACTAGGCACAAAAAAAGCCGCCCCCGGGAAGGGGGCGGCGGCGTGGTGCATCAGAAGGGGCAGTCAATGCCTAGGTCCTTAGCAATGTCCCGGCACTTTGCCACCAGGCGGGAATACCGCTTGCGGGCGGTGGCGGGCGTGACGTGGAGGCGGCGCGCTATCGTCTCGTGTGTGACGCCGGAGGCGTACCAGATAAGCATCTGCCTTTCCCGGTATATCAACTTGCGGAATATTGCTCGGATGTCGTCTCGCATCCCCTGGCCGCGTTGGTAGGCCGCCAGGGCGTCAGACACGTCCACGATGTCGGCGGTCAGATCCCCGTTGTCGTCGGTCTCCAGGTGGTCGACATACAGGTGGGGCAACCTGGTGTACTTGTATTCATCCGATCGGAGGACGTTGCCGGCGGCGTCCTGCTTGACGCGAACAAGGGTGCCGGTGTTGCTCCGCTCCGCATATATCGCCTTGTTTACCGCGCTACACGCGGCGAGGAAAGCGGTGTCGGGGGCTGTCTGTCCGTCGGGGCTGTCCGATACAATGGACTGCCACAGAGACAGCGCGGCGGTCTGGATTAGGTCGTCGGCGTCGGTCGCGGTCGCGTCGGTGTATCCGTCCATGGCGTCCACCAGGTCGGCCAGCGCTGCGGCGTAGTCCGTCGTGGCGGCGTCCATAGCATCGGCAGCCCGATCGGCGCGACCTTGCGCGGCGTGCAAACCCTGCCCAAAACCCTGGTAAACCTTGCGGATCATGTCCGTGCCGCCAGTGGTGGCACCGTCGTAACCGCAAACCTCGCCGGAGGCGTCCCGCAAGCTGCGGGGCGTAGACAGGTACGCGCGTCTGACGGTGACATAGGCGGCGGCCCGCGCTGCCTGCATGATGTTGTCGGCAGTGATGGGGGCGCGATCGGTTCGCCCGTTTTCCGTATTCTGTTTTTTCATTTTTGTCCTTCCTTTCCGGCCTGGTGGCCTGGTTCAGTTTGGTCGGGACGGTAGTGTCCCGGTATGGGTATGGTAGCATGGAGCGCGGTGCCTTGTCAAGCATTTTTTCGCAGCCGCACGTGAGACCGTTGTTGTACCGGTGGCGGTATCCGTTGCGGCGCAAGGGTTGACAACCGTTTCGACAGTATTGTCAACGTTGCATTTTCCCGCTATGCAATGTAGGGGGGTGTTTTCCATATTTTCGCAGTGCGCGTGGCTCGATTTTTCTCCTAGTTGCCCCTCCACATTCAAACCCCTCTCGCCACACGAAAAACCCTTGAAAATCAATAACTTTTTTCGGGAATTTGTTGGAAATGAGCTTTAAAAGCAGCACCCAGAGAAGGAAAGAGAATGTAATATATATCTTGCATTTTTATATAAAAACGCAACTTAGAGCGAAGATGAGGAATCAACAAAAAATCAAAAAAGATTTTGTTGACATTTTTGAAGAAAGTGATATAATAGGTACATAAATCAAACAATAAAAAACGCACAAAAGGAGCGGGTACCATGGCAGACATCATCAGAGTAGATTTCGCAGGAGCCGCCACCATCAAGAGTAGAAGGGTATTGCGTGGCGCAGTGTTACAGCCGGCAGTAGAGGATATCAGTTACGAGGTAGTCAATGAGCACGCCAGTGAGCCGATCAAGGATGTGGCGGCGATCGAGGCTATATCCGATTGGTTTGTAGAACGTGGCCGGTACAGAGACAACATGCTGTTCATCGTAGGAATTAACTTTGGACTTCGGGTGAGCGATCTACTAACGTTACGGTTTTCTCATCTGATAGAGGAAGTTCCCACCTCTGGCGGAGAGACTGCTTACCGATTCAAGACCACGTTCCCGATTTTGGAGAAGAAGACTAAGAATACCAGAAAAATAAAAAAGAATAGATATATATCCATTAACGAAGCAGTAATGGATGCTGTGACGTTGTATCTCGAACATACGCCAGAGGTAAAACTTAGTGATTACATGTTCAGAAGTGAGAGTAACTGCGGTAAGAATGTAAACCGTCCGATCCACCGCAACTCTGTAGAAAGAATTCTAAAAGAAGTATGTAATTCTTTGGAATTGGATGTACACGTAGCCACTCACACTTTACGGAAGACTTTTGCCTACCACCAGATGGTGATGAGTGGCAACGATCCCAGGAAGCTGTTGTTGCTGCAGAAGATGTTTGGTCACAGCACCTCCGCCCAGACTTTGGATTATATTGGGATCACTCTGGAGGAAATTGAGAAAGCCTATCTGGAGTTGAACCTAGGGCGTCGGTGCCGGCGTAGTGCCTTGGTAGACAGTACTATCGTAGAGGGTAGCACAGATGCCTCTTGACAGCGCTGATTGCATATTGTATAATAATACTGTAAGTTGTTGATCTGCATGACGTAGGTGGCACGGCTAAAGACCACTGTGGACCTTGGAAAACAGTTCTACCGTACCGGTAGAGCTCATACCACAGATAGAAGATGGAGCGTAAACGATACGCTAGGCATAATTGCTACGTTGCAGTCAAGGGACATGCTTCTTCAGTTCCTTTCTGGGTGAAATACGATCACCGACTACAATGTAGCAGGCAGTTAGGTTAAAACCACATACGTTTGACAGAAGCATGTCGGGCGGGCAGTACCTGGGAAATGACGACGGGAGTTGTCATGAAAGGGTACTGCCCGCCTTTTTTTATTGAAACGATGTTCAAAAAAAAGCAAGAACTACAATAGAACATATGCTTAACAATAGTTCCTATAAAAAAGATATACAGTTCCGAAGAAACAATAGCTGTAGAAGCTACCATATACTTACTCTTAGAGCGTCCCTACTTTTTCCCCTTGAGCCCCAAGGGTTTGCGGGCCTTCTAAAAAAATAGTAGGGAAACTTTTTTCACTAAGTGAAGGATTTGGAGGTAAAAAATGGAAAATTGGGACCAAAATTTACTGGTTGAGAGCACAGAAGATCGCCGGGTTGTAAACATCGCCGACGTGATCATGGGTGGCGGCAAGACCAGTGCGGCCATCCGGTACATCAACCAGAGTCCGCCAGATGAGAAGATCCTGTTTGTGTCCCCGTACAACAAGGAGGGGGATAGAATCGAGAGAGCTTGTCAGCAGAAAGACATTACGGCTTTGGAGGAACACAGAGGGGCAAAGATGAACGATCTGCGCTACAAGGTTTTCTCTGGACGAAGTGCGGCGGGGACCCATACGCTACTGTCGATGATTACGGATGACATCCTGGAGCGGATCAGCGAGCAGAACTACACCTTGATTATAGATGAGGCGGTGGATGTGACCAGGACAGCCAGCCGGAAGGATATTTCGACATTTAACTATATTATGTTACATGATGGATTTTTGGTAGACGAAGAAACGAACGTGGTATCTTTCGCCAACGAGAAGGAGGAGGCTGCTTGCCGGGCTTTCAGCTCTGAGTTTACAGATCTGGTGACGTCTGGGAATGTGCAGTATCGCAACAGTAGGATGGTGGTGTGGCTGTTCCCTTTGCGGATTCTGGCGGCCTTCAAGCGAATACTGATGTTGACCTACATGGTAGAGGGCAGCACAGCCTACTACTATTTTTTAGGAAATGGATACGAGGCAAATATGTTGGGCGTCCGTAAAACAGAGGACGGTGGGTACGAATTTTGCCCCAAGGATCAGGCTGATAAGGTGGCGCTGGACCTCAAGGATAAGATCCATATAGTGGAGAACAGGGTCTATAACAAGATTGGGGACGCAGATAATTCTTTGACTTCTGGGTGGTATCAGAAAAACAAGAGAGAACAGACAAAAGAATATAGTGTGGTGACAAAGAAGGTTAGAAATGTTTTTAAGAACTATTTCAGGTGTAGACCTAGGGACTTCTTCTGGACATGTTACAAAGAATATGAGGAGGATTTTGCAGATAAGAATATCAAAAAGCGGTTCCTATCCTGTAATATGCGTGCTACCAACGAGTGGGCGAACTGTCACTACCTGGCTTATCCGATAAACTTCAATTTACATCCAGATGTATATGCCTATTTTAAAAGCCTTGGTTACACAATGGATAAGGACAAGTATTCCCTTTCCATGATGGTACAGTGGGTCTGGCGGAGCGCCATCCGAAAAGGCGAAGAGATTTGGCTGTACGTGCCTAGTGCCCGTATGCGAGGCCTATTCACCGACTGGCTGGAGGAGGTGAGTGGCGGATGAGAGACTGTGAAGGGTGCATCTGGGAAGACCAGTGCGCCGGAGAGGAGGCTTGCGATGACTACACCCCAGTAGAAGAAGACGTGGCGGTCCAGATGGAACTGGATCGACAGGCCTTTTTGGAGTTCTGGTGGGAGTATGCTTGGGAGGAATGATGGGGAGACACAAACTGAACAATTTTTGCTAAGGCGGTGTCTAGGATGTCCAAGCAATTAACAGAGCAGAGGTTCATTTTTAAGATTCACAGCGGGAGATTGCGGAAGGCCAGGTGGAATTTAACTCTTCCTCTGGCGGAAGCAAGAAGGAACGAAGAGGTGATCTCCCTGGGTGACAGCCAGATTCTGCGCTTCATCGACGAACTTAATGGCATTGAGGGCGTGGATGCGGCTGCAAAGGCTGTAAAAAAAGAGATCAAAAATCTAAAAAAAGAGCCGAATTCTTTAAAAAATCGCAGAAAAATACGCAAATTATACGAAAAACTGGACGAAATTTTATTTAAGCCTGATTACATGAATTTGATGATCGACAGCACCCAGGATTACTGGAGGGCAGTCAAAGGGTTCTCGGTTAACGGGATACGGTATGTTCGGTTGCTGGGGACCAACGGTGGAGTGAAGAACTCCACTATAGTGTTTGTGAGTGAGCGCCTAGCCCCTGAGCTCCGGCGGTGGATCGACAACGGGCGGGACAAGTCCAAAGAGCTGGTTCCGGCCAAATTGGAGGCCTATCAGGCGCTGGTGTGCAGTGGGTCCGCCCCAGTACGGATGCCGCGCGGTATCGCGGTGGTGAACGACTGCGAGACCAAGTTTTTGGCGGACGTGATTTCACTCAATGATGAGGCAGACGGGGACCCCGTGATGGAATATGTGAAAGACGCGGAGGTGGAGCTGGACGAATCCGACGGCTATGGGATGATGCTGCCTTCTCTGGCGGCCAAATGGTCAGAGGATTTGGGGCTGGACTACACAGCTTGCGGAATGAACACACGGTTTTGCTGGGAGAAGGGGATGGTGTACACCTTTGACTTCCTGGAATTTGCGGACAAGGTAGCCGGAACGCGGATCATCAAGGATGCCTGGGGCAATGAGGTTGACCTGGGTGAGGTAGAGTTGGTTTTGACCACGTCGATGGTGAAGCTGTGGGACAGCTATCAAAGCTGTGAGGAGTATCTGCGGAACTGCCAGGAGAATGGGTACACGTTCAGCATCCCAAAGGTGTGTCCAAAGGAGTTGGAGAACGAAAGGAACCTGAACTACCAGTTCATCCAGTCCTATTCACTGACGGACGAACAGATCGAGGCGCTGATTGCCCCGACGGTGGAGGAATTTCATGATATCCTTCGTCAGGACTGGCGGAAGGCGGTTCTATTCCTGAAGGGTAAAGGGCTGACTGTGGACAACATTGAATACATGGAAGCGGACTTTGGCAAGGCTTTGATGATTGAGCCTAGTCTTTTAAACGACCACTTTGTTCGGAAGAAGATTTTCGAGCTGATCAGGAAGCGGATTGACGATGCTAAAATCGGTGTGCTGAAAGTCCATGGCAACTTCTCCATCATCTCCGGGGATCCCTACGCACTTTGCCAGAACATGTTTGGGCTACCAGTGACAGGGGTTCTGAAGGCGGGAGAGATCTTCAATCGGTACTGGCTGGACCGTGGAGCGGAGCAAGTGGTTTGCTTCCGGGCTCCCATGTCCTGCCACAACAACATCCGGCGGATGGCTGTGAACGGGACGGCGGAAGCCAGACATTGGTACCAATATATGACGGCGTGTACGGTGTTGAATGCGTGGGACACCACGGCCCATGCACTCAACGGGGCCGACAAGGACGGTGATTTGGTCCTTACCACAGATAACAAGGTTCTGCTTGAGAACACCAGGGACCTGCCGGCGATTATGTGCGCTCAGCGCCGGGCGCAAAAGTGTGTGCCGACAGAGGAGGACATGATTCGGGCAAACATCAATAGCTTCGGGGACGACATCGGGAAGATCACGAACCGGATCACGTCCATGTTCGATGTGATGGCGCAGTTCCCGGAGAACAGTGAGGAATACAGAGTTCTTGATTACCGGATTAAGTGTGGACAACTGTTCCAGCAAAACGCGATCGACAAAGCAAAAGGCATCGTGGCGAAGCCGATGCCAAAATACTGGTACAACAGGTCCTCCAATAGTGCGGAGGAGTTTCCTGATGAGGAGGAGAGGAAGTTCAATCTTCGGATCCTGGCTGACAAGAAGCCGTATTTTATGCGTTACATCTATCCAAACTTGATGAGCCAGTATAAAAACTATATCAAGAACACAGATAAGAAGTGTCTACGGGAATTCCGCATTACCATGGACGAGCTCCTCTCAAAGGATAGGGGTGCTCTCACAGAAAGAGAACGGGAGTTCCTGTTCTGGTACTATGAGAAGATGCCGGTTGGGATCCATGACTGCGTGATGAATCGGATCTGCCGGCGGTTTGAGGAAGAATTCGACCATTATCTATCCAAGTACAAGAAGAGCACCGTTCCTTTTGACTATACGATTCTGAAAAGCGGAGCAAAATACAGCCATGAGCAGTTCCTTGCGGTGGAGAAGGTTGTGAAGGCCTACAACAAGAGAGTTCGTGAGTTCATGCAGGTTGCAAAAATGGAACGGATTGATGAAGGGGATGTCGTAGAAAATCGGGCTATTATGGTATCTGAGTTCCGCAGTGACTGTGAGAGGATCTGCTCCAACGGTGCGCAGCTATGCGACATTCTGGTAGACCTGTGCTACCGGAAGGAGGGGTCCAAGCAGATTGTGTGGGACATTGTAGGGGAGGAGGTTGTTGAAAATCTGCTTCGTCGGAATGGAGGAAGGATTGCCTTCCCCGCCAGGGACGATGATGGGGATTTGGTTTTTGGCGGGGAAAGATTCTCTGTGACCACTTGGAAAATTCGGGAAGGAGAGCAGGATGGAGATCATACTGAATGAGCGAGAGTTTGCGGAACGGGCTCTTGAGGACTGCGATATGGGAGAACTGCCCCATGAGACCCTTGGGCACCTGGCAAAGTACTACCATGCTGAGGGGTACAAAGACCGGGAGATTCAAAGACTGCTGGAAGATTTTATCATTAAGTGCGACCCGACAGCCAATGTGTTTAAGTGGGAGAACACTATCGCCCACCAGGTCAAGAATGCGAAGAAATATGCTCTGATTGAGTTGGATTCCATCCCCATTACGAAGAAGGAGATGGAACTGTGTGAGAGCCTGTCCCAGCAAGAGCTGGGGCAGCTCTACAGTGGAAGCAACAAGCAGCGTCCGTTTGTAAAGCGGAATGTAAGCAGGGTCTTGTTTACCATGATATGTTTGGCGAAATATGGAAATGCGATCAACGCGAATAACAACAACTGGGTGAATCGGCAGGACAAGGAGATTTTCCGGATGGCTAACGTTCAGATTTCGATGAAGAGGCAATCTTTGATGTTGAGCGATCTCCGGGACATTGGGGTGATCCGGTTCAGCAAGAAGGTGGACAATGTGAACATCAATGTGCTATGCCTGGATGAAGGGGGTGACCCTGTGATGCAGGTGACCGACTTCAGGAACCTGGGCAACCAATACCTGATGTATCATGGACACCAGTACATAGAGTGCGCCTCCTGTGGACTGGTGGTTCCGAAGAAAAACAACTCGCAACGCTACTGCAAGCACTGCGGGGAGGAACGCAATCGGCAAAAATCGAAGGAGAAATTTTGGGAAAAGTCCAGAATATTGCCGGTATCATGACAGCAATTTGTCGTCAGAATTGGTTCCGTTTTCACGGCACTTTGATTGAGACGCCCCCTGTTCGTAGCGTAGATACGGGATTACCGGGCATGGTGTCAGTTTTCCTATTATGAGGGATATATGCATCCCAATTCATTTTGAAAGGAAGAGTTGAGTGATTCTAATCACGAAAGAAGAGAAAGACATCATTGCCCGGGAAATGCCGAACGTCCATATTAGACGGACGGTTGGGCAGAAGTCCAAGCGCCACAAATATTACATGGAGGAACTTGGCGGGGCTATGCGCCTGCTGAAGAAGCTTCGCGGAGGTGGTAAGGAGGTGCGTCGATGACGGATCTCTCCAAGCGCCCGGAGGAAACAGAGCTGGAGCACCACAAGCGGCTGATCTACGGGAAGTTGCTGGATGGCACTTTGGCGGACGCTGACTACACGGAGTTGGCACCCTACGTCTATGGCAGGGAGTACAGCACCGACGCGGCTAGGAAAATGATGTACGGGTCGGTTCGCACCCTGCGGCTGATGGATGTTGCTGGGGACCAGAGCGTGTCTAGCGATGGCCGTATGGAGGAGCTCGCCATCCAAAAGTTGGAGCTCGAAAAGGAGCGTCAAAAGCTCAGTGATGAGCGCGTTGCTTACAATGCACTGGTGCGGGCAAGATCCAGGCAGGAAGAACTGAATGAAATCATTCGGGAGGTCGTGTCCTCAGGGTGGTTGCCAAGACTGGAATATGTTCAGCAGGACTCATATTCTGGGAGCAATGACCTGCTGGTAAGTCTCAATGACATTCACTATGGCGCTGACATCGATAACTACTGGAACCGGTATGATTCCGACATTTTTAGGGACATGTTGGCCCGGTACCTGGACCGTGTGATTTGCATTGGACGGGAACATGGCAGTGAGCGCTGTGTGGTGTGGAACAACGGGGACAGCATCAGTGGATCAATCCATAAGAGCGTGGCCATCACCAATAAAGAGAACGTGGTGGAGCAGATCATGGGCGTGTCGGAACTGATTGCTGGATTCCTGGCGGAGCTGAGCAAGCATTTCAGTCTGGTGCAGTACGTCAGCGTGGCAGGCAACCATTCCCGGCTTGATCGGAAGATGGACGCGCTGAAGGATGAGCGTCTGGACGACCTAGTGGGGTGGTATTTGGAAGCGCGGCTACAGGACTTTGAGAATGTCATTATCGGTGGCTGCGACAAGGTGGACACCACCATGTATCTATTGGATGTCAGAGGGAAGACCTATCTGGGCGTACATGGGGACTATGAGCCGACACCCGCCAAGGTACAATCCTTGGTGACGCTCGCCCAGCAACCGGTGTATGCCATCCTGTCCGGCCACAAGCATCACAATAAGGTGGACAATGTTCAGGGTGTGAAGACGGTGATGGCAGGAAGCTTTCTTGGCATGGATGACCTGTGCGTCAAGAGCAGAATTTTTGGGCAGCCAGAACAGATAGTCTGTGTCTGTAATGATACGGGGATCCAGTGCTACTACGATGTCGATCTCAGACAGTAACGAATTTAAGGAGGAAAACAATGCAAAGACAGAGAGAGGACTTTATCAATGCGTTTGCAAAGCGTGGTTATACAAAGAAGGACTCCGCTTTGATTATGGACGACTTTATTTATACGTTGGAAGAGATTCTGGCGGAAGGGGACGCCGTGATGTTCCGTGGGTTTGGCACATTTTCGGTAAAGGACATCGATGAGCGAGAGAGCATTTCGCCAAGAACTAAGGAGCGGATTCGGATTCCTGCTCACAAGGAGGTACGATTCCTACCAGGCAAACAGCTCAAGAGAATTGTACGGGAAGGCACCATGGACTTCGAAGGGGAGGACGTGGACGCGGCGGACGCGGAAGCCTGATTGGCGGTGATGCAGTTTGCCGAAGGTAAGCAAAATCAGAAGTACAAAGCCGGCGGCAGCGCCGCCGGTGGTTGAGCGGTCGGACGGCTATTTTTGCTGTCGATGTACAAGACACTTCAGGACGAGGAAGGCCAATTTTCCAAAGGTACAGAGTCCGCTATATAAAGCGAACGATGGCCACCTTCCGATTTGTAAGACCTGTGTCGATGAAATTTTTCAGCACTATCGAGACGCACTTCATGATGAAAAGCTTGCCATGCGGCGGGTTTGTATGAAGCTCGATGTGTACTGGAATGAGAAAATATGGGACATTGTGGTCAAATCAAGTTCTGCTGGCACTCGTGTGTCGGCCTATATCACCAAAAGTAACCTTCAGCAATACAACGGCAAGACCTTTGACGACACCCTTGATGAGGAGTTTGCGGCTCGTCTGACAGCGAGTGGCGGTACCTATATGGTCAAGAAGGAGTCAGAGGGCGAACCTGGAGAAGGTGGTAATGAGGACGGGACCGTCGAGGAAGACGATTTCATCCTCACCCAGGACATCATTGACTTTTGGGGCGGCGGGCTAGATCCGCTGTTCTACCGAGAGCTGGAGCACAGACGTCATTACTGGTGCGGCAACCGGGAGGAAGAAATGGACCTGGGCGAGCTGGCGGTGATCAAACAGATCTGTGTGCTGGAGGTGACCATCAACCGGGACGTGGCAGAAGGCAAGGCGGTGGACCGAAACGTAAACACCTTGAATACGCTTTTAGGGAGCGCTAATTTAAAGCCTGTCCAGAAGAAGGACGCGGCAGACGGCGTATCTGAGAGCACACCATTTGGGGTGTGGATTCGTAAAATTGAGAACGACCGCCCCATTTCTGACCCTGACCCGGAGTTCCAGGATGTTGACGACATCATCAAGTATGTCACCGTTTGGTTTTTGGGGCACCTTTGTAAGATGCTGAAAATCCAAAACAAGTATGCTGCCCTCTATGAGGAAGAGATGGCACGCCTCCGCGTGGAGCGGCCAGAGTACGAGGGAGAAGAGGAAGAGGAGGTCTTCGAGGATATCTTTGATCGGGCGAATGCCACCAGCGAGGAAGGGGGCGATGCGCTTGATCAGCTCCAGGGAAGCTAATGTTCTGGACGGCGTGGAAGTGTGGGCTGGTTATTACAGGGCCAATCCGCAAAGGTTTGCGAAGGACTACCTTAATGTGAACCTGCGATTGTTCCAGAAGATTCTGCTTTTTATGATGAACATATCCAACTTTTTTTGTTACATCGCCGCGAGAGGTCAAGGCAAGTCATGGCTTCTGGCTGTGTTTTGCTGCGTGCGATGTATCCTGTACCCTGGCACCAAGGTTTGTATTGCCTCGGGGACGCGGGGACAGAGTATCAATGTGCTGGAAAAAATCAAAATGGAACTGATGCCGATGTCGCCCCTACTCAGAAATGAGATAGGGACGATTTTGATTTCTACAACGGCTGCCACCGTTGAGTTCAAAAATGGTTCATCTATTAAGGTGGTCACGGCGTCTGATTCCGCCAGAAGTAATCGAGCGAACATTCTGCTGGTGGATGAGTTTCGGATGGTTAGCAAGGACACCATTGATACTGTTCTCCGGCGGTTCCTTACGGCACCGAGAATGCCGGGGTACCTTCATAAGAAGGAGTATGCTCATCTGAAAGAGCGTAACAAAGAAATTTATCTGTCCAGTGCTTATTTCAAATCTCATTGGTCCTATGAGAAAGTCAAGGACTACGCGAGAAATATGCTGGACAGTACAAAGCGATATTTCGTATGCGGGCTTCCTTACCAGCTTTCCATTGCGGAGAACTTGCTGGACAGTGAAGCTGTGGCGGACGAGATGAGTGAGGCTGGCTTCAATTCTACTCGCTGGTCAATGGAGATGGAAGGACTCTGGTTCGGGGACATGGATGGTACATTTTTCGATTTCGACACAGTTTCGAAGAACCGAAAAATTAAGTACCCCATGTTGCCTGACGACTTGTCGGTCAGGGTATCTGACGCGAAGAAGGTAAAGATCCCACCCAAGCAGAACGGGGAGAAACGGCTTTTGTCCGTGGACTTAGCTCTGATGGCGGGATCCAGGAGGAACAAAAACGACGCCTCGGCGATTTTCGTGGATCAACTGATCCCGACAAAGACGGGGCGGTACATCAACAATATCGTCTACACGGAATCCTCCGAGGGCGAACACACGGCAGACCAGGCGCTGCGGGTCCGCGAACTCTATGATATGTATAATTGCGATTTCATTGTCATCGACGTGCGCGGCGTTGGCATCGGTGTGGCGGACTGCCTGATTCGGGACATCACAAACCCGGAGACGGGGGAGGTATACCCGGCGCTGTCCTGTTACAACGACGCCAACTGGGCGGCGCGATGTACGACCCCGGGTGCGGAGAAAGCGCTTTGGGTCATCAATGCCACTGATAAGTTCAATTCGGAGTGTGCCATCCTTTTGCGGGATGGCTTTCGTTCTGGGAAGATCCGGCTGTTGGACACGGAGTACGACGGGGAGGTCAGTCTCAGTTCTATGAAGGGGTATAAAAGTTTGGATCCCGAATGGAAGCTTGCTATGCAGTTGCCGTACATCAACACGACGCTGCTGATCAACGAGCTGATCAATCTGCGTCATGAAGAAAGTGCCGGTATGGTTCGGCTGTTCCGGAGCAACGGGATTCGAAAGGACCGGTATTCCAGTTTGAGCTATGCTTACTGGGTGGCTTGTCAGCTGGAGAGCAAGATACGGCGGCGGAGAGAATCTGAGGGGCAAAAGAACATGTTCCTATTCCGTGCGCCGAAAATCAAGTAAAGGAGGTGAGGGCTGATGGAAAGGAAAATCACAGAAGTGAAGGAAAATCCCAAACGGGACAGTCTAACTTTTGATACCAATGGTGTGATTAGGCTGCCACAGCGGTTTGCGGTTTTGAACCGCCTGATCACCAGGGATCTGAATGGGACGAACACATCACCTACCTTTTATCGATATTCGAAGGACGACATCAACAGCTTCTTGCAGAATCCATATACGAACCAGAAGAATCTGCGGAATGCAGCCATCTATATTTATGGAGCTAGTTCCCACTTTCGAAGGTTGGTACAATATTTTGTGGGTCTGACAGATCTGGCCTATGTGGTGTCGCCATACAAGATCGACACCAGCAAAGCGAAAGCAACGTCGGTGGCCAGGCAGTACCGCCAGACGTTGAATCTGCTGTCCGCTATGGACATCAAAAATCAGTTCCCTAAAATTCTGACGGTATGCCTTCGGGAGGACACATTCTATGGAACCATGTGGGTGACCAATGACAACGTGACCATACAGCAGTTGCCGTCCGATTACTGTGACATCGCGGTGATTGAAGGGAATGTTCTGAACGTGAGCTTTGATTTCTCCTACTTCGATGTAAACACAGCTTATCTGGATCTGTATCCAGAAGAGTTTCGGAGGAAGTACACGATTTATCAGAATGACCGAACAGGATCACGTTGGCAGGAATTAGATTCCCCGAGCTCCTTTGCCGTGAAGTGCAACAACGATATACTGAACTATTCTATCCCGCCTTTTGCGGGAATTTTTCGTGAGATTTATGATTTGGAAGACTATAAAAATCTGAAACTCACGAAAACAGAGTTGGAGAACTACGCAATTCTGGTCATGACCCTTGGTATCAATGCCGATGGGGAATGGGAGATGGACGAGAAGAAGGCGAGGGACTTCTATTCCAACCTGGCTAATGTGTTGCCAGAGGAGATCGGTGCGGTTTTGAGCCCGATGCCTATCAATAAGATCTCCTTTGAGAAGAGCAATGTGGGGGACACTGATACCATTGCTGCGGCAGAACAGAAATTGTATACCGCAGCCGGTGTGTCCTCTCTGTTGTTTAACAATGAGAAGGCCAGCAGCAACGCCTTGCTGCTCTCCATCAAGGCGGACCAGGCAATCACCTACGGAATCGTCAAGAGTATCGAGGGCGTGGTGAATCGATTTGTCCAGAGCCAGTCCTACGGGAAGAACTTTAAGGTTACTTTTTTGGACTGCAGCCCATACAACCGGAAGGAGCTGGGCGATATGTACCTAAAGGCCTGCCAGTATGGATTGCCGATGGTATCCTATTATTGTGCAAGCCAGGGGCTGTCCCAGGCGGAGATGGACACTATGAACTTCCTGGAGGACGATGTGCTTCAGGTGAAGGATCGCTTTATCCCGCTTTTGAGTTCTTCTACGCAGAGTTCGAATGCAACTGCTACCGATGGAGGTGGACGACCGCAGTCCGATGTTGGGGACCTGACGGACAGCGGAGAAGCTTCCAGAGAGACAGAAGACGGGGACGACGGTGGAGTATAAGGAGGATTTCCATGAAATTCATTTATGTCATGCGAGAGGCGGACCGGGATAAGATGATGGAGCTCGGCTATCACTTAATTAAAGGAGACGACAGAAATTCCATCTGGGTGTTCGGCAACGACAAGTGGGTGGATTTCGCCTTTGAGATGGAGGTGAGCGAGGCTGGGATCTCCTATATTTTATCTGATGTTCTTACTTTTTGAGGTAAGGTATCCGCGTCTCTTGATGTGTAAAGTTAGGGGGCGAAGATGAAGTTGGAAAATCAGCTAAAGCTGACATACAGTTCTTCTGTAGAGCAATTGTGTGCAGTGAACAGCTCGTTTGACGCTGGCGTGTTGAAGGTGGCCTATGTGGGAAAGAACCGAAATGGATCTAGTATTTCCAAGGAGGCATTTGAGCGCAGCATCCACACGATTTACAATTGCCCCATTGTTTGCAACTATGACCGGGAGGGTGACGCCATTGGGAGTCACGACATGGAAGTAGTCCAAAAAAACGGAGAGATGAGACTGGTCAACTTGACACAGCCTGTTGGTGTGATTCCAGAGTCTGCGAATTACTGGTGGGAAACTTATGAGGACAAAAATGTGTCCCGCGAATACCTTTGTGTGGACGCGCTGATTTGGAAGCGGCAGGAGGCCTACCAAAAGATCAAGGACAATGTTGTGACCGACGAATCCATGGAGATCAAAGTTCTGGATGGTCGTATGAAGGACGGCGTGTATGTTATTGACGCCTTTGAGTTCCTAGCATTTTGTCTTTTGGAATCAGCGGAACCGTGTTACGAGTCGGCAAGTCTCAAGATGTTTGAGGCAGACGAATTCCGGGCGCAGTATGTGCAAATGATGGAGGACTTTAAGGAAAGTTTTGCTTTGGTCAGTTCCCCGAATGGGGTTGACATAAGAATCAAAAATTACTCTGGGAAAGGAGGAGAAGAGACATTGGACAAGAAGGCTGAGATGCTTGCTGAGTTTGGTGTAACAGAAGAGCAGCTGGACTTTGACATTCAGGGCATGACAGAGGACGAGCTGCGGGCCGAGCTTGAAAAGCGGAAGGGGTCTGAGGGCAAGCAGGAATTTACCCTATCCGGTGAGCAATTTCGGGAGGAGCTAATCCGTGCTCTGAGCGAGGAAAAGGTCACTACAGAATGGGGCGAACACAACCGGTACTGCTATTTCGACTACGATATGGAGAAGAGCGAGGTGTATTGCTATGACACCCAGGACTGGCTCCTGTATGGGTTTTCCTATTCTGTGAATGGCGATACTTTGTCTGTTGACTTTGCCAGCAAGAAACGGAAGCGCATTTCCGTAGTGGACTTCGATGGCGGAGAGGCCGAGCCTACTTCCCAGTTTACGCTGGATGAGGTGGGGAAGGTATTTGCTGCGAAGAAGGAGGCTGAGATTTCAGCACAGTTTGCTCAGGAGAAGGGCGAGCTGGAGGAGAAATTCCGGGTTGCGTCTGAGAAGATTGTGACTCAGGATGAGGAGCTTAATGAGCTACGGGCATTTAAGGAAGAGCGGATCGAGATGGACCGTGAGGAGCGGGAGCAGGAAGTGTTTGCCATGTTCCCCGATCTGGATGGTGTGGAGGCGTTCACAAATCTAAAAGCCGAATGCGGCGACATGACTATCGAGGAGCTGGAGAACGCCTGCTACGCGATCCGAGGTCGAACCATGAGCGTGAAGAACTTCTCAATGCAAAAGAAGAAGCCGCCCCGCCTGCCTGTAGAGAAGACTCATGGCGGCGATGATGAGCCCTACGGAGGGCTGTTCCTGGAGTTTAAGCCAGGGCGGTAAGAGTGTTGGTGGGTAGTGTCCCACCAGAAGCGAGCGTGTAAGCGCTCGCTATTTTTATATCCCAAAATAGGAGGAATGGAAATGAGCTATTGCGTGTTCAGATCTGATCTGATGTCCGGCACTGATGTTGCTGCAGATCTGGTCTCTTGCCGGGTTTATGACACCGATGAAGAGACTCCCATTGCCGTGGAAAACGGCACCATTGTTGAGCTGAAAGGCTATGAGGAAGGTCAGAGAGAGGTCAGAAAAGCTGTGCTGGCTACCGCCGACAGCGACCTGAATAACTGTGTTGTGATTGCCTCTGTGGAGGTCATGTATGACGAGCGCAAGAAGAACCTGGACGAGTTCATTAACGAGGCTGGCGTCATCTGCCGTGGCTATGTGCTGCGTAGCCGCAACATGTTCTCTGTCACTAAGGAGGGCTTCGTGTCCGGTTCTGTCCCCTCTGCTGGTGCAGAGGTTGGCGTGGGTACCGGCGGCAAGCTGGATTCTTCTGGGACTGGCTTTGGCACTTGCATGGCCGTCGAGATTGCAGGCCGCTACACCTACTATGTGATCATGATCGGCAAGACCGAAGCCGCCGCCGCTGCTGGCGTTGGCGGCTAATCAAAATTTGAGAGAGGAGAGTGAAGAACAATGGCAGAAATGAATGAGATTGTCAGACTGGCAGTGGACGCCTATCATGGCACCCAGACTAAGTACTCTGTCGGTGAGTCTATGGACACACTGCATCAGGCTCTGGTGGCCGCAAATAACGGTTCTACTATCCTGAACTACAAGGATATCCGCGATGGCAAATGCGTTGGTCTGTTTACTCTAATTGAGGAGATCCTGTCCCGCACTGTGGTGGAGGGCCTGCAGGCTTCCGATTATTTTAATTCCCTTGTGGAGTACCGGAATGTCGCCCTCGGCGATAAGAACCTGTTCTATGTGGAGGACAGCAATCTGTTTACTGTTGCCGATGCTGCAGATGGCACCCAGGGCATTCGTAGACAGCGCCTTGGCGGGATGAGTGAGACCTCTATCCCCACCAGCTTCAAGGTGGTCAAGATTTACGAGGAGCTTAACCGTGTGCTTTCTGGCCAGGTTGATTTCAACCGGTTCATCCAGAAGGTGTCTGAGTCCTTCCAGAAGAAGATTCTGGATGACATCTATTCCCTGTGGATTTCCGCAACTGCGGACGATTTCGGTGGCACCACCTATTTCCCTGCTGCTGGTGCCTACGATGAGGATACTCTGCTGGATCTGATTTCCCATGTGGAAGCCGCTGCCAATGGTAGACCTGCTACCATCATTGGTACCAAGAAGGCTATTCGGAACCTGGCTCCTGCCATTCAGGGCAATGATTCTGAGAGCGACATTTACAACCTGGGTTATTACGGCAAGTTCTATGGCACCCCGGTTGTGGCTCTGCCTCAGCGGCATAAGGACAACTCTACAGACTTTGTCTTCTCTGACAACCTGCTGACCGTTATTGCCGGCGACGACCGTCCCATCAAGTTCGTCAATGAGGGTCAGTCTACCGTTCTGATGGGCGATCCTATGCAGAATATGGACCTCACCCAAACTTACATGTACGGTGAGAAATATGGACTCGGCATCGTTCTGGCTGGTGGTAATGCTGGCATCGGTCGGTATGAGATGACCTGAGGCATCTAAAACATATGCAATTATGACGCGGCAGCCCGTACTGTGGGCTGCCGCTTTCATTAGAACGAAAGGATGAAAACAATGGCAACTACAACGAAACGGGTGAGAAAAACAACCGCAGAAAACACTCCAACTCAGGAGAAAGCAGAGGAGGCTGTTGTTCAGGAGGCAACTCTCTCTGTTCAGGAACCAATGGAGGTTGAGAAGTCTGCTGAGCCAAAAGTCACCTACAAGGCAAAGAGAGACTTGGACCCTCATTCCTACGTTACAGTGCGGAATGGGTTTAATGGTGTGTTGGTGTACAAGAGCAAGCGTACCGGGGAGCGATTTGTCTGGCAGGAATTCGGTGATGAGCAGGACATGGAGCTGATGGAACTGAGAGCTGCCAGAAACGCAAGCAAGGCCTACTTCATCAATAACTGGTTTCTATTTGATGACCCTGCTGTTGTCGAGTGGCTTGGCATGGAACGGTACTACAAGCACGCCTTGAACGCAAACTCTTTTGATGAGCTATTTACAAAGGATTCTGAAGAAATCAAGAAGACGATTTCGGAATTGTCTACGGGGCAGAAAAGATCCGTGGTGTTCCGAGCGAAGCAACTGATTGATGAGGGTGCCATCGACTCCATTAAGACCATCAATACGTTGGAATCCTGCCTGGGTGTGGAACTGATTGAGCGGTAAAGGAGGTGTCTGATGAGCGTCTCCTACGACATTTTTACCAATGCTTTTTTAAGCAAGGTGACAGAGTACGATTTTATCCCAATGGACCCCTATGAGCGGAACACTGTGATCGACGGTTACATGAAGCGGGCCTGTGCGCAGTTTAACCGGCTGTGCGAGTACGACCTGACTGACTATGACGATGTGGTACGGGAGTTCAATGTGGACATTCCAGAGGAGGACATCGACGAAATTGCGGACATCGTTTCAGAGGGAATGTTGGCGCAATGGATGCGGCCTTATTTTTACCGGGCAGAAAATTTGGAGAACCGGCTGAGCACATCTGATCTTTCGACCTATTCTCCTGCAGAGTTGCTGTACCGGATTACGGAAGCTTACAAAACGGTAAAGAGAGACTTTTCCAATATGATGAAGGAGTACTCCTATAACCATGGCGACCTGACGGAGTTGTGGCTATGAGGACGCGGTATGGGACAGAGCTGCCGGACCAGCTTTTATGCCACTACTTGGACACGTTGGTTGCTCAGTTTTATAAGATCCTTCCTATGAGAGAGAGCGAAGAGCCAACCGTGAAGGAATTCATGAGCAGCTTACAGGTGGAACTGATTGGAGTAAAGGGAGTGATAGAATCCCTAGACTATGACGAACGCTACCTGAAGCTTATTGCAATCCTTCAGTATTTGATTGACTCAGACTGTGACGTTGGGATCGTGAAGAGAGAGGTTTTCAAATCTATCTCACTTTGCAAAAAGCTGCAGGATCTTTATTGCCGGAATGAATCGGAGGTGTGACGGCTTGGATGTGTGGGGATTGTACGAAGCCCGTCTTGGTGCGGCTGGAATTACTGAAGCAGAGCAGCGGCGAGGAGAGGCACTGAACCGGCTCCAAGCCAGGTTACGCCGGGAGATGGCGGCTTCCATTTCTTATAAGTCGGTAACCATTGAAGGCAAGGAAAGCCATGCTGTGATTACTGACACGGAGGAATTCAATGTCAAGAATATCATTGCTGTGCCTGGAGAGCGGCTTCCTCATGGAGGAATCGTGAAGTGGGCAGACACGGTCTGGCTGATCACAGAGGTGGACCCCAACCGTGATGTCTATGAGAAAGGGAGTATCCAGCGGTGCAACTATATCCTGAAGTGGATTGACGATGCTGGGAGTATCATCCAGCGCTGGTGTATCGTGGAGGACGGCACCAAGTACCTGATCGGTGAGAAGGCGGAGTCCATTATTTCCATTGGCGACGCTAGAATTGCCGTGACCATTGGCAAGGACAAGGACACCAACAAGCTCCGTCGGGGGCAACGGTTTCTGATTGATGACATGGACTCCGACGATGTGCTGGCTTATCAGATCACGAAGCCCAACAAGCTCTACAGCGTGTTTGACGGAGAAGGAGTTTTCCGGTTCATCCTCAACGAGGTGAACTCGACAGACGCAGACAATAAGGAGCTTCGGATTGCGGACTACTACAACTGGAGGCCGGAGAAAGAGCGACTGCCGTCAGACATCCAGGTGGACAAGCCCCTGGAGGAGATTGTTGAGGATGCTAAGGAGGATGCGGCCAAAGAGCCGGAGAAAGTGGAAGAGGAACAGAGGTGGATCTAAATGCTGTTGGACGAATTTTTTGACTATAAAAATGAGCTGATGAAAACGCTGTGCAGCAATGAACGGGTGGTTCGGCTGGTCACAGACAGCAAAGAGGCTCCGGTTCCCAATTATGATCTCCGGTACACGCAGATTTTCCCCTTTGAGTTCATCCCGGAGACAGTAGAGGAAGGGCAGACCTTTATCTGCTTTGATGTAGACATTGCCGAGGTGCAGGACAAGACATTTTACACCCCGGCTTTGTATATTTGGGTGTTCACCCACAAGAGCAAGCTCCGTCTGGAGGAAGGTGGCGTCCGGACGGACCAGCTTGCGGTAGAAATCGACAAGGAGCTTAACGGGAGCAGGTACTTTGGCCTCGGCACTCTGGAACTGGCATCGGTGGGGCGGTTTGCTCCGATTACCGACTACCAGGGCAGGGTGCTGACTTATTCTGCGCGGGACTTTAACCGCGCTGGGATATCTAAAAAGCCGCCTGCAAACCGGAAGCGGTATGGGTAAGAGCCTGCTTTATGCTAGGTCTTATCCTGTGAACGATAAAATTTCCATCAGGATCCCGACAGTAGGGGAAATTCTGGAGGACGAGGCACGGTACAACTCCATTGTGTCTTGTGTTATCTCCACCCCCTATGACTTTATGGTGTACCTGGATGACATGGGGATCGATTTTGAGGAGCTAACTGAATACGATTTGTTCCTTCTTTTATTTCCATCCCTTCAGGCGACAGACACCGGGATTCTGTTTGGAGATCTTGATTTGTCGAAATTCTCACCAGCCATCAATGAAGAAAACGGACAAGTTGTTCTTCTCAATTCGGAAGACAACATTGTTATAGATCGCGGGGTCCACGACAGGATCTGTCAAGCGATTCGTAAGATCAACCACCTAGAAAAAGTGATTCGCCGTCCTGGTAACAGTGAGGCGAAGAAGTACATGATTGAAAGGGCGAGAATTAAGCTCCAGCGTGCCGCCCGCAGAAAGAAGCCATCATCTGAGTTGGAGAATCTGATTGTTGCTTTGGTTAACACAGAGGAATTCAAGTATGGGTACGAGGATGTTTTAGATCTGACCATTTACCAATTCCGTGCCAGTGCAGACCAGATCATCCGAAAGATTCACTTTAACAACACGATGATTGGGGTATTTGCGGGGACGGTGAAGGCGAAGGAGCTTCCACAGGAAGATTTAACCTGGATACCAATCAATAAAAAATAGGAGGAGAGAAAATATGAGCGTGAATTATAGCGACCTGGCAATTACCAGCCTGGAGACTATCACCGCATTTGATGTCACTACCGGTGCATTTATGTGGGTGCTGGATGAACTCCAGTCTGCCACCATTTCTCACAGTGAGGATACCACTGACATCACTGGTAAGCAGGGGCGTCTGCTGAACACCCTGAAGCGCAACAAGGCTGTTACCGTGAGTGGCAACAACGGCCTGATTTCCGGTGGTCTGCTGGCCACCCAGGTTGGTAGCGAGTTCGAGGAAAAGACTACCACTGTTATGTGGCCTGACTACATCGTTGTGACTGGCAACTCTGCCACCACTACCTACAAGGCTGTCGGCACTGCAGGCAATGAGATTGGCACTGTGTACGTCCATAACGATGATGGTTCTCTGGGTAAGTCCTTTACTCAGAATGCCACTGCGGATGCCACTGGCAATTTTGCCTATGCCCCTGAAACCAAGGAGCTGACCTTCTTTGAGGGTGACATTGAAGATGGCACTGAAATCGTTGTGTATTACAAGCGCCAGATTCAGGGTCAGGTGGTTGAGAACCACTCCGATGTCCATGGCAAGAAGGCATCCCTGTACATCGACGCTTTTGCTGAGGACCGCTGCAACAATGTGTATCGGATCCAGTTCTACATCCCTACCGCCGATTTCAACGGTACTTTCGATGTGGAGATGGGCGAGAACCAGGCTGTCCATGCCTTCGAGGCTCGTTCTCTGGCAGGCACTTGCGGTAAGGGCGGTGTGCTCTGGACCTACACCGTGTTTGGTGAGGACACCCCCGACGAACCCTGATCGGCGGTGATGCTGAATGCCTAAGCAGGTAGGAGTGTGCCGTGTTTGCGGCAAGGAATATTCCGTTTGCCGTAGCTCCCGTCTGGAAACGAATGCTTTCAACTGGCGGGAGGTGGCCTGCTCTCCGGAGTGCGGAATGAAGTACTTCCAGATGGTGGAGGAGGCTCGGCATGGGAAGAAGGTGGCCGCCAAGAAAGTGCGGCATGTGGAACTTCCCAAGAAGGAACCTATCACGGAGGAGCCTGTTGCAATCGAACAGGCAGAACTGAAGTTTGAGGAGACTTCTGGAGCAGAAGAATAAGAAGGGGGAGGGGTTTCCTCCCCCTTTTCTAAAATTAAAAGGTGGTGATTGTTTGAACATTCTGGCAATCGACCAGGCACGGAATGGGGCTTGGTCTGTTTTTGACTACGAGGACGGTCGTTTATTAGACTATGGCGTGTTTTCTTATGATGCATCCCACTATACATATTCCCAGGCCATTTTGGCGATTGAAGAACTGATGGATGGCCTGATTAAAGACCACAACGTGGATGCGGTTTTTATTGAGGACATTCAGTTCCGCACAAACATCAACACACTAAAGAAGTTGGCGCATCTGCAGGGGGTTCTGATTAACTTATGTGAGAGGAACCATTATTTATATGGTTTGGTGGCTCCATCTCAGTGGCAGAATTTCTGCAAGTCATATGATGCTGGGATGGATTCCAGGCCAGTACGTGGGAGTGAAGACCGGAAAAAGTCCAAGCAGATGTCCATCCAATTTGTGTCGGACGTATTCAACATTGAAACAGGAAATGACAATCTGGCAGATGCGATCTGCATTGGATGGTATGTAGTGAAAGCCGTGGAGATTGATCCGTCGAAAGGGATTGTCAAAAAGAAAGCAATTTAAGAGCAAAAGGAGGAGCCACTATGGCGAAGAAAGAAAAGAAGATCCCAGTGAGCGCACTGAAGGGAACTATGAGTCAGGAGACGGTTACTATCCCTCTGGACGGGGCGGACGGTGTTGACGTCGTGGTACAGAAGACCATTCCACTACAGGAGGTTATGCAGTTTGTAGCAGATGTAGTGGCCTCCTGTGTGGATGAGGCAGACGGGAGATATATGCCGGAGGTGCTACCGTTTGCGATCAAGGCACACGTTTTGACCAGCTACACCAATCTTACGCTGCCGTCAGATGTTAAGAAGCAATATGACTTGATTTACAATACGAAGGTAGTGGATCAGGTCGTGGATCAGATTAACCAGGTGCAGTATTTTGAGATCCTGGACGCTATTCAGGCCAGAGTCAAATACGCTACACGGAAGATGAGCAATTTGGCGACAGAGAAAGTCAATGAACTATTGGTCAGAATGGAGGCCTTTGCAGACAATGCGGAACAGATGTTTGCAGGCGTGGACGGGCAGGACATTGCTGCTCTGATGCAGAATCTGGCAGGAGCAGGCAGTGTGGACGAAGCCAAGCTGGTAGAAGCAGTGTTTTCAGCGCAGAAGTCTGAAGTAGAGGGCTCTGGTAGTAGGATGGACAACGTGGTGGAGCTGCGTAAGACGGAAGAATAAGAGAATTTTCTATTGCGATAAGCGATTCCGTGTGCAATAATGTTTTTATATTGAAAATGTCTAACTTCATTTCTGGTATGATTGAGGTGGATTTTTCATAGACAGCAATATGAAAAGAAAGGCGGGGCTCATAGAGCCCCGCCCAGTTGTGCGACGTCATTTCTTGATGATACGACGCTTCACAGTGTATTTCACTGTTACTTCGAACTTTACCTTAGCCTTTTTAGACATCAGGCATCCCTCCTCTCTTTGTTTCCTTCCGTATGGAAGGCTCGGCAGATCTTCTGCTCGCCCTTTTTAGCATCCAATCTGCATCTTTGAGGAGGTGCCAAAGCGCACAACGTGGACATTGTATCAGAAAGTAATGCTGCTGTCAAATAGGGCGCGTACCAATCGGTACGCGCCTTTTCCAATGTTTTGAAAAAATAAATACAAGCTGAATTAAGCCAATGCAATTGGTTGGACTATATTGAAATTGTTTTCGATCTTGAAAGAAAGTGGGTGATTCGATTGACCTATTACGATTCTTGGGCGTCGCTGGAAGCAGCTATTAAAAATGAATGCAACCAAATTATCGAGACGGAGATTGTTCCAAAAGCAGAGGAGATTTTGCGCAAACACATCGCCTCAGACATCTACGGTGCATACACACCCAAGCCAGGTGCATGGGTCAATGGAACGACTTACTCTCGCCGGCATGTTTTAGAGGGCTCCGTATATTCCAGAAAAGAAGGGGAAGGGCGGTATTTGGTAACCAGCGATGCGTCAGCTTCTCCCTCCGTAGTACCTGGATATAGTTTTAGTCCTCGTGGTGCCGGCTCATTTTTGGCGTTGCTGGAATCTGGAAACATGGGGATCTGGAGAGGCGGCTTTGCCCGGCCAGCCGTAGGCAACGCTCAAAAGGAAGTTGACCAGATGATTGTCAGCGTGCTGAAAAGCAGGCTTGGATAAAACAACTGACGGGCAAGCTAGAGTCTGCCCGTTTTTCTAAAGGAAGGTGAAAAGATGGCAGATTTTGGCGTGAAAGTTTCCGCTAATGTTGAGGTTGATAGAGAAGGTTTTATCTCTCAACTGCAGGCGCTTGCAAAGGGAATTACAGTTAAAGTAGGAGTTGAAGTGGACGAGGCCAGCAAGGCCTCGTTTTTAAATTCTCTGAAAAACATTGTCCCAAAGACCCCGGTTAAGGTGAGGGTTGAACCGGAGATGGCGGGGAAGAATTCCATCGCTCAGAAGGTCTCTAGCATGGCTGGCAAGATCAGCATCGGAAAGGGTATGCAGGTCAGCAAGGCCGGGATGACCTCCATGGCGAAGCAAGTGCAGTCTGAATTAAATCGGGCTAAGTTGAACCTGAAGCTCAACAAGATTGATGCGGATGCCCCGATCACAGAAGTGGGTAAACAACTCAAGGAAGAGGTAAGCGACATCAGTGCCGGGAAGGACGTAAAGATTGATGGGGATACTGGCGGTCTGGACCGTACGTTGGAAGAGACTGCAGAAATGAGTAGCCGTGTGGCTGAAGGGCTGAGTGAGGCACAGAATGCTACAGCTTCCTGGAAGGACCAAGTGAAAGATCTTGACCGGATCATGAAGAATGTGAGTTCTTCCACTGATAATGCGCTGCGCAGCAAAACGAATTCTCTGACGAACGCAGACAATGTTGCCAAAGTCAATGAGGAATACCAGAAACTGAGTGACAGCATCCGGAAAATCCGGGATGCTGGAACGCCGGTTAACAACAGTGAGATTGTTCATTTGGAAAAGCAGGTCGCCGCATATGATGAGATGATCGCCAAGATGCGGGAAGCTGAGGCAGTGGCGAAAAGTTCTAGCGCTGCATCGGCGCAGAGTGCGGCAAAAGAGCTGGCGGCGCAGCAGAAGATTTTGGATACATTGGAAAAGCGGGCCAATACGCTGTATGACAGTGCGCTTACCGGGAAGAACCCGATGATTACGGATGCTGCCAATGTAGAAGAGGTACAAAAGGCGTATCGGGATTTGGCCGAGAGTATTCGGCAAGTCAGACAGTCGAACAGTGAGGGCAGTCTTGTTGATGTTGGGAAGGTTTCTGAGATTGAAAGAAATACAGAAGCGTTGAACCAACTTGTGATTGCTAAGCAAAAGGTTGAGGCTGATGCGAGACGAAGTAGTGCTGATGCGAAAAGCAAATTTGAATCTCAGCTTACTGCTCAGATGAAAGAGCTGGACACATATATGAGGAGTGTTCAGAAGACGTATGATAGTGCGTTCTCTGGGAAGACTGGGCTAATTACAGACGAAGAGAGTATTGAGAAAGTCAATGCTAAGTATAAAGAACTAAGAAATAATATTGAAGAACTCAAAAGTAGTCATGAGTTAATAAGCCGAGAAGATATTAACAAGATTAAGGAATCTGCAGATGAACTACAGAACCTTATCAACAAAAAGAGGGAGCTAGAAAACACAGCACCGCTTCGCCAAGTAGAAACATTCCGAGATCAGATGACCCGTTTCTTACAGTCGAATCCAAAAGTACTGGATACAAGTCTTGGATCGGAAGTTAAAGGTATGTTAACTCAGATTGAGTCTGGGGCTAAGCTTTCGACTGCACAACTCAATGAAATGCGGGCAGCTTTTTCCCGTGTCAAGGTAGAAGCACGCCAAGCCGGTGTGATGGGGAAGACATTCTCCGATAGTGTGATGGACGCATACCGGCGTTTTGGTGGGTGGTCCATCATCACTAACAGCTTGGGTCATGCGGTATATGCGGTCAAAGAGATGATTACCAATGTTGTGAATCTGGACACGGCAATGACCGAGCTGAAGAAAGTTACCGATGAAACGGATGCTACCTATGAGAAGTTCTTTTCTGGAGCAGCGGACCGGGCGAGAGAAATTGGCGCGACGGTGACTGACACCATTACGGCGACGGCAGATTTTGCTCGGCTTGGATACGACATTGACCAAGCGTCTGCCCTGGCCGATGCAGCTCTGGTATATAAGAATGTCGGCGACGGCATTGAAAATATCAGTGATGCCTCAGACAGTATTATTTCTACCATGATGGCCTTTGAAGATTTGGAAGGCAGAGATCCCATGCGGATCGTGGATGCATTTAATGAACTAGGTAAATTGATTGCCTAACGGCACAGTAATGTGCCGCAGGAAAACAGCTATATCGGTTAAACTCCGGAGACGGACAAGACCGAGGAAAGACTTAGCACTTATTATTAAAATATTTAATTTGCAAGGAGGTGAGTTCCTTTTATGCGAATGAAATCGCTTGTTGGAAATAGATATGGAAAACTAGAAGTAAGACAAATGATGTATGAGCGTTGCAAAGATGGAAGAGTTCGGCCAAAATGTTTGTGCAGTTGTGACTGCGGAAAAGAAAAAATAATTCGTGCTGACTCGTTGTTATACAAGTCTGTCACTTCGTGTGGATGTGATACAAGAGAAAAAAGAATAAAGAAAAATCGCAAGGATTTATCCGGTATGCGTTTTGGACGGCTAGTAGTTAAAGAAATGCTATGGGATTATAGGCCAACAAGAGCTGTTTGTGCTTGTGATTGTGGAAATGAATCAATAGTGATATCAACTGGCCTAACCAGTGGGAAAACAACATCTTGCGGATGTTTTCAGCGAGAACGAGCGTCATATAAAAACACAAAAGACTGGACTGGAGTAGTTTCTGATTTCGGAGTAGAATTTATATGTCGCGACGTAATGAATAATGCGGGCCAGTGGCTTTGGAAATGCAAATGCGGTTTGTGCAGAAAAATATTCTCTGCTTTGCCTGCGAAAGTGATGAACGGACATATCACTTCATGTGGGTGTCGCCGTCGATCTTCCAGGGAGGAACTGATAGAGAATATACTATCTGAAAACAAAGTTGATTACATATCACAATACACCACACAAGACTGTAAGTACAAAGATGTTCTAAAATTTGATTTTATGGTTTTAGAAAATAGTACTCCTTCTGTAGCCATTGAGTATGATGGGAAACAACATTTCACACCAGTGGAATTTTTTGGAGGGGAAAGTTCATATGAAGAAACCATAGTTAGAGATACTATTAAAAATCAATTTTGTGATATCCATGGAATTAAAATGGTAAGAATCCCATATACATATTCCAACGAAGAAATATATGAAAAAGTAATAAGTGCTATTTATCCGTAGAGACTGTAATACCAGCTATGGTAACATGGTTGGTTTCGCTGTTCCCCTACTCCGTATAGCGGGTACGAGGGTGAAGATACAGTCCGAACTCACACTATAATCTAACAGTGAAATGTGAGAGGCAGGTCGAAAGGCCTGCCCGCCGTATTTTATACGGTCAGTAGCCATTTGGTTGCGTGGCGAAAGTAACAGACTGAACAATTTCGCAATCTCCTCAGAGGGTTTGGGCGAGGCATTGACCAGATCTGCCTCTGGCCTGGCAGCCGCCAACAACACATTTGAAGAGTCGGCAGCCCTGGTGACCGCTATGAACTCTACGGTGCAGGACCCACAGAAGGTTGGTACTACGCTGAAAACTGTGTCCATGTATCTGCGTGCAGCTAAGGTGGAGGCCCAGGAGGCTGGAATTGAAACTGAGGGCATGGCCAACAGTGTATCCAAGCTTCGTGAAGATGTGATGGCCTTGACCAATGGCAAGGTGGATATCATGATTGATGATAGCACCTTCAAATCCACCTATCAAATCATGGATGAGATCTCTCAGGTTTGGGATGAGATGACGGACGTGGACCAGGCTGCACTGCTGGAAATGATCGGCGGTAAGCGGAACAGTGATGCCGTCATGTCCTTGATTAAAAATTTTGATGTCGCAAGAGAAGCTTACCAGGATGCGCTTGGGTCTGAAGGATCCGCGTTGAAAGAGAATGAAAAGTACCTGGACTCTATTCAGGGTCGGGTGCAGCAGTTCAAAGCTTCTTTTGAAGAACTGTCGGCTGCCTTCATTGACTCTGACTTTGCAAAGGGCGTAGTTAGCTTCGGTGATACTATTTTGAGGGGACTGACCAGCATCATAGAGAACCTTGGGTCCATCCCGTCTTTGATTACTGCGATTGTCAGTTCGATCTCTATGATACGTGGACTCAAAGGAAATGACCAGGGTTTGTTCTCTCTCTTTACGTTGACTGGAGAGAAGGGGAATGAGAAACTTGGTGCATTCGGGAACTCGTTTGAGGACATCATTAGTACCTTTAAAGAAGTGCGCCAAAATGGGGCTAGTGTATTCGATTCCTTTAAGATGGCATCAGGTCCTCTGGCCGGTGCGAACAAACTCATCAAAGAATACAATGATCTATTAGGTTCATCCAACGAGGTCATGGAAGAACACTATAGAAAGACCACGGAATACAGCCGATCGCTGACGCAGTATTTGAGAAGCCTTGGCGGTTCAGACCAAGCTACTTTATCTGGCTATGATGAGTTCATGAAAAAGAGTGGCAATAGCGTACAGAAGCTTGGCATCGGGGCAAAAGCGGCCTCGGTTGGTATGAATGCTTTGAAGTCAGCGATGAACGGTATGCTGGTCGGGTTGGTGACATTTGGAATCACCGCTTTGATAGAGAAGATTGTAGAGCTGTCGCAAGCCACAGAGAAGGCAGTTGAAGATGCTGATGCTGCTGCAACTGAGCTAAATGAACGGACATCTGCGCTAGATGGTTATAGAGATCGCATTTTTGAGCTTAGAGAGGCCATCGATTCTGGAAATTTGTCGCAAGAAGAGGCGAGACAGAAACGAGAAGAACTAATCGGAATTAGCAATTCGCTTGCCAATTCATACGGTATTGAAGCGCAAGGAGTCAACCTTCTTACAGGAAGTTATTCTGATCTAAACGCTCAGCTTGATGTTCTGGAGGAAAGAGATTGGAGACAGTGGCATAACGAAAACCAAAAAGGGATTCAGGAAAGCATTCGTGTTATGACAAATCCCAATGCTGGAGATATCGAAGGTATTGGTCAGACCGGAACTGGAACCAACGGGTACAAATTTTACTTTCCAGAGGAAAAAGAAATTGAAAACGCAATAAACAACCTTGATATGGACTATGCCGTAAACGATTTCTATAAAGTGTTACAAGAAAAATTCGATGAGAAGGAGCTTGGCATTGAGATCGGATTTGATGAAGAAGGCAATTTTAATGGGCAAAATTTTATTCAGCCAGATCTTTTAGACAAATCGCTGTATGAGATGGCAGACTATTATCAAGGTGCGTATGATGCGTTGAATGAGGCTATGTCCGAAGTTTTCGGGGCAGATAATATTGGAGAGATTGAAAATGGACAAGGGTATTTGGATGCCCTACAGGGAAACATGAACTCCATAGAGGCTGCCATTGCAAAACATAGCAATAATTTAAATACTGAGGTAGAAGGTTTGTTAAAAACCGAGGCCGCATACAAAGATTTCTGGGCATCGGTTCAGCAGGCAGAAGAGAACTATGACAGTGCTGCTTTAGAGGGGAATGTTGAGGACCAGTACGCTGCCATGCAGCAGATGGCAATGTTACAAGCTCAATATCAAAGTAATGTAGATAATGGTATCAGCGGATGGGATAATGAGGCTGTCCAGGAATATCTTAATAATTATTTCAAAATATTTGAACAGGAGTCAAGAGAAGTTAATGTTAGGACGAACCTGAAAGCCGACATGGAAGATGAGAAAGGCTTTAAAGACTCTGTCATAGATGCAGTTAATCAGTTTAAGGATGCGAATGGCGTTGTTGACGTTGATGAAGTTGTTAATGTTGGACTTGATATGGAAGCAAGCGGCAGGGATATCGACTCCCCAGATCTCACAGGAGATGAGAAGGGGTATCTCGCTTTAAAGGAAGCGGCGGACCGTTATGATATCTCTGTGGAGCAGTTGTGCGCACACCTTACCAATCTTGGATATATACAAGATGGTGTAACGGAAGGTCCACGAAAAATCTATGACAGTTTCCAGCAGGTACAATCATCCGCGCAAGCCGTTAAAACAATGATGTCCGGCCTCAACGGTGTCTATCTGGAAAACACCTATTTGACAGAAGACACCTATAACGCCATTGACCAGCTGGTGGGCAGCGAGATTGACTTGTCATCTTGTATTGATGCGAATAATGGATATCTTGTTACTAATGCAGCAAAGCTCGCTGAGGTAGCGAAGGCAGCCCAGGAATATGCCGCTGCCAATCTTGAAATCTCCAGGTCCCATGAATTGACCAACTATCACAAGCTTGTCTCGGAATTGGGACAACTCACTTCCGGAACCGAAAATTATACAGAGGCACAACAAGCACAGATAAATGCTATTCTGGACACCATTGATAAAACCAAATTGCAGATTGAACAATTTGGGGTTCTGAAGGAACAGATCCTTGGAACGACAAGTGGGTTTGACGAAATTGCATCCGCCAAGGAATATGATGCAGTTGTTGATTATACGGACGACCTATCCAGCGCGTTTAGTGATCTGTTTTCCTCTTTCGAGAAGCATGAATTTGGAACAGAAACATTTAAATCTGCGTTTGAAACTCTTGTCCCAGAAGATATATATGACCAGATTGTGGATGCGGAAGATCAAATTCAGGCAGGATGGGAGTATCTGAATGGAAGGGTTAGTCGTTATTTCACCTTTGATGATGGCAATGTTTCTATCGATTACGACAACACGAAGAAATTTGTCCAGGACGCACTGAACACAGCATATGAGGGGAGCACGGTATTTACTGGCACCTTAGAAGACTTTGACCTGAGTCCGCAAATCGAATCGGTCTATGAGTTGGCGGAAGCTATGGGCGTAACAGAAGAGGTTGCGTTCGGTATGATTACTGCCATCAATAAGTACAACGCCGATGGCGACAATATGTTCTCTGAATTTATTGATGGGTTTGACGGAGAGGTCTATGAACTTCAAAACAAGCTTGCCGAACTGTATGATGAGGAGTACAAGCTTGCTCTTAGCGGGAAGCTTGAGGGCACAGAAGGCGCACAGGTAACCCTAGACATTCAAGAGGCAGAGGCGCAACTTGACACGCTCCGTCAGGAGGCCGCACAGGATTTCCATGCCTATGTTGAAGTGGATTCTGATATCGAGAGAACGGAAGACACCATTGCCCAGTTAAAAGAAAATCTTAAAGGTATGGAAGAAGACGATCCAGAAATTACTTTCACAACAAATCGGATTGCCGAAGCAGAGGCCGAACTGCGGAGACTGAAGACAGAAAAGGCTCAGCTCACACAACCAACGGAGGTTGCCCTTACCCTTGCGTCTGAATATATTGATGGAGAATTAAGCAGACTAAAAGGCGAGTTGCAACAGCTCACTGGCCAAACTTATGAGGCAGAAATTACTACTTATGTTGCGACGGATCCGAATAGCCAGGCACAGGTTGATGAAATTGTTTCTAAAATTCAAAGTTTAGAAGGAGACCAGGCGCAGATTGGGGTTTACATCAACGCTGACAAGACACAGGCGGAAACCAATCTGCAAGCAGTGCAGGATTTTGAAATTGAGGGAAAGACATTTTCCGTAAATTTCAATTATGGAATGGTGACGGCACAACTTAAAAACGTTGCTTCTGAAATAAGAAGAATCCCGAGCTCAAAGACAATTACGATTACAGTCAAAAGAGAAGGTACAGGGAGTGTCCTCGATGGTACTGATGATGGAACATCGGGGTTCAGTGGGCTTGGTTTTTATCGAGGAACAGCTTACGCAAGAGGTACACTAGGCATTAAGCACCCAGAGAGAAATGCCCTAGTCGGAGAGCTTGGGCCCGAAATGTACGTGGACCCACGTACCGGAGTGTACCGTACCGTCGGAGAATACGGGGCTGAATTGATTGACCTGCCTCGCGGAGCTATTATTTTCAATCATATCCAGACAGAGCAGATTCTGAAGAACAGGCGGATCAACACCAGAGGGAAAGTATATGGCTCTGGGAGTATGGAGGGTTCTGGGGCGGCCTATGCAAACGGCACTATGCACGCAGAAGGAAAGTCGCATTTTACATTTGTTGATGGGGACTTCACTTTTGGCGGGTCTGGCGCGTCTGGTGGCGGTTCCAGTCATAGCTCTAATTCTAATAAAGGATCTAGCTCTACCCATACTGTTAAGGTGGAGGCCGACGCTACAGATCTGGAAGAACAGCTGAAAGATACTCTGGACAAGATCAAAGAGGAAATTGATGACATCATCGGAAATCTGGAGCATGAGATTTTCCTGTTGGAAAAGAATCATGGGGATCCAGATGAGATCGTGTCCATCTATCGGGAAATGCAAGACCAGGTCCACGCTTACGCAGAAAAGTATCGTGCTCAGGGGTTGGATGAAAACTCCGATTACATCCAGGACCTGCAGAAGCAGTGGTGGGAATATCAGGAGAGTATCCAAGAGGTCATCGTAGACACCTACGAGAAGGCAACCCAGGAGCAGGAAAACGCTATTACTCTGACGGAGAATTGGCTGGACAATGCCTTTGCGGACCGTGACTTTAAGAATGTCCAGATCTACGTGGATGACATTGTCGGCTACTACGAGAAGATGCAGCAGATCATCCATGAGCAGGCAGAGTATTATCGTTCTCAGGGGTATTCCGATACCAGTGACGAGGTCAGCGAACTGAGTGATCTGTGGTGGGACTACGAGGAGAACATCAAGGAAGTCAAGCAGCAAGTGGTTGACCACCTGATTGAGATGGTGGACACGGCCAGTGAGGCTGTAGACAATATCCAGGATGTGATGGACACCTTTAAGGATGCTGCGGACGAGTACGCTAAAAACGGCGGGTTCATTTCTGTGGATGCCTTCCAGGAGATAGTAAAGCTGGGTCCTCAGTACATGCAATACCTAGAGGATGAGAATGGTCTGCTTCAGATCAATGAAGAGAGCATTAACCGTGTAATTGCGGCTAAGACAGAACAGCTTGCCTTGGAGAGCGCTATGAACTACATTGAACGGTTGCGGCTGGCTCTGCAGGCGGAGTCCATCGAGGACCTGAACAATCTACTCTATGCCACAACAGAGACCACCAACGCTACCTGGGGACTGGTATATGCCAACCTGGCATTGCTGGATCTCACTGGCCCGCAGTACGAGGCGGCGTTGCACAACATCAATGCTATTCGGGCATTGGCGCAGAACGCTATCAGCGGGATTGGAAAGGTTACTGGTGAGGCGGAAGAGAATCTTCAGGACATGAAGGATGGCCTGGACGATATTCTTCAATATGTCATGGACATGCTGGAGGATCGGGTTCAGCGGCAGATTGATGCTCTGGAAGAGATGAAGGATTCCTACGCTGAACTCATCGAGCTAAAGAAGGAATCCATGGAAGCCACCAAGGAGGAGACCGACTACCAGGACGAGGTCGCCGACAAGGTGAAGGAGATTGCTGATCTGCAGGCGAGAATCAATGCACTGTCCCTGGATGACAGCCGGGATGCGCAGGCGCAGAGGATCGAGCTGGAAGAGCAGATGGCGGAATTACAGAAGGAATTGGCGGATACACAAGCTGACTACGCCTATGACCGCCAGGAAGAATCCCTGGACAAGATGCAGGAGGCCTATGAGGAGCAGAAGGACCAGGAGATTGAGAAGCTAGAGCAGACGATCAGCAGTCAGGAAAAATTATATCAGATGGCTTAATCATTAGGTCATGAACGCAGTAATGCGGGAGGTAAACATATCGAATTGCTGGGAAGCCCTTAGAGCCATTTGAACCACAGCATACAGATGAAATAAGCTGAGGTGCGAGGGTTGAAAATTAAATGGATTGGGTAATCAGCAGCCAAGCCCTGAATAGGGGAAGGTTCAACGACTATCCCGGAAGGGAGTACACCATAAGCGATGGATGGTGGAAGCGGTATGCCCCGGTTTTGTCGGGTGAAGATATAGTCTGTACTTGCGGGAAACCGTAAGAGCGAATACAGTATTTGCGTAGCGAGCAGATGCTTAACAAATAGATTGATTACATTGAGAGCCATTGGGATACTCTGTATTCTGAATTGATCAGCTGGAATTATGAATATGGGTTAGTACTATATATACCGGCCCCTTTGTATAGTAATATGCAAAGCAAACTGTGCGGATATGCTGGGACCGCCTAAAGCCCTGTACCACAATACAAAAATGTATGACGGTGCGAAAGCAGAAAAAACGCAGGGATAGTTATATGGTTAAATCCTAAGTAACTAATGCAATGGCAAATCAGCAGGGAAGGAGAAATCCGCCCTCAACGACTATCCCATCTGGGAGTAGGCCATAAGCGTGGCCGAAGCGCACAGCCCTACACATGATGTAGGTGAAGATATAGTCTCATCCCGCGTGAAAGCGTGGGGCCTTTAGGCATTTACGAGTAGCGAACGTGAATAAAGAATAACTATATATGTTAATAGGCGGTATTAAATAAAGAGATCACAGAGGCGTGGAATAACTGCCTCGCGGCTGCCCAAAAATACGGTAGCTATGTCAATGCGTTGAACAAGATCGACGCTGACATTGAGAACATGGGAAGCGACCACTCCAGTAACATCACCATTGGCAAGCCAGTGGACGACAACTCCTACACCAACCTGGATATGGTGCGGGCTATTGTCTCCCAGATGAAGGTGCTGTCCGGTCAATGGGATGCAGAGAACAAATCGGAGGCTGAGAACGACGCCCTCCATGACAAGGCATCTGCTCTGGCGGCTCGCCTTGGACAGTACGGCGTGGTGGTCAAATACCGTGGCAGTGATGGCACTTGGTGGATTGAGCGAGATGAGTTGAACCCGGGGAACGCGGGACAACTCCTTTATTCCAGGTACCATTCTGGCGGCATTGTAGGTGACCAGCCTACGGTAAAACAGAACGAGGTGCTGGCCTTGCTCGAGAAGGGTGAGGCGGTGCTGGACAAGCAGAAGGAGAAAGGGCTATACCGCCTGATCGACTTTGCTTCTGACATTTCGGAAAAGCTACGGGCCTCCATCGGGATCGCAGATCTCAGTGGCGTTGTGGACCGTATGCGCGACAACATGAACAGCATTCAAACCGAGGCGCTGGCCGGCGTGACCAACAATGTGGGAGCCATCCAATTTGGTGACGTGTATATCTACGGCAGCGACGGGGATACCGTCCAGCAGCACATTGATGTGAATCGCAGATTCGTCAATGAAGTTCTGGACAGATTGAATATAAGGAAGTAACGACGGGG
>OLVR01000806.1_pt1 | contig 35883 bp, 24 predicted proteins | sample 1673261 | NCBI WGS metagenome assembly OLVR01 (sample SAMEA3178938, study PRJEB25190) | human gut metagenome | biome: human gut; feature: human-associated habitat; material: faeces | place: Austria | collected 2013 | reverse complement strand
TGTAGTATATGCATTCTCTATTGCTATTGGATTTGCATTAGCTTTGATTATCTTTGCAGGTGTCAGAGAACAATTAGCAATGACAAATGTCCCCGATGGCATGAAAGGAACCCCGATCGCCCTAATCACAGCTGGTCTGCTGGCTATGGCGTTTATGGGATTCTCGGGGATCGTTTAAAGATTTATGATTTATGATTTATAATAACAGGTAATACTGCTTGATAATAACAGGTAACACCGCTTGCCGCTATAAATCATAAATCATAAATCCTTTCATAAATCATAAATCATAAATTTTCTCTCCTCATGAAACAGAAGATTTTAGTAGCAGGTGGAACTGGTTACATCGGATCACACACCACAGTAGAACTGCAGAACGCAGGTTATGAAGTTGTCATCATCGATGACCTGTCTAACTCCAATATAGAAGTATTGGACGGTATCGAACGCATCACAGGCATCCGTCCTGAATTCATCAAACTGGACTTGAAAGATAAGGAAGGAACCCGCGAAGCACTGAAAGCTCATCCGGGAATCAAAGGGATCATCCTGTTTGCCGCCAGCAAAGCAGTAGGCGAATCCGTACAGCAGCCGTTGAAATACTACCGCAACAACGTAGTGACACTGGTGAACCTGTTGGAACTGATGCCGGAATTCAATATCGAAGGCATTGTATTCTCGTCTTCCTGCACCGTTTACGGGCAGCCTGACCCTGAGAATCTGCCTGTAACCGAGAACGCTCCGATCAAACCGGCTACTTCTCCATACGGAAATACAAAACAGATCAACGAAGAGATCATCCGCGACACGATCCATGCCGGCGCTCCTTTCAAGAGCATCATCCTGCGTTACTTCAACCCGATCGGAGCACATCCGACAGCAGAGATCGGCGAATTGCCTAACGGCGTTCCTCAGAACCTGATCCCGTATCTGACACAGACTGCTATGGGTATCCGCAAAGAGCTGAGTGTATTCGGTGACGACTATGACACACCTGACGGTTCCTGCATCCGCGACTATATCAATGTTGTCGACTTGGCTAAGGCTCACGTGATCGCCATGGACCGCATGTTGGGTGGCAAGTCTCTGGATAATGTGGAAATCTTCAACCTCGGAACCGGCAACGGCGTTTCCGTATTGGAACTGATCAACACATTCGAAGCTGCAACAGGCGTTAAAGTCCCGCACAAAATCGTAGGACGCCGCGAAGGTGACATCGAAAAGGTTTGGGCCAATCCCGAACGTGCCAATAAAGTTTTAGGCTGGAAAGCGACAGAAACACTGGCCGACACATTGGCTTCGGCCTGGAAATGGCAGGAAAGACTGCGCGAACGCGGTATCATGTAATCGGAATATTTCTCGTTACCATACAAAAAAGGGGGGCCAAAGTTTATTATTAAACCCATCGGCTCCCCTTTTTCATTAAGAAGCCTTGGAAAGGTGTATACAGTATAAAGACAAGCTTATCATCAGACAGCACACTGTATATCAATATATTGAAAATAACCATCCCTACAAAAGGACAATTTGACCGCAATATTTCCCCTACACTTTTTCAAACAAGCCTCATTTTCTTACACGACAACCGCAATACTCCTTGTAAATAGCGAACGGTAAATAACGAACGGTAAATAGCGAGCTACCTGACGAAGAAAAAACCAAATCCGGACAAAAACACATTCTCCTCCACACACCTCCAACCCATTTGAACAGCCAGACTCTTAGCATGCACTGCCTCCATACGGAAAAGAAAGGCAAAGGTTTAGAAAAATCATCTAAACAATTATTTATCAAACACATACAATATTTTCATAAATCTATTGCTTCCAAAAAGTGTAGGGGAAATATTGCGGTCAAATTGTCCTTTTCTATATTTGGGGGCCTAAAAAACGTTCCAAGTCCTCCCAAAAGCTATAGGTTTTCCGTTTACAAGCCATAGCTTTCCAAGAAAAAAGCTATAACCTTTTTGGAAACAGGCTATAGCTTTTTTATCATGAGACATCTCCCCCAAAAACAGACTGGAAGATTACTTTGCCAGTATATTCAGGACAGCTTCCCGCCAATCCTCTCCGTTTTCCGGCTGATAGGTGTGGAAACCGAGCCCTTGTCCAACCTCTATATTCGATTTGGCATCGTCGACAAACAGCGTTTCAGCGGGAATAAGCGGGGCATTTTCTATCATCCGGTCGAAGATGGCGGCATCCGGCTTCGTCACCCCAACTTCATAGGAAGTATACATTTTGTCGAAATAAGCGGATATAGGACGACCGGCGGGGGTGAACGCCTCGCTCCTCGCCCACGACTGGACAATCGGATTCGTATTGCTCAACAAATAAACCTTATATTTCTTTCGCAGCTCTAACAGGAAATCCAACTTGTATTGCGGGACATCGGCAATAAAACCCATCCAGGCATATTTGATTTCATCATAAGAAAGTTGCTTGCCGGTATGCTCGCATAACTTGCGACAGAAAGTATCGACATCGATCTTTCCATTCTCCAGTTCAAGGAAAAAGCCTTTCTGCTCATAAGGATCGAGCAACTGTTTTGCATCCTTCACTCCTATTTCCTCAAATCGGCTTACAGCCTGGTGATGGTCCAGGTCGATCAAGACGCCTCCCAGATCAAATACTATGTTTCTGATTCTTTTCATATTCTTTGCGTAATACTCACAAACTTACATAAAAGTGTCCGAACAACCAAATAAAAAAAGTGAAGGCCGTATGCAGGCGGGATCACCCTCCGCATACTCAGCCTTCACTGTAAATCGGCATCACACAAGCATCAAGCAGGCTTGTGAATGTGAAATCATTTTATTCGAGCTTATGGATAACCAGACCGGAACGCAGTTTCGGTTCGAACCAGGTTGTCTTGGGAGGCATGATATTACCGGTATCGGCAATATCCATCAATTGCTTCATGGTGACAGGATAAAGCGCCAACGCGACCTTCATCTCGCCACTGTCCACACGACGCTGCAATTCTCCCAGCCCACGGATACCGCCTACGAAATCGATGCGTTTATCCGAACGAAGATCTTTTATGCCCAGAATCTCATCTAAAATCAGGTTGGAAGAGATCGTCACATCCAGGACACCGATCGGATCGTTATCGTTGTATGTACCTTGCTTGGCTGTCAACGAATACCATTTTCCTGCCAAATAGAGGGAGAAATTATGCAAAGCTGCCGGTTTATAAATATCCGCGCCCTTTTCTTCCACGACAAAGTTCTTTTCCAGTTTAGCCAGAAATTCCTCTTCCGACAAGCCGTTCAAGTCTTTCACCACACGGTTATAGTCGATAATCGTCAACTGGTTTGCCGGGAAACAGACAGCCATAAAGTAGTTATACTCCTCGTCCCCTTTATGAGCCGCGTTCTGTCTGGCTTTCTCCGCACCGACCAGGGCGGCGGCGGCGGAACGGTGATGGCCGTCGGCAATATACAGGGAAGGCATTTCGCCGAACAGTTCCGTGATGCGGGCAATATCAGCCGGCTCGTCAATGATCCAGAACGTATGGCCGAAACCGTCGTCTTTCGCGACGAAGTCATATTCCGGATTGCGGGATGTATATTTGGCGACAATCTGATCCAGTTCGGCATTGTCGGGATAAGCAAAGAACACCGGTTCGATATTGGCATTATTCACCCGGACATGCTTCATGCGGTCCTCCTCCTTGTCACGCCGTGTCAGCTCATGCTTCTTGATAACGCCATTCATATAATCGGGCACATACGCACCGACAACCAAGCCGTATTGCGTCTTGCCGTTCATGGTCTGGGCATACACATAGTAACATTCCTCCTTATCCTGCACCAACCAGCCCTTTTCCTGGAACATCCGGAAATTGGCGGCAGCTTTCAGATAAACGGCAGGATCGTGTTCATCCGTCCCGACCGGAAAGTCGATCTCCGGTTTGATGATATGATATAATGATTTTTCATTTCCCTTCGCTTCTTCGCGTGCCTCTTCCGAGTTCAACACATCGTAAGGACGGGAAGCCACTTGTTCGATCAAATCTTTAGGAGGACGGATTCCTTTGAAAGGTTTAATTCGTGCCATGATAATTTAGATAAATCTATTTATTTACTCTGAACTTTTCACATCCTTCTTTCAGGAAGCCTTCGATCTGCTTGGCAGCGGCAATACCGGCATTGATATTGGCTTCGGCAGTCTGTGCACCCATCTTTTTAGGAGTGGAGAAATAGCGGCCGGCAAACTTGGCGGCAAACTCTTCGTTGGCTACGGGCATGATGTCGGTTACATATTTCAAGTCTGCGCGTTCTTCCATCAACTTGATCAGTTCGGCTTCGTTGATCACTTCCTTACGGGCTGTATTGACCAACAGGCCCCCTTTCGGCATCTTGCCGACCAGAGCGTAATTGATGGAGTTTTTTGTTTCGGCAGTTGCGGGAATATGCAAAGAAACGATATCGCAGGTAGCATAGAGTTCTTCCGGTGAAGCGACCGGTTTCACACCATCCGCTTCAATGGCCGAAGCCGGACAGAAAGCATCGAATGCATAGATTTCCATTCCGAAACCTTTTGCGATACGGGCCACATTGCGACCTACGTTGCCGTATGCGTGGATTCCCAATTTCTTTCCTTTCAATTCTGTTCCCGATGTTCCGTTATAGAAGTTGCGGACAGCCATTACCATCATTCCGAAAGCCAATTCGGCAACGGCATTGGAGTTCTGCCCCGGTGTATTCATCACACAAACATTATGAGCTGTCGCAGCAGCCAGGTCGACGTTATCGTAACCGGCTCCGGCACGAACCACTATCTTCAACTGCTTGGCGGCATCCAGCACTTCGGCATCGATCACGTCACTGCGGATAATGATTGCATCCACATCCTTGACTGCCTCCAGCAGTTTGGCCTTTTCACCGTATTTTTCCAACAGGATCAGTTCATCGCCTGCCCCTTCCACTACTTCGCGGATACCTTTCACAGCTATCGCTGCGAAAGGTTTATCTGTTGCTACTAATATCTTTGCCATAATCAATGCTGTTTTTCAAAATCCTTCATACATGCAACCAAAGCTTCAACGCTGCTCTTAGGCATTGCGTTGTACAGTGAGGCACGGAAACCACCGACAGAGCGGTGTCCCTTGATACCGACCATACCGGCAGCCGCAGCAAATTTGCTGAATTCGTCTTCCAGTTCCTTATATTCGTCATTCATCACGAAACATACATTCATGATAGAACGGTCTTCGGCTGCAACAGTCCCTCTGAACAACTTGTTACGATCGATTTCATCATACAGGATAGCGGCATTTTCCATGTCCTTCTTTTCCATAGCGGCAACACCGCCTTGTTCCTTATACCATTTCAATGTCTGCAACGCAGCATAGATCGGCAGCACGGGAGGAGTGTTAAACATGGAATCCTTGTCCACATGAGTCTTATAGTTCAACATTGTCGGGATCGGGCGTTCCACATGTCCCAAAGCATCCACACGAACAATAGCCAGCGTCACACCGGCAGGAGCCAGATTCTTCTGTGCCCCGGCATAGATAATGTCATATTTGGATACATCGATCGGACGGGAGAAAATATCGGACGACATATCGGCGACCAAACGTTGTTTCACATCCGGATCTTTGCGAGTTTCCGTTCCGTAAATCGTATTATTGGTCGTAATATGGAAATAATCCGCATCGTCGGCAATCGTATAATCTTTCGGAATATATGTATAGTTTTTATCTTTAGAAGATGCCACAACCTCGACTTCCCCGAAGAGCTTAGCTTCCTTGATGGCTTTGGACGACCATGTACCGGTATCTAAATAAGAAGCTTTCTTATTCAACAGGTTGTAAGGAACCATACAGAACTGCATGCTTGCACCTCCACCCAGGAAAACAACCTCATAGCCAGCAGGAACATCCAGCAATTCTTTGATCAGCGCACGCGCCTCATCGTTCACGGCAACGAATTCTTTACTTCTGTGGGAGATTTCAAGAAGAGATAAACCCATACCCGCAAAATTCTCTACTGCAGCGGCCGTATTTTTAATTGTATACTCGCTCAAGATAGAGGGACCTGCATAAAAATTGTGCTTCTTCATACCAATGTTTTTTTAATGTTAAATATAATTTAAGTAACTAATTTCCCAAAAACAGGCGGCTAATGTACAAAATAAATTGACAATTGACAATCGATGATTGATAATTATTAGCAAAACGACATGATAATTATCTTTATCAATTACACTTATTCCCCAATTGTCAATTGTCTATTATCAATTGTCAATTCTGATATCTATCTCCCCACAAACGCCTCATCTGTTCAATTAGTTTGTGTTCGGACGGATTTTCCTGTCCTTTCCACAGCCGTTCGTTTAAAATCTCCTTTGGAAGGAACTCTTGCTTGACAAAATGATTTTCATAATCGTGCGCATATTTGTAATCTTTTCCGTAATTCAGCTCCGCCATCAATTTTGTCGGTGCATTTCGCAAATGAAGGGGAACAGGCAAGTTTCCTGTACGGTTCACCAACTCTAACGCATCATTAATCGCCATATAAGCCGAATTGCTTTTAGGACTGCATGCCAGATAAACGGTCGTTTCCGCCAAAATGATCCGTCCTTCAGGCCAGCCGATTTTCTTCAAGGCATCAAAACAGGCATTTGCCAACAACAGAGCATTCGGATTCGCTAATCCGATATCTTCCGATGCTGAAATAACCAGACGGCGGGCTATAAATTCCGGATCTTCGCCACCGGCAACCATACGAGCCAGCCAATAGACAGCGGCATCCGGATCACTTCCGCGAATGGATTTGATAAAAGCGGATATGATGTCATAATGCATCTCCCCTCCTTTATCGTACGCTGCCGGATTTTCCTGCAAGCGCTCCACCACCTTTTCATCTGTTATTTCAATCTTTTCATTTCCTTCTTCCGCAGCAACGACAAGCTCCAGGATATTCAGCAGTTTCCGCGCATCGCCACCGGAATAACGCAACATGGCGTCCGTCTCGGCCAACACGATATTCATATCCTTCAATATGATATCTTCGGTAACCGCCTTATTCAACAAGGTCAACAGATCAGCTTTCTCCAATGATTTCAAAACATATACCTGGCAGCGGGAAAGCAACGGACGGATGACCTCGAACGAGGGATTCTCTGTCGTGGCTCCGATCAAGGTTACCACACCTGTCTCTACAGCATTGAGCAGGGAATCCTGCTGCGACTTGCTAAAGCGATGTATTTCGTCAATAAACAGGATCGGTGAAACGGTATTGAAAAAGCGATTGCCTTTTGCCTTTTCTATCACTTCCCGCACATCTTTCACTCCTGAACTGATTGCGCTCAACGTGTAGAACGGAGCTTCCAGCTTATTCGAAATAATCTGCGCCAGCGTAGTCTTTCCTACTCCCGGAGGTCCCCACAATATAAAAGAGGGGACACGACCCGCATCAATCATCTTTCTAAGGACAGCCCCCGGACCAACCAGGTGTTTCTGCCCGATATAATCGTCCAACGTTTTCGGACGTAATCTCTCTGCTAACGGTTGACTCATCATGCCAACAAAAGTCGCATATTTTATTTACTTTTCAAAGTATAAATACAGTAAAAATTCAAGGCTATTTTAATGTTTGACAACAGAAAAATATGATAAAAAGAAAGCACACACAGCAACACACACCCATAAAAACTACAATAAGATAACATTTTGTCATATTTACAACTCTTGGGCACTGAATAAAATCATGAAAGATCAGGGCAGTGTGTATCAGAGAATGCACTGCCCCTGTATCTATTACCTTATTTTATTTCAATGTGATATTTTCCAGATCACGTATAACAGTCATATCCATAATATCACTGTAGATTTCCGTTGTCCGTACACTTTTATGCCCCAGCAACTTCTGGACTGTCGTGATATTCGCTCCATTATATAATAATAAGGTAGCGTTGGTATGGCGTGCCATGTGGAAAGACAACCTTTTATCTATTTCCGCCAGCCGGCAAATCCTTTTCAACTGTTTATTCACATTCGAGTTTGCCGAAACAGAAACTCCAAACAACGTTCTTGAATAACGCTTGCAATAGCGTTCATAAACAGCAAGAGCTTTTCCGTCGAATAGCAGAAACAAAGGAAGCCGGACGTTCACATCCGTCTTGACCGATGAATAGACCAGCCATAACTTATCATCGATCAGATGAAAATTATCCGGTCGTATATTGACAATATCGGAAAAGCGCAGCCCGGTATAGCAGCTGAAAAGGAACATATCGAGCGTCCGTCTGAGCGTTCGTTGCAATTTAGGAGCGATATTCTCCAACCTTCCCAATTCCTCAGGTGTCAGATGGCCACGCTTGCTCTCCATATATTTAATCTTATACTTACGAAAAGGATATTTCTGCAATTCAAACAAATCCTTATTAATCGCCAGGTTGACATATCTTTTCAGATGCTTCATATGCTTGGCAATCGTATTCCGGTGGTACTTTTGCTCAAGAAGAAAATGTTCAAAACCACAAAGGAAATTAAAGGTAAGATCATCAAAAGAGACTTGTGGCTGATACTGGCACAAAACCTGCAAAGTGGATAAATGGTTCTTCAATGTGGAAAGTCTTAAGTTGCTATGATTGATCTCATTTTTCATAAAAGAGACAAAAGAGGAAGAGACAGACTCAAAATCTCCCCTTTCCCTCAAATACTTCAAAGAAAACGGACGTCCGCTTTGGACCATATCTAATTCGATCCGTTCCAAATAAGTAATATAATCCTCAATGTACTGATTGAGTTCATCCATATTGGGATGGTTCCTCACAGCTTTTCTCTTGCTATCCCATTGTGTGGGCTTAACATAGATTTTCGTTGAGAAATACTTCTTTTGCCTATTCAGGTAAGCCTCTACCTGAATCAAAGCCTTTCCTTCTGCATTCAACCGCTTTTTCCGATTGAACACCAGATTGTAAATAACTTTTTCCATGATATACATTATTTTCTGAATGAGAACACGAAGGAACAATAATAAGTTCTTTGTTTCGTATGAGACAAACTAAAAGTTTGTTATATTTCGTGTTTCAATAGAAGAACAACTATCTGCAAAGCTATCCTGCAAAAGCCCGGACAGAGACAAAAAAAGAGGCGTGTTTTTTGAACACGCCTCTTCATTCCTTTTCCGGATATAAACCTTATTTCTTTTATAAAGCAGGTTGTGGAGCCGCCGGATTATTATCTGCATCAGAAATACCTGTATTGGTCTCCATTTCACATTGCGGAATACGGTAGATCATTATCTGGGATTCCGGCTCCAAATTAAACTGTACGGAAGCATGATAATTCGTATTTTTACGTATAACCGGCTTCTTTAAGCGTAAAAGGTCGAACAAGGAATGACCTTCGCCCCAAAGTTCCATACGACGCTGCAGCCAGACTTCATCTTGAAATTGCTGTGGCGAAGTAGCTTTACTAACAAAAGAAGGGTCGCGATAGGCTTGCACGAAGTTTTCCAATGTAGATTTACCTGCCGCCAGATTTCCACTCATTGCTTCAGCTTCCGCTTTAATCAAATACATTTCTTCCACACGCATCAACGGCCAATCCGAAGCATTAGTCGTGTTCCCAAACACACTCTGATAAGCACCGAACTTAGTATTTACATATGGTTCAAGACCGAAATACTCAACAATAGAAGATCCTTCTATCGTTTCGTTGTCTATCAACGAAGATGTGTTATCCGGAGACAAAAACCATTGTTTACGAATATCAGTATCCGGAATCTGGTCATATAAATCCGTATTCACTTTTCTGTATCCGTCAGGAACACCTGAAGTATATCCATTCCCCGTAAAAGAACACAAATGAGAAGGCCAGTTTATAATACCGGTTTGTACAACATCATTATCCGGAGTGATCATGACACCCCATAACCAAGAATTTGCAGTAGCAGAATTAAATGTCGGAGTAGATACTTCTGCCAATGATTGCGGTGTTCCGCCGGCAATAGCTCTTTCTGCATCTTTTGCTGCATCAGCCCATTTCTGCATCAACAGATTGGCACGGGCACGCAAGCCATATACGACCGCTTCATCCAATTGGTCTTTATTCGCTCCATTATCAAAGCCGGCCAACAATTCTGCTGCCTGATTCAAATCGCTCATAATCTGATCATATACCTGCTGGACAGTAGCACGCGGATTGTTCTGCATTTCTTCGTCAGACATCTTTTCCGTTACAATGGGAACAGCCAAAGCATTTTCATGACCTGCATAAGTAAACTGATAAATCTGAACCAGATTCAAATAGTCATATGCACGAGCTGCCAAAGCCTGACCACGATAGATTTTCAAAGAAGCATCTTCTGTAGCAGGATCAATCAAGCTCAATACACTATTTGCGGCCTTCAGATGATTATAAAAAGTTTTCCAAATCAGTTCATCTGTAGAACTGTCATAAACACGATCTGAATAATTCTGAGAAGTATTGAACCAGTTATATCCTGTAACCAGTGCTACAAGATCCTGTCCTCCAGACTCCAAGGCCATAGAGACAGCCGGGACTCCATAATCATTATGATAGGTTGTCGCATCATCGGAAATCGTTCCGTAAGCATTCAATTTAGCAGCCATGGCATTTACTTCGGCCGTGACCAAATTAGGTCTGTCCTTGATCGTTTCTTCTTTCTGATTGTCAGAAACATATTGACCTTCAGGATATTTATCCAAATCGCAAGATGCCAGCAGCAGGGCGGCTGTTGCGAACATCATATATTTGTTTGTTAATTTCATATTCAAAAACAATTTAACGGATTAGAAATTCAATGATATACCACCCGAAATTGTACGGATCGGCGAATAAACATTATCAGAAGCGACATAACCTTGACGCGGATCCAGCCCTTTGCGGGCAGTCAACAAGGCGACGTTATCTGCAACAAAGTACAAACGCACGCCTTCAATCTGTAATTTACGAGTCAGGTTTTTCGGCAGAGTATAGCCGAATGTTATATTTTGAAGGCTCAGATAATCAGAGCTTGTCAAAAAGCGATCGGACAACCGGTTTGTATATTTATCATTTACATTCATACGGGGAACATCCGTATTCTTGTTCTCGGAAGTCCATACATTCAGCATGTCTTTATGCAAAGCACTACCCGTAGCAGCCGGGCTCATCATTTCCTGATATGTGTAGTCTAAAATACGGCCACCTAGCTGATAGGCAAATGAGAGCGACAAGTCAAAACCGTATGCCGTAAAACTTGTACCGAATCCTCCATATACTTTAGGAAGGATATCTCCTGTCGCAAAACGGTTTTCTGTAGCAGTGGAATAAGAAGTCGTAACCGTGTTGCCCTCAGCATCCGGCTTCAACAAAGCCCACTGGCTTTCTCCCGTTTCAGGATTTACACCGGCATACTTCGGTAAATAAAGCTGAAACATTGATTCATCTTCGCGATAGATACGACCTGCATCAATCATTTGGCCATTCAGCTCAGGCGCCAGCTCCAACACTTTGTTTTTGAAATGAGTCAAATTCAAATTTACGCTCCATGAGAAATCTTTTGTTTCGATAATATTCGAATTCAAATCGATTTCAACACCACGGTTCACCATAGAACCGACATTTTCCGGAAAACGGGAATATCCCATCGAAGCCGCAACCGGTTTGAAATAAAGCATATCCGTAGTCTTACGAGAGAAGTACTCTGCAGAACCACTCAGTTTGCCTCCCCAGAACGTAAAGTCAAAACCGGTATTAAAACTATGAGAAGTTTCCCATGTGATATCTTTATTTCCTTTATAATATAGAGAAGTTGAGAAATCTCCATTACTGTTTGCCAAAGTAAACTGATCCTGATACGGATAGTAGTTGCGATACAAACCACCTTGATACATCAAATTGTCATTTCCCTGCAAACCGTAACTGATTTTAAACTTCAACATATTAATCCAACTTTGATTTTCCAGGAAAGCTTCTTTATTCAATAACCAACCTGCACCGACAGACCAAAAGTTACCCCAACGATTATCCGGATGGAAGCAAGAAGAAGCATCACGACGATAAGAAGCCGAACCGAAATATTTCCCATCATAATCATACTGAACGCGGAACAACCAACCTTCAGTCGCATAATCTTTTGAATAAGATGAGTTATACTGATTTGAAATACCATTATCCAATTCCGGGACATTCGGGTTATACAGTTTTTCACGCTGGCCATACAAATATTGGTATTTATAGTTATAATTTTCATGACCGGCTAAAACATCCAGATTGTGTACATCATCAAACGTTTTATTGTATGTCAATAAATACTGCTGATTAACACTGAATGTACGTTGGGTTGAAACAGAAATCAAACCACCGACACCTGTCGTTTCCGAATATTGTCCATAGAACGGATTCACCATATCGGTATTCCGAACGTTATTGGCATCCACTCCAATATTCACCTTGGCCTTGATGCCACCCCAGATATCAACATCTGCAAACCATTTGCCGCTAACTACGTCTCCGGAATATTTCATCTTGTCCAACATATAGCTGGCCAACGGGTTAGCATTAGGGATAGTATTACGAGATCCATTCGTATCTTGTCCTTTCTTCCCATAATCATAACGTTGGAAGCCACGGTTATCAGTCATTATATTTCCCTGTGCATCACGGATATACATCGGATATATCGCCCCCATAATATTAGAGGCATAAAATATGTTCGCATTTGAAGTTCCGCCTTCTGTATCCTGCTCACGGCTATCATAGTGAGTAAATGAAACATTAGCACCCAACTTCAACCACGGTTTCACTTGATAATCCGCTTTCAAACGAGCTGAATAACGTTGAAAACCTGAATTAGGGACGATACCCTGATCATCCAGATAACCAGCAGACATATAATAGTTCATTTTGTCAGAAGCACCGCTAACGCTTAAATTATATTCCTGGCGAACATTATTTTCGAAAATTTCATCCGACCAATTATCCGGAATATAATAATAGGTTCCATCGGAATAACCAAGCGTAGCTTTCGGATTCAGTTTTCCATCCATACCGATCAACAGTTCTCCTGTCGGAACAGAATATACTTGATATCCTAAATAAGTTCCGGAAAGCAAAGCTTGATTAGCATATGCATTGGCACCGGCCAGATCACCAGCTGCGGCATAACCTTTCAAGTCTGCATTATAAATAGAAGAATAATTCAATTCATAAAATTTAGCAGGGTCATTAATTGTTTCATAATTAGGTACTCCTCGTTTATTCACACCCCATTTTGCATCAAGACTGACACGAGCTTCGCCACTTTTACCTTTTTTAGTCGTAATCAAAATTACACCATTAGCACCACGGGCACCATACAATGCATTAGAAGCAGCATCTTTCAATACAGTCATAGATTCGATATCAGAAGTGCTGATCGCCGAAATCTCACCGTCATAGGGGACACCGTCAACTACATATAAAGGTTTATTGCTGGCAGAAATAGATCCGATACCACGAATCCGGACCTCTGCATCTTTACCCGGCTGTCCACTACTACTCGTTGTCTGTACACCAGCGACCTGCCCACTCAAGGCATTCGTAACGTTCGAAGTTTGACGAGAGGTGATTTTCTCGCTTTTAATTGTTGCAGCAGATCCTGTAAAAGCACTTTTCTTGGCAGTACCATAAGCGACAATCATCACTTCATCAAGCATTTGATTATCCCCCTCCAACACCACATTTACTTTCGGCTTAACCCCAATTTCCTGGGCTTTCATACCCACAAAAGAAACTACCAGAGTCTTTGCAGAACTCAGTTAATGGTTATATTGTTGATTATTAAAGTGTTATTTGATTTATCTTTTAAATCATCATTCTCCTATAAAAGATAACATTCTAAATATAGAGCAAACTGATTTATTTGATTAACAATGTGTTAAAATGTTTAGTGAAAGTAGCAACCACATCCTTAACAGTTCTAAACTGTGCTGTAGTTCTACCTGTTTCCTCCTGATTTCTTGATGTAGATTAAACTATCTTGCAGGATTCTGATACACATTTTTAAGCCAATATTCAAAAGCCGGATCTTGGATTTCTATCGTATTGCCAGGCAATATATCGATCAAATCTTTTTCAAGTGTCGCTTTTTTCAAGTTTTTGATATTTGCTGAAGTTCCCAATTGATAGTGCTTCAAAATGTCTTTAGATGAGAAATTAACCACTCCATCGGCGACAGCTATCAAAAAGCTAATTTGACGGGAAGTCAAAGAATCTATTATATTGGTAAACAACAGGCTCAATTGACCGATCAAACTGTTGAACGCCTCATTGACAATAGCTTCCGAACACTCTTTTGATGTACGCAACCAAGTTTGCTGACTTAATTGCTGAGTATAATACGGATGGTTTTTCATTTTATCGGCAATCATACCAGATAATTCATCCGATATTTGCTTTCCGGTATCAGCAAACCGTTGGGAAATAAATGCAACCCAGTCTTTTCGTTCTATTTTTTGTAAGAATAAGATATCGCCAAATTTGTAAAAAGGCATACTGTAGTCATTGAAAATACTCAGTAACATATGACGTTTACTCCCATACAGGCAATAGCAAACAGATGTATGTGTCTGCCAATGAGCACGAAGTTTACGTTGAAAAGCAAGCGAATCTTCATATTCGTTGATATTTTGGAATTCATCAATGCAGACAATGATCTTTTTACCTTTATCTTTAGCGATCTGTTGTGGCAAATCTAATATCTCATCATAAGACAACCGGTTATCTTTAAAACCGATACCAAAAGATAATTCATAGCTCTGACTGCCTTCGGAAAGAGAAACAGTAGGTGCCATTCGGCTCAAATATTTTTTTACTCCTGCTACAAATTCCTCCCAAGCAGAGGTAGATACCCGCATTAAAGCATTAGCATAGGCCGTATAAAATTGTTCTTCCGTTCTACAATTAAAAATATCGACTTGACAGACCAGTGTATTCTTGTTCTCTTCTGATAAAAGTTTGGCACACTTATTTACCAAAGATGTTTTACCCCAGCGACGTGGAGATATAATAACGGTATTAATGAGATTCTTGAAGTTTTGTGTCAACAAAGCAACCTCATTTTTCCTGTCAGTAAAATTCAAGTCATCGGCAATACGTCCGTAAACAAATGGAGCCTCCATAGTATAATTTTTTATATCTAAACAAATGTAGCAACAATAGTTGGAAGGTGCAAATATGAAACTGGTTAATTTGAAATCGATTGATTTCAAATTAACCAGTTTCACGCACATTGACTAATAATAATGTAGGATATGGAGATACTTATATATAATAGTCACAAAAGAAAATAGGCTGTTATATAAGAATAACAGCCTATTTCTCATTTGAATATTATCCTGTTAGAAGTATCCTTCATTTTGTTTGATATTGGGATTTACATCTATTTCAGACTGTGGTATTGCCAAAATCGTGCGATAATCCTGATAACTCGGAGATATAAGATCGGTGTTGTTCAAGAAATGATATCCACCCTTACGAGTTACCGTAATCCCTAAACGCATGATGTCATAAAAACGATGACCTTCCATCACCAATTCTTTGCGTCTTTCTTTCAAGACCAATGCTTCGGTAGCAGTCACATCTGAAGCGGAAGGAATAGCACGTTTGATGATCGCATTCAAGTATTTATTTGCACTAGCCTGATCAGCAGAAGATTTTTTCAATGCAGCTTCAGCAGCAATCAAATAAATATCTGACAGACGGATTACACGAATATTGTTTACGGCCGTTTTACCATTGATCCCTGGATATTTGTTCATGTAAGTACGTCCTTCGACTGATGCTGCAGTTAGCAAATTACGACGGATGTCATCCGGGTTCTCGTTGATAAGATCTTCAAATTCTTTCGTGTTGGAAACAGCAGCATATCCTTTAGGATCGACTACATATCCAAACATTTCACGATCACCGGCATCCAAATCCGAAATTTCCAGATCGAATACGGATTCCGAAGAGTATCTTCCAGACCATGCTGCAACATAGTCTTCTGTTTTCAGCAAAGAATACGGAGAATTTTTGATTACATCTTCTGCATAAGAAAAAGCTTTATCCCAATCTCTTTTATATAGATTGACACGTGCCAGTAAACCTTTTACGGCCCAACTGTTGAAACGTCCGTCTTTTACTTCCGTCCCGATACATTTCAACGCTTCCTCCAAGTCGTTGATGACCATATCATACCCTTCTGCAACAGTTGAGCGACTGGGAAGATCATCTGCGCTCAAAACATTTTTTACCAATACTACACCCGGAGTAGCTCCATTTTCTACAAAATAAGGCTTTCCGTATGTAATCAGAAGGTTGAAGTGACATAAAGCACGAAGAGCTAAGGCTTCTCCTTTTGCATTATTAAGTTCATCTCCTGCAGGAAGGTCTCCTGTTTCAATTGCATTCAGCAATACATTCGCACGGTTGATAACGGCATACGGATAGCTCCATAAATTTTCCGGCGAGTTATTCTGACGGTGTATGAAACGATAATAAGTGTCGGTTCTTAACCCCCCGGAAGAGATTGTCTGTACGTCTTCACCCCCCACTTCGGCGCGTGATACAAAATCACAACCATAATAGTTGGCACTCTTTAAACTGTAGTATGTTCCGTTAAGTGCTGTTTCCACATCTTGTAAAGTCGTGATAGCATCTGTGCTGACCAATGAATCTGAAGGGAAAGTTTCCAGATATCCATCACAAGATGTAAATGTCACTGAAGCTATTGCTACAGCAGCAAATATAGATTTTATATTTAGTCTATTCATCATTGTTATTATTTATAGTAAAACGAATTCCGGATTACAATCCGATTTCAATACCAAATGTTACTGATTTCAAGTTCGGTAATGCCCAAGTGGCCACACCATTGACCGGCTGTTCCGGATCAATATTCTTATAGGCGGCCCATGTCAGCAGGTTGTTACCGGAAGCGAAGATTCTGACATTTCTCATTCCAGCAGCCTGCATCCATTTTGACGGCAAATTATAAGATAATGTTACAGTCTTCAGGCGGAGATGGTTTGAACTCTTCATATGACGGGAACTTCCGTAACGAGCATATTGATAGCTATTGATACGTCTCGGAACATCTGTAATGTCACCCGGTTTTTGCCATCTGTCCAACTGCTGGATACCAATGGATTGATATGCAGTTTCACCATCTGTATCTGTGTACAGCAGTGCAGGATCATCCATGATATGTCCACCTAAAGAGAATGAAAATAAGGCGCTTAAATCCAATCCCTTCCAAGAAAGGTTATTTCTCCATCCTCCGGTTACTTTAGGATCCGGTTTTCCGATAATAACACGTTGAGCCTGTGACGGATCTTTAGTCAATCCACGATTGATGGTTCCATCTTCGTTTTCAGTGTTCAATACCCACTGTTCTTCACCCGTTTGAGGATCAACGCCAGCCCATTCACGGCTCCACCAAGAATAATAAGATTCACCTTCTCTCAAGATGGAAGTTCCGCTAATGATGTCTTTTCCTCCATACAGTTTGCTGATCTTGTTTTTGTTATGAGATAGAACTATACCTGTAGACCATTTTACTGCTGTTTCATTGAATACGTCATAGTTCATATCCAATTCAATACCACGGTTATTCATGGCTCCTACGTTTTTCAATGTATTATTGAAACCAGTAGTCATTGAGACCGGAACATCTTGCAACAAGTCTTTTGTTTCACGATTATAGAAATCGAATGCTACACTTAAACGGCCGAACAGTCTGGCATCGAAACCGATATTGAAGTTCTCATTCTTTTCCCATCCCAGATCCGGATTAGGAATAGTCGTAGGAGCAGATCCCGGTTGATCCTGATAGTTAAAGCCATAACCGAACAAACTCAAATGTGAATAGAACTTAGAGGGTAAAGTACCATTTATACCATAAGAAACTCTTAGCTTCAAGTCATCAACATAAGTCAAATTTTTCATGAAAGCTTCCTGGCTCAATCTCCAAGCAGCAGAAACAGACCAGAAGTTACCCCAACGTGTGTTTGCTCCTAATCTTGAGCTACCATCACGGCGGTAATTTGCAGAAATGTAATATTTGTCGTCATAATCGTAATTTATACGAGAAAGCAAAGATAACAGATGATCTTCGCTATATCCGGATGAGGCTGTCATCGGTTCCGACGTATTACCAAGTTCTGGTAATTTATCGTGCGGATAGTTGGCGCCGACTGCTTGGACAAATTGTTCTTTTCTGTCGTCAACATCCCATCCGAGCAAAACATCCAGATTGTGCTTGTCGGCAAATGTGTTGGTATAATTCAATACCGTTGATGAATAGATGTTGTGGTGCTGATATGGATATTTGATCATCAAACCATTGTAAGCCTCACCGTTATTCGAATTCATCGGCCAGTAAGTTGTTGACTGGTTGTCGATAAAGTCATAGCTTATTGTTTCCTTGATTGTCAGCCCTTCGATTATTTTATAAGAAGCCCATAAGGAGTTGGTACTTCTAAGCACTTCGGATGTATTTTTATCCAATCCTTGATCCCTTAATGGGTTAGGCACATTTAATTGATCCAAGGGAAAACCTTCATAAAATGAACCGTCCTCATTATAAATAGGAAGGTTAGGGATTGCATACCAGTTTTTAACGAAATAGGCATTGGCATAAGCCGTTCCTTCCGAAGCCATTTCTGATTTTTGTTTTGAGAATGAGATATTAGCTCCCATCTGCATTTTCCCATCTTTTGATTTATGGGTTACGTTTACTCTACCGGTAAATCCTTCCATACCGGTGGTATTAATCATACCGTCTTCCGTTTTGTAGTTCAATGAAGCGAAGAAATTTGTCAGTTCACTACCTCCCTGTGCTGAAAACTCATAATTCTGGTTGAATGCACTTTTCTTGAATAATGCATCTTCCCAGTTTGAATAGTGATCTCTTAAAGGAGCGAAAGTATCTGCACCTTCTTGTGCGTAAGCTCTTGCTTCTTCTTCTGACATATCTTTGTATAAAATACCTTCATTGTAATATGCTTCATAGGTAAGTTCGTGCTGCTGTTCCCCTGAAACAGTTTCCCTGTTTTTAACAGCCCAGTCGGAAAAACCCCAGTTCGCTTTAAAATTGATCTGAGTTTTGCCTTCCTTACCTCTTTTCGTTGTAATAAGAATTACACCATTTGCAGCACGTGAACCATACAAAGAAGCAGCCGCAGCATCTTTCAAAACCGTGATATTTTCAATGTCGCTCGGATTGATTGAAGACATGATATTGAAAGCTTTTGAGTCATTACTTACTCCAGATACAGCAATATCTCCGGAAATAACCGGTACACCATCGATTACATAAAGAGGTTCATTTGTGGCGTTCATAGAACCTGTTCCACGAATACGAATGCTTAAACCTGCACCAGGCTGTCCACTGCTCGAATTTACGGTCAGACCAGTTGTTGCGCCTTGCAAGGCTTGTTCAAAAGATGTAACAGGTACATCTTTTAATACTTTTTCCGCATTTACTGATGAAGCGGCTCCGGTAAAAGATGATTTCTTAGCAGTACCATACGCAACAACCATCACTTCGTCAAGCATTTGGTTATCTGCTGCCAACACAACATGTAATGTCGGTTTGATGCCGATTTCCTGAGATTTCATACCTACAAAAGAAACTACCAGAGTCTTTGCAGAACTTGATAATCTATCAATTGGGTGATTATCAATATGTTATTTATTGTCTTTTAAAGACTGGTTGTGGAAGGACTATCAAATTGTTATCTTGTTAATGTCTTATATATTAGCTACATATTGTTTTTTTAGACATTAGCGAGAATTCTTTTACAAAATAGAGTATGACTTATTTTCTACTTGTTTCGTGGAATAAATAGCCATTTATTCATGTATATAAGAAAATGTAAACTACCTGTAAATCATCATTTACGGTTCAAGCTTTGTGGAATATGAATTTTATATAGAACAATGCAAAAGATACCGACACTATCTGAAATCGCTCCTTTGACAACAGGTAAACTAAGTCGTTTCATGCCATCAACTAAGTCAAAACACCCCAAGAACTAAATGATAACATATAACAAAGTATCTGTTAGTAGTTACTACTTATTACCTATACGTAGTACTACCTATGGACGTTATGTAGTACTATGTATTTGCGATAGGTAGTACTACATACGAATAATATGATGTATGTCTTGAATTAGTTTACTATGACTTTCGGAATAGTTTATGCTATGTTACGGATCAGTTATCCTAAGAGAGCAGGTAGATTCCGGGTAATGTGTCTACAGTCTTTAATTATTTTCTACCCTTGTAGACCCGAGGCGTTTTTTCACCCTTCAGAATTGTCCAAAAACGGTATTTAGGCGAGAGGTTAAAAATAGATAATTTTAAAGGAGGCGAAATCAAGGAGATTTCATGAGAGATCAATCTAAAATATCGATTTTACATGATCTTTTGTTAATTATCATCCCCATTTTTGTAAAATCCTATTAGTTTTTTAGTTGTTATAATAAATTTATTATTACATTTGCCATCTCTTAGGAATATTTATACATTGCTTATATGTATAAAAACAGATAGTGCAAATTAGTTATTTATAAGTTAAACAAAAAAAGTGTGTCTATGAAAAGGTTAACTTTCCTTTTATTCTGCCTATTATTAGGTATTGGGATGGCCAACGCTCAGACGACGAAAGTAACAGGTACTGTTATTTCGGCGGAAGACAACGAGCCCATCATTGGTGCATCTATAGTTGTTAAAGGTACGACTATAGGTACAGTAACAGATTTTAACGGTGCATTTTCTCTGGATGTACCAAGTTCTGCAAAGACTCTGGTAGTTTCCTTCGTGGGGATGAAGTCTCAGGAGGTTGGAATCAAGCCAAAAGTAAATGTAGTATTGGAGGGGGACAATCAGATGCTTGACGAAGTAATGGTTGTCGCTTACGGTACCGCTAAAAAAAGTTCTTTTACGGGATCGGCCTCTACGATCAGTAATGAAAAATTAGAACTCCGTCCTATTACGAACTTAACAAAAGGGTTAGAAGGACAGGCAACAGGATTGTTGACAACTTCAGGATCCGGACAGCCTGGCGAAGATGCTTCCATTGTAATCCGTGGTTATGGTTCAATTAATGCATCACAAGATCCTTTGTATGTTGTCGATGGTATTCCTTTCGATGGTTCTTTAAGTTCCATCAATCCGTCTGATATCGAGTCTATGACTGTATTGAAGGACGCTTCTGCTGGTGCTTTGTATGGTGCGCGTGGTGCGAACGGTGTCGTTATGATCACAACTAAACAGGGTAAAGAAGGAAAAGCTCAAGTAACATGGCGTTCAACTGTAGGATGGGCATCACGTGCTATCCAACCGTATGATATGGTCGATCAGAAAGAATTTGTGCAATTAACTTATGAAGCTCTTCGTAATGGTTACGTATTCAACTCTGGTTATTCATGGGAACAAGCACAACAGATGGCAAGAGCCGGTTTAAGTGCCAATTTAGGTGGTGAACTATACAACCCGTTTAAGAATTACACATGGGACAATTTGATCAATCCTGAAACAGGAATGGTACAAGCTGATGCTGTTTCAGCCTGGAATGAACGATGGATGGATGCAGTTCAACGAGATAATGCATTCAGGCAAGAACACCAATTATCTGTAAACGGCGGTTCTGAAAAAACAAAATATATGTTTTCTCTCGGTTATCTGAATGAAGATGGCATTCTTATCAATACAGGCTTTCAGCGTTATAATGCTCGTGTAAACGTTAATTCTAATATTACAGATTGGTTTAAGGCCAACATGAATGCCTCCTTGTCTAATTCAGTGCAGGATTACAGTGACTATGACGGATCTTCCACATCAAATGTATGGTATTCAGCACAGTTCGTTTCACCGTTATTTCCCGTCTATGTGAAGGGATTGGATGGAAAGAATGTATTGGGTGAAGATGGAAAACCTCAATTGGATTATGGAGAAAACGGACGTCCGGGAAGCTATACGGATTACAATCCAGTCGGCGGTTTGACTGACGACAAATCAAATAAAAAGAATGATGTGGCAAGCCTTCGCACTGGAGTGACTTTTGGTTCAGATAAAGATAATTTCGGTGTTTTCAAGGGAATTAAACTGAATGTGAATTTCGGTCTTGATTACCGCAACCAATCACGAATGAGCTATATGAATATGTATCATGGAAACCAGGCTACAGCAGGTGGTTTATTGACCAAATATAACACACGCATGCAAAGTTATACTTTCAACCAACTGTTGTCATGGAACCGTTCTTTCGGATTACATTCTTTTGATGTTTTGGCTGGACATGAATTTTATGCTTACAGCCACGAATATTTGAAGGCTGGAAAAACAAACCTGGTAGACGGTATCCTTGAACTGCGTCCGGGAACGACTTTGTATGCAGCCGATTCTTATACGGACAAATATCGTATCGAATCGTGGTTAGGACGTTTCAACTATAATTATGATGAAAAGTATTATTTCTCTGCATCTTTGCGTACCGATGGATCTTCTCGTTTTCATAAAGATCATCGTTGGGGAACATTCTGGTCTATCGGTGGTAACTGGCGTATTTCCAAAGAAGCGTTCATGGAAGATGTTAAATGGATTGATAATCTGTCTTTGAAATTAAGCTATGGACAACAAGGTAATGATAATATCCTGAATTCAGATAAGACAAGCAATTATTACTTATGGCAAAGCTTGTATGATTTAGATTGGCCGAATTCGAACCAAATCGGAGGTATGGTTTCTTCATTGGAAAATCAGGTAGTGTCTTGGGAAAAGAATGGAAACTTGAATGTTGGTGTCGAAGCGACCTTCCTTGGAAGCCGTCTATCCGTCAATGCCGAATATTACAATCGTAAGACTGTCGATATGTTGTTAAGTTACCCGATGGCAACTTCTACCGGATTCAATGGCTACAATGCCAATGTCGGAGACATGAGAAACTCGGGTTTCGAATTTGAAATAAGAGGTACTGCTATCAGAACGGATGATTTCGTCTGGAATATAAGTTGGATGGGATCAACTGTAAAAAATAAAGTCTTGAAGCTGACTAATACAGCACCCGAAATCATCAAGGGAGTTTACAGTATCAAAGAGGGCATGCCTATCAATACGTTCTATATGGCTAAATCAGCAGGAGTAGATCCAGCTACAGGCGCTCAACTCTATTGGGTATACGACAAGGATGAAAATGGAAACATCATCAACGAACGTATCAGCGATGACTATTCAAAAGCATCAACCAGTAAATATTATCAAGGCAACCGTATTCCGGATCTTTACGGAAGTATTGGAACAGACTTTTCTTACAAAGGCTTCGATTTGTCAGTCCTAACCTCCTATTCGATTGGCGGTAAAATATATGACAGTCTGTATACAGGTTCCATGAACGCCCAATATGCGACGAACACCTGGAATAAACATCAGCTACGCCGTTGGCAGAAACCAGGCGATATTACAGATGTGCCTCGTGTGGAAATCAACGGTGCTTATACAACGACAGATCGTTTCTTAATCAATGCATCTTATTTTGCAATCAAAAATATCACATTAGGCTATTCCTTGCCTAAAGACTGGATGAGAAAAGCAAAACTGGGAAATGTCCGTGTATTCGGTTCCATTGATAACCTGGCGTTATTTTCTCATTTGAAAGGTATGGACCCTCAATACAATTTTAAGGGTGAAACCGATTATTCGTATACACCAAACAAAACATACTCTTTTGGTGTAGAAATTAACTTCTAATGTTAAATCATTATTTTATAAGATACAAGATGAAAAAGATATTCAAATATATGATTGTCGGTCTGGTGGCTTGTACGACTCTATCGTCATGCTTGGAAAGTTCTCTTGATACCAATCCGACTGATTCAATGTCCGGAAGCGGACTATTAGCAAATGCCAATGCGGCTTTAGTTCCACTGAACGGTCTTTACCGTTCCATGTATTCAGCATGGTCTCCAACAGATAATACACACCAATGCTTCGGTATCAGTGCTTACAATCTGATGGCCGATGTGATGGGAGAAGATATGATCATGGCTGCAATGGGCAGCGGCTGGTTCTGGTATGATTGCTTATATAACGTAAAAAGCAGATATACTGCTACTACTTGGCGCTCATATGATTTATGGAATTGCTATTATACTTGGATTTCCAATGCTAATTATATACTTGATGCAGAGGAAACTATGGCAGGGACAGAAACGGAAGTCAACTATATCATGGGGCAGGCCTATGCAATACGGGCTTACTCCTATTTCATGTTAGCGCAAAGTTTTGCCCGGACCTATAAAGGACATGAGGGTGAACCTTGTTGCCCTATATATGTCGAGCCGACAGTCGCCGGTACAGAAGGAAAACCACGTTCTACAGTGCAAGAGACATATGCTCAGATTATGAATGACATCAATAAAGCTGTCGAACGGTTAAACGGTACAACCCGCAAACACATTTCACATATCGACTATGCCACAGCATTAGGCTTGCAGGCTCGTATCGCATTAGTGATGGAAGACTGGGCTACCGCTAAAAAATCATCGGAAGAAGCTATTGCAGTAAGCAAATGCACGATTGCAAAAGTTTCAGAATTTAAAGGTTTGAACAGCGTAAGCGCACCAAATGTTATGTGGGGGGCAGAAATCATATCTGACCAAAGCGGTATGTATGCAGGTTTGTTCACACACATGGATGCAGATGCCGATAAATACGGAGCAAAAGCCCGCAAACAGATCAACAAAGATTTGTATGGAAAAATGGGAACGGAAGACGAACGGTTGGTCTGGTGGAACCCGAAAGATGCCAACAATAAAGATGGTGGTTATCAGCAGGAAAAATTTAAGTTTTCCGATATCCAAACTTGGATGGGAGATTATGTTTGGATGCGTATAGAAGAAATGTACCTGATTGCTGCTGAAGCAGAATGTCGTTTAGGAAATGATGCTGGTGCACGCGAATACTTAATGGATTTGATGAGTAAGCGTGACGCGTCTTACAGCTGTGCTCAAAAGTCCGGTACATCTATGGGAAAATTGACTTCTGATTATACAGGTTCATTATTGGAAGAAATCATTATACAGCGTCGTATCGAACTTTGGGGCGAATTTGGTCGTATCTACGACATTCGTCGTTTGAAACAGGGATTCAAACGAACTGCAGAAATGGGTTGGCCGACTGACGCTTTGCTTGTTAATCGCAATGCAAATGACCCGGAAAGCTATATGTGGGTATTGACAATTCCTCAAACTGAATTTGATGGAAATTCCAGTCTAGACCAGACCAAAGACCAAAATCCGGTCGGTGATACTAAATAAATTTATTCATTGATTAAAAGATAAAAGCGATGAAATATATTCCAAAATTATCAACATTAACCACTCTTCTATCAATTATCTTGGGCTTTGCAGCCTGTGATAATGAACAAGAATGTGCTCTATATAATACAGATGCAGCAAATAGAGCTGTTTTTGTAAATGCTTCTTTAGCTAATATCACGGTTTCACCAGCTGATCCGACCTTTACAGTAGATCTAGTACGTGCAAATGCCGACAGCGAATCAAGTGGGACCATTGTATTGACTGCTACGGTCGATGAAGTCCCCTTAGCCGGTTGTACTGTTTCCGATTATACTTTTGCTGCTGGTGAAAATATGACAAAAGTCACAGTCAACGTATCTCCTTTGGAAATTGGTAAAGAATTGAATATCACACTAACATTGGATAATACAAATGAACCTGTAAGTGGCAGTAACACAGTTTCAGTTACGGTTAATAAAGACTATAACTGGGTATCTTTGGGAACAGGTACATTTGCTGACGTTTTGGCTTTTACAGAAAAGCCTTACGATGTAGAAATTCAAAAAGCGGATGGCTTTGACCGTTATCGTGTAATGAAACCATATGAACAAGGTTTGAAAAATGATGATGGCGGATGGGGAAACGCTGTAGCCTCAACTTCATGCGATTATATCGAATTTTGGATTAAGGATGGCATTATTTATTATAATAAATTCTTTATCGGAATCAATTATGACGGAAGTGCCTCAAATGCAATTTATGCCCACCACCCAAGTGATTTTGCAGGAATCAGTTTGGCAAATAATAAACAGCTAGATGACAAGACTTTCCAATTAGCTCCTTACTATTACATAGAAGTTTTGCAAGGAGGTTTTGATTACACAGGAGAAGGTGGTTCTATTCTTATTACGCTTCCATAAAAAGAAATTGCCTATTATTATGGTGGTGTATCAAAAAAGGATTACAGCTCTTTTGATACACCACCATTTCTTTTCTTTCTATCCAACCTTATTGCTGAGCAAGCCTGACATCCGTCCCCTTATCCTCTTTTGCCTTAATAGCCAAGACCCGGCCTCGTACTTTTACCTTTCCGGTTATAAATTCCGGGATATTGAAAGATTTCATAAAGGACTGATAGAAACCGGCATCTTTCTGAGGCAACAGGAAGGGCTTGCCAACTTTGCCGTCTTCATCGACATAAGCAATATATGGGCGTGTATATAAACCGTCTATCCTCCTGCTACTGAATACGAACCAACGACTGTTGCTACTCCAGGAATGATAGCTTTCCACATCGTCGCTATTCACTTCCACCAACGGACGGCTCGTGCCTGTCTGAAGGTCCGCCATATATAAATCAGCATCTTTATGCCAGATCGAAAAGTTTCCATAACCGGATAATGTATACAAAAGGTAACGTCCGTCAGGCGAAACGCGCGGAAAAGAAGCACTCATCCCACCGCTCTTCGCATTGTAAAGCGTATCGACCTGCGCCCCGAAAGCACGTGTCACCGGATCAAAAGAGACGGAACATAAATTATATTTGACTTCCGAGTACTCCTGCGGAATAGGTCGAGCCTCTGCTGTACAGAAATAGAGTGTCTTTCCGTCGGGAGAGAAAGTCGGAAATGTTTCAAAAGCATCTTTCGAAAAGATATTTGAAGCCGTCACGATCTCGTGTTTTTCCACATCGTACACCACTACATCGGAAGCCTCGTCATATACTTCCACCCTATTCCTGTCATTCAGATGAAATGCCTGCTTGGTTGTATTCACAGAGAAAGCCACATATTTGCCCGAAGGATGCCAGGAAGGGTAAACCAAAGGAGAAATCGTTTCCTTCGTCTTGGTATTCAGCTTTTCAATCTTATCGCCATCGACCAGGATCGTCCCCGGAAAAGTCTCGCGCATATGAAACAGCATCTTATTCGGATCCTGCATGCAAAACGAATGGCAATTCACACAGTTGTTTCCACTCATCTTATTTTCAATAATAGGAATTTGCGTATAACTCTCCAAATCCCTTTGATAGATTCCCATCTTGTTCCACAACTCATATCCCGGATCGATCAGACGATAAGCCAAATAAGAGTCTACCTTTTCTGGAGCAACCCGGATAGTAAAAGGAGAATAGGCCACCCATTCATTGCCTTGTTTCACTTGGACCGTCACCTGTATGGAGTCACCGGCAGCCGATTCCAGCAAATTCTTCCATTTGGAAGGAGGAATCACAATGCTACCCTTTTCTCCTTTCACCTCGAATTGTTGCCCACCAAAAGAAAAAACAGCACGCGATCCGGCATCCTGATCATCCAAAGCAAAATTCAAAGGAGCCATATTAGGAGGAATAACCACACCGTTATAATCCGGAAAAATGGCAGGCATCGCGTCTAATGTACGGCTCACTTTCACCGAGTCGGAACAAGACAACAAAGCCGCCAGCATACATATATATACATTCTTTCTTTCCATTTTCTTACGCATCATTTAAACATAAAGTAAAACCAGTAGGTATTTCCGTACGACCGGTTCAACAGCCCGGCAATAGCACTGTTATTGCGGTTCGCAAGCACCTGCTTTTTATAGTCGGTGAAGCGGGCAACAATTGTTTCGGAGACATTGAAACGTTTCCAGTAATCCGGTTCTTTTTCAGACATCACAATAACGGCTTCCTGAAAATGCACGGGCAATACGGGCAAAAACTCTGTCCCGTAATATTTTTCCACCAGCGCTTTAAATCCTTCCAGATCCTTAGCCAATAAATACATTGCACCCAAATACTGCAAAGCAGCAGAGTTGGCAGGTCCTTTTTCCAAGAAAAGCGCCAGATCTCCTGCCAACCCCTTTATCATTGCCAATGAATTCCGATCCGGCAACATCCGCCTACGGGTTCCTAATATGGGATCGCTTTCGACAACTTCGTCATTATAAAGGTATTTGCGCTGTGATTGGGCCCAATCCCGGTATGCATATGTTTTCTCAAGTATTGAGATATATTTTTCAGCTACGGGATACGTACCGTAAATCAGATTTGTCTGCACCAGTCTCTTCAACATACGAGGATTGCCATCCTCCATAGCACTCACATACCCCTCAAAAGCCATTTCCTGCGATGAAGCGGTTGCCCCCATCGTAAAATAGATATCACTGAGCATGCAAGAGATATTTTCCGATTTATTCCATTGTACAAGCAATCCTTGAGGTCCCCGCTGGTCGAAGTTGAACATTTTATCCGAAAGTTCTCCCTTATTGGCCAATGCCATATTCAGATGGCACATATATAAGAAATTTGTCAGTTTCCCTTTACATTCTTCTATCGTCTTGTCCCATTGTTCCGTTCGGGCAAAATAATCCAGTTTTTTCAACTTCAGTGTCTTTGCATCGCTATATTTGGGCATTCCCCACCACAGAACGGCAGCAATCATAGCCAATTGAGCAATACAACTGATCCCCGCAAACAATTTCTTCCCGGACAAACTATTCTTATTCCGGACAAAGAAAGCGATAAGAAAGACCAGAGGCAGGCAAATCCAAGAATAATAAATGATTTCTTTTGGATGGAGCGTATAATGGTAATACAGATCCGGACCAAAAACCCATCGGTATTCACCCATCAAAGAGAAATAAACCGTTCCAACCCCCAATAGCAAAACTTCCGCAACCCCGATCAACGAGATATACCATTTAGGCGTCTTCCGCAACCCTTCGAACAGGCAAACCATTCCGGCAAACAAGACGGTAATCGATCCTGCCAACCAAAACAAGACCGGAACCAACACACAACCTGCCACCAAACGGAAAAGATCATTCCGTATCCTCATATACCCACAGAGCAAAGCCATCATCATCAGGTAGCAAACAGTGCCCTGTACCCTGTAATTGAAGTCGAAATGCATGAACAGCAAAGCCAACATCGGTAGCACATAAAGGATAAAAAGCCCCGAAACAGGCGCGATCCGTTTCACAATACCAGCCGTACAAACCCCGACACCTGTCAATAAGACCGCAGTAACCAACGCCCCAACATAGGGACGGATAAAAAACTGCACCAGGAATTCCGCCACCAACATGGAAAAGCCACCCGGAAGAAGCAGTTTATTCCTTATATACGCCTCGGAAAACAAAAACAGCTGACTCTGTTCTATATAGTAAAAATGATACTCGAAACACATTTGCAAAAAAGCAAACAAAGCTCCGAAAACGATCAACCAAAAGGCAACAAGTTTGTATTTCATCTGACAAATCCTTAAGCGTGTTTAACCAATTCAAAACGTTTATCCACACAAGCTGGCAATTCATGCGGATAGTGCGTGACATAAATCAACGTCTTTCCCGGACGCGAACAGAACTGCTCGATAATGGCAGCCACCTTCTTTTTATTGCTCACATCCAATCCGTGCAACGGTTCATCCAAGATAATCAGGTCCGGATCTTTGACAAACGCACGCGCTAAAAGCGCCAACCTCTGTTCACCGGAAGAAAGTGTAAGAAAAGAACGGTCTTTCAACTCTTCAATACCGAATACACGCATCCAGGCCAAAGCTACCTGTTGCTGCCTCTCCGTGCATTTCCTGAACAACCCGATCGAGTCAAAAAATCCGGAACTGACGATATTCAATACCGGCACATTCTCCATATAGAAAAGATGCATTTCCGGGGAAACATATCCGATACGCTTCTTTATATCCCAGATACTTTCCCCCGAACCACGTTTACGATCAAAAAGATAAAGCGTATTGGCATACGACTGCGGATTATCGGCATAAATCAAACTCAACAAAGTCGATTTGCCAGCCCCGTTCGGACCGAACAACGCCCATTTCTCCCCGTTTCTCACTTCCCAATCCAGATCTTTCAGAATCGTACGGTTACCATACTTGATCGAAACATGTTCCATCCTGAAAGTAACGAGATGAGCGGAAGGTTCTTTCTGTTCCCCGACCGGAAGTGAAAACGCCCCGCTCCGAACGGAATCTTCCTTTCCTTCGAATGGGAATAAATCGGCTATCAGATCCGTTTGCTTCAGGAATTCCTCTCGGCTGTAAACAGGAAGACATTTGCGTTGCTTGACCGGTAAGACATGTGTAATCATTTCAGGTATATCGTCCGGATTAGAAAGCAGTAAAACCACCTGCACACATTTCAACTTCGTTATTTGCTGCAACATCTCCACCAGAACACCCCTCGAAGGAGCATCCAATCCGATAAACGGATTATCCAATATCAAGACACGAGGATGCTTCAATAACGTACGAACAATCAAAAACTTCCTCAACTCACCACTGGACAGGAAGATCAGTTTCTTTGGCAAAAGCTCTTCTATGCCGAACAAAGATAACACTTTATGATAATCTTCCGATCCCGCATCTTCTTTTAATATATCTTCTATTGTTGGGACCTCATCCGTTTCAGTCGAATGCCAGCGTTGCTGATAATAAGAATTACGGCAATCGGCCAAGGAGTAAATATCCTTAAATGCTATACTTTTCACTATATTACTGACATTTTCCTCGTACCCGAAAGCAACTTCGCCTTCCTTCAATGCAAATTTACGCTGCATGACGTCAGCAATCAATGTTTTGCCCGCACCGTTCGGCCCGATAACACCCCATTGTTGTCCCTCTTCTATTATCCAATTGAGAGGTTCTTCAAAACGCAGTTCCGGCAAACGGGTCACGACGTTCCGAATATTCACAACTATTTTCCTATTTTCCATCGCCTTTTTATTACACGAAGCAAAGGTAACAGAAAAGGGGAAACTCTCCCAAGCTCCCCCTTCTATTTTGTACAGGTATATTGTTATATATTCCTTCGCAAATTAGTTACCAAAAAACAGACCTGTACAGTATCCCAACGTTCGTCTTAAAAAATACACTTAAACTATTTACACCACAAATATACGAAACAATTTTACTTATTATCATTTTACAACCCAAATTTGTTGCAAAACATAATATTAGCAACAAATTTAGTAACACTTTAAAAGACACGTGTACCTTTCCCCAAATGAATATCCGAAGCCTGCGTGATAATCACCTGCTTAACCCCGGCATCGATCGCCTGAAACGAATTTTCGAGCTTAGGGATCATTCCCCCTTGAATCACACCCGCTTCCACATACTGCTCGAAAGCCGTACGGTCTATTTCGGGAATCACACTTTCATCATCGTTCTCATCTTTCAAGACACCTTTCTTTTCAAAGCAGAACATCAAAGTCACTTCAAAATGTTTCGCCAGAGCTTTTGCGGCTTCTCCTGCGATCGTATCAGCATTGGTATTCAACATATGTCCTTGTTTGTCGTGTGTAAGGGGAGCCAATACCGGAACAATACCTTGATGAATCAGGGATGCCAGCAGATCCGCATTCACCTCTTTCACATCACCGACAAAACCGTAGTCCACCTCTCCCACCGGACGTTTGTCCGACCGCATCAGATTCATATCCGCTCCGGTCAGTCCCAACGCATTTATACCTAAGGCCTGAAGGCCGGCGACAATATTCTTATTGACCAGTCCCCCGTAAACCATTGTAACCACCCTCAACATGTCAACATCCGTAATCCGGCGACCGCCCACCATCTTACTCTCGATACCCAATTGTGCAGCCAGCTTCGTAGCGGAACGTCCGCCCCCATGAACCAGCACTTTACATCCTTCTACCTGCGAGAAATCATTCAACAGATTGCGAAGTGTTTCCTCTTCTTCCACAATCTTTCCTCCCACCTTTATCAGCGTTAGCTTTTCCATTCCTATAAATTATTCTAATTTTTTTGAGCCAAAGGTAGTAAAAAATAAAAGATTTGTATACTTTTGCACCATCCAACGCGGTAGTAGCTCAGTTGGTAGAGCATCAGCTTCCCAAGCTGAGGGTCACGAGTTCGAGCCTCGCCTACCGCTCAAACTGATAATCAAGGTGTTACAATAAAAAGTAACACCTTTTTTTATTCCATATAACTGTTTTTACTCGGAAAAAACATACATTTGTAGCGTAAAACGACTTAAAAACTAAGTCAAATAATAAGTCAAATTTTTAGTCACATGAAAGCTACTATCATATTGGATAAGAGAAGAGAGAGGAAAGACGGTAAATATCCGATCGCATTACGAATATTCAATAAATCCTATCTATATCTAGGAACAGGATATTATGGCACTGATTCTACATTCAAGGATGGAGCATTCACAAAAAAGGAATCCAACTTCAAATTGAAGAATATCGCACTGGCAGATATGCTTAATCAAGTTGAAAAACTATTCATATCGATTAAAGGGTCAATAACGGATAAAAAGTTAAGGGATCTGCTAAACAGCGAAGTCCTAAATAAAGAGATGGATAAAAATCCGAAACCTATCCAAAGATATTTTGTCGACTACCTTGACGAGTTTATATCAAGTAAGCAGAAAGAAGGGACAAAAACAGTATATACCACAACAAAAAATAAAATTAATCGCTACGATCCACAAGCGACATTCGAAACTATTGATAAAAAATGGCTTGAGCGATTTGAAATGTGGATGATCAAATCCGGGATGAAAACAAATGCCTATGCCATCCATCTAAGAAATATCAGATCGGTATTCAATTATGCTATAGATAACGAATACACCACACTATATCCTTTTCGTAAATTCAAAATCAAAAAAGAAGAAACCCGGAAGAGATCTCTTAGTGTTGAGCAGCTCCAGACATTAAAAGATTATCCTTGTGAGGAATATCAGGTAAGATACAGAGATATGTTTATGCTCATGTTCTATTTGATCGGGATTAATGCAGCAGATCTTTTTCTTGCCAAGCCAGATTCTATAGACAACGGACGATTGGAATATAAAAGGGCTAAGACCGGAAAGTTGTACTCAATAAAGATAGAACCAGAAGCAATGGAAATAATCAATCGCTACAGAGGAAACAACTATCTTCTAAATATAATGGATGAATATAAGGATTACAAAAACTTTCTACACAGAATGGGGATAGCATTGAAAGAAATAGGAAATATGGAAAGAGTTGGGCGAGGCGGGAAAAAAGTAAGAGAACCTCTTTTTAAAGACCTATCTTCCTACTGGTCCCGCCACACATGGGCCACAATAGCCGCATCTATCGATATCCCAAAAGAAACGATCAGTGAAGCTCTTGGACATAGCATAGGATCGGAGGTAACATCTATATATATCAAATTCGATTATAAGAAAGTAGACGAAGCGAACAGAAAGGTAATAGACCATATCTTTAAACATGATTAAAATGAGGAATAAACAAGTCCCGAATCAATAATGCTATTCCGACCCACCTATCACATTATACTAAACTGCCTTATGCACAATATAACACGTGCCATAGCGGTTATTGACTCTTTCTTAACATCCTTCGGATCGTGCTCCTTGTTGTAGGAAACCAAATTCAAGTATTCATTTCCCTCACTTGACTTCTTCACGTATTTAACCACAACAGACACATCAGAATCGTTCTCTATCTGCAATATGTATATCTCGCCGTATTGCACAGATTCTATGCTATGCACTTCCTTGTATGCGATTATATCACCGGATTTAAGTAGCGGATACATGGAATCACCTATTACTTTTACGGCTCCATCGCATTTCGGCATATTAGGAATAGATATCTTACCCAAATAAGCCCTATTTCTATCTCCATCCTCCGAAAATAGCCGGCTTAATCCAGCAGATACATCTATATCGTAAAGATTAAACTCTGACATAGGGTATATCTTGTCTGGGGTCTTGGGATGGGACAACGGGATAATATTATCAGTAGTATCATGGACTGGAGACTGTTTCAACATATCACCTTCTCCGGTAAGAAGCCATTCGGGAGATACCTCACTATATACAGATAAAAAACTAACTACCGCCTCTACTGACACTTTCGCTGTATTCCTAAAATAATTCCTACCAAGAGATAATTGCCTCTCCAATGCAGACACCTTAACCCCTTTTATATCAGCGTAATAAAGAATCCTCCCTTTTGTATCCATAATATACAATGTTAAATAAAGTTTACATTGTGAGATTTCTCCCATAAACATACTCGATTTGCGAGAATCCTCACTATATTTGCATTGTCAAGTTGAACAAATCAACTTACAGAAGCGACTAAATAATGTAATAAGCAAAAATAGAAAAATATAAAACATGAACAAAGCTATTATCAAAAAAAAGATTCTAGTATCAGAAACATTACTATCGATACCTGTAGGTGAAACAGTCGAAATAGCAAGAAAGGATATAAAAGACAGAAGTGTAGTATATGCGGCGACTAGACTAAAAAAGAAGGGATATCTATTTAGGACATCCGTAGCTGGAAGAGTAGACAGTATATCAGTAACCCGATTAAAATAATGGATCATGGCGAGAGAAAAAAAAACTGGGAAAGTTGAGTTGGTCCACAAGATATGGCTCTCGACCCAGGAAGCAGCAGCCTATTTGGGCGTCTCTGTAAGATTCCTTCGAGATCAGTTAGATGTAATCCCAGAAGTTGAAGTGTACAGCATTGGGGGAAACAAGAAATTTTATCGCCTTGACAACCTTGACAGGCTGATAACAAAAGGCAGGATAAAATAACAAATAAAGGGCATAAGCCGAAAGCGTTCGGCTGGTGAAGGAAAGCGTTCCTGACCGGGTTCGAATCCCGGATGCCCACAAAAGCGTTCTTTGACATGGTTACATTAAAGACCTTGATCATATCATAAGTTACACGCAAGAGGTATCGGGATAGCGGCAAGGCGGTATAAGGCAAAATGGAGGGAGGAAAGATATTTCCAGCTCACGATGAAGTTTAATCGTTCTTTTCATTAAGTCTTATGCGACAATGCGAAAGTATTATAAAGCTGGAACATCCTTTAGGTGTTACGAATCAAACGTTGGTTAACCTATCCAGTTTTCAAGATATAACCCGGCTTTGAAGGCGTGAAGCTGTCGATCGGATCGGCTGCCGGGTGCAAACGGATGACCACAGGTGATATGGTGTATGTGTATGGCCTTTTCACATACGCCATATGTTGTTCAATACAACGTCATCCACTTTGTATTTTGTAACAAATTTTGGTTTATGCCTCTCTCGTCCGTGAGGATATAGCGAGGTGTCTTTTGGTATAAATGAAGAATTATATATGTTACCGGAGCTTTCTGGGAAGACCGCTCCGGCTCTTTATCTGAAATTAAAAATCAACGATATATGAAAGCAATTCAACTGTTCATGCTCACAGCTTCATTGCTGATGACATTCACGCTGTTTATCGGCGCGTTCTTCAATCCGTCATATTGGCTATTCGTGCCGGGTATGGCGTATTTATCATACCTGTTTTTCAAAGAAAAGCGATGGTAAGGGATATCTACATTATAGATCCGGACGGGGAGCAAGACTTCGATGGGTTTGAAGAGACGGAAGATCCCGAAGATGTATATCAGAGGGAATGGGAAAATACAACTATGTATTGGTAAAATTAATATTCAAATCTAAATTATATAGAAAATGACTAAGAATGAAATTTTAAACAGCGACAGTGATGTCCGCCGTAGCGCTGCCGGGAACCCTAACACACCGGTAGAAGTGTTAACTGAACTGGCTAAGGAT